>Ga0187893_10006902_pt1 | contig 19034 bp, 19 predicted proteins | sample MA1701074metaG_FD_139574 | JGI IMG/M metagenome (GOLD analysis project Ga0187893, IMG submission 139574) | White microbial mat communities from a basaltic lava cave in the Kipuka Kanohina Cave System on the Island of Hawaii, USA - MA170107-4 metaG ... | reverse complement strand
CCCGTAGTTCCCGCTGTCGTACTCCCAGCCCAGAGCGGACTTGTACGGGAACTGCTCGGGCTTGACGAAGTTCTTGAGTCGAAACTCCGCCGGGTCCATGCCGAGCTGGTGCGCCATGACGTCCGCCATTCGCTCGATGGCGTGGACGGCCTCGGTCACGCGGAAGGAGCAGCGGTAGGCGATGCCCCCGGGCGGCTTGTTGGTGTACACGCCGTCCACCTCTACATGCGCCGCCCCGAAATCATATGAGCCGGTGCAGATGTGGAAGAGGCCCGCAGGAAACTTAGAGGGGTTGGCCGCGGCGTCGGTATAACCGTGATCGGCAATCGTCTTGATTCGCAGCGCGGTGAGCGTCCCGTCCTTCTTTGCCGCTAGCTCGGCGGTCATGTGATAGTCACGGGCGAAGGAGTCGGCCTGCAGGTTCTCCATCCGATCCTCCATCCACTTGACGGGCGCGCCGGTCAGCACCGACGCCGCGACGGCGATCACGTAGCCGGGGTAGACCGGCACCTTACCCCCGAACCCGCCGCCGATGTCGGGAGAGATGATCCGTATCTTGTGCTCGGCGAGACCCACGTGTCCGGCCACAAGCGCGAACACCGTACGGATCGCATGGGGCGCCTGGGTCGTCATCCAGACCGTCAGCTTACCCGAGATCTTGTCGAATTGGGCGATGCAGCCGCAGGTCTCGATGGAGGCCACGTGGATGCGAGGAAGATAAATCTGCTCTTTGACCGTCACCTCCGCGTCCCTGAACGCTCGTTCGGTAGCGGCTTTGTCCCCCCATTCCCAGTGCCAGATGTGGTTGTCCTTCTTGTCTTTCTTGTCGGTGCGCAGTACCGGGGCGCCGGGTTCGAGCGCCTTCTTGGGATCCACGACGACAGGGAGTTGCTCGTACTCGACCTCGACCGCCTCGACTCCGTCGGCGGCGATGTAGCGGTCCGTGGCTAGGACCGCCGCCACCTCCTGGGCCTGATACATCACCTTGTCTGTGGGCAGAACCATCTGGGTGTCGGACATCAGCGTCGGCATCCAGTGGAGATTGTACTTGGCCAGATCCTGACCCGTGATGACGGCCAACACCCCGGGGATGGCCAAGGCCTTGGACGTATCGATCTTCTTGATCGCGGCGTGGGCAAACGGGCTGCGCACGATGTCGAGGTACAGCATGCCGGGAAGCTGGACATCATCAACGTAGGTCCCTTTACCTCTGATGAAGCGCGGATCTTCTTTGCGCTTCACCGAGTGACCCACCCCGCCAACCTCGGGTGACGTCTTGGGCGCCATCATGCCCCTCCCTGCCGTAATTTGACGGCGGCGTGCTCAACCGACTTGACGATGTTCACATAACCGGTGCACCGGCACAGGTTGCCGGAGATGGCCCAGCGGATTTCGTCCTCCGTCGGCTTGGGGTTCTTGTTCAGGAAGGCGTAGCTGGTCATTAACATCCCAGGCGTGCAATAGCCGCACTGGAGGCCATGCTCCGCCATGAAGCCTTCCTGGAGCGGGTGCAGCTGCCCGTCCCGCTCCAGACCCTCGACCGTCATGATCTCTCTGCCGTGGGCCTGGACCGCGAACACCGTACATGACTTGACCGCCCGGCCATCGAACAGGACGGTGCAGGCGCCGCAGTGGGTGGTATCACAACCTATGTGGGTGCCTGTCAGCCGCAGGACGTCGCGAATCAGATGCACGAGGAGTAGCCTCGGCTCGACGTCGGCCTCGTGCTTCGCTCCGTTGACGGTGAGCTGTACGCGCATTGTTGTCAGTTCCCCCCGGCGCGCTCGATGGCCTTCTTGAGCGCGCGAGCCGTCAACACCCTGACTAGATCACGCTTGTACTCCGCCGAGCCACGGATATCGTCGCTCGGGTCGGATTCCTCCGCCGCGAGCTGTGCTGCCTGCCTGATGTTCCCCTCGTCCAGGCGCTTGCCCGTTAGCCACGCTTCAGCCCGCCTCGCCTTGATGGGCGTTGACCCGACGCTCGTCAGCCCGATGCCGGCCCGCTCGCAGGTCCCTTCCGGGCTCAGCGTCACCTGGGCCGCCACGGCGGCAGTGGCAAAATCCCCAACCTTCCGCTCCAACTTCACGTATGCTCCGCCGCTGCGCGCGGACGGAAGCGGTACCCTGACCTCGGTGAGGATCTCGTCAGACGCGAGCACAGTCGCAAAGGCTCCTGTGAAGAACGCCGCGATGGGAATGCGCCGTTCCCCTTTCTTCCCGACGGCCACCACCTCGGCGCCGAGAGCGAGCATCGTCGCAGGGTGGTCATTAGCGGGGTCGGCGTGAGCCAGGTTACCGCAGACGGTGGCCAGGTTCCTCACGAGAGGATCGGCGATTGCCTTGCTGGTGTCGTAGAGGATCGGGTACTTGGTGCGTATGAGATCTGACTCCTCGAGATCGGATTCCCGGGTCAGGGCGCCGATCGCAAGCGCCCCGTCGGCCTCACGGATATACGCCAGGCCCTGAATGCGGTTAATGTCGATGACTTGCCGTGGGATTGCAAGCCTTAGCTTCATCAGCGGGATGAGGCTCTGACCTCCCGAGAGGATCTTCGCATCTTCATACGTGGCAAGCAGGCTGGTCGCCTCGCTGATGGACGTAGGGGAGAAGTACTCAAAAGCGGCAGGGATCATCGTCTTCCCTCCCTTCCGTGAGACCTATCGGAGGCGCTCCCGAAGGGTCCGCCGTATGGATGTAGCTTGCGGTCGGTTGGCTAGGGAGTACGACTATAGATCGAGTTATCCTGCACGATGCCCGCCGGATGTTCGCCTGGAGGCTCGGCCTCCCGTCGCGCGATCGCGGGCCAGGGCGAGTGCCCGGCGTGTGAAGACTCTGGCCAGGTGCTGGCGGTAAGCTGCGGTGGCATGAATGTCGGCGTTCGCTTCTACCCCATCGGCGGCCGTCCCCGACGCACGTGCGAGTAACTCGTCGGTCGGCTCCCGCCCCGCAACGGCCTCCTCCACGCCGCGCGCCCGGTAGGCGGCCGGACCGAGACCGGTGACCCCGACGCGGACATGGGTCGCACCCCCGTCGCCGTCCAGCCCGACCGCAGCGGCGACGCCGGTGAGGGCAAACCCCGACGCGGGGTTCGGCATTTTCAGGTAGGCCGCCCCAAAGCGTGCTGGGGCGACGGGCACGCGCACTTCCACGAAGAGTTCATCGGGCTGCATCGCTGTCGCCATCACGCCCTGGAAGAAGTCGGATGCGGGCACCGTCCTGTCCCCGCCGTGACCCTGAAGAACGAATTCCGCATCGAGGGCGAGCATCGTTGCCGGATAGTCCGCGGCGGGATCGGCGTGGGCAAGGCTCCCGCCGATTGTGCCGAGGTTGCGCACCTGCAAGTCGCCGACCGCAGCCGCGGTTTCGGCGAGCACAGGCGCCGCGCGGCGGACGGCGGGGGCCGACTCGATCGTCCAGTGGGTCACTAACGCCCCGAGGCGCAACTGCCCATCCCGTATGCGGAAGCGCCGCAACCCAGCGATCCGGCTGATATCGATCACGTGGGCGGGCGAGGAGAGACGGAGCTTCATGAGCACCATGAGACTTTGCCCGCCGGCAAGGATCTTGGCGTCGGGGCCAAGCTCGGTCAGCAGTCGCAGCGCGGCCTCGACGGTTTTGGGGCGGTGATAGATGAAGGCGGCCGGGATCATCGCGCCGGGTCAGCCGAACGCCTGGCGACCTCCTTCTCGAGCGCTTTGAAGAATTCGCCGGCGAGCTGTTTGGCGACCCCCCCAAAAAGGCGATGTCCGACGCTCATCAGGACACCCGTGACTTGCGCGTCGCCGACATAGTGCACCATTGTCGTGTCACCCTGGTCTTCGAGGCGCAGCGCCCCACTGGCCTTAATCGTCCCCGCTCGGCCCCCTCCTTCGACGATCAGCGTCATGCGTTCGGGAGGCGACTGATCGGTGATCCTGACCTTACCCTGATATGATCCTTTGACGGGGCCCACCGCGAGCTCGATGAGGGCGTCGAACGTATCGGTGCCCGCGGGGGTGAGCTGCTTGAGCCCCGGCGTGGTTTTTGCGAGCACCCCGGGGTCGTTGAGCGCCGCCCAGACGGCCTCGCGGGGGGCAGGCAACCGGTATTGACCTTCAATCTTCACGCGCATCCTCCTCGGGGTGGGTGATCTCGTCCCAGCATAATGAAGAAACGGGGACGCAGGCAAGAACCTGGTCCCCGTCCGTGCGTGGTCTGCGTCAGGCTAAAACACGGCGAACCTCGCGTCCGGCAGGGCCCTGTTCAGCCCGTTTGCCAGCCGCTGGGCCCACTGGCGGGCGAGTTCCAGTACCGTAACTTTGACGCCGGTGGCCGCCACGTCCTCAGGGGTAACCACGAGGATCTCGGCGTCGCCAACCATAATGGCCGCGCCCGCTCCTACCGGTCGCACCGTGAGCGAGACGCCGCCCGTCCGGTATCGCGGGATGCTAAGCACATTGGTGATGCGCCGCTCAACCTCCGCAACGCGCTGATCCAGTGCCATGCCGGACGTTCCTCGCATGAGGCGAAACGCCCACACGCCGCCGACCGAGATGTCGCCGAGGTCCGCCAGCGCGGGATGCGCCAGTCCCAAGACGAAGCCGCCAGTGGCCACCAGCAGAATGAGCGCGATTCGATCAGTCCGCATAAGATGTCACCTTCCCCTGATATTGAAACTGGGGCGTGTGAGCTTGCTCACGCCCTGACTTCCATCTTACCCGCGGCGCGCATGACGACAAACGATCCCGCTGCGCCGCCCTTGCCGCTCTATCCCGCCGCGCACCGGTTGGGACCTTCCTCCAGTGTATCCGCCTCGTCGGTGGCCACCGCCCTGCCGGTTCGGTTGACCTCGAGGATCTCTTCCGCGTTCGGCGGGCGTTCCGGCACATGCCGGACGCGTTTGACGAAGGCCGTTTCTCCCTCCGCACCTAGTTTTAACTTGGCCGCCACGGCGCCGAGTTGCTCGGTGTGAGGCATTCCAAAGCGCAAGAGCGTGCTCTCGGGCATGTGCCCTGGCAGCACCGCCAGATCGCCGTCCATCGCGGCAATACGTGTGAGCGTCCGGTAGAGGTCGCGCGCGAAGGTCTGGGCCTCACCGTGCAAATCCGGCCGGCCGATGCTTTCCAAGAACAGCACGTCGCCGGTAGCGAGTGCGCGGCCACCGATATTCCAGACGAGGCCGCCGGCGGTGTGACCGGGCGCGGCAAGGGCGGTCAGGGGGACATCACCGACACGCAAGACAGATCCGTCGGTAACAGCGTCAAAGCCCCCAAACGCGAACCCTTCGGCGGGGTTGAGATGAAGCGTTGCCCCGGTGTTGTGCGCCATCTGTCGCGCTCCCGACAGATGATCCGCGTGAAGGTGCGTGTCCACCACGTGGGCGATTGTCGCGCTTCGCGTCGCTGCCGCCTTGACATACTGATCAACGTGCCGCGATGGGTCGATCACGGCCGCCCGGCCGCCCGCGACCACCACATAGCTGATGCAGCCCTTCCCGAGCCGCCGGACCTGCAGGATCTCGGCGGCCTGTCCCATCGGAATCGACGCGAGGTCGTAGACCTGACTCCAAGCGGCAATGCCTCCCCGCAGGGATCGCGCGCGCATTCCGCGCTGAACGAGGAACGCCGCGGCCGTTGCCGATCGGTTCCCGTGTGCGCAGGTCGCGATGATCTCCCTATCGCGCGGCAGCCCCGTTAGCTCACCGCGCAAGACCTCTTCGAGCGGAATGTGCACGCTGCCGGGAAAGGGCCAAGCCGCCACTTCCTCGGGGTCGCGCACGTCAAGGATTGCAAGCTGGTCGCCGGCCGCAAGACGCCGTTTGAGCTCCTCTGCGGAAACCTCCGGAGCCGGGGAAGCGGTCAGCGGAGCACCCCCACCCTCGTCGCACGCCGCGGCGTGTCTTCCGTTAGCCCCGGCCCCGCAGGGGGCATAATGTGACCTGTGGTCGCGCCCGGTGACACAAGGAGCCGCAGCCGGCGGCCGCGGAAGCTCTTGGGGACCAGAACATCAGCACCGCGCGGAGGAAGACTCATGGCAGATGTCTGGCGCGTACTCGCACTGCTCTGCGTCACCGCCGCCCTGGCATCGGTGCCGGGCGTCGCCGCCGGCCCCGGCGAAGGGGAGGGAGTCGGGGAGCCCAAACCGGGCAGCAACCCGCTTGGTGATGCGTTGATCGTGCCGGGGCAGCGCGTGGGGCTGGCGCGGCTCGCGATGACGGTCGAGCAGATCTCGGCGGCGGTCGGGCGCGCGCCTAAGCGCACTGAGTTTCCGCAGGAAGGGATCGTCCTCCATGAATGGCGCGCCGAGGGCCTGTGGGTGTCAGTCTCCCTGCAGACGAAGGCCATCCGGGTTATCAGCGCCTTTGGCACGTCGGACAAATACCGCACCGATAAGGGCGTGAACCTACTCCACCCGCGCTCAAAAGTCGAAGAGGCGTACGGGAAAGGCTACAAGGAATACGTCTACACCAAAGAAGAGATCACGCTGCTGCGCTATCACGATCTGGGGCTCCAGTTCGGTCTGGTCAATCGCCCGAGCCAGGGCCCCGTCCACAACCGGATCTTCCAGATCGGGGTCTTCAAGCCGGGAGACCTGGTTCCCGTCCGCCCTCCCGCGCCATAGACCTCTTACTTCTTCGTCGCCATTTCCCAAATCTCGTGCGTGAAGGCGCCCTCGTCGGCGGGCTTCTTGATCACGCCGAACTTCAACGCGATATCCGCAGTTCGTTTGAACGCCGCCGGATCCATCTTGCCAAACGGGGTGGTCGGGTTTGGCGGTCCCCAGATCAGCTTGTTGACCTCGGTCATCATCCAGGTCTGATGTTCCTTGGGTAGGGTCGGGCTTTGCTTGAGGACGATGTCGACGCATTCCCCGGCGTTGTCCCGGCAGTGCTCCCAGCCCTTCAGGGAGGCCTTGAGGAAGCGTGCGGCGATCTCCTTGTTCTTCGCGTCGGCGAGCCACTCTTGCTTCGCGAAGATGCCGTCCTCCAGCATCGCGGTGCCTTCCTGGTTGAAGTCGATCACGACCAGATCTTCCGGTTTCGCCCCGCCGTCGAGCACCTGCTTGTATTCGTTGTAGGTCATCGCCGCCGCTGCGGCGACTTCTTTCTTGAGCAGCAGGTTCATATCGAACGGCTGCTGCACCAGCGTCACGTCCCGGTTGCGATCGAGACCGTACTTCTCGAGCGTGGCGAGCAGGGCAAACTCATTTCCGCCGAACCAGACGGCGATCTTCTTTCCCTTCCAATCGGCAGGTGTTTTGATCCCGGATTCCTTCCAGGAGACCTCCCTCATGCCGCTGTAGGTGAAGACCTGGGCGATATTAACCAGCGGGACCCCTTGATCGCGTGAGGACAAGAGGCTCGGCAGCCAGTCCAGACCGAACTCCGCCCCGCCGCCTGCTACGACCTGCTCGGGGACGATATCCGGGCCTCCCGGAATGATCGTCACATCGAGGTTCTCCTGATCGTAGAAGCCCTTCTCCTTTGCGGCGTAGTATCCGGCGAACTGCGCCTGGGTGACCCATTTGAGTTGCACGCGTACCTTGGCCTTATCGGCCGCCGCCTGGCGTTGCGTGCAGGCCGCGGTCGCAAAGGCGACCATGACGAAGACGAGCACCAGGGGCGCCCACCGTCTCGGCATTATCCCATCCTCCCCTCGATTGGCTACATTCGGCACGGGGATGTTCTGTTCACGCCACGCGATCCCTGCTCGGCACTATTCGGCGCGAGACGAGACGTGCCACGGCATGACGAGCCGTTCGAGGGCGACGACGACCAGGTAAAAAGCCAGCCCCAGCGCGCAGGCCACCAGGATCGCGGACCAGGCCTGCCGCGTCTGGAACAGCGCGGCCGTGGACTTGATGTACACGCCGAGTGATTTGGCGGGACCGCCAAAGAATTCGCTGACGACCGCGCCGATCATCGCCAGGGTCGTCCCGACCTTGAACGCGTTGAACATGAAAGGTAGTGCGGCGGGTAACCGCAGCTTCAGGAACACCTGCGCCGAGCTCGCGGCGTAACTGCGCATCAGCTCCAGGCTCTGTGCCTCGACGCTCAGCAGGCCCCGTAGGGTGCTGATAAACGTGGGGAAGAACGTCATCAGGGTCACGATGGCGATCTTGGAGCCCTGTTCGACGCCGAACCAGACGATCGCCAGCGGCGCGAGCGCGATGATGGGCACCGACGCCGACGCGACCGCATAAGGCAGGATGACCTCGGCGAATGCGGGGGAGCGGCTGGCGGCCATCGCGGCAAAGACTCCGCTCGTACAGCCGATGATGTACCCGATCAGTGCCTCACGGAAGGTATACAGACCCGATTCGATGAGTACGGACGCCTGCTCGCGGAATGTTTGCACGATCACGTGCGGGGCCGGCAGTAGATAGAACTGAATCTTGAAGCCGAACACGAAGGCTTCCCACAGCGCGATCGCGGCAATAAAGGCCACGGCCGCCGGGAGATACTTTTGTAAAATCCCGCGCGTGCGAGGCCGAGAAAAGTTTATCGCGCGCGCCACGGCTACGCGGGTTCCTCGATAACCACGCGGCCCGCGGCCACGGCGGGATCTTCACGCAGCCCTTCGCGGACGTGCGTCACGAGCTCGAAGAACTGGGGCGTGGCGCGGGTGTGGGCCGTTCGGGGCTGAGGGAGGTCGATCGCCACGGTGCGTTCGATTCGGCCGGGGCGGGGGCTCATCACCAGCACGCGGTTGGACAGGAACACGGCCTCGGAGATGCTGTGGGTAATGAACAGCGCCGTGGCGCTGGTCTGGCTCCAGATGCTCAGCAGCTCGAGGTTTAGGCGTTCGCGGGTCAGCTCGTCGAGCGCGCCAAACGGCTCGTCCATCAGTAGAATGGAAGGATTGAAGACTAAGGCACGGGCAATCGCAACGCGCTGCTGCATCCCGCCCGAGAGCTGCCAGGGGTAATGCTGCTGAAATCCGCCCAGACCGACGAGGTGCAGCATGTCGCGGGCACGCCCGTTCCACTCCGCGCGCGGGCGCCCCATGATCTCCAGGGGCAACTCAACGTTGCGCAGGACCGTGCGCCACTCGTAGAGCACCGGTGTCTGAAACACGATGCCATAGTCCCGGTCGAGTCGGGCCTGGTGTGGCGTCTTGCCTTTGACGGTGACGGTCCCGCTGGTCGGCTCGACGAGATCACCCACGATACGCAGCAGCGTCGACTTCCCGCATCCGGATGGCCCGATGATGGAGACGAACTCGCCGGCCGCGACACTCATCGAGACCTCGTTGAGCGCCTGAGTGGTGCCGGCGCCGCGGCCGAACGTCTTGCTCACCCCACGGACCTCGATAATGGGAGCGCTCATCCCTGCCAGGGCTCGGCGTCTGCGGGGCGCCACCGAACCACGCGACGCTCCACGGCCGCGACAGCATGAAAGAACCCGATCCCAATAGCGGCCGAGGTGAGGATGGCCGCCCACAGATTGGCGGGGCGCCAGTTGTAGTACTGCGCGGCGTTGATGATGACGACGCCCATGCCGAACCGGCTGCCCACCGGCAGCTCGCCGACGATCGCGCCGATCACGCTCGCCGTGGCGGAGATGCGTAACGCCGTGAACAGGTACGGCAGAGCCGCCGGAAACTGCAGCTTGAAGAAAATCTGCCGCGGCGCCGCGGCGAGCGACCGCATCAAGGCAAGCGCGTCCCGATCGACGGAGTGAAAGCCGCGCAACATGTTGATGGTCACCGGGAAGAACGTCAGGTAGGCAGCGATCACCGCTTTGGAAACCCAGGACGTGCCCAGCCATACCACGACCATCGGAGCGATCGCCAGGATGGGCACGGTCTGGGACGCGATCACGTATGGCAGCAACCCGCGCTCGAGCAGCCGCCAGCGGGCGAAGGTCACCGCCAGGAGCAGGCCGGCAATCCCCCCAAGCACGAAGCCGATCAGCGCTTCCCAGGCCGTGTACGCGGCGTTGTACGCCATGATGAACAACCACAACTCGCCGCTTCCGCCGCGGCGGAAGAAGTCGCCAATGATCTCGTGTACGTGCGGCGGCATGAAGGTCGGGATGTTGAAGAGGATCTTGGCGCCTTCCCAGATGGCAACAACACCCGCAACCAGCAACAGTGACAACCACGGTCCCCGCGCCGAGCGCCTCGGCTCCGCAATGATGCGCCCGGCTGTAGCGCTCATGGCGTCGGGTAGACCTGCCGGCCCCACCAGCTGTTCCCGGGCCCCGGCGAGGCCTCGCGCATGGGCACCCGGTCGGACTGTTTCGTAACAGCGTGATTCTTCACTTGGTTAGATCGCCGACGAGCTTGACCCTCGGGAACTTTCCTCGAACCGCGCGGTAGAAGCCCGTGTCGGCAGTCAAAAGCTCTGCATCCAGAGACTCCGCCAATGCCAGATAGGCAGCGTCGTACGCACTCCGGTGGTGCTTGGCCGCCAGGTCGAGGACGCGTGTATCGAGCTCAGCGATCCCACGCTCTTCCACACCTGCCTCGGCGAACGCTCGCAGAATCTCTTCGGCCTGCTTGGCCGATAACTTGGTCCTCCTAATGCCGCGCACTGCCAGCGACAAGACGTTGAGGACCTCGTAGCGCGTCAGCGAAGGAACGTAGAGCTTCAACCTTCCAGCTGCAGCATCGCCAAGGAGCGCGAGCGCGTGGTCATTATGCGGTTCCGCAGGCAGATACCATGCAAGAACGACACTCGCATCGACAACCGCACGCGTTTCCGGTGCGGATTGCCGTCCGCCGACCGCCTCCTGCATCAGCGTTGGCGCGTCTCCAGATCGCGCCGGGACCGTCGCGCCAGCCTCGTGGCATCTAGCTTCAGCCTTTTAGTCGCTTCGGAGATGCGGACGGCTTCCAAGTAGGCCCGCATGCTTGTATAGCGGTCGTACTCGTCGGGCGAGACGAGCACGCCCGCGGGGACATGCTCCCGATAGTCGTAGATCAATACCGGCTGCCGGCTCTCCCTGACCTCTCGCAGGAGACGGGTGAAATCCCGCTTCCCCTCTGCAACAGATACCCGGCGGCCCTCCACGTTTGATCACCCTTAATAGTGGTAATTTATAGACAGATCATATAACTATCAAGGCTCGTATGTCAAGAACGCAGGGTTGTGCGCCTAGGCCTTTCGATACGTCCTTGTACTGGACGGTGAGCAGATACTCGGGGTCGCCAATACAGGGGTCGCTAATACAGGTTCCCCTTCCGACCCGTTCCGGTGTAATCGACGTAGACGACCTTCAACTCGCTGTAAAAGTCGATGGCCACGCTGCCCTGCTCACGGGGGCCTACGCCGGTGGCTTTGGTCCCGCCAAACGGCAGATGGGCCTCGCCCCCGACCGTGGGCTGGTTGACGTGCACGATCCCGACCTCGCTGCGATCGACGAACCGCATGGCCTTGGCGAGATCGCTCGTGTAGATCGAAGACGCCAGCCCGTAAGGCACGGCGTTCGCGGCCTCGACCGCGGCGTCAAAGTCGGGCACCCGGCAGACCGCCAGCACGGGCCCGAAGATCTCCTCCTGAAAGATGCGCATGTGCGGGGTCACGTGGTCGAACACCGTGGGCGCCACGAAGTATCCCTTCGCGCGCGGGCCGTCGGCGACGCGATCACCGCCGGTCACCAGACGCGCCCCTTCCTCTTGCCCGATGGTGATGTAGCTCAGCACGGTCTGCATCTGGGATTCGTCGACCGAGGGACCCATTTCTGTGGCGGGATCCAGGCCGTCGCCGGATGTCAGGCGCGCCGCGCGCTGCGCGACGTCGGCCACGAAGCGGTCGGCGACGCCTTCCGAGACGATCACGCGGCTAGTCGCGGTGCAGCGCTGTCCGGTGGACCCGTAGGCGCCTTGTACCGTGCCCGCGAGCGCCAGCTCGAGGTCGGCATCGTCGAGCACAACGACCGGATTTTTCCCGCCCATCTCCGCCTGCACACGCACGCCGCGCGACGCCGCTAGCTGGTACAGTTTGGAGCCGACCTCGTTCGACCCGGTGAACGAGACCGCGCGAACCGCCGGATGCGTGATGATCTCTTCACCGACCGAGTTGCCCGAGCCGATCACCATGTTGAGGACGCCGTCGGGAAGCCCGGCCTCCTGAAAGATCTCCATCAGCAGCGACGCCGACCACGGCGTCAGCGTCGCGGGCTTGAACACGACGGTGTTGCCGCAGACGAGGGCCGGGGCAATCTTCCAGATCGGGATCGCCACGGGAAAGTTCCAGGGGCTGATCAGCGCCACAACGCCCAGCGGCTCTCGCCGGGTGTAGGTAAACGTATTGGCCAGTTCGCTGGGCAGGGTCTCGCCGCGCAGCCGGCGGCCTTCGCCGGCCATGTACTCGAGGATGTTCCGGCTGCGCTGCAGCTCTCCGCGCGATTCGCCGAGCGTCTTGCCCTCTTCCCGCGTAAGCGCGTCTGCGAGGCGCGGCATCTCCCGATCGAAGATCTCCAGTGCTTTGAAGAGCAGCTTTCCACGCACGGGTCCCGGCGTGTCCCGCCAGCGGGGAAACGCCTCGGCCGCCGCGTCCACGGCCGCGCGGGCCTCTTCGCGCGTGGACAGCGGCACCTGCCCGAGCACTTCGCCGGTGGCCGGGTTGCGGTTGGCCACGAGCCGGCCCGCGCTGGACTGCTGCCACCGCCCTCCAATGAAATTCTTGTAGACCTGCTCGCCCGCCGCGATGGCCACGCTCGAACCTCCTCTCTATGGTCTCACCGCAACACCGAAGGGATTGTTGAGCCCGGTGCTTCCGCCAATAATCGTGCGGATCGGCGCAGCGTTGCCGGTCGCGCCGGCCGCGTGTACGGCCACGCTGAAATTCCCATTGGCGACATAGAGTGCACCGGAGCCGTCCAGGGCCGCGCCACGCGGGTCGACGATACCCGAACCCCCGCCACTGATTGTCCTGATCGGCGCCGCGTTTCCGTCCGCCCCTGGCGCATACACCGTCACGCTGTGGTTCACACCGATGCGGTTCGTCACGTACACGTTGCCGGCGCCATCCAGAGCGATGCCGGTGGGGCCGGTGAGCCCGGTGGCCGCGCCGATGATCGTCCGGATCGGCAACACGTTTCCATTGGCCCCCGGCGCGTACACCGTCACACTGTTCCCGCCGGTATTCGCGACGTACAGGGTACCGACCGCGTCCACGGCCACGCCCGCCGGCGCGCTCAAGCCGGTAGCCCCGCCCGTAATCGTCCGAATCGGGGCAACGTTTCCATTCGCCCCTGGAGCGTGAACCGTGACACTGCTGGCCGCAAGGGCGAGGGAAAAGTTGGCCACGTACAGGTTCCCCGCGCCATCAAGCGTCACGCCCGTGGGACCGTTCAGTCCTGTCGCCGCACCACTGATCGTGCGAATCGGGGCGACGTTCCCGCCCGCCCCGGCCGCGTACACCGTCACGCCGCTCGGCGCGAAGTTGGTCACGTACAGGTTCGCCGCGGCATCCAACACCAGCCACAGTGGGTTGTTCAGCCCTGTGGCCGCACCGCTGATCGTGCGGATCGGCGCGGCGTTTCCGTTCGCCGACGCGGCGTAGATCGTCACGCTGTTGTTCGCGTTGTTGGCCGCGTAGAGCTCGCTCGTGGGCGCCGGCGGCACAGGCGCAAGCGTACCGCAGGCCGCTGCAAGCAGTCCTGTGATGGCCGTAAAAACGATCCAGTGGCGACGCATCCTGACCCCCCATTCTGCTCTCATGTGTGATTGGCCGCGAACGCGCCGCTTCCCTGGCGGGATGCGCGGGGCGCGCGGTGGGAAGGAGCGCTCTCAAACTGGCGCGAAACTGTACGCCTCATGGCGACGCGCTGGTTCGGCGAGCGGGTCCGCCGCAACGAAGATCCCCGCCTGCTCGCCGGCAGAGGTACGTTCGTCGACGATATCCAGCCGCCGCGCCTGCTGCACGCGGCATTCCTCCGCAGCCCTCACGCACACGCCCGTATTGCCCGCATTGACACCGCCGCGGCGAAGGCCCTGCCCGGCGTCACGGCTGTCTTCACCTCGGATGACCTCCCGGACGCGATCCGCGGGCCGCTCCCCCGGCTGATCCCGCATCCTACGCTCATTCACCACAAGACGCAGGTGGCGCTCGCCGGACGTTTTGTGCATCATGCCGGCGAACCGATCGCCATGGTGGTCGCGGACAGCCGGTACCTGGCCGAAGACGCGGTGGACCTGATCGACGTGGAGCTCGACCCTCTGCCCGCCGTCGTCGATCTCGAGAAGGCCGCGCGGGCAGGCAGCCCCACGGTCCATGAAGATCTCGACACCAATGTGGCCGCGCACTACACGCAGCGAGTCGGCAACGTCGAAGACGCTTTCGCCGGCGCCCCTTTTGTGTTTGGAGAGCGCTTGGTGCTCGACCGCGGCTCGTCGTCGCCCATCGAGACGCGCGGGATCGTGGGCCAGTGGGACGCCCGCACCCGCTACCTGACGGTGTGGGACTCCACGCAGGCGCCGATTCGGATTCGCAACTTCCTCAGCGAACTCCTTAACCTTCCCCAGAGCAGCATTCGTGTCATTGCCCCCGACATCGGTGGGGGCTTCGGGCCGAAGATCATGATGTGCTATCCGGAGGAAATCCTCATTCCTCACGCGGCAATGGTCCTCGGGCGGCCGGTCAAGTGGATCGAGGACCGGCGCGAGCATTTTGTTGCCACGAACCACGAACGCGAGCAGATTCACGATGCGGAGATCGCGGTCGATGCAGAGGGACGCATCCTTGGCGTGCGCACGGTCTTTCTTCACGATGCCGGCGCGTACATCGCCTACGGGTTGATCGTGCCCATCGTCGCGAGCACCCAGCTCCCCGGACCCTACAAGATTCCACACTATCACGCGGAGTTTCGGGCCGTGTTCACCAACAAGACACAGGTGAGCCCGTATCGGGGCGCCGGCCGTCCGCACGGGGTGTTCGTCATGGAGCGCCTGATGGACCGAGTCGCTCGAGAATTGCACATCGACCGCGCGGACGTACGGCGGCGCAACCTCATCCAGCCTCACGAGTTTCCGTACGATCTGGGCGGGCTCATCTTCCAGGACAACGCGCGCTTGGTCTACGACAGCGGCAACTACCCGGCGGTTCTAGAGAAGGCCCTTGAGATGATCGAGTACGCCGGCTGGCCGGCGCGGCGGGACGCGGCGCGGCGGGAAGGACGCGCGGTGGGACTCGGCCTCGCCCTCTATGTCGAGGGCACCGGCATCGGGCCCTACGAAGGGTGCCGTGTGTCGGTCGAGCCGTCGGGCAAGGTGTACGCGGCAACCAGCGTGGGCACGCAGGGTCAGGGTCACTCTACCGCGTTCGCGCAGATTATCGCCGATGCGCTCGGGGTAGCCCCTCAAGACGTGACGATCACGACGGGGGATTCCGGGGTGTTCGGCTGGGGGACCGGGGCATTTGCGAGCCGCGCCGCGGTGGTTGCGGGGAATGCCGTGGCGCTGGCGGCCAAGGCGGTGCGTGAAAAGGCGCTCACCGTCGCAGCCACGCTGCTGGAGGCCCGCCCCGACGATCTGGAGCTCGCGGACGGGCGGGTCTTCGTCCGCGGCGCGCCGGCCCGCTCGATCGCGTTGGGGGAGGCCGCCGTCGCCGCCAACCCCCTGCGCGGCACCATCCCGCCGGAATGGGAAGGGCCGGGGCTGGAGGCCTCTCGGTACTTCGCTCCGCCAAGCGGCACCTTCGCATCAGGCGCGCATGCCGCCATTATCGAGATCGACCGGGGAACCGGCGGTATCCGTATCCACAAGTACGTTGTGGTGCACGACTGCGGGAAGATCATCAATCCAATGATCCTGGAAGGTCAGGTCCGCGGCGGGGTCGCCCAGGGTATCGGCGGCGCGTTCTATGAGAAGTTGATCTACGACGAGAACGGCCAGCTGCTGACGCAGACCTTCATGGACTATCTGCTGCCGACCCTGGACGAGGTTCCCGCCATCGACGTGGGGCACATCGAGACGCCCTCGCCCCTCAATCCCTTGGGCGTCAAGGGCGCCGGTGAGGCAGGCGTCATCCCGGTGCCGGCGCTCTTTGCCTCGGCGCTGGACGATGCGCTGGGCACCTGGATCACCGACATGCCGCTCTCACACGGCCGGCTGCTTGCACTCGTTGCGAGCGCTCCGGCCGCAACCGGGGCGGATGCCGCCGGGACGGGCGGGTGAAGCCGGCGCCCTTCAGTTACCTGGCCCCGCGCAGCCGCGAGGAAGCCATCGACGCCCTGCGGCGCCACGGGCCGGAGGCCAAGATCCTTGCCGGTGGGCAAAGCCTGGTCCCTCTGCTCGCCATGCGCCTGGCCCGCCCGGCGATCATCCTTGACGTGAACCGCATTGCCGATCTTGCGTTCATCGCCGCCGGCAGCCGGAAGATCGCGATCGGCGCCATGACACGTCAGCGGACGGTGGAAGCCGATGCGACGCTCGGAGCGCGCGTCCCCCTGCTGCGGGAGACACTGCGCTGGGTCGGGCATCCGCAAATCCGTACGCGCGGAACAATCGGGGGCAGCATGGCGCACGCGGATCCATCTGCGGAACTCCCCGCCGTGGCGGCGATCCTTGACTCGAGCTTCACCCTGCAGAGCGCCCGCGGACTCCGCACGCTAACGGCCGCAGAGTTCTTCACGGGATATCTCACCACGGCGCTTGCGCCCGATGAACTGCTCACCGAAGTGCGCTTCGCGGCGCCGCCGGCAAATGCAGGATGGGCGTTCCATGAAGTTGCCCGGCGCCACGGCGACTTCGCACTCGCGGGTGTGGCTGCGCTCGTACGAATGGACGGGGACAGACGGTGCACGGATGCGCGGCTCGCGTTCGTCGGCGTAGGGCCCGGCCCGGTGCGGGTGCCTGATGCGGAGCAGCACCTGGTCGGACGGGCCATCACGCAAGCGGTCGCCGACGAGATGGCGCGGATCGTCCAAGGCGCCCTCGATCCCGACGGCGACATCCACGCCAGCGCCGCATATCGCCGGCACGTCGCCGGAGTGCTGGCCGCGCGCGCCGTCCTGGAGGCGGCCGGGCGCACACGGGTGCAGGCGTGAAACCGCGCAAGCGCTCCGGACAGGAACGCTCCTCCGGACGCGGCGGCCCGACGGTTGGCCGCGCGCGCCGTCGGTCTGAACTCGCCGCGCAGGAGCCCATGACGCACGCTCTCGTGCGCACCCACATCAATGGCACCGAGGTCGCTCGCACTGTTGAGGTGCGCCGAACGCTCGTCGATTTCATTCGCGAGGATGCCGGTCTCACCGGGACTCACGTGGGCTGCGAGCACGGGGTCTGCGGCGCATGCACGGTGCTGCTCGACGGACAGCCCGTGCGTTCGTGCCTTCTGTTCGCGGTGCAGGCTGACGGCTCCCAGGTCACGACCGTCGAGGCGCTCGGTACACCGGAGACGCTCTCGCCGCTGCAGCAGGCGTTCGTGGAACACCATGGTCTGCAGTGCGGCTTCTGCACGCCGGGCTTTCTGATGAGCGCCCACGCGCTGCTGCGCGACGACGCTCATGCCTCGGATGAAGCCATCCGGGACGCACTCGGCGGACATTTGTGCCGCTGTACGGGCTATCAGTCGATCCTGGAGGCGGTTCGGGCGGCCGCCGGACGCGGCACGTGATCGTTCCCGCGTGATCAGATCGGCGGAGTCCATGGTCATCAGGGCGGCGAGCCTCCCTGTCTCATTCGGGCATTTGAGAAGTGCCGGCGCGCGCGGAACCGTGCTCGCCCCGTTTGAGCGGAGCGCCTACCTCGAGGTCGGGGGACGCATCGTCGCGCTGGCGGCTTCGGATCTTGGCCGTGGACCGTTCACCATCACGCTTGGCGGTCTTCCGTCGCTGCCCCACCTCGCCGGCCCGGTCGTCCTGGAGCACGGTGAGCTTTCAGTCGGACCGATCACGATTGATCTCCGAGGCGCGAGCCTCTGGGACCCGACGCTCGCGCCCGCGGGGGCAGCCGGTCTCTCGACGGCCCTGCGAGCGGCCGCGCTCGGTGAACTGCTGACCGGCGCGCCGGAGGGAAGTATTAGCGGCCTGCTGACCTCGGCGCGAACTCCCTTGCTCGATGCGCTCGCGCGCGGTCTGGGCGCGATCGCGCGACTGATGACCGGGGGCGGGAATTCCGGGATGGCACTCGCCGCGGTGGGAACCGAGATCGCCGGGCGGGGTCCCGGTCTCACCCCGTCGGGGGACGACCTCCTGATCGGCATCCTGCACGCCTTCACCGTGTGGCCCCACCTGATTCCTTCACGAGAGGGTTTAGCGCTGGGGCGCCTGCTTGCGGGAGTGGCTGGGTCGCGGACCACGCGCATCAGCGCCGCATACCTGCGGGCGGCGGCTGAGGGCTTGGCATCGGAGCCCTGGCACGTTCTCGTTCGCAGTCTCGGCGGATCAGCGGACGACTTGCGATTGGCGGTCCGGCGGTTACTGCGTGTCGGAGAAACCTCGGGGGCGGATGCGCTGACAGGATTCTGCTGGGCCTGGCACCTGCTGGCGTCATTGAACGAATCGCCCGCGACGTGATCCGCGGGGTCGCAGGGACGCCGAGACCCCGCGGGGCGCGCCCGGCCGGGAGACGACTGTGAACGATTCGGCGCCGCCACGCGGGCTCCGGGATCCGTGGCTCGTCTCGCTGTGCGCTTCGCGCACCCTGATGAATTTGATGGGGGTGACCTACGCGGCCACGCTTCCCGTACTGCAAAAAGAGTGGGCACTGACGGGAACGGCCGCGGGATCGATCTCGACGGGATTTCAGATCGGCTTTGCGCTGTCGCTGTTTGGGTTTTCCTGGCTGGCCGATCGTGTTAGCGCGCGGCGCGTCTTTCTCATCTCAGCGGCGCTGAGCGCGACGGTCGTGTTTGCCTTCGCGCTGCTGGCCAGATCATATGTCTCCGGCCTCATCCTCAATACGATGGTTGGGCTCTCGCAAGGCGGTACGTACACCACCGCTATCATGCTCATTGCCGATCGCTACGATCCGGCGCGTCGCGGCGCGGCCGTGGGCTGGCTGATCGCCAGTTCATCGCTGGGCTATGCACTGTCGCTCGTGCTCGCAGGCGTCACGCTGCCACGGGGAGGGTATCCGCTCACCTTTCTCGCGACGGCGTGGG
>Ga0187893_10006901_pt1 | contig 19035 bp, 11 predicted proteins | sample MA1701074metaG_FD_139574 | JGI IMG/M metagenome (GOLD analysis project Ga0187893, IMG submission 139574) | White microbial mat communities from a basaltic lava cave in the Kipuka Kanohina Cave System on the Island of Hawaii, USA - MA170107-4 metaG ... | reverse complement strand
CTCCGCGGGCACGTCGCTCATCGAGGCCGAGAAGCTCGTGCCGCGCGCCCAGGAGCTCCTCCACGGCTTCCTCCTCGCGCGCTCCGAGTTCCTCATCGCCCAGCGCAAGTGGTCGGACGCCGAGGCGCGCCTCACGCAGGTGCTCCGCGACGCCGAGCGCCACGGCAAGCGCGAGGCGCTCTGGGCCGCCAGCTGGCTCATGGCGCGCATCGCCCGCGAGCGCGGCGCGCTCAAGGAGGCCAAGCGCTGGCGCGAACGCGCCGTCAACGTGATCAGCGAAACCGCGGCCGCCCTGCCGCCCGACCTCGCCCAGCGCTACATCACCCACCCCGTCCGCGTGGACGTCCTCGAAGGCGGCGACGCGGAGGCCGGCCTCGCCGCGCTCCTCGAATCGAACGAGGCCGCGCTCCTCGCCCGGATCGTCGACATCGTCGCCGCGATGAACTCGGAGACCGAGCCCTCGCGCCTCCTCACCCACATCGTCGACACGATGCTCGAACTCTGCAACGCGCGGCGCGGCATGCTCCTCCTCACGCGCGCGGACGGACCGACGATCGAGGTCGCCCGCCACCGCGACGGACGCACGCTCACCGAGGACGAGGTCGAGTACTCGCGCTCCGTCATCCTCGAGGTCGCCCGCACCGGCAAGCCGCTCCTCATCACCAACGCGCCCGCGGACGTCCGCTTCAGCGGCACGCCGAGCGTCAGCGAACTCGACCTCCGCTCCGTCATGTGCCTGCCGCTCACGCTGCGCCGCCGCCAGATCGGCGTCATCTACCTCGACAACAACCTCGTCACCCACGCGTTCCACGAGCGCGAGATGAACGCCGCGCGCATCCTCGCCAACCAGGCCGCGATCGCGCTCGAACACGCGATGCTCCTCTCCGGCTCCGTGCGCGACGTCTCCACCGGCCTCCTCACGCAGGCGCACTTCCAGGGCCTGCTCCGCAACGAGGTCAACCGCGCGCGCCGCGGCGGACGCGTCAGCTGCGTCGCCATCGCCAGCCTCGACCAGTACCGCAGCATCCACGAGAAGTACGGCGACGGCGTGGGCGGCCAGCTGCTGACGGACGCCGCGCGCCTGCTGTGCGAGTCCGTGCGCAGCTACGACGTCGTCGGCACCGCGGCGAAGCTCGGCCGCCACGGCAACGTCTTCGAGCTCCTCCTGCCCGACACGACGAAGGAGGGCCTCGGCGCCGTCGCCGAGCGCATCCTCCAGTCCTTCCGCGGACACATCTTCACGATCGGCCCCAACCGCATCAGCGTCACCATGACCCTCGGCGCCGCGTGCTGCCCGGACGACGGCACCGAGGCCGACGAACTCGTCGCGCGCGCCGAGGAGGCGCTCATGCGCGCCATCGAGGAGGGGCGCGACCGCCTGCGCGCCTACAGCGAGAAGAAGGCCGACGCCTCCCCCGCCGTCGCCCCCGCGCGCCCGCGCCGCGACTACCCCGGCATCGTCGGCCGAAGCCGCGCGCTCCAGCAGCTCCTCGGGCTGCTCGACCGCGTCGTCGAGGTCGACTACCCGGCCGTCATCGAGGGCGAGACCGGCGTCGGCAAGGAGCTCATCTCGCACGCGATCCACCTCTGCAGCCCGCGCCGCGACGCCCCGTTCGTCGCCGTCAACTGCGCCGCGCTCTCGGAGACGCTGCTCGAGGACGAGCTCTTCGGCCACGTGAAGGGAGCCTACACGGGCGCGCATTCGGACCGGCCGGGCCTCTTCGAGCAGGCGCAGAAGGGCACGCTCTTCCTCGACGAGGTCGAGGAGATGTCCGACGCGATGCAGAAGAAGCTCCTGCGCGTCCTCGAGGAGAAGAAGATCCGCCGCGTCGGCGGCGCCGAGGAGATCCCGGTCGACGTGCGCGTCGTCGCCGCGACGAACCGCGAGCTCAAAATGCTCGTCGCGCGCGGCGAGTTCCGCAAGGACCTGTTCTACCGTCTCTCCACGTTCATCCTCCGCGTCCCGCCGTTGCGCGAGCGCGCGGACGACATTCCGCTGCTCATCGACCACACGCTCGACATCGTCGCGCGCGAGACGGCTCAGCCCAAGAAGACGCTCTCCGGCGGCGCGCGGTCCTTCCTCATCAAGTACCCGTGGCCCGGCAACGTGCGCGAGCTCCAGAACGAGGTGCGCCGACTCTGCATCACGTCGAACGAGACGATCCTCGAGTCCGACCTCCCCGCGCACCTCCGCGACTCCGCCGTCACGAAGATGGTGCCGACCACCGGCACCTATCGCGAGCGGCTCGAGAGCTTCGAGAAGCGACTCCTGCTCGAAGCCCTCCAGGAGCAGGGATGGAATCTCTCGGCGACCGCGCGCGCGCTCGAGATCGACCGCAACACACTGAAGGCCAAGATGCAGCGATACGGCGTCGAGCGCCCCGACTCCCTCCAAAAGCCCGACGAGAGGTGAGCCCTTCACCACCCCTCCGAACCCATTGACCCCCATATGGGTTCCAAACGCATTGTAATACGCCCGCTTCGGATGGTGAGACCCTCACCATGGGCCGCCTGCAAGCGTCGTTGGCAGGCAGCAAGACGCTGGCGCGTAACGGGATAGGCTCGAGGAATGGCGGCGGCCGTGGTCCGCCCTTTGCTTTCCGACCCTGCGGGTCCATAAGGGCAGGCGGCCTGAATTTTGTGTTGGAGCGGGAGGCTGCCGTGGTGTGGGGAGCTAGACGTAAGGGCGCAGTACTTGTCGTAGTGCTGGGCGTGCTGATGGTTCTGGCGCTGCTCGGCACGTCGTTCGCCGTCATGCAGTCGGTCGAACGCGCCGTCGCGCGCAACTATCTCGACGGCGTCCGGGCGCGACTCATCGCGCGCGCGGGCATCGAAGACGGCGTGACGCGTCTCAAGCAGATCTTCCCCGAGCGCGCCTTCGCCCCGGGCCACAAGGCGTGGATGTACTACGGGAACTCGCTCGACGAGACGTCGCAGGACCTGACCGTGCCGCTCCATCGCGCGAAGAACCCGTCGTTCGCGTTCGAGGCCGAGAACGTCCAGAACCCGACCGACGCGAACGTCGCGCCGAAGCTCGTCGAGGTGGACGGCCAGCTCGTCGGCTTCACCGCGAACATGGAGCACGCGACGTACGGCGTGAACGCGGACCACTACGCGCTCAAGATCACCGACCTCAGCGGCTGCATCCACATCAACGACGGCCTCGAGCACGGCCCGAACGGCAGCGTCAGCCAGAACCTGAAGCGCATCCTCAACGTGCTCGGCCAGGTGCAGCAGGTCGCGAACCTCGGCAACCGCATCCTCGACAACCGCCCCGCCGGCGGCTACGGCAGCCGGCAGGACCTCCAGCGCTTCCTGACCGACGCGGAGTACACCCGCGTCGTCGACTATCTCACGGCGAAGGCGTGGATCGACAGGAACGTCGCCAACCCGGTGCCGCTCTCGCAGTCGATGGCCGCGCAGTACCCGGTCAACTACTGGCGCGGCACGCCGCCGCTCTACCGGCTGGGCAAGGGCAAGGATGCGCTCGGCAACCTCATCAACATCGACCTCCAGTTCTGCCCGCCCGCGCAGCACACCGACGACGCGATCAAGATCTACGGCCTCGACCAGCTCAACCCGCAGTGGATCGAGATCGTCGGCCGCGCGCCCGTCAACGTCAACAGCGCCGCACGCCCCGTCCTCGTCGCGCTGCTGGCGGACCTGCGCGGCTTCTTCGTGGGCGACCGCCGCCGCAACAACCCCCGCTGGTCGGGCGACCTCTACCTCTCGTTCAAGCAGCAGAACTCGCTCTCGCCCGCGGGCAACGAGGGCGACGAGATCGGCTTCCTCTTCCAGACCGTGCCGATCGTCGGCCCCGGCTCGACCGTCTCCGCCGGCATCTCCGCGACGTCGATCGCCGACGAGATCCTCGCGTGCCGCGAGCGCAGGGTCTCGCCCAACCCGCCGAACGTCGACTACGCCGCGGTGCCCTGGTCCGGCCCGTTCCGCACGTGGCGCCAGTGGAACCGCTTCTGCGACCACCTCGTCGAGATCAACCTGCTGCGCGACGACCGCCAGCTCTGGTTCGACTTCCACGCGAGCAACTGCGACGCGTCGGGCTACGGCCCGCTCGTCCCCTCGGACTTCCAGCGCCAGCACGCCGCGCGGGCGATCGCCGACGTGCTCAAGGCCAACTTCAACCCGAACCTGCACCTCAACGAGCTCAACCCGGACGAGAACCTCTTCACGCGCGTCGACAAGACGGACCTCGTCGTCAACTCGACCGAGTTCTGCTTCATGCCGACGGGCGTGTTCGAGGTGCAGTCGCTCGGCCGCGTGCTCAAGCCCGAGATCGTGCGCGCGACGGTCCTCACGGGCCGTCACGAGCTCGCGGCCCAGGCGATGGTGACCGCGGTCGTGAAGCTCTACGACCTCTACCGCGAGACGAACCAGAAGCAGTTCTACGGGGGCACGTGCGCCAACCGCGTCCCGTCCCCGGGCAACAACTTCGAGACGAACAACAACAAGTCCGTCGAGACGGGCCCGGAGCCCGACAACGGCACCGCGCCCTCGCAGAACGAGTGGGACGGCTACGTCACGCTGCCGACGATCGGCGGCAACTTCCACAACAACCCGAACCAGTCGAAGCCGGCGAATACGCTCTGGACGACGACGCAGGTCGGCAACCAGTCGCAGTTCGAGTCGGCGATGCACTGCCACTTCACGTGGGACTTCACCCTGCACCACCACACGTTCGCGGGGTGCCGCCACGAGATCGCGTCCACGACGCAGCCGGACGAGACCGTCGAGAACTTCCCCGACTGGCCGACGTCCGTCGCCGGGCCGTACGACCCGACCGACAGCGGCGGCAACGTGCACCGCCTCGCGAAGAGCTTCCGCATCCAGCAGGGGTCGACGAACCCGGGCCTCGCGCCCTTCGCGCCGAGCGACCTGCGGCTCGACGGCGGGTACTCGGAGCGCCACGCCGCCCCCTGCTACGCCGTGAGCCACGGCTCGCAGTACCTCTGGCGCTTCAGCGACGAACAGCCGCGCGGCATGGTGAGCTTCTGGTTCAAGCCGTCGTTCTATCCGGAGCTCACCGGCAAGGTCCGCACGCTCTGGGACATGAGCCGGTACCACACGCCGTGCGCGCAGGACGTGTACGTCTACCCGTTCGCGACCTGGTTCTTCCCCGCGCACTACACGTCGTCCATCGCCGAGGTGAACCAGCCCTGGTACTGGCACAACAACATCGGCAAGTTCCACCCGGCGTCGCTCGCCTTCGGGTCGAAGGCGTGGCACAACGTCCCGAGCGGCCACTCGTTCGGGAACCTCACGAAGTCGCTCAACCACGCGGGACACGCGGACGACAACCCGAACATGAGCCCGCTCCAGGCGCACCGCTGGATGAACGTGTCCTTCTGGTGGGCGCTGCGCGACCCCAAGGTCATGGAGCCCGAATACGGCGGCATGAACTCCGAGCTCTATCTGAACGGCTCGAAGATGCACGTGCCCTACACGTTCTCGTCGATGACCGGCTGGCCGTCGGGCGGCGACCGCATGTGGTACTTCGAGGGCCACGACGGCGGCGACCGCAACCACATCCGCCTGGGCGCGCCGTCGAAGATCGGCAACGCGCCGGGCCTGCCGTTCCGCGGCAACCACACGAACGACTGCACGATGGACGAGTTCTACGTCTGGCAGCGCGAGGACCAGGCCTCGCCGCTCACGACGTGGATCCGCGGCCGCTACTACAAGCCGATGAACGCGTACCAGAACGAGGGCCAGTTCACGTCGCAGCAGTTCGCGCTCCGGCCGTGCCAGGCGCGGGCGCTCGCGCCCCCGTCCGCCGCCGTGCCGCCCACCGGCACGGTGCCGGCCGCGCCCGCCGGCGCGCCGAACGCGGCCCTCTACGTGCCGCCGGGGACGACGATGTCCGGACCCGCGACGGCCGCGACGCCCGCCGTGCGCGTGCTCGGCCTCTCGTGGACGTGGTACGGCGAGTCGCACGACGAGAACCTCGTGCCCACGCTCGACGACTACAACACGCCGGGCGGCACCGAGCCGGAGGACGTGCAGCCGCGCCTCGAACTGTGCATCAAGGCGGACGGCGTGACCTACGCGTACGTCTCGAACGACGCCTTCAGCGCGACGGGCACGCCGCTGGCCGCGGCCATCCCCGTCGTGAACTGGCAGCAGGTGCGGTATCTCGCGCGCTTCCGCCTTCTCCAGGCGAACGCGTCGACGATCCTCCTGGCCGCGCCCGTGCTCGACGACGTGACGGTCTACTACGACTGCGGCCACGTGGAGTTCCTGTCCTACGTGGCCGAAGTCAGGGTGCTGTCATGAAGTCCCCGCTCCCGGCCGTCCTGATCACCCTCTTGAGTTCGACCGCGGCCCTCGCCCAGGACGTCTCGATCGCGACCGCCTTCAAGACCGCGAAGGGGAAGACCAAGATCCGCATCGACGGGAAGACGTCGCTCCCCGACGAGACCGTCCTGCGCATCACCCTCTACCGGCTCGACGAGCGGGCGGCCGGCGGCCGCCTCGAGCCCGTCGCGACCGTCACCGGCTCGGCGCTCGCGCCCGTCGCGCGCAAGACCTTCTACGCCGAACCCACCGTGCCCCCGGGCGGCGGCTGCTTCCGCGCCATCGTCGAGCTCATCGACGAGGACCAGACGCCCGACGCGCAGATCGCGCTCCAGGGGAAGACCTCGACGCGCCGGTGGGAGATCCCCTTCCAGCAGTGGAGCGACGAGTACGTCCCGGCCCTCCCGAAGTCGCTCGTCACGCTCGACGGATTCCGGCAGGACGCGATCGCGCTCGTCGACCGCGTCGAGCGGATCGCCGTGAACGCCGACCTCTGGAAGAAGGAGTCGCCGGCGGTCATCAAGGAGGCGGAGCTGCTTCTCAAGAAGCTCACCTCGTCGCTCACGCGCGGGTCGTTCCCCGCGGCGCACGCGGAGGTCGTCTCCGTCGTGAGCAACCTGCTCGCGTCGCTCCAGCTGCTCAAGTGGAACGCGGACGGGTCGCTCGAGGGCGTGTGGGACTACCACACGGGGAACATGGCGAAGACGCACAAGCACGAGGACTTCTCGTGGGACGCGCTGCGCCGCTACCTCGAGGCGGCGGGCGACATCGGCGGCCGCGAGATGGGCCTCTGGTTCGTGAAGGAGTTCCAGCGGACGCGCGCGACGAAGGGGCGCGCCGCGGCGGCGCTCGGCCTGCGGACGGCGCTCGGCCAGGTGGCCGACCACGCGGGCGTCGCGCCGCACGCCCGGCAGCTCGACGGGTGTTTCGCGGAGCTGAACGGGGCCGTCGCGGAGGAGCGCGTGGGCGCCATCGCGGACGGACTCGCGGCGATCGAGGCGAAGCTGCGCGAGACGCAGCCGGCGAAGAAGTAGCAGGTGGGTTGAGGGTACGGGAGGCCTTATGAAGCGCGTTGTGTCGGTGACGGCGGTCGCGGTCTTCGCGGCCGGGGCGTGGGCGCAGGACCCGCCGAAGCAGGATCCCGCGCAGGCGCACGCGAAGGTCGACCAGAAGCGCGTCGACGACGCGATCAAGAACGGCGTGAAATACCTGAGGACGGTGACGCCCGGTCTCGGCAAGCCGCTCGGCAACACGGGCAAGCACCCGCAGCGCAACGACGAGCTCGTCCTCTGGACGCTCGTGCACGCGGGCGTGCCCGAGAGCGACCCGGAGTTCCAGCGCCTCTTCAAGAACATGATGGCGACGGACCTCGAGCGCACGTACCTCGTCAGCCTGCAGGCGATGATCCTCGAGGAGATGGACCGCGTGAAGTACCAGTGGCGGATCCACCAGTGCGCGCAGTTCCTGGTCGACAACCTCGGCCGGAACGGCCAGTGGACGTACGGCGAGATCTCCTACTACGTGACGGAGATCCCCGTGCCGACCGGCGGCAACGGCGGCGGCGCGGACGTGGCGACCTCCGGCGGAAGCGGGTCCAAGCCCCCGGCGCCGAGGCCCGTCGACAAGCGCGGCAAGCCGAAGGTGCTGAAGAAGGTCACGGTGAAGAAGGAGAAGGAGGGGCCGGCCAGCGGCGACAACTCGAACTCGCAGTACGCGGCGCTCGGCATCCGCGCGTGCCACGACGCGGGCGTGGTGTTCCCGAAGGAGTGCCTGCAGCTCGCGGAGAAGTGGTGGCGCGCGGCGCAGTACGGGACGAAGAGCGACTCGAAGGACGGCGGCTACGGCGTGACGGCCGACGGCGAGGGATGGTGCTACGGCCCGAAGGACAGCCACCAGCCGTACGGCTCGATGACGGCGGGCGCGCTCGGGAGCCTGGTGATCTACGACTACGTGCTGGCGAAGGACTGGAGGAAGGACAAGGACGTGCTCGCCGGCCTCCAGTGGATCACGAAGCGCTTCTCCGTGACGGAGAACGTCGGCCCGCCCGAGCACGCCGACGGCAACGTCAACTGGATGTACTACTACTACCTCTACGCGCTGGAGCGCGCGGGGATCCTCTACGGCACGGAGAAGTTCGGCGAGCACGAGTGGTATCCGGAAGGCGCGAACGTCCTCCTCGACGCGCAGAAGCCGAACGGCGCCTGGACGTCCAAGGAGCACGGCAACGCGGTGTGGGACACGTGCTTCGCGATCCTGTTCCTGCGCCGCGCGACGCGTCCGCTGGAGGACGTGGCGACGGGAGGTAGCGGCAAGCGGTAGGTGGAGCGGTCTCGGCAGACTGTGGTGGTTGCGCATGGATCCTCCTACCTCCTTCGTCCCCCGCGCGCCCGCCAACGTGCTCGGCGTTGAAGGGGGGCTCGAGCGGCGAGAACAGCAACACACGCTCTACCTTCGGTAACGGCGGGCCGGGATCGGAGGCCTGCAGCTCCTTCGTCGAGAAGGCTACTTGCTCCGTGTTCGCCAACGAGAACAATGCGGTCTGCACCAAGATGTCCGATAATGGGAATTGCAGCGCCCACGGCGAACGGGGAGGCCGGTGCAGCGTCATCAAGAAGGACGGTTTCGAAGGGCCTGGGCAGGATGGGAAGTGCAGATCGCCTGTGAAGGACAAGAAGAAGTGAGGCGTACAGTCACCTGGTGCCGCCTCCGACCGTGCTGAGATGAACTTAGAACGTGCGTTGCCCAGATTGACCCCATGATGGCGTCCCCACAGCGATGGAAGCAGCTGCTCGCTGTGCCAGCTGTCCTTTTGGCACTCGCGCTGTTCGCTCTTATTCGCATCGCGACGACACCTTCGGACTCGAAAACACGACCCGATGGTGGGCGGGTCTCGGTTCCTCCCGATGAGCCGAGCCATTCTCCAAACGAGGGCTCGGCCAAGCGAGAGCAGCTGGTCTTGGAGGCCATCGATGCGGAAGGCGCTCCGGTCAGCGCGGCGCATGTGAGTGACTCTCTCACGGGAGAGTTCGCCGGGGCTACCGACACGCGCGGACGGTTGATCCTGTACCGAGGACGACTGCGTTTTGATGGTCTCGGCATCGCTAGGTTGATCGTCTCGCATACAGAGCATGCGCCGTGTCGCGTGGAGATTTCTCGCGACGCCAGCCGTGTTCGAGCGGTCTTGAGCCGCGGGGGAACACTGCAGTTGCGAGTCCGCGACATAGCTGCGAATCCAATAGCGGGTGCCTTCGTAAGGGTCGCCAGCGTGAGACCAGGGCCGTGGGAATCGAACCGGCCACGCGAGTACCGCTGCGACGAAAGCGGAGCTCTGCGACTTGCAACCCTACCAATGGGGATCATGGATCTTCGCGTGTGGGCTGACGGGTGCGGCGCTGAGCGCCGAAGGGTGATGTTCGCCCCTGGTCAGATCGCAGACGTGGTTGTGACTCTGGGGCCCGGCAAGCAGCTGAATGTCCGCGTGCAGGATCCATCGCAGCGCCCCGTTTCCGACGCCACGATTCGTGTTGAATACGAGTCGCAAGATCTGCTGCTAACGGAGTCGACCGATTCGAATGGCCTCGCTGTATTCACGGGCATTCCATCCGGAGCCGAGGAGGTCGCCGTACGAGGATCTCACGCTTCGCATCTAAGCAAGGAGATCATTCAGGTTCTCGATGGCGCCCCGGTGACTGAGTGCACTCTAGTGCTGAAGCAGGCGAGTTCCCTTCTTGTGACAGTCACCGATGAAGCTGGACGCGCTGTTGACGCCGCCGTTCAGGTGCGCGAGGGCACGGGTTCCTTGTTCAGCACAGTGAAATGGGTCGAGGTGAGCGGCGGCACGGCTCACGCGGTTGGCCCTCTTCCACCCAGTGTGACGTTGGTTGTCACCGTTGCCCAAGATGGTGCAACGGTACTTGAGCAAAGCGACATCATGTTGGCACCCGGCGAGCAGCGCCGCATCGATCTCAGAGTACCTCTGACTGTTGAGTACACCGTGCGAGTCCGAGATGAAGATGGTCGTCCCGTCTCTGGCCGCGCGCGGCTCGAGAGTAGGGAAGGCAAGACGACTGCTTCATCGAAGCATTTGGACGAGGACGGAAGGCCCTTTCCGTTGGGCTATACCCGGGCCGTCTTGGACAACGGAGAATGTCACTTTTGCGTCCAGCCAGGCCTGTACGAGCTTATCGTGACTACCAGTACGGAGGAGACCGCGAAGCAGGCCGTGCAAATCACATCAAAGGGCGACACTACGGTCGTGGTTTCCCGTGGCCGATTCCTACGCGGACAGGTAAGGGACGGCGATGGCAAGCACGCGGCCGGAGTGCATCTCGTGTGGTTGCAGGATGACGCGGTTCGTCGCGGTGTTTCCGATGCGGATGGACGCTTCGCGATCCTCACCAAAGGCGAGCCAGGTGAGCTCTTTGCGGCGGATGGCTATGGAGGCCTTCAATTGCTGTTTAGGGGCGTGGCGCCTCTGGATGATCTGCCCGCTTTGACCTATGAACGCGTGCGGATCAGCGGGACACTCGTAGACACCAAGAGCGGGCAGGGAGTTCAGACGACGCTCAGAGTCCGACCGGTGTCGAACGAGTATGCTGACCTCTCCTCTTATGTTCGGGGCAGACTAGCTGGAGAAACGGACGGCTTTCCGGAGAGCTTCGCTGTAGTTGGCCCTGACGGCCGCTTCGAGATTGACATCCCACCGGGGAGTTGGCAATTGGAGGCGAAGGGCGAGCGCGTGAGCGGCAAGGCCGTTGACCTTCATGCGGTCCCGGGCTCGCGAAGCATGACCGTTGTTGTTCAGGTACTCCTCCGAGAAGTACCAGCACCTCCTCCGAAGTAGAGTGCCGACGTCTTTCGTCGTAGGCGAGGGGTTAGGCTCTCCCGCGTCGCACCCCTCCACATATGGCAAATGTAGCATGCCTGCATAGCTGTCAAGTTATCCTCGAACTTCTGATCTGAACGTCTGCAGGTCGGGCGTCCTGCAAGTTCATGATCGCCCCTTCTGCGCGACGCGCCTTCATGGCTCTGCAGCGACGCGTGCGATTCGTCTAACTCCTAACTCCTACCTCCTATCTCCTTCGGGAATCATGCGCCGGATGGTGGAGCCCGCCATCCGCGGTGACGGACGCATCCGCAACAAGATAGGAGGTAGAAGATAGAAGATAGGAGTTAGAGACGTCTCCTGACTAACTCCTAACTCCTACCTCCTAATTCCTTCGGGAATCCTATGTCCGCCACGATCACCCGCCCCGTGTACGTCCTCGCGCCCTCCTGAAGCATCCCCACCTTCGGCCAGCCGAACGTCACCGTGATGTCCGCCTCCACCGCCACGCCCAGCGGCCTCCCTGTGTCCGCGTCCATCCCCGACGGCACGTCCGCCGCGACGATCGGCGGACTGTCGTTCATCTCCTCGATGAGCTCGCGCCACGGACCCGTCACGGGCCGCGACAACCCCGTGCCGAACACCGCGTCCACCACGACGTCGAGCCACTCGAGCTTCGACAGCTTCACGCGGCGTCGCATCTCCAGCGCCGCTCCCGAGTACGCCGACTCCGGAGCCGGCGCGTGGCAGCACACCTCCACGCCCGCGTCAACGAGGTGGCGCGCGACGACGAACCCGTCCCCGCCGTTGTTCCCCGGCCCGCACACCACCGTCACCGCGAGCGGATTGAACTCCTGCAGCACGACGTCCGCGACCGCGCGCCCGGCGTTCTCCATCAGCGTCGCCGCCGCGATCCCGAACTCCTCGATCGCGCGGCGGTCGATCTCCCGCATCTCCTCGCGAGTGACCGCGCGAACCTTCTCCCCCATCAGGGCTTCTTCTTCGCCCGCCAGGCGGGATAGTCGTTCCTGTACCACTTCTGCCACTCCGCGACCTTCGTCATCCGCAGGCCGGTCAGATCGTATAGCGCCTCGGCCGCGCTCTCACGGATCGACGACTCCATCCGCGGGTCCTCCAGCGCGTTGATCAGCTTCGGCACCGCGTCCACGCACCCGGCGCGCCCCAGGGCGAGCAGGATCTTCTGCACCACCAGCGCGTCCCTCTCCCGCCCCAGCACCTCCAGGAGCGGCGCGCACGACTTCTCTCCGACCCGGAGATTCCCCAGCGCCTCCGCCGCCGCGGTGCGCACCTCCCACTCCCGGTCGTCCTTCAGCAGCTTCACCACGAGCGCGCTCAGCGCCGCCGCCGGCGCCTCCGCGATCGCCCGCGCCGCCGCCGCCCGCACGTACCGCTTCGGAGACTCGCACGCCGCCTTCACGCCCTCGGCTCCCGCGTCGCCGAACGCGGCCAGCGCCGCGATCACCTGGACCAGCTCGTCCCACCTCCCGATCGGCGTGTCCGCCGCCGCGTCCGCCAGGGTCACCATGAACGCGATCACGATCTGCAGCCCGGGCTTGCCGAGCTGCACCAGCTGCGACCGGATCTCCCGGTAGACGGGCGCATTCGACGACTGCAGCAGGAAGCTCGCCAGCACACCCGCCAGGTAGTCCGCCATGTCCGGCCCCGCCACCACGATCCGCTGGCGCGCCACGTCCCACCGCGCCCGGTCCGCCGGCGTCCACCGCGACCGGTCCTCCGGCTTCGCGTACGACTGCACCGCGTCGAGCACGTCGCCCCGCCGCGCCAGCTCCCGCACCGCCGCGGCGTCGCCCTTGCGCGCCCGCTCCACGAGCTCCTGGTCGCCCGGCGTCATCCAGTGGAAGTACTCGTACGGCGCCATGCCCGCGGCCCGGTCGAGCCCCCGCTGCACGTCCACCGCGTTCCCGCTCCCGATCATCCGCAGCGCGACCGCGAAGTCGAAGAACTCCCGCTTCCAGGCCTTGAGGAGCCCGGGATCCAGCGGCGGCCGCTTCGGCGGCGGCGCCGGCGCCCGCGGCCCGCAGCCCGCGACCATCACGGCGGCGGCGATCGCGACTCGCAGTCTCATCAGGATCAAGACGCTACTTCTTGTCCGCTTTCTGCAACCGCTCGACGTCCTTGAGCACCGACTTGCGCAGCTCCTGCGCGCGCACGCGGAGACGCTCGTCCTCCGCCGTCAGCCGCTCCGCGACCTCCTTGTCCACGATCATCGCCGCGTTGATGAGCACGTTGTGCGACGCGCACTCGAGGCCCGCCGTCAGCATGATCGCCCCGCTCGCCAGGTCGGAGGCCAGGTTCCTGTTGCCGTGCGGCGCCAGGCTCGCGACGGCCTCCAGCGCGCGCACCGCCGTCATCATCGTCTGGAGCGGCACCTCGGCGGCGTCCTTGAGCGCGGTCTGGACCGCCGCCTTCCGCCGCTTCTTCTCCTCGTCCGTCCCCTTCGGCAGGCCGAACGCGGTCGACACCGCGTCGTACGCCTCCGCGTCCTGGTCGACGAGCGGCACGAGCGCCACCTTCAGATCCTCGAGCGCGCCCGCCGACGCCTGCGCCTCGGGCCCCTCGGAGTATCGCGCCGCCATGATGCCGAGCGCCGCGCCCATCGAGCACGCCGCCGCCGCCACCGCCCCGCCCCCCGGCGTGGGCGTCTTCGCGGCGACCGCCTCCACGAATTCGCGGAGCTTCATGTCGACGAGCATCGAGTGATGATAGTTCGGCGCGGAGCGTCCGACAATTAGAATGGTCGCAGGTCCCCGACGACGATGAGGGTTCTCGAGACGGTCTCCCTGGACAAGCGCTACGCGCGCGTCCACGCGCTGCGCGACTTCACGCTCGCGCTCGACGGCGGCGCGGTCGGCCTCCTCGGTCCCAACGGCGCCGGCAAGAGCACCCTCGTCAAGATCCTGCTCGGGCTCGTCCCGCCCACCTCCGGCCGCGCGGAGATCTTCGGGCTCGACGTCCACCGCTTCCGCCTCCACGTGCGCCAGCAGGTCGGGTACCTGCCGGAGAACGAGTCGTACATCCCCGGCCTCGACGCCGTCACCTACGTCTACCTCGCCGGCCGCCTCGTCGGCATGCCGCACGTCGACGCCATGCAGCGCACGCACGTCGTCTGCAACTACGTCGGCCTCGGCGAGGAGCGCTACCGCCCGGTCGAAACCTACTCGACCGGCATGAAGCAGAAGGTGAAGTTCGCGCAGGCCCTCGTCCACCACCCGAAACTGCTCCTCCTCGACGAGCCGACCAGCGGGCTCGACCCGCGCGGCCGCGAGGAGATGCTCGCGCTCATCCGCGACGTCTCGCACGGCAAGGGCATCCACGTCATCCTGTCGTCGCACATCCTCCACGACGTCGAGGCCGTGTGCGACCGCGTCGTCCTCATGGACGACGGCGCCCTCGTGCGACAGGGCACGCTCGCCGAGCTGACGGCCGGGGAGTCCGCGGGCTACGAGGTGCGCGTCCGCGGCGACCAGGACGCGTTCGTCCGCGCGCTCGCCGCCCGCGCGTGCACGTCGCGCGCGACGATCGACGGCGCGCTCATCATCGAGTACACGAACGGGACCGTCGGCACGGACCCGATCCTCCGCGCGGCCGTCGAGTCGGGCGCGCAGATCCGCCACCTCGCGAAGCGGCGCAGCTCGCTCGAAAGCGTGTTCCAGTCCATCCTCGCGGGCGCGCGCAACGGGGGGGGCGGGCCGTGACGCTCGTCGACCAGTCCTACCAGCCGTGGAGCGGCGACTTCCAGCCGCGCTGGCGCCGCGTCGCCGCCATGGTCCGCATCGGCGTGAAGCAGGCGTTCAGCGGCACGGCGATGCGCATCCTCCTCTTCCTCGTCTACAGCGTGATGACCGCCATCGTCGGCGTCGTGTTCGTCCTGTCGTCGATCCGCACGCCGCCCGCCTCGGTGCAGGGCAACAGCATCTTCAAGCTCTTCCTCGGGAACATGTTCCCCTCGGGCGTCCTCCTGATGGCGCTCGGAGCCATCGTCGGCGGCCGGCTGATCTCTCGCGACCTCCGCTACAACGCGGTCTCGATGTACTTCTCGAAGGCGATCACCCGCGGCGACTACCTCGCCGGCAAGTTCCTCACCCTGGCGGCCTTCCTGGCGTCGGCGACCTTCCTCCCCGCCCTCCTCCTCTGGGCCAGCCAGTGGTCGCTCTCGCGCGCGGACGTCTCGACGGGCACGCGGTTCCTCGACCTGCTCGCGATCCTCGGCCACTCCGCGGCCTTCGTCGCCCCCTGCGCGATGTTCATCCTCGCGCTCTCCGCGTTCAGCCGCACCGCGTTCGTGCCCGCCGTCCTCTGGGTGACGGCGTACATCGGCAGCGCCGCCGTCTCCGAGGTGCTCGTCGCCAACGTTGGAGCCGACTGGTGCGCGCTCCTCTCGTGGTCGCGGCACGTCATGCGCGTCGGCGAGGCCTGCTATCCCGTGCGGCCGGTCAAGGCGGCGGCCTTCGACATCGAGATCGGAACCGCGCCGCTCTCGATGAACTACCCGGTCTGGGTGCCGCTCGCGGTGCTCGGCACGATCACGGTCCTGTCCGCGATCGCCGTCCTCTGGCGGCTGCGGAAATTCGAGGGGGCCGAATGATCCCCTCCTTCGCCGACGTGATCCCGGCGGGCCGGCCTGCGGGCCTCGGAGGGCGGGCGCGATGATCCGGACGGAGCACCTCAACCAGTGGTACGGAAACGTCATCGCGCTCAACGACGTGACGCTCGACGTGGGGACCGGCATCACCGGCCTCCTCGGGCCGAACGGCGCGGGCAAGACCTCCTTCATGCGCATCTGCGTCGGCCTCATGCGCGCGTCGAGCGGCACGCTCACGGTGCAGGGCGAGGACCCGTGGAGGAACGTGGCCCACAACCTCCGCACCGGCTATGCGGCCGAGCACGACGGCTTCTACGAGTGGATGACCGGGCTCTCGTTCGTCACGTGGATGCTCCGCCTGCGCGGGCGGTCCACGAAGGACGCGATCGAGGGCGCGCGGCGCGCGATCGAGCGCGTGCGCCTCTCCGACGCCATGGACCGCGAGGTCGGCACGTACAGCCGCGGCATGCGCCAGCGGCTCAAGATCGCGCAGGCCGTCGCGCACGATCCGAAGCTCCTCTTCCTCGACGAGCCGCTGACCGGCACCGACCCGCTCGTGCGCGTCGAGCTCATCGAGCTCATCCGGTCGTTCGAGCGCGAGGGCCGCAGCGTGATCGTCTCGAGCCACGTTCTGCACGAGATCGAGGCGCTCACGTCCAGCATCGTCGTCTTCCACCGCGGCCGCCTGGTCGCGCACGGCCACATCCACGCCCTCCGCGCGCTCATCGACCATCACCCGCACCAGGTGCGCGTGCGCACGAGCCGGCCGCGCGAGCTGGCCGCGGCGCTGGCGCGCGACGAGTCCGTCGCGGACATCGAGTTCGCGGGCGAGCGCGAGGTCGCCGTGCGGACGCGCCGGCCCGACGAGTTCTACGCGCGCCTCCCGAAAGTGCTGCTCGACGTCGGGTGCGACGTCGAGGAGCTCTCGTCCCCCGACGACAACCTCGAGGCCGTGTTCCGGTACCTCACGGAGCGCTGATGAACCCCACGGCCGTCGCCGCGCTGGTCTCCTTCACCGCGCACCGCGTCTTCACGGGGAAGCGCTTCCTGGCGCTCGGGCTCCTCCTCATGATCCCGCCGTGCCTGGCGGGGGCGCTGGCGATGGCCGCGCGCGTCGTGCCCGGCGTCCCGTTCTTCGACGGCATCACGTTCGCGCTGTCGCTCTATCTCGTCCTCATCCTCTCCGCGATGATCTACGGCATCGGGCTGACGTCGAGCGAGATCGAGGACGGCACGGTCGGCTACGTCTTCCTGGCCGCGTGCCCGCGCTGGCTCGTCGCGCTCGTCCACGTGGTGGTCACGGGCGCGCTCCTCACCGTGCTCACGACGGCCAGCATCGCGGCCACGTACGGCCTGTCGTCGATCTCGCCCGCGGGCCTCGGCGAGCACGGCCCCTCGGTGATCGCCGCCGACGCGCTCATCGCGTGGATCGGCCTGACGACGTACCTCGCGTGGTTCGTCCTCTGCGGCTACGCCTTCAAGCACAACGTGGCGGCGAGCATCGCGTCGGTGGTCGTGTGGGAGTGGATCGTGCCGATGATCCCGAACCGGCTCGGCGCGTTCACGGTGATCGTGAACCTGCGCGTCATCTGGTTGCACCTCGTGCAGAGCGGCGACCCCGGCCGGTGGTTCCGCGCCCAGGTGGGCTACGACCTGCCGACGTACGGCGACGCGTCGATGTTCCTGTCGGTCGCGCTGGCGCTCTTCCTCGCGCTGGGCATGGTCGCCGCGATGAACCGGTCCATTGCCGGGCGAGAAGCGGGGTAGCTCGCGCCCTCGGTTTGCCGTAACGCTCCGCGTGCGGTACCTTCTCTACATACCGCATGGGAGAACACGCGACGCCCGGCGTCGTCCCGTCGGGCGCCTACGACCCCGCGACCGCCCCCGCCGGCGAACGCATCGGCAAGTTCGTGCGCGTCGCGAAGCTCGGCACGGGCGGCATGGGAGAGGTCTGGAAGGCGTGGGACGTCGAGCTCTCGCGGTGGGTCGCGCTCAAGTTCCTCCGCGGCGGGAATGACGACGAACTCGCCCGGTTCCGCCGCGAGGCCCAGATGGCCGGCCGGCTCTCCCACCCGAACATCGCCGCCATCTACGAGATCGGCGACGTCGCGGGCCGCCCGTTCATCGCCATGCAGCTCGTCGACGGCCGCACGCTCATGCAGCTCCGCTCGCGCGACCTCCGCCGGCTGGCGCGCCTCGCCGCCGCCGCCGCACGCGCCGTCGCCTTCGCGCACGAACGCGGCGTCGTCCACCGCGACCTCAAGCCCGACAACGTGATGGTCGCCGCCGACGACCACGTCTACGTCATGGACTTCGGCCTCGCGCGCCCCATGGAGGGCGCCAGCCGCGTCTCCGTCACCGGCTGCGTCGTCGGCACGCCCGGCTTCATGGCGCCCGAGCAGGCGCGCGGCGAGCGGGTCGACGGGCGCGCGGACGTCTACGGCCTGGGCGCCACCCTCTACGCCCTCCTCGCGGGCGCGCCGCCCTTCGAGGGGGCCAACGTCCTGCAGGTCCTGCAGGCCGTGCAGGAGCGAGAGCCGCGCCCGCTCCGGAAGATCGACCCCGCGATTCCGCGCGAGCTCGAAACGATCGTCCTCAAGTGCCTCGAGAAGGAGCGCGGACGCCGCTACGGTTCGATGACCGATCTCGCCGACGACCTCGACCGCTGGCTCGCCGGCGAGCCGATCCTCGCCCACGGACCCTCGACGGTCTACCGCCTCCGCAAGGCCGTCGCGCGCCACCGCGGACTCTCGATCGCCGTCGCCGCGACGATCGTGCTCCTCCCCGCCGTGACGCTGGCCGTCCGCGCCATGCACCACGAGCGCCGGAGACTCGAGACCCGCGCGCGGGAACTCGAATCGGAGACCCACCGCTCGCGCGGGCGCGACGAGGCGTTCCGCCTGCTCGAGATGGGCCGGCCCGCGCTCGATCGCGCTCATCGCGCGCTCTACGAGGAGGGCACGCCATACGAGGACGTCGTCCGCGCCGCGGACCAGGCGCGCACGCTCATCGAGGACGCCGCGCGGCGCGCGCCCGACATGGCCGTCGCCCAGCTCCTGCTCGGCCGCGCGTGGGCCGTGCAGGGCCGCCGCGACCTCGCGGAAGCGTGCTGGCGCCGCGCGATCGAGCTCGACCCGAACCTCGGACCCGCGCACTACCGCCTCGGGCACCTGCTGGTCGCGCGCGCGTTCCTGGCCTCCGTCGCGAGATCGCAGCACGCGCCCGGCATCGAGGAGCGCGTCCGCCGGCTGGGCGAGGAGGCCGCCCGCGAGCT
>Ga0187893_10006900_pt1 | contig 19037 bp, 8 predicted proteins | sample MA1701074metaG_FD_139574 | JGI IMG/M metagenome (GOLD analysis project Ga0187893, IMG submission 139574) | White microbial mat communities from a basaltic lava cave in the Kipuka Kanohina Cave System on the Island of Hawaii, USA - MA170107-4 metaG ... | reverse complement strand
TTACAGGGCAAGCAGCTGATTTGCTTTGGGCCACAGCATGGATTCAAGAGGTTCGGCAAATCGGGGCTTGAGATATGCGAGTTGTTTCCACATATTGGCGGGTTGGCCGATGACGTTTGCATCGTTCGGTCAATGTGGACAGAGCAGATCAATCATGATCCGGCGCACACCATTATGAACACCGGGAATATTGCCGCCGGCCGGCCCAGCATGGGCTCCTGGGCGTTCTATGGACTTGGCTCGGAGGCAGACGATCTCCCAGGATTCGTCGTACTGGTTTCTTCGGGGAAGGGTGGCCAAATGCAGCCAATCGCGGCCAGACAATGGTCTGCAGGAATTCTCCCGAGTCGATTCCAGGGAGTGAAGTTCAACTCAATTGGCGATCCTGTGCTCTACATCAACAATCCCCACGGCTTCAGTTCTAACCTGCAAGGTGCGTCGATCGAAGCAATCAATTCATTGAATCAGCTCCAATACGAGGTTGGCAAAGATCCAGAGGTCTTAACCCGGATTGCTCAGTACGAGATGGCTTTCAAGATGCAGACCAGCGTGCCGGAACTGATGGATATGAGTAAAGAACCTCCGGGCATCCTGGAAATGTATGGAGCCAAGCCAGGCGATGGCTCCTTTGCCTCTAACTGTCTTCTGGCGCGGCGCTTGGCGGAGCGAGAAGTGAGGTTTATCCAACTCTATCATCGAGACTGGGATCACCACGGAGCAGTAAAGAACAACGTCGCCATAAAGGCGCAGGAAACGGATCAGGCCACGGCAGCGCTCATTCAAGATTTGAAACAGCGTAGCATGCTTCAAGACACTCTGGTTGTATGGGGTGGAGAGTTTGGCAGAACGCCCATGTCGCAGGGTGGTGACGGCCGCGACCACCATATCAAAGGGTTCTCATTCATGCTGGCTGGCGGAGGTATTAAAGGCGGTCTGGCCTACGGAGCTACCGATGAATTGGGTTATGCTGCGGTTGAGAATCCTGTGAGCGTTCATGACTTCCATGCCACACTCCTACATCTGTTCGGGATCGATCATCTTCGCCTGACCGTGAAGTTCCAAGGTCTGGACGCCCGGCTCACCGGGGTGTCTGGAGAAGTAGTGAAGAAAATCTTGGCTTAGCTTGTGATCCAAGCTCATTGCAGCGCCGTTTGATTAAATTACTCTCGCTCCCTCCCGGATCGTCGTGATCTGATTGGCTCCAAGGTTCTTGAAACGATCCAGTCGGCCGCTCGGCCAAGAAACCTCAAGCTGATCGACGCGCTTCGCGCTACCCAATCCGAAATGAATCCGCAGATCGTTTTGCGACATGAAACTGCCCCCACTGCGCACTTCGTCGATTTGTTGATGATTTCCGGTGACGCAACGAACACGGGCACCGATAGCACTGCGGTTCGATTTCGTTCCAACAAGCTTCAGCTTGATCCAATTGTTACCGGCGGCGCTGTGACACTTGAAGAGTCTGGGAAGCTCATTAATGGGGTTGACGAGAACATCTACTGAGCCATCGTTGTCAAAGTCGCCGAAGGCGCAACCGCGTGCCGCAAGGGTCTCGGCAAAAGCCGGACCCGCAAGCTTTGACACATCTCGATACCGACGACCTTGTTGATTGCAATAGAGGATCGGGCGCTGCTTATAACGGAGGGATCCATTCAACCGTTCAATTTCAGGATAGACATGTCCATTGACATAGAGAATGTCTGTCCAGCCGTCGTTGTCCACATCCAGAAAGCCACATCCCCAACCGAGATACTGTGAATTGAATCCAAGGCCCATTGATGTGTTAGCGTCTTCAAACAAACCATTGCCAACATTTCGGTAAAGGTTTGGCAGATCCTCTGAGAAGTTAGTTTTAAAGATATCGAGGTAGCCATCGCAATTGAAGTCACCCGCAGCCACCCCCATTCCGGCCTGGTTCCGACCATCTTCGCTAGTAGCGACTCCGGCCGCCATACCTCCCTCAGCGAATGTACCATCCCCCTTGTTCCAGAACAAATGGCTTGGCTCAGTGTCGTTCGACACATAAATGTCCGGGAAAGAGTCATTGTTGAAATCAGCCACTAGTACTCCAAGACCGAAACTCGCTGGAGCTTTCGCAATCCCGGAACTTGCAGTGACATCGGTGAAGGTGCCGTCGCCGTTATTGCGATAGAGAAAACTCTTGGCCTTGGGAAGCCCCCTCGGGCCGCAGTTCACCGGCAACCCCCGATAGATGCAGCCGCTGCTTCCGGGCAAAGGGGCGCTCCTCAGATCAAAATCAACATAGTTCGCAACGAATAGATCAAGAAACCCGTCGCGGTTATGGTCGAGAAAGGCGCAGCCTGAACCCCATCGAACCCATTCTGAGAAGAGCCCGGCCTCTTTAGTGACATCGGTAAAGGTTCCATCTCCATTGTTGTGATATAGAACGTTGTGCCCCCAGTAAGAGATAAAGAGATCGTCGAACCCGTCGTTGTCATAGTCGCCGATGCATACACCCTGCCCCCATCCCGTCCTGACGAGGCCCGCCTTTTCCGTAACATCAGTAAAAGTTCCATTCCGATTGTTTCGAAGCAGCCGATTTCTGGGGCCCAGGGACTCCGTTCCTTCCAATGTCCGTCCGTTGACTAGAAAGATATCCTGCCAGCCATCGTTGTCATAATCGAAGAACGCTGCCCCGCACCCTGTCGTCTCAAGAATGTATTTGTTTTCAGTTCGACCGCCAAAAATCGTGGGAGTGATGAGACCGGCCTGAGCGGCCACATCCTCAAACCGGACCGCGAAACTCTGCGCTTCTGAAGCTTCCGTTGCTCCGTTCCGTTGTGCGGCCCAAGCAAAACCTGCATTGACAATGGCATTCAGAAACGACCGTCGATTCATCAGCGCGCCAACTCCAACTCGCAGTGACCGAAATCTCTCGCCAACTTCAACTCCTTCTGCGCGGCCTCGGTGTTTCCCGCTTGCCCAAGCGCGTTGGCCAGTAAGCAATGAGCCTGTGAATGACCCGGTCTCAATGTGACGACTTGCCTGAATTCCCGGGCGGCACCTTGCCAGTCTGCCTGCCGTCCCAAGAACACACCGAAATTGAAGTGAATTTCTGGGTCCGAGGGTCTTTTCTTCAGAGCGGCCGCAAAAGCCTTTTGAGCCTCATTCCCCTTGCCGATCGCACTGAGCGCCACACCAAGCAGATGATTCGCATCGGCCGAGTCTGCTTCCATCACTAAGGCGGACCGGAGTTCCTGAATAGCGCGCACAACATCGTTTTTCTTAAGAAGCTGGATGGCCGCTTTCGTGTGGACGACTACCTCCGAATGTCGATCGGACTCGGCGGACAACTCCTGGGCTCTTTGGAATGCTGCAGAGGAGCCCTCAATATCGCCTGTTCGTCTCAATAGCGATCCAAGACTCCGATGAGCCGCTGGGTTCTTGGGGTCCAACTCTACGGATCGCCTCAAGAGGATGATCGCATCCTTGGGCCTGTCCTTGGAAAGCGCCAAGCCATACTTCAGAGTAATTTCCGGATCCTTAGGCTCAAGGACGGAAGACTTTCCATACTCCTGAAGCGCCGCGGTTGAATCGCCCACCTGAGCCAGTGTGTCAGCCAGATAGAAATGTGCGCGGGCCACTTCGGGAGATAGTGCCACCGCCCTTCGTAACACCTTAAGTGCTTCATCCAGCCTATCAGCGCGCCTCAATACATAACCCAGATCCGCGTGTGACTCACCAGAGTTTGGTTGCAAGGATACAAGTCGACGATGAAGTTCGGCGGCACCTTCCCAGTCATGCTGATCTCGCATCGCCTGCGCCAAGCTTCTAATAGCAGAGAGTGAGTTTCCGTCGACCGACAAAGCACGACGATATTCCGCAATCGAACCCTCGAGGTTGTCGTCTTGCTTGAGAGCATCCCCCAAACGGATTCGAGCTTCAACGGAGTTCGGGGCCGCCGCCACTGCACCTCGGTACACAGCAAGAGCCTGAGCGTTGTCGCCAATTCGTGCGAAGAGGGAGCCCAGTTCAAGATAGGCATCAACCATTGCTGGGCGTTGCTGAGTTGCCGTACGCAAAGCCACAATGGCACCTTCAAGATCATCAGTCTGAGCTAGAGTTGCGCCGAGGTTGAATAGCGCTTTGGGGTAATGGGGGGCAAGATCGAGCGCCTTCTTGAACTCAGAGATCGCCTTCGGAAAGGCGCCGGTCTTCGCCAGTGCGGAACCATAGGAGTTATGAGCCTTGGCCGATGCAGGATCTTCTACCACAGAGCGCTCAAGGAGAGGCAAGGCTTGTTCGATCTTGCCTTCCTTTAGTAGCTCCATGCCTCTCGAAAGTAGAAGATCCGTGTTTTTCTCGGCTTCTGAGAAGCTGCCCACGAAGAAAAAAAGCAAAAACACTTTGATCGCTGGCTGGATCACTTCCGCTCTCGACTCTGTCGTCCACGTGAATGCTGAACCGCATCAGTATACCAAGCAACGCGGATTTACTGGCCACACTCAATCATCTCTTTTGGAGGGTGTGTCCGACTCGGCAGAACGGCGACACATGACATCGTCCTGAACTAAAACTTCGACAGACGGCGTCTGAGGCAAGGTGGAGAGACAGCTTTGTGGATCGAGGAGTCCTACTTGCTGTTCCTCGCTTGGTTAGGCTTTTTCGCCCTTGGAATCCAAACGGGGTTCTAGGGTCAGGTACTGGGAGGAACCTGCTAGAGACTCCATCCTCCCAGTCAGTTCAAAAGGCAATCAGAAGAATTCTTGTGGTACGAATCCAGTCAACTCGTTGTCCACTCGCCACGAACAATGGGCGGACGAGTGGGCCCATCTGCTATCCTTCAGAAATCGACTCTCAAATAGAATTGAACGTTCCTCCCAGGATAACTGTCTTGGTACTTCCCAAAAGAGGCCGGGTTATTGATATCCGAATTTAAGGTTCTCCAGTTGACCCGGTTGAAAGCGTTCTGGAACAACGAACCAAAACGAATGCTGGCACGTTCGGAAAGTGGGAAGTTCTTGTCTATACCAAAATTCTCCTCCATATAGCCGCACACTCTTAGGCTAGGCAACTGACTGATGTTGCCAAACGTGAAGGGGGCGGGTGTTGAAAAGGCGTTAATATTCAGGTATCGATTCCTAGCGGGGTCTCCAGGATCATAATCCCCGCATCCGGTAGCGCCTAATGGTTGATCGGGCACCCGGTTTGGCCAGATCGCATTGGCAAACGGAATCGTGGCTCTAGAAGTAACGCGGATAGGCCTCCCAGTGAAATAGTTTTGTGTTCCAGAAACCTTCCACCCTCCAATGATTTGGTTTAGCACGCCCGTGGCTTGGCCGCCAAAAGCTTTGCCCTTGCCAAAAGGCAGGTCATAGGTCCAGCTTAGGGCTAGTTGTTGTGATCGATCAGCTGCATCGATAGCCTTCCCCGTGTTCAGCAGGCTGGGATGTTGGATGATCACGCCACCCGCACCATTGATAGCTTGAAACGCATTTGTAAGGTTCTTTGATGCAGTATAGGCAGCCAGGAATGACAGGCCAGAACCAAAACGCTTCTGTAGATTGAGCTGAAGGGCGTGGTATGAGGAGTTACCAACCTGCGACGCCAAACCCGGTGTGCTAAGGTACTGCGGAAATGGCAATAGGGCTTGAGCCACGCTGCCGTTGAAGCCTGAGTAGGGGATCGGAATCCCGGCCGCACGCGCTTCCGCCGAGTTGATATTAGAAAGCAGCAAGTTGCCAAGACTCAAAGCAGAGAGAGGAAGGGCGTTCATGTTCTCGGCGCCATTCGCAGCAATGCGATGCACCAGCGTGGCAACATAAGAGGCTCGAAGAGCCAGCTGACCAGGCAGCTCTCTTCCTATCTCAAAGCCGATGTTTTGGTACATAGGAGGCTTGTTGTCCGCCCGATTGATAAACCCAAGGGAAGCTCCATTTAGAAGGGCGGGGTTTGTAACGGGAAACTGCGGGAAGGTGACAGGGATGGTATTGTTCCAATTGAACGCGGGAGTCACGCCTTCGTCTACGGTAGAGGGAGTGAAAGTGGCACTGAAGCCAGGTTGTGGAAGGTTGTTGGTTAAACCATTGGTCCATTTATCCCAGCCAGAAGCGTAACCGACTCCATAGTTCATCCGCACGACGGTCTTGCTGTCCAATGAATACGCGATTCCTAGTTGCCCACCAAGAGCCCCGTAGTAAGGCTCATTGAGCCGAGTAATTCCGTTTCGGCCCGGACCTACGCCCCAGACGGTCAGGCCTCCCAGTCTTCCCCCTGCGCCGGGATTTGGCAGCGTCGGATCAAAGCTGCCGACTTTGCCGTTATGCTCTGTTGTTGGAAAGAAATAGTCCCAACGCAGACCATAAGTTAAGGTGAGCTTGGGGGTTACACGCCAAGTATCCTGGCCAAAAAACCCCAGAGCCCCGCTAGCTATCCAAGAATCAAAGGGCGAACCGACGTTTAGATTATCTACGTCGCCGAGGAGAAAGCTCGCCATACCGGAACCTGTTCTGGCAAAGCCAGGCAGACCGGTTTCCCGATCACGGAACGTGAAGGTTCCATAGCCGTTATTTTGGTTGATCACCTTAGAGTGTACGTTGATGTAGTTGGTCCCGAATTTAAAGTTATGCTGACCTTTAGTCCAGGCAAGATCGATATTGACCGGTACGTTTTGAGCCGGTGTAACAAAGCTCGCAAACCCGCTGCCGAATGTGCTGAACCCTTCAATGTTCACCAGCGGGTGGCGTGGATCCAACGTTCCCTTTAGGCCGGCGTCTCGACCCGCTGTAGCGCCTGGGCCATTGACCGGGAACCATGAAAGGAGACGATGTGGGGTTCGCGTCAAGCCGGCGCGGAAATTCATTAGCAAATTGGGCTTTGGCGTCCACACGTAGTTGAAGCGGTGCCGATACTGGTCTCGGTCATCAATGAAAGCCGCAGACACTGCAGGCCCCAGGAACCCCGGCCCCCCCGCGATAAACGAGTGCCCTGAAAAGCCCGTCGTTACGCCTTGGTCTTGAAACAAGAACCAAGGCACAAGCCTCTCATAGGCATACGTAAGCCGATTCGCCGGGTTGATGGTGTGATCGAACTTAAGGAAGAGTTGATCCTTATCAACGCGCGTTTGGGCGTTTGGCCCCGTCCAATTTAAAGCGGTTCCAGGCAGCGTGGGTAGCGCGATATCATTTAGGAAAAACTTAGAGGCCCCACTTAGACGAGCTTGGTCGCTAATGATGTTCCCAGGGAAAGGGTCCCGTACGATCTGACCGCCCGAAAGGGTGCGGGTGGTTCGAGGGTCGTAGATCTGCCCCTGCAAAACGGCTCGCCCCAAGGCATCTGTCCCAATCTGTGGCCCCAGCAGCTCGCTAAAATTGCCCTGTCTCATCAGCGCCGTGGCGACACTGCCTGTGACTGCTTGCTGTACTCCGGCGAGATCAGTTCTAAATCGATAGATGTCCAGATTCATGAAAAAGAACGTCCTATTTTTCCCATTGTAGACCTTAGGAATGGTCAGCGGGCCGCCGAGGGAAAACCCACCATTATTTTGTACGTCCTGCGGAACCTTTGGCAGAAAGAACGACCTGGCACCAAACGCGTCATTTCGCATGTAGTGGTAGAGACTGCCATGGAACTCATTGGTCCCTGACTTTTCTGTCAGGCTCAAACTCACGCCAGGAGTAAATCCCTCGGACACATCGTTGTTGGCCGTGAGCCGCACCTCCTGAATAATCTCAGGGGTGGGAGCGATCATGTCATGCCCACGTTCTGCGCTGCCTAGGCCCGCATCAACTCCATCAATGTTGTAGGCCCACTTACCGGATGCTACTCCGTTGATCGCCGCCCGCGATATGATCATAAACTCCTGACCGCCGGACTCGGAAGGTTCATAGCTCACTCCCGCCATCGTCTTCGCCAAAGCAGACGCAGCACGAGAGGAATTTCCGTAAAGCGTGATCGGCAGTGCTTCGATCTCCCCTTCGGTGCGAGTCGTACCTGAATTCGCCGTAGCCGTGTCCAGAAGGGGCGCCTCCCCGGTCACCGTAATCGTCTGAGTTTCCTGTCCCACAACCAACTTAACGTCCAAGGTAACGGTCTCTCCGGAAACGACCTGAATTTCCGGTCGCTCATAGGTTTGGAATCCGGAAAGGGTCACTGATAACTTGTACCGACCGACCGGCAGCGCCTTGAAGGTGTAGAAGCCGCTCGCGTTTGTCTGGGCTTCCTGCGTCACCTGCGTACCTTGATTGACAAGAACGAGTTTGGCAGAGGGGACGACTGCCCCCGTGGGATCTGTAATAGTCCCCACAATGTTTCCAACATTCATCTGGGCATAACTCAGTGATGTGGAAAATACAACCATCCCGAAAAACGCTACTAGACGATTGCCGATCCTTTTCATCGCTTTCACCAATTTCTCTCGCAAAGGAGAGTCTCGTCGTTCGGTAGTCGAAAACGAAACCCCAAGGGACATTAATGACGCTAAGACTAATCTATTCAGTACGGTGACAGTATCGTGACGAAACTAGCCCAACGGTATCACCTTGTCAAGCATTTTTTTATAGGTGAGCAATTGTTCAGATGTCGTTTTGGGGGGTTGTTTTACCCGCGGTACATCAACACCGCGTGGTGGTGCGCTGATGTCTGACCTGGAGAGGGGGATTCAGGAAATGACGGGTGGGTGGTTTACGGTCGCTCTCTGCGAGACGCGAAACGAGCAGGCCTCTAGAGCAGAGCTGGATGGCTACGACTAGGGCTGCCTGGTATTGCTCGTTCCTTCTCGTAATGCTGTGTAGCGGTCGATCTGTACACCAGTCCAGTCTTCGACTTGCCCACTCGGCCAATAAACCTGGATCTTCGTGAGCTCCTTGCTACGACCTAGTCCAAAAAGCACTCGGGGATCATTGGCTGAAGCATAGCTCCCGTCGGAATGCGCACGCCGCCACAAGGTTGGAAGGTTTGGCCGGTGCAAAGCCACCCGAGCGCCCAGCATGTCGCGGTTCGACTTGCCGAGCAACCGAAGCCCTAACCAGTGCTGCTGCGCGTCGCCGAGATTGTTAACGAGCATCCGAACGGCGCCGTTGTTGTTTACCACGAGCACATCGATGTCACCGTCGTTGTCAATGTCGCCAAACGCCGCTCCCCGACTGACCTCCAACAACTGAAATGCTTCCCCTCCATGCGCCGTCACGTCTTCGAATCGTCCGCTAGCAACATTGTGAAGAAGAACTTTTCGTTGACGCAGGGGATAGCGGTCTCCAGACCTTGCTAGCGCCTCGATGGTTTTTACCTCTCCATTGACAACGAGTATGTCGAGGGATCCATCATTGTCATAGTCGAAGAAACCAGCTCCGAATCCCGTGAAGGAGCTTGTCGGAGTAGCGACCCCCTGCTCAGACGAACGATCTTCGAACAGGGCCTTCCCGTCATTGATGTAGAGCGTGGCGTATTCACCCATAAGATTTGAAATGATGAGGTCCTCGTCTCCGTCATTGTCCACATCACCGGCGTCCACCCCCATGCAGGATTGAGCCAGTCCGTCTTTGCTTAGCGCACAGCCAGCGAGAAGAGCTTCATTCCGAAAGGCTCCACCTCTTTGGTTCACCCAAAGCAGATTCGGTCTTTCATCATTTGCAACAAAGATATCGGTCCAGCCATCCCCGTTAAAATCCGCGCAAACGACACCGAGTGCCCCGTAAAACTCTCGGCCGACTCCAGACTTGCCGGTCACATCCTCAAACGTGCCGTCGCGGCGGTTACGAAAGAGCCTGTTCGGTAGTGGCTCATAGGCCAGCGGACCACAATAGTCTTCGGCGCCGGTGGCAGAGGGACATTTCTTGAGATTTGAAAAACTGAAGTTCACATACTGGCCAACGAACAAATCCAGCCAGCCATCTCGATCAAAATCGACAAAGGCAGCACTCACGCTCCAACCGGCCACATCCGCGCCTGTCTCCTCGGTGACATTGACAAACTTGCCGTAGCCTTTGTTGCGCCACATCTGGTTGTGACCCAGATTGGTGATGTAAATATCTACCAGACCATCGTTGTTGTAGTCACCGGTCACCGTGCCCATGCCATAACCTGTTGCTTGGATCCCAGATCGATCTGTAACATCTGTGAATTTCGGATTTGTAGCCCCGATGGGAGTCACTTGCAAGTCGTTTCGAAACAATCGGGCCTTCGGCGGGGGCGGCCCTTGCAGCGGAAACAAAGCGTCTCCAAGCGAATCGCGCGGTCCCAAGATACTGCCCTGCACAATAAGAATGTCCAAGTCGCTGTCATTGTCGAAGTCCAGCAGAGCTGCTCCCGAGCCTACCATCTCGGGGTAGTAATGCTTGCCGGTCATTCCATTGAAGTGGACGAAGTCAATCCCGAACTCAGCAGCTCGGTCGGAGAAGACATGCTGTTTACGCCCAGAATTCTCCTCAGAAGACGATAGTGGGATATAAGCCCCGATCAGTATCAGGGCAGCCACAAAAATGGTTGTCATGATCCGGCGTGTGCTCCATAAGCGCGAGTGACCTTTCATCGACATCTCCCGCCGCGACGAAGAATTCGAACCAAAGTCATCTTCGTTTCCTTTGTTGTGGCTTGCCTGTCGTCACTGCCCGGATGAATCAATTTTCGCGTCGCGCCGTGACAGGTAGGAGTTATATTAGCTCTTGGCCGAACAGACTGTGAGTTTCCACGTTGGCCCTGCCACAGAAGAGGCTGTTTTAGGAGCACGTGTGTGACCTGGAGCGGGTGGATGAGAAGAACTGACTTTGAAAATTGCAGGTTCTTCGTGGTGCTGACCCTGGGAAGCCTGTTTCTCCCAGCTTTCCAAAGACCGCCTCAGAATTCAGCTGCCGAATACAACCTCAGAATTGGCATCCAGTCAATTCGCAAAGGAGACCTCCGGGAGGCGGAACGCATTTTTCGAATCGAGGTCGCTAATAATCCACAGTCAGCAAATGCACACTATTGGCTGGGAGTTGTCTGCATGCGTCAGCATCAGTCAAAGGAAGCTGAGCAAATGCTTTTGAAAGCAATTGATCTACGTCCGAATTTTCCCGAAGCTCACAACGGTCTCGGCATACTTTACGATGAGCAAGCGATCTACTCGAAATCCGAACCCGCTTTCCTGCGAGCCCTCGCCCTCAATCCACGAAATACCAACGCACTTCATAACCTGGGGCTCAGCTATGTCCGGCAGAGAAGATTTGCCGAGGCGGTCCTAAAGTTTGATGAACTTCTGAAGGCTGATGCGACGTACGCCAGCGCTTACCTTCAGCGTGGCATCAGCCTGGCTGAGTTGGATCGATACACGCAAGCCAGAGCTTCGCTGGAAAAGTATCTCGAACTTGCACCAGCCGACTTTTTTGGGCTCATAAAGCTGGGTGAAGTGTTCTTCAATCTTGGCAAGTTTCACGAGGCCGTGGAATCGTTCAAGTCTGCCACTTCTGCCAATCCCAAGTCCTCAAGTGCCTATTCCCAGCTTGGGTTCACTTACTACAACCTGGCACGAACCCACGAAGCTCAGGAGGCTCTCGAGAAAGCGCTAGCGTTGGATGCCAGAAACTTGGACGCACTCTTGTATCTTGGCATTCTTCAGTTGGAACGGGGCGATTCTTTGAAGGCACGTGCCTGGTTCGAAAAGATCCTGGCAATCGAACCCCACCACATTGAAGCCCTCTATCACTTGGGTTCTACTTACTTTGCGGAGAAGGAGTTTGAACGAGCCCTTCCTTTATTTCAATCTGTCCTCCAACAGGTGCCCAACCACCTCAAGGCCTCCTATCAGCTGTCCCTTACCTATTCCCGGTTGGACAGAACGGACGAAGCTCAGCGCGCTATGAAGACTTTCAAGGAATTGGAAGCACAGCGACGAACCCAGCCCATACGAATAGCGCCCTCGGAAATGGCGATCGAAAGCAAATAGAACGAGCAGATCAGAGGTGAGAATCGCATCCGTCAGTCCTTGTTCCTTCAAGCCGACGCACTAGCTCTGTCGCAGTCTTGTCGTTGGGCCTCAATTTCAGCACGGCCTGCAATTCCTTCAGCGCACCCTCCAAATTACCGATTTGGCAATAAACCATCGCTAGGCCCCGATGCACTTCTCGTGCTGATCCACAATGGTCGCATTCCTCCAGGGCATCCCGAAGGTAGACTAGTGAACCAGGCCAGTTCCGAGCTGCAGCCGCCTCTTGCGCCAGTCGAAGCAGAAGGTCGACCTTCTGATCTAGTCGATGACGGTTTTGCAAGGCACGTAAGCTTTCTTGATGTATCGCGGCTTCTTTCTCATCAGAGGGCAGAACGTTGGCAAGGTGGTAAAGACTTTCCCAGTGATCGGGGTGGGCCCGCAGCGCCTCTTTCCAAAGGTTCGTAGCCTTTTCCACATGTCCGGTCTCGAACCAGTTCTTACCTAATAGGAAGAGGGCATCCGAGTTTTGTGGATCGAGCTTTACAACCTCCTCAAGATGCTTGTTTGACTGAGGGAGAGCTTTGGATTGCCGTTCCACGAGGGCCAGCAAATACCAAGACGCCGTGTCCGTCGAAGAAAGCTGGCTGGCAGCCTGGAGTTCGTTCCGGGCTTCCTCCAGCCTTCCCAAGTCATACAACGTTCGTCCCTTATACAGGCGAGCCGCCGCTGATTTTGGAGAAAGGCGGATTGCTTGCGAAAAGCTGTCTAGAGCTGCTGGAAAGCGATAGAGAGCCAGAAGCGACTGCCCGAAATCCAATTGAGCTCCGGCTGATGCAGGTTGCACTTCGGCCAATTTTCCCAAGGTACACGACGATTCGGACAGGCGCCCCAGTTTGGTTTGCAAGCTCGCCAACGACCGTAACACATTTTCGTCTTGGGGCAGAATTCGTGCTGCCTCTTTGAGGTGTTGCTCAGATTCTTCGTTTTTCCCTTCGTTCGCCAAGAGGAGACCCAGATTTGCGTGAGCAGGTGCAGCGCTAGGGCTAATCTCGATTGCCTGACGAAACAGCACCTTGGCTTCATCCGCTCTGCTTTGCTTGGCGTAAAGGACTCCCAGGCTAACCTGAGCTTCGAGATGCTGCGGATCAGCGCTCAATGCATTCTTCAGCGCAAGTTCGGACTCTCTGTTCCTCCCTTGTTTCATATACAGCAGTCCAAGCTGATAGTGAGCCGCGACAAGGTTCGGATCGAGATTGGCAGCTTGCTGAAGGTGAGTTTCCCGATCGCGCTGATTTCCACTCCGAGACAAGGCCACGGAAAAATCGTAATGGAGCAGTGCATCGTTCGATTGGAGATTCAAGGCTTCCCGATAGATTCCCATCGCTCGTTCGGTCTCACCGCGCGCCATCGCATCATTCGCCTGAGCATGAAGTGAGTCGACGGTTTTCCGTTCTCCATTCTTCGCCTCCAATAACCGAAATTTCTGCAGTTCCTGTTCAGCTTCTTCCTTGTTTCCCAAGCGGCTGAAAACTTGAGAAAGCTGATAGTGAATTTCGGGAACATTGGGATTCAGTTTGCTCGCAGCTTTCAGTTCGTCGCGAGATTGCTCAAGCGATCCGACTTGACGCAAGACGAGACCAAGGTGAAAGCGAGCCTCGTAATCCTCAGGCTTGATGCGGATCGCTTGCTGCAATGCCTGGAGGGCTTCGTCGGATTTGTCCAGATTCTTGAGGGCGCGTCCCAGCCAGTAGAATCCTTGAAAGTCCTCAGGCTGTCGACGGCAGTATTCGTGAAGATTGGCGACGGCATCTTCATCCTTTCCGGCTGCTACCAAAGCCTGTGACAACCAAAGGCGAATTGCATGATTCTCAGAATCGAGCCGTAAGGCCTCTCGGTAGCTGCGAACCGCCATTTCATGATTCCCCTGCTTCAGATAGGCATTGCCCAGCTGGAAATGAGCTTCGGCAAGATCGGGTGAACCACGAGTGAGGTCGCCCAAGGATCGGATCGCATCATCAATGGCACCGTTCGCGATGTAGGCGACTCCCAGCGACAACCGGTACAACGGTTGGTTCGGCGCCAATTCCACGGCTTTTCTGAGGTGAAAAATGACCGCGCGATACTTCTTTTGTACGCCGAGGGTATGGGCAAGATTGTAGTACCCCAGATCAAATTTGGGATCGAGCTTCAAGGCCGCCCTAAATTCATCTTCGGCAGCGTCGTAAGAATCGAGCGCTTCAAAGGCCAATCCCAGCGCATTGTGGGCCAGCGGGTCTCCCGGCCTTTGCTGCAGGACAATCCGCAACTCGTCCACCCCTTTTTGTGGATGCCCTGTCTGGATTGAAATCAACCCGAGACCATAACGTGCTTCCCAGAGCTTGCCGTCTTTAACAAGTGCCGTTTGGTAAGCCCACGCAGCACAATCCACTTCCCCTTGTTCTCGAGATTGATCGCCAAGTCGCGCATAGGTACCGGCCGATCCGTCCAATTGGGCCAGCACCTCACGGGCCCGAGTCGATTGGGCGAATTGGTTGCACGATGGGGGAAGCGGACAGCATCCGGTCGCCTGATTCGAGGTCGCATGAGCAAGCCAGGTGGATGCGGAAACAAAGAGCAGGATGAAGAGAAAGTAGGGGAATGGAACCAGAGGAAACATCGCGTCGAATGCTCAACCGATCGCTTGGAGTGTGCCGTTCAGGTTAGGGAGAACCCAAATCGCTTTTGGTCATCCCAAAGGTTTCCTGAGGTAGGATCAGGGACACTTTGCCTGGCTTGGGCGAGAAGATCGGGTCGTCATCCCCCCATGGCGTGGAACATGCCTGCCCACCCTCATAGAGTTTTAGATTTTGCTGCAGGACGGTCACAAGATCATGCCTTCCGGAGCTTTCAACGGTCCCAATCATTCTTCTCTGCAATTCTGCGGCTTCGGCCAGTCGACCGCTGGAAGCCATCGCCATCGCATAAGTTTCGACGATCTCAAAATCGGGAGAAGGCTGGGATTTGAGGAGTTTTTCAACGAGTTGCAGTGATCGAGATCCGTTGCGAATAGCCCTGTCAGGACAGGCAGCGAGGAGTCTTGCCAAAGCCAGCGTTAGATCGTTGCTTTCAGGCAAGCTGGCCACACCTTCTTCAAGATCTCTCTTAGCCTCGAGATACTTCGCGAGCCTCACTAGTGAGAGGGCCTTCATCAGACGCGCAAACTCGTTCTCAGGGCTGAGCTCAATGACGCGAGAGTAGTGATGGACCGCGTCTTCGTAGCTCTTCCCTTTCACTAGCAAATTTGCCAGCTGAAAGTGCGCGACCTTAAGGCCAGGATCCGAGGCGATCGCGGCGCGAAGATGTTCAATGGCTCCGTGTTCGGAGTGTTCGAGCAAGAGCATGCCAAGATTGAAGTGTGCAGTAGCATTACCCGGCATGAGACTAAGCACCTGCCGATACTGGTCAATCGCACCCTGCAGGTTGTTGCTCGCTGCCAGGGCATTTCCAAGGTAGATTCTCGGTAGCGGATCTTCTCCGGAGGCATCAACCATTTCCCTGTAGAGCTTCACTGCGTCGGCGTAGCGCCCTTCATGCATCGCCTGGTTGCCGCGCTTCCACAGAACCATTTCCCCCTTCTTTAGCTTCTCCAAATCGTCGATGAGAGGATCGGGACATAAAAGCTTTCCGGAACCCTGCTGCAGAAGGTGTTCCTGAGCAAGCTGCCTCTCGCCAGTCCCCCGATAGGCCATTGCTAGGGGATAGTGCAAGCTGCTTGCTGAAGGCTGCAGTCGAAGCGCTGCGTTGAGCAGGTCTATGGCTTTCGTAAAGTTCCGTTGTGAAACGGCGATCCTTCCGAGGCCTGCCATTGATGCTACTAGAGACCCATCCAGCTTTAACGATCGTTCGAAGAGCTCTTTGGCAGCTTCTGACTGGCCGTCTGTCAGGTATGCGTCTGCAAGTCTTACGAGCACGGGAATCTCATTCGGCCGTAGCTTATCTGCCAGTCTGAGGTACTCGATTGATTTTTTTACCTCCCCTCTTTCCTGATGCAACCGGCCCAAGGCGTAAGGCCAGCTAGACTCTTGGGGAGAGAGACTCATTGCGTTTCGGTAACAAGCCTCGGCAGCATCTGAAAAGTCATAGGCATGATACACCTTCCCCATTTGCCCATAAGCATCCGCAGACTGTCGCTGATCGCTCCCGGACCGTTGAGTGGCGGCCTGCAACTCTGCCCAGGCAGCCTCAATTTGCTCCCTAACACTCTTTTGGACCGCACCCAGATTAGGTTGTGGAATCGATTTTACGACTTGAGCCAAGCTACCCGCAGCTGCTGTTTCTGGAGGTGCTTTGCTCTCCGCGGCGAGAGCAAAGACGTACGGATTCATGGAAGGTACGCGGAAGCTTGGTAGGCTTAACCCGAGAAGCAGAATAACTTTAAAGATTCTCATCGAGAACCTAATGCTTGGATTCACTCTATGCGATGCGCGAAATGTTCAGAAACCGTTATCTGTCCGCTCGTCTGCTTTCGCGTAAGGTAGCAAGACTCTCCTTAGCCTGGGCGAGCTGCGGGTCGATGGCAATAGCCGTCTTGAGATTCTGTACTGCTTGCGTCAAAGCTCCTTGAGCACGGTAGAGCTGACCAAGCCAGTAGTAGGCAGGCGCCAAATTCGGGTCTAGCTGGATTGCGGTCTCTAACTCTCTTTTTTGTTCTTCCTGACTTCCCAATCCCTTGAGGGCCAGCGACAGATTATAGTGCAAGCGCGGATTGTCCGGATCGAGCTCCAGGCCTTGACGATACTGCTCGGCAGCCTTTGCAAATTGCTCTTTCGCAAGCAGTGCGTCGCCTTCGTTATGGTACTTGACAGCCCTGGCTTTCTGTTGATCGCGTTCCTTCAGCTCCTGAAACACCTTCAATTCTTCGCTTGCTGCAGTTGAATCGTTCAATCTGCGCAGCACGGTCGCAAGCTGGTAGCGAACGTCTGTTCCCTGCGGGTTCAGCTTCTTCGCGCGCTGGAGCTGTTGAGCGCCTTCTGAGAGCTTACCCAATTGCACTAGGACGACGCCAAGATTAAAGCAAACTTCATAGTCATCAGGATTCAATCGTGAGGCCTGCTCCAAGCTCTCGGCGGCTTCTTGATACTGGGTCAAATCCTTGTAAGCACGGCCCTGCCAGTAATAGCCTTGAAAATCACGAGGCCTGCTTTTCACATAGTCCTTCAGCACCCGAATCGCTTCGATGGATTGCACCTTTGCCACTAGCGCAATGCCAAGCGACACAAGTGCTTCGAGATTCCCAGGGTCAAGCTTGAGAGCCTGTCGATAGTTGCGCACGGCGGCATCGAAATCCTTCTCTTTTGCATACACGGTCCCAAGATTGTGGTACGCCTCGGTGAGGTCGGGGTGAGAGGTAGTCAGTTTTCTCAAGACCTCAATCGACCTCTGAAACTTCTCATTTTGAGAGTACGCGATGCCCAGTGCCAACTGATACGCCGGTTCTCGAGGATCCAGACTAGCGGCCTTCTCTGCATAGAAAACAGCAGCGGCGAAGTGGCCCTCGGCGCTGGCGACGTGGGCAAGATTGTAATGCCCGAGAGCAAAACCCGGGCTAATCCTTACCGCAGCTTCAAACTCCTCGCGAGCCGGTACCAATGCGCCCAATCCTTCCAAAGCCAAGCCAAGACCGTTATGGGCCAGATGCGAGTTCGGTTGCTGCCGAACGACCTCGCGAAGTTCCGTGGCAGCCCGATTCAAGTCTCCTGTTTGTATCCACGTGAGGCCGAGGCTCTGCCTCGTTTGCCATGAATGTGGGTCTAGCTTCAAGGCAAGTTCGTAAGCAGCGATCGAACAAGCGAACTCGTTGATATCAGCAAAGCTCTCGCCAAGGCTGTGGTACACCGTCGCGGATGGACGAGAAAGTGCGCTCTGCATCAGTCGGGAGGCTTCTGGAGATGCAGTTGTCAATTTCACGCAACGGGGTGAAAGGTTTGTAATTTGGTTCGGAGATTGCGCGGAAAGCAGATCGGCAACCGCGTGAACCATCAAACCAAGAGTGGTCAGAATGAACAACCTGGCTCGAGGTCGATGAACCTCGCGGCGAGATAGGGTAGCCGGGGATTCCTTCTCGCGCGGAAGTTGACTGGGTGAGGAATGAGCGGACTTAGTATTTGACGATCTCGACATGATCAATTGCCAAAGGTCAAAAGGAATGCTTACCTCCTGAGAACAGTATTCTACTCCATCCCAAACCTAGTGGTTCAGATTGAGTGATTTCGAACCAGTTGGAGGATCTGTTTGGTTTCTTGTTAGATGAGACTTGCAACACCTTGCGGGTTCTAGCTCGCGGGCACCAGTTTGTCGGGATCGATCAAGAGATCTCGACTTTAGTGCCCGTCGGTCACGACTATTGGTCCGGCGAAAGGGTCAGGGAAAGCACATTCAGTTCCTGGGCCCTCCTCCTCAGATGAGAAGAATCGTTTGAGCCAAAGGATCAAGATTAGTAATGAGTCGCCTAGTATTTACCAAAACGGTGTAACCGGAAACTGACGCTTCCGGAATGACTTTGACAACCTTCCTGCTACTGTTGTGGCGATCAGTCCTAACGCCGTAGCGTTTAGTGATTTTCGAATTTCCCAAAAGCCATTCTTCGTACTTGAGGTTTGCGCACCCCTGGCGGATCTGCGTGCAAGCAAGGCTAAGTCAGTCGGAACTCGCGCAAATTAGGCCAGAATGGCCAATCTGCCTATGGCTTGGGGGTCGAAGAACACCTGTACTCAAGCTGGCCAGCCAAGATTCTGTGCGGAAAAACACCGCGTATCTTGTTCAGCTGCTCTTGTCTCGACTGCTGAGACTGTGCGTCAAGAGGAGTAGCATCTCCGCAGCCACCCTACCTTTCTCACGACCTATCAGTCACGCCTCTGAGTTCCCGCTGAAGGAGATTGAACAAGGGAATGATTCCTTCCGAGGCCCGCCATCCAAGAGCGGGTGCCGGCTCCATCCCCACGCGCTCGACTTGGCTTTCGAGAATCGCGGGAAAATAGTTGGATTATGGGAGAGCTATGGGAAGCGTTTTCTAAGTTGGGGTGAGTGATGGGGATCGAACCCACGACCACTGGAGCCACAATCCAGCGCTCTACCAGCTGAGCTACACTCACCATTGAAGGGAACGAACCTGCCCGGCGGGAACCAAAGCAGAGCA
>Ga0187893_10006899_pt1 | contig 19041 bp, 12 predicted proteins | sample MA1701074metaG_FD_139574 | JGI IMG/M metagenome (GOLD analysis project Ga0187893, IMG submission 139574) | White microbial mat communities from a basaltic lava cave in the Kipuka Kanohina Cave System on the Island of Hawaii, USA - MA170107-4 metaG ... | reverse complement strand
CGGGCGCACGGGTGCGGAAGGCACCAACGCGGACCTTGAACAATCCCCGCTCGCGGACGATGTATGAGTTAAAACCGGCATCGCGGAGGGCCTTCGCCTGTGCTTCGGCGTTTTGCCGGTTCGAGAAGGCGCCCGCCTGCACGCGATAGCGCTGCCCTTCGGGCTGTACGTCCGGTCCAGGCGCGGGCAGCGGACGCGGTGGCTGAGGGGTTGCCGGCAGCACTGGGATAGACGGAGGCGGAGGGGCCGCGGGCGTGCCGGGGACCTCGCGTGGGGACGGTGCCACGCCTCCCGGCGGGACGGGGGGCGGCGGCGGCGAGCCGGGTCCCGACGCTGTCCTTGTCGGAGATACGCTGGGCGCCGGGGGGACGGTAGGTGGCGGCGGTTCGGGGCGCGCGGCAGCCGGGGCCTCGGGCGTTGCGGCCCGGGGCTTGAGAAACGTCTCCCCGGCGATGTAGCCGACCACCAGGGAGACGACGAACAGCGCGATCAGGACCAGGCTGATCAGAAGCGTGTTCGGCCGCACGGACGCCCTCTTCGGCGCTCGATCCTGAACTCCTATCTAGCCGAGCGCCCCAAGAAACCCCGTGAGCACGCGTTCGCGCGCGCGCAGATCCGCGCTGCGCCGGCGCTCCTCTTCTACAATCTCCTCGGGCGCCCGGGCCACGAAGGCCTGGTCTCCCAACCGCCCGTCGGCGCGGTCGATGCCGGCACGCACGGTGCGAAGTTCTTGCTCGAGGCGCTGCCGGGCGCGCCCCCGGTCGCCTTCAGCGATGGCCAGCGCGACGCCGACGCCGTCGGCCACCGTTCCGATCGTGCCGCGAGCCAATGCCCCAGGATCCGCAATCGTGATCTCCGATGCCCTGCCGAGCGCGACCACGTAGTCGAGGTGGGCTTCCATCAACTCGCGGGCGTGCCCCTCCACCTGCAGCGTGGGCGCGATGCGGGCGGCGGGAGGCAATCCCAGATCGGCGCGCATGGATCGCAGGGCCCGCACGACGGCCATGATCGTCCCGACCTGCCGCTCGGCCTCTTCGTCGATCCCTGCCGCCGCGTCGCCGGCGGGCCATGCCGCTACCACGATGCTCTCTCCCTGGTGCGGCAGCGCATGCCAGATCTCTTCGGTGATGTGCGGCATGATCGGATGAAGGAGCCGGAGCGTCCCTTCCAGCACCAGCCACAGCGTGTGCTGAATCGCGCGGCGCCGCGCCGGGTCCAGCGGCGGCCGGTAGAGGTCCACTTTGGCCAGTTCTAGATACCAGTCACAGTATTCCGACCAGATGAAGTCGTGCAGCGCGCGCGCCGCCTTGTCGAAGTCGTAAGCCTCAAGATGCGCGGTGACATCAGCGACGAGGCGAGCGTAGCGGCTGCGGATCCAGCGGTCTGTCGGCCGGATGTCCGGCGATGCGCCGGCGGCCAAAGGGTCAAACCGCTCCAGGTGCATGCGCACGAATCGGGCCGCGTTCCAAATCTTGTTGTTGAAGTTTCGAACATCGTCCAGCATCTTTTCGCTAAAACGGAGATCCTGCTGACCCTGCGAGCATCGCAGCGCCAGGGCGAACCGCAGGGCGTCGGCGCCATATCCCTGCTCCACGTAGTCGAGCGGGTCCAGGCCGGTCCCCAGGGACTTGCTCATGCGCCTCCCTTCGATGTTCATGACCATCGGGTTGATGTAGACATCGCTGAACGGAATGTCTCCCATGAACTCCAGCCCGAACATGATCATGCGCGCCACCCACAGGAAGATGATGTCCCGGCCTGTGGCGAGCACGCTCGTCGGATAGAAGTACGCCAGATCGGGCGTCTGCGCCGGCCAGCCGAGGGTGGCAAAGGGCCACGCCGCGGACGAGAACCAGGTGTCCAAAATCTGCTCTTCCTGCACGAGCTCGCCCGCGCCGCATTCCGGGCACCGCGGGGGCGCCGCACGCCCTGCCACCATGTGGCCGTTCGGACAGTGATAGATCGGAATGCGATGGCCCCACCACAGCCGCCGGCTGATGTTCCAGTCGCGGATGTTCGCCATCCAGTCCAGATAGACTTTGCTCCACCGCTCCGGGTGGAAGCGCACCCGACCCTGACGCACCACGTCGATGGCCGGCTGCGCGAGGGCGGCCATGCGGCAGAACCACTGATCGGTGATGTATGGTTCCAAGATCGTCTTGCACCGTTCGCAGCGCCCCACGTTGGTGGTGTACGCCTCACGTCGCTCGATCAGGCCCGCGGCGTCCAAGTCATTTGCCACCGCCTCACGCGCCTCAAACCGATCGAGGCCGGCGTAGCGTCCAGCATCCGCCGTCATGCGCCCGCGCTCGTCGAGGATCACGATTGTCGGCAACCCGTGGTCGGCACCGATCTCGTTGTCGAGGGGGTCGTGGCCCGGCGTGATCTTCAACGCGCCGGTCCCGAAGGCCGGATCCACCCGGGCATCGGTGATCACCGGTACGGGGCGGTTGACGATCGGCACGAGCACCTGCTGCCCGACCAGGCTGCGATACCGGTCGTCATCGGGGTGCACCGCCACGGCGACATCCGCCAGGATCGTTTCTGGTCGCTGGGTGGCGATAGTGACGCCGTCTCCCCCCTCCGCCCCCCGGTACCGGACATACCAGAGTGTCCCCTGGATCGTCTCGTATTCTACTTCCAGGTCAGACACGCTGGTCTCATCGCGCGGACACCAGTTGATCATGCGCTTGCCGTAGTAGATGTAGCCTTTGGCATGAAGGCGCAAAAAGCACTCGATGACCGCGTCGTAGTACCCAGGATCCATGGTGAACGTTACGCGGTCCCAGTCGCATCCGGATCCCATGCGGCGGATCTGGTTGTAGATGATCTCGCCGTACTTCTCCTTCCAGCGCCAGGCAAACTCGAGGAACTTCTCGCGGCCCAGATCGAACCGGGTCTTGCCCTGTTTGGCGAGCTCCCGTTCCATGACGGCGTGCGTCGCGATGCCGGCGTGATCGGTGCCCGGCAGCCACATCGCATTGTATCCTTGCATGCGCCGCCAGCGGGTCAGCGCATCCTGAACGGTGTGATTGAGGGCATGGCCCATGTGCAGCGTGCCAGTAATATTGGGCAGGGGCATCATGATCGCGAACGGCCGCCGCGCGGGGTCTGCGGGCGCATGGAAGTACTTGCGGGCCAACCACTCGCGGTAGCGGCGCGGCTCCACCTCGAGCGGATCATACGGAGCCACGCGCTCGGCCGGAGCCTCCGCGTTCGTGCCCACTGCTCCCACTTCCCTGCGTTTGGCCATGACACTTCCTCCCCACAGAAAAACAATACGCCGCTGCCCCAAGGGCGAAGCGGCGCTTCGCGGTACCACCTTGCTTCCGGGCGGCGTTGATGCGCCGACCCGGACTCTTTTCGCTGTCTCGGGCGATCCCGGCGACCCTACTGCGCTTCGGGCCTCGGCTCGGGGGCGACGTTCAGCCGGCTCGCATCCGGAAGGCCTTACACTCGGTGGGCCTTCCTCTCTCGAGGCCGATTGCCGACCTACTCCTCCCCGTCACTGCCTGTAGACGTCATTATACCGACGCGGTGGCACGTGCTGTCAAGGTCCGATAGCAACCGCGGGTTACTGGAAGTCCGAGCCCTCATGCCAGACGGTCGGTAAGTCCGTGCGAAGGCTGGCGATATGCTCCCGCATCGCGGCTTCGGCGCGAGGACCGTTGCGGGCGCGGATGGCGGCGGTAAGCTTGGCCATCTCACGGAAGGACTTTTGCGCCCGTCCCTTCGCTTCCATACTCCACACGCGCACCTGATAGATCTGCGCGCGGACGGCCTCAATCGCCTGCCCGAGGCGTGTATTGCCCGATATCGCGGCAATGCCGGCGTGCAGATCCTGATCGATATCGGTCAACTGCTCGATGTCGCCCTGTTTGAGGGCCGTTCCAAATGCTTTGATCAACCCGTTGAGCCGGGTATGGAACTCCGGTGTCACGCGTTCCGCGGCGCGACGGGCCGCGCGGGCCTCCAGGACCTCCCGGAGCTCATAGAGTTCGTCGGCTTCAACCGGACTCAACGCGGGCACGACTACGCCCATGCCGGGAATTGCTCGAACGAGGCCTTCGGCCTCCAGGCGGCGCAGGGCATCGCGGATCGGGGTCCGGCTCACATTCCACGCGCCGGCCAGCTCAAGTTCGTTGATCCGGGTGCCCATAGCGATCTTGCCCCTGAGGATGGCTTCGCGAAGCTGGGTATAGGCGGCGGTGCCCACGGTCTGACGTTCGGGGGGCGCGCCAAAGATGACTTCGGGCGAAATTCCGCTGGCTCGTGACCGATTCACAGTCGTTCTCAGAGGCAAATGGCCTACCTTCAAATGTATTCTGCATTCTGAGTTCTGTCAACACAAACTGGAGGCCTCCCCCTCCCCCGGCCCGCACAATTGTCTGCGGCGGTTGACCTGGGTAAGGTGAATCGTGGAACACGACTTCGGCGCCTCAGGAGGGAAAGATGACCTACATCATCGCTGAGACCTGTGTCGGTGTGAAGGACCGGGCCTGCGTTGAAGTGTGCCCGGTGGACTGCATCTACGAGTATGTCGAGGAGGTGGGCGGGTACGTTGTTCCCGACCCCTCCACCGGCGCGGGTATCGACAAGCAGGTCATCCCGCGCGGCGACGTGTCCCATATCCCACCCGACGATTTCCCGAAGGAGAAGCTGCTGGCGCAGCTCTACATCCATCCGGAGGAATGCATCGACTGCGGGGCATGCGAGTCCGTGTGCCCGGTGACCGCGATCTTCGCCGAAGCCGACACGCCCGAGCAGTGGAAGGCGGAGTACATCCCGCGTAATTACCAGGCATTCGGGCTTCAACCGCCCAAGTAGCCGCCCCATTCGCGAGAACGCGCGGCCGCGAAAACGATGAAGGGGACACTGTTGGGTGTCCCCTTCGTTCGTTGTAGCGCGCTCGACTCTGTTCAGCTAATCGGTGGCGACTCCGGTGTTCGTCGCTCTGGTTGAACGGGCGGCGGCACCGGGAGCGGCGCCACAAAGGGCGGCGGTGTCGTAGCGGCGATCGGCGCCGGCGGCGGCACTTCCTGTTCGCGCCGCGGCAGCAGCGCCTGGTTGAGCACCTCGTCCATGTGCGAGACGAGCACCAGCCGCATTTGCTTGCGTACGTTGGCCGGGATCTCCGTGAGATCCTTCTCGTTCTCCTTCGGCAGAATCACCGTTCGCAGCCCCGCGCGGTGGGCCGCCAGCACCTTCTCCTTGAGGCCCCCGATGGGAAGGACTCGTCCCCGCAGCGTGATCTCTCCGGTCATGGCGAGGTCGCGGCGGACCGGCCGCGTGGTGATTGCCGACGCCATCGCCGTGGCCATTGTGATCCCGGCAGACGGCCCGTCCTTGGGCACCGCTCCGGCCGGGACGTGGATGTGGACGTCGGTCTTCTGATAGAATTCTTCGTCGGCTCCCAGGCGTCGCGCGCGAGACCGCACATAGGATAGCGCGGCCTGCGCGGATTCTTTCATGACGTCGCCCAGCTGACCCGTGAGCGAGAGCTTCCCCTCGCCCCGCATGAGGGTGGCTTCTACGCCGATCACGTCGCCGCCCATTTCGGTGTACACGAGACCCGTGGCCACTCCCACCTCATCCTCTTTCTCGGCGGAGCCGAACCGGAATTTCGGTGGGCCGAGATACTTATGGAGGTTGGCGCGGGTAATGCGCTCCCCAGATTCCACCCCGCGGGCGACCTGCGTGGCCACCTTGCGGCAGATGGTCCCGATCTCGCGCTCGAGATTCCGTACCCCCGCCTCGCGCGTGTACTCCCGCGCGACGAGGCGCAGCGCCTCTTCGGTAAACGTGACCTGCTCGGGCTTCAAGCCGTTGGCCTTCAGCTGTTTGGGAATGAGGAAATGCTCGGCTATCTTGACCTTCTCCTCTTCAATATAGCCCGCGAACCGGATGACCTCCATGCGGTCGCGCAGCGCCGGCGGGATCGTCTCGAGGATGTTGGCGGTCGTGATGAAGACGACCTCGCTCAGGTCCAGCGCCAGCTCGAGATAGTGATCGCTGAAGGCATGATTCTGCTCGGGATCCAACGCTTCGAGCAGCGCCGCCGACGGATCTCCCCGGAAGTCCATGCCGAGCTTGTCGATCTCATCGAGCATGAAGACCGGATTGCGGCTTCCCGCTGTCTTCATGCCCTGCACGATGCGCCCGGGCAGCGCGCCCACGTAGGTGCGCCGGTGGCCCCGAATCTCGGCCTCGTCCCGCACGCCACCCAGCGAGATACGCACGAACTTGCGTCCCAAGGCCCGCGCAATGGACTTACCGACCGACGTCTTGCCCACGCCGGGCGCGCCGACGAAGCAGAGGATGGGTCCGCGCGATTCGGGCGAGAGCTTGCGGACCGCCAGGTACTCGATCACGCGGTCCTTCGCCTTCCCGAGCCCGTAGTGGTCCTCATCGAGAATCTTGCGCGCCTCATCGATGTCGAGGCGGTCCTCCGTTCGCACGGTCCACGGAATTGAGAGAATCCAGTCCAGGTAGGTGCGGACGACGACGGCCTCCGCGACCATCGGCGGCATCTTTTCCAGGCGGGAGAGCTCCTCCATCGCCTTCGTCTTGACGTGCTCGGGGAGATTGGCCCCCTCGATCTTCTTCCGGTACTCGGACACTTCTGCCTGACGTTCGTCGGTTTCGCCCAGCTCCTGTTGGATCGCTTTGATCTGCTCCTTCAGGAAGTACTCCCGCTGGGACTTCTCCATCTGCTTGCGAACACGATTCTGGATCTTCCGCTCGAGCTCCAGCACGTGAATCTCGCGGCTCAGGATCGCGGAGAGGCGCTCCAGCCGCGGCTTCGGGTCGGCCTCGAGCAGCTCCTGACGCTCCTCGAGCTTGAGCGAAACGTGCTGAGCTATCATATCTGCCAGCCGGCCCGGCTCCTCGATCTGCGAAGCGCCGGCGACCTGGTCGGGCGGGACGGAGCGTGAGAATCGCGCGAATCGCTCGAACTGCGAGACGAGCCCCCGCATCAGGGCCTCGAGCTCCACGGTCTTGTCTGTCGGATCGGGCCGCGGTGCTAGCTCGACCTCGAAATGCGGGTCATCCTGTGGAAAGCCTCGCAGCGTGGCGCGGACGAGTCCCTCGACGATGACCTGAAGCACACCGTCGGGCTGCTTGCCAACTTGCAGAATACGGCACACCGTCCCGACCTCGCGGATGTCGCCAGGTCCGGGCTCGTCGATGTCGTCCTCCCGCTGAGCTGCTAGGACAATGAGACGTTCACGCTCGAGCGCGACTTCCAGCGCCCGGAGCGACTTTTTCCGCCCTACACCCAGCCCCTGAACCTGATGGGGGAAGATGACGGTCCCCTTCAACGGCAGGAGGGGCAGGCGCTCGGGAATCTGGGTCGCTCCCTCAGACATTCGCGAGTCCTCCTTGGGTCCTTAGGGTCCGGCAGTTTGCCAGGGTTTCGGCGCCGGCCCTGGCCCACCTTGCTAAACGATGGGAGGCGGGCGGCTGTTCCCTCCCTAACTAGATACCCCGCTTTGGAGGCAGATAGCCCGCTTTGGCCGAGCCGGACGGGCCAGAGACTTCGTAGGTCTACGTCAGGATGCCGGTTTCTCTACCTGGCTCTTGAGGTCCGCCGAAGTCCACAACTGAGGACCGGTCCGGCGAAGGACCGCCTCTTCGGTGACCAGCACACGCCGGATGTCCCCCCGAGAGGGGATCTCGTACATGATGTCGAGCATGATCTCTTCAATGACCGTTCGCAGGCCGCGGGCGCCGGTGTTCCGGGCCATCGCCTCGTGGGCGATTTCCCGCAGCGCTTCTGTGGTGAAGTCCAGCTCGACCCCGTCCATCTCCAGAATCTTCTGGTACTGGCGGACCAGGGCGTTCTTGGGCTCGACGAGCACGGCGACGAGGTCTGATTCGTCTAGCGGATCGAGCGGCACGATCACGGGCAGCCGGCCAATGAACTCCGGGATCAGGCCGTAGCGCAGGAGGTCCTGCGGCATGGTCTGGGCCAACACAGCGGCCAGGTGCTTCTTGCTACGGGGCTCAATCATGGCCCCAAACCCGATGCTCGTCTGGCGCGTGCGCGTCTCGATGATCCGCTCCAGGCCGTCAAATGCCCCGCCGCAGATGAAGAGGATATTACTGGTGTCGATCTGGATGAATTCCTGGTGGGGGTGCTTGCGGCCGCCCTGAGGTGGGACGTTCGCCGTGGTCCCCTCGAGGATCTTCAGCAGCGCCTGCTGGACGCCTTCACCGGACACGTCGCGCGTGATCGACGGATTCTCGCTCTTCCGGGCGATCTTATCGACCTCGTCAATGTAGATGATGCCGCGCTCGGCCTTCTTGATCTCGTAGTCGGCCGATTGAATCAGGCGCAGGAGGATATTCTCCACGTCCTCCCCGACGTACCCCGCCTCGGTGAGTGAGGTCGCGTCGGCGATCGCAAACGGCACATCGAGGATTTTGGCCAGGGTCTGGGCGAGCAGCGTCTTGCCGCAGCCGGTCGGCCCGATGAGCAGAATGTTCGACTTCTGCAGCTCGACGTCGGAGGGGCGCCGGGCTCCAATCCGCTTGTAGTGGTTGTAGACTGCTACCGAGAGCGCCTTTTTGGCCCGATTCTGCCCGACGACGTACTGGCGAAGGGTATCGTAGATCTCTTTGGGCTTGGGGGTGGCGCGGCGCTCCGGCCGGAGATCCTCGCCTGCCAGGTCCTCTTCAACGATTTCACTGCAGAGCTCGATGCACTCATCGCAGATGTAGACGCCGGGTCCCTTGACCAGCTTCCGGACCTGCGACTGCGGCTTCGCGCAGAAGGAGCACTTCATGCGCGTACGCTCGTCGAATCGTAGGATCGCGCCGTCATGCGCCTTTCACCTTTAGCCGTTCGCGGGGGAGGATCACCTGATCGATGATCCCATAGTCTTTGGCGGTCCCGGCGTCCATCCAATAGTTGCGATCGGTATCACGCTCGATCCGCTCGAGCGGCTGCCCCGTGTGGCGCGCCAGGATCTCATTCATGAGGTTGCGCATTTTGAGGAACTCGCGCGCCTGGATGTCGATGTCGCTTGTCATGCCTTGCGCCCCACCCCACGGCTGGTGAATCATGATCCGCGAGTACGGAAGCGACGAGCGCTTCCCCTTCGCGCCGCCGGCCAGCACAAGGGCGCCGCCGCTGGCGGCAAGGCCGACGCACGTCGTGGCGATGTCGGGTCGGACATACTGCATGGTGTCGTAGATGGCCAGGGAGGCGATCAGGTCGCCGCCGTGGCTGTTCACGTACATGTTGATATCCTTGTCGGGATCTTCGCTTTCCAGGAACAGCATCTGGGCGATGATGAGATTCGCGGTATCGTCGCTAATCTCGCCGCCCAGGAAGATGATCCGATCCTTCAGCAGACGTGAATAGATGTCGTAGGCGCGTTCGCCGCGCGGGGTCTGTTCAACCACCATGGGGATCAGCATGCTACCCTCCAGGGCTTCCCTGGGCTCTCGAGACAAGCGACGCGATAGTCTTACGGCGCCGGAGCGTTGCGATCATGGCGTCGCGCCGCCCTTCCTCGGCGAGCCACTCGCGGACCCGGGACGGGTCCTGTTTCAGCTCCGAGGCCACTTTCTCTTCCTCGACGGCGATTTCCTCTTGACTAGGCGCAAGGTTTTCACGTCGCGCAATTTCATCCAACACGAGCCGTGAACGCAGCCGGCGCTCGGCGCGAGGCCGGAGCTCCTCGCGCAGCCCCGGCAGGTCCTTCCCCGCGCTTTCCAGATAGCGCTCCAGCGAGTAACCGCGGCGCTGCAAAGAATCTGCCAGGTCGGCAAGAAGGTGCTCGATCTCGTGCTCTATCAGGCTCGCCGGGAGCTCGACCGTGGCACCATTCAACACGGCTTCCAATACCTGCTCTTCGTGCTCGTCCTGAGCACGGCGGGCGGCACCGCCCGACAGCTGCTCGCGGACGCGCGCCCGCAACTCATCAACCGTATTCACCTTGCCCACAGCCTTCGCAAACGCATCGTCGAGCGCCGGAAGCTCGCGGCGTCTCACGTCCACGATCGTCGCCGCCACGCGTCCCGATTCGCCTAGCGCCGCCTCGCGTTCGTCTCCGGCACGCGCGCCTTCCAATACCGCCTCCACTTCCTGCGGAAACGAGCCAGATCCCAATTCGACCAGTACCTCACGGCCCACCTGAAACCGATCGGTCCCCTCGACGGCCGTAGGCCTGATGAGGACGAAGTCCCCGGCCGCTGCCGCGGCGTCGGGAGAAGTCTTGAGCTGGCTGCGCCCGCGCCGCAGCTCGTCAAGGGCGGCGTCGACGTCGGCGTGGCCTATCTCAGCTGCGGGACGCTGCACACGCACCTCGCCGTACGGCCCGGGATCGACCTCGGGGGTGACATCGACACGGGCGACGAAACGCAGCGGACTAGCCTCGTCCAACGGCGGCACTTCGAACTCGGGGCGCCCTACTGGAATCATGCCCGCCTCAACGACCGCCCGCCGATACGCCGACGACACGAGCTCCTCGGCCGCTTCGCCGTAGACCTCGTCGCGGCCGACGTAGCGCTCGAGGATCGCCCTCGGGACCTTTCCGCGTCGGAATCCGGGCACCCGGACACGCTGTGCGAGTCGCGTGGCCGCCTCACGCACGCCACGCGCGACATCTTCGGCCGGGACCTCAACCTCGAGGATCGCGCGGCTGGGCGGTTCTCGCTTCCACTGCACTTTCATCGGCACTCTCCTGGCCGATGTGCGGACGTTCGATTGATGACCTTGGGGGAACTGACACGCACGACGTGTTTAAGACTCCCTGGTGCGGGCGGGGGGACTCGAACCCCCACCGGCTTGCGCCGACCAGATCCTAAGTCTGGCGCCTATACCAGTTCGGCTACGCCCGCGGCGCAAAACAATTCCCGAGTTATTGTATGTCCGAGGCGCGAAACTGTCGAGATTCACAGGACCCGGGTCGCTGGCCCGAGTCCTGTCTGTTATCTTGTACAGATGGACTGGGAGCGGAGTGAAGGCGCTGCTGGTGCGGATCGATGACCTGCGACACTGCGTTGCCATTGCGTTCGAGCGGCTTCAACTCAAGTCGGAGGATGCCGAGGGATTGGCCTCCCTCCTCGTGGACTCCGATCTTCGTGGCCACCAGGATCACGGTGTCGCAGCGTTCGAGGTCCTGGCCACTCTCTACCGCAACGGCACGCTGAACCCTCGTCCGCACGTGAGCGTACTGAATGAGACCGACGGCGCGATCCTCCTCGATGGAGACCGCGGTTGTGGGCCCGGCGCGCCGAGGCGCGCGATGCAATGGTGTATCGAACGCGCCCGCGAACGGAAGGGCATGGCTGTCGCCGCGGTCCGGGACTGGCAACTCCTTGTCGCCGCGCCGTACGCTAGACTCGCGGCCGAGGCTGGCCTAATAGGTTTTGCCTGTGCCAATTTCAACCCGCTGGTCGCCCCGCCTGGGGGCCGGACGGCGATCTTCGGCACCAACCCCTTGGCCTACGGCCTACCGGCCGCGCGCCATTACCCCGTGGTCCTAGATGTCGCAACGACCGTGAGCTCGATGCAGAAGGTTCGCATTGCCGCCCAGCAGGACAGGTCGACCCCGGAGGGGGTTATCTTCGATCGTGCCGGGAATCCGATTACCGATCCGGGAGAGTTTCTCAAGGGCGGGTTGTTGGCTCCTCTGGGTTACCCGCAAGCACCTCACAAAGGCTTCGGCCTGGCGTTGTTTGTCGATGCGCTTGCCGGCGTGTTGAGCGGAGCGGGATTCGCACGAGGGGTGGCCAGCGGCGCGCCTGGGAACTTCCTCTGGGCTCTCGACGTGGAGGCGTTTCTGCCACGGCATGAGTTCCTGGCGCGCATGGACGCGCAGATCGACCAGATCAAGCAAGGCGAGCGGCTTGCGGGCGTCGACGAGCTGCTGGTGCCCGGGGAACGCGGCCAACGACGGTACCTGGAACTCACCGCCCGCGGCGTGATGCCATTAACGCCAGCGAGCTGGCAGATCCTGGCTACGGCCTGCGACTCGCTAGCCGCCCCGCTGCCCCCCATCATCGAGAACTGATCAGACTAGCTTTTCTCGACGATGTACGCCTTTGGCGAATCTTCCTCAGGGAGTCCTGACTCAAGCCCCTAAAGAACTTGGCGAGTTGGGTGTCCTTGGCCCACCGACCCTGGACGTCGTCGACAACTGCCGCGATGGCGTCATATCCCCCGAGCCGGGCGTAGAGCGTCGTGCCCGCCGGCGCGGCCACCGCTGCACCGGCCGGGAGCGCGGTAGCCCCCGCTATCCCGACCGCCGTGCCGATAAACTTGCGGCGTGACAGTTTCTGCATCGATACACCCCCCAGCCACCCGTGTCACGAGAGATACGCCCGCGGCTTCGTCGTTCGTCCGAGCAGTCCTGCGTACCCGAGGCGCACGCGATTTCTCACAGGTCTCTCATTACACAAAAATAAGGGGCCGCCCCGCAGCCCCTTGCAGTCGAGCTGTACATTCCCAGGAGACGCTGCCGACGTACGCATTCACCCCCTCGGAATACCAAGCTATGAACGTTGGTGAACGTGGTACTGTTCACAAACAACTTGGGCCACAGGGCGGCCTGATCATTCTTACCCGGTTCTCAATGGAGATAAACAGCGGAGACACTGGAGAGAACCCGCACTGAAAGGGTCGCCCCGCAGCCGCTTACAGTCGGGCCTGTCGATCCCAGGAGACGCTGCTGACGGTGAAGCCTCATCCCCGCGGATGCCTAGCGACTCTAGTCAACGTGGAGTGTTGAACGTGCTTGCCACGGGGCGACCCGTAGAGGTTTACCCGTGTACAGGTAGAGATGAAACCGTCATTTTCGGGCCACAGCGGGCTTCTGAGACGCGAGAGAGGTCTGAATGCCTCCTACGGGTCTCGAGCCCGGATTTGCTGAAGCGCCTCGTCGACGCTCCCCACCACTGGGACCAAATCTGTGACGCCGGTCACCTCGATCAGGCGCCTGATGGCGGACAACTCAGGCGCGACAACATACGTCGTCTGCCCGCGCATGCGCAATCGTTCAATGGCCTCGAGCAGGATGTGCACACCTCGGCTGTCCAGATAGGTGATCTCGGAGAGGTCCAGGACGAGGTCAGATACGGTCGTGGGGACAGCCTGCACCAACTGGTCGGCGGCATCCCGGACCGTGATGAGATCGACATCCCCGGCGAGCGACCCTACAAGCACATTACCGTCAGGGATCAAACGAGTCTTCGACAATGAGGTCATGCCTCAACCTTTCCGGCGTACGGTCTGGCGAGCCTGCTTCGCCCACCGCGCCTTGGCGGCGCGGCGGGCAATCTCACGGCGTTGTTCGGGAGTGAGCTTTTTGACGCGGGCACGGCCGCGACTACGTGGCGTACCTGCAGCTGCGGAACTATGCGCGACTTTCTATGGAGGGCCGTCGGGGAATCGAACCCCGAACCTGCTGATTAAGAGGCCGTTTCCAGAGACCTTTCGTAACCATCCGCGATCGTTCTTCGACGTTCGAAACTCGCGGCCCTGTTGGGTTCTAGCTACCAGGAGAGATTTCGCCATCGTTCGAGAGAAGCCGGAGATGTTCGTTCGATAGGCGGTATTTAGACGGTGCAGGGAGCCTCCGCCGGTAGACTGTGCAGCCCGGGAACACTGTGGCGTCACATCCGGAGATTATCCCGTCACGAAAAGGACCGGGCAAAAAGGTCATAATTCCCGACCATGAAGTTTCCTCAGGATTTACGCAGGTTTCGCACGTTTGATTTTGCCCGCACGTGACCCGGGTGAAATTCAACCCCAAAATGGCGCAAATGCAGGCAGGGAGCGGGTTTCCAATTTTCGCCCTGTTTTGCCCGCTGCTGCGGTTCATCCTATTGTCAGATCCCGGTTAGCTGGGTTGATTATGTGTTCCTGCGGCCCCCTGAAATACCCTAACGACATGCTCCACCCCGGCCAGTGCAGAGAGAGCTGTGGCACGATCACGTGACCGGATTCAGTTCGCGAAACCCTCGCACCCGTTTTAGCGTGAAGGAGCCGCCTTGACTGGGCTAAGCGTCAAAGCGCGTTCTTGATGGCTGATAAGCTTGCCAGAAGTTCGGCAAAGGAGGCCGGCTCCAGGCGTCCAGTAGCTCACCCGGAATTTGCTCAACCAATTCTACTATGGCGCGGAGATTCGTCGAGTCATTGATTCCAAGCGTCACATCCGCGCCTTCCTCCTGAGTTTTCGGGAACTCGTACATCCGTTCAATGATATAGAGACGACCTGGCTCGGGACCACTCGTGGCATGAGATTCACCTCCCGGGCCCTTCGATCATCAGAGGATTGTTCGCCTACGTTCGCGACAGTACGCGTTCAGTCGATGTACTGTTTGGTGTCCAGGTGGTCTTGAGTAATTTTTATTGCATAACACCCCCAATTTTGACGGATAGGTCGCGCGACGCAGGCGAAAACATGATGAAAATCCGGAGCCTCGGCCACTTCCCTCCGCCTAAAAGAGGCTGACCGTCCGAAACCTCTCACCCGCCGGGGGTGACCCGAAAATCCGGTAACCGCAGGTCGTGTGAATTCGCTGACCCTGCCTGCGGATTACGCACCGCACCGCCCATAGACCGCCTAATGAATCAGGTTCCCCCAGATGGGGGCCATGGTGCTCAATGAGCGGTGAGGGGTAGGCCTACAAGGGACCCGTCCCATTTTCGGATCGGATCATGGGTGCAAGCACTCGAGAAATTCAGCACCGAAAAAGGCACGAATAGTCTCCCCTCGGCAGCCAAGGCGGAGAGAGGCTCAGCGCGGGCCAGGAAACCACAGGGAGGCCCAAAAAGCCTCATGCAGGAGGCTCCCCATAGGACGTTCGGGGCTGACGGGGTCCCTAGAGGTAGTGGGTTTGAGCCTCATTAACGCCGCCGGATGGACGAAGCCACTTGTTAGAGACCTGCGGCTAGCCGATAGTCTATCTAAGAGGACAGAAGCAGATGAGCAGTGCCTGGTGGCATTTGGTTTCGGATAGGGAGACCCAGACGTCCAGACTAGAGCGGTCGGTTAGCCTTGGATCTGATCAGCGCGACGTTTTCCTCTCTCACCGCACCACAAACAAGGACTTCGTGCGGAAGCTCTCTGGGGACATTGAAGGCCAAACATACCGAGGCCGGTCTCTCGTTACCTGGGTGGACGAGGCAGAAATCCAGCCCGGACAGAGCGTCACAGGGATGATCAACCTCGGTTTGGAGAATAGCAGATTCATCGGCATCGTGATGACCTCTGCTTACTTTGAAAGCGAGAGCGGATGGACCGATGCTGAATGGCATGCCGCCCTCTATGTCGATCCTGACAACCGCAGAGCGCGAATCCTTCCGCTTCTGGCTACGGACTGTCCCTACATTCCCATACTCTTGCGCCACCTTCGGACGATTGACTTTCGCGGGAATCGCTATGATGAAGGTTTAAAAGAATTGCTTCGAGTTCTTCGCGAGGAACCTCTGCCGCGTCCATTCCCGCACAGGGGCCAATTGATCGCGCCTGGCGGTAGGGTAGACCGCGCCTCTCTGGTCGCCGAACGCTCGGCAATTGAGGCATATCCTGACGTCGTCAACGAGGATCTATACTGCAATCTCCTTCCGGTGGATGAGCTTCCCCAATATGTATACGTTGGTCCCATCGCGCGGGGACTTCGACGGGCCAGAAGAGACGGCAGTGAAGGCCTGCCGTCGAAGAGCGGACTCAAAGAAACTATTCGGACCGCCCAACTACTGGCTGGATCGGATCGCATTTTCACGCCAGCCTTTCGTCTTGCTGAAGATAAGATTGTCAGCTTTCACGACCTTGAGGCGCCAGACGGGCCGCTCGCGCCCGTGACTGAGGTGGAGGGTGTCGAAGTCATCCCCACCAGAAGCTTACTCCGTGACGAAGATGACCGTCGCCTCGTCATCTCACTATTGAATATGGCGGTTGATCGCCACTGCGCTAGCCTTGGGCTGGTAGTAGATAGAACCAAACGTGGACGATTCTTTTTCCCCCCCAGGGATGATCGTGAGCAAGTGTTCAAATGGAGACCGCAAAAGCGGGACGTACTCCGAACGGTCGCCAAGCCATGCACTCGGGATGGCCGGGTTCTGTTTTGGAGGCATTTGGGCGCTTATCTAAGATTGCAGTTCCTCGCGAATAGATTCTATCTCAAGATCTCTCCGACTTGGATCATCACGGAGGATGGTCATCGGGTTCAGAGGGGGCCGGAGGTTGGCCGTCTGGTGATCAGGTGGACAGGACCCGAGCGCAATCTCCATGTACTCTACCATGTTCGCTTCTGGGCTTGGGTTCTTCGCCAAGGACGTGGGCCCATATCTGTGAGGGCAGGTGACCAGCGAATGGGGATCTCCACCGTGCCGGCGTTCGTTCAGCAGGCCTACGGAATTGCCAACGACCATCGGAGTCTCCTGAACTTGTTGGACGACGAGGCCTCGGTAATTGCACAGATGGAGGACGAACTCGCAGACATCGCTCTCGAGACTACGATGGATGAAGAGTCAATCCCGGTAGTGGAAGAGGTAGCGGAGGCGGACGTTTCCTCGGATAAACCTGATGAGCGGGACGAGGAGGTGGCTGACGATGAGCCGGATTAAGCACCTCTCCTCCGGCAGAGCAGCCACTCGCAGGCCTCCAGACTTCGAGGGGGGGATTTTGGCCGAGCCGTTACTTGCGTTTGGGGGCCGCCACGAGCATATTGACCCAAAGATCGGGTTGGGACTATACGGCCCCTACACGCCTACAGGCCAGGGTCAGCCCCCGCTTAGTGGCATCATTATTGGGATCGTGGGTCCGCCCGCAATGGTTGCGGATGCAGAAAGTTGGTTACGTGCGTGCGCCGGTGTCCTCACGAACGATGGGTCGCAACCATTCCTGTACCCGCATTTTCCAGGATTCGATGAGGGATTTCCGTTTCAGTGTAAATTGGTGTTCGGCGACACTTGGCGAGAGATTATTACGGCGTCAAGGCTAGACGCGGCGCTTGATGTGACAAACTTCTACGAACGCATAAAGAGGGTAGTCGCGCTCTATGTGCAAGCCATAGAGATTCTTTCACAACGCGACACCCGCCCTGCTGTAGTGCTCTGTTGCATCCCGCAAGCGGTGATCAACTATTGCACCGTGCGTACCACACGCGCGGGTGAGGTGAGGAGACTTCGGATCAGCAGGGCTGAGCGCCTAGCCAAGCGGCTTGCTAAAGGTGGACAAGTTTTTTTGTTCCGCGAGATGGACCCTACTATTGGTATAGAAGATGAGGACTGGGGCCATCAGAACCTTCGGCGAGGGCTTAAGGCAGAAGCCATGCAGTTTGGGATTCCGACACAGCTTGTTTGGCCGCACACTCTCCGACTCGTGGACTTGCCACCTGAGCTCGGAGAGCGCCGCGTTCAAGACAGGGCCACTAGAGCTTGGAACTTCACTACTGCTCTCTATCATAAGGCGGGTGGTGCGCCTTGGCGTCTTGCGGGCGTGGAACCGGGGATCTGTTTTGTAGGGATTTCCTTCTTTCGAGAACTAACTGAGAAGAACCCGTACCTTCGAACAAGCATGGCCCAGACTTTTACAGCAGCAGGCGACGGTTATGTTCTACGCGGGGGCTCATTCGAATGGGATGAAGCTCGGCAAGGCAAATCTCCTCACTTGGCTCAAAAGGGCGCGGCCGCACTTATGAGCGCTGTCATTGACCTCTACAAGGCGCAAAACCGTGGTAGTCTTCCTGGGCGGATAGTTGTGCACAAAACCTCTAAGTACTGGGACGACGAGCTGGAGGGTTTTGAGGACGCATGTCGCCTCGTGCCGAGGAAGGATTTCGTCGCGCTCGGGTGGCACGGTATTCAGTTCTACCGTTTGGGCGACTACCCGCCAATTCGTGGAACATACGTTAGATTCAGCGAGAGCGATCTCCTACTGTACGCTAGCGGCTACGTTCCCTTCCTACGCACCTATCCGGGTGCGAGAGTCCCACGGCCCCTTGAGATTCTCCAACACCATGGTGACAGTCCGTGGACAACTGTCCTAGAGGAGATCTTGGCTCTGACAAAACTCAATTGGAATACTGCTGACTTTGCCTGTCGCGAACCAATCACCATCGCCTTCGCTCAAAGAGTCGGTCAGGTTCTGGCCGAATTGCCTGCACACCTGCCACACCGGCCGGAATACCGCTTTTATATGTAATTGTGGTTGCTGCCACCCCCATCACAGAATCCTTCGTCAAGGCTCATATCGCCCAAGCGTGTTGAGAACAGAGGATCGGTTGGCAGGGCCTTCGTACCACTGATGTAATTAGGAGCACATTGTTGCCGCACTTGCGGTTCAAAATTCCAGTCAGCGTCTACGTTACTTCACCAACGGCAGGTGAGCCGAACCTCGTTGGAGAGTTTACTCAGGACGATTCACGCGTGGAGTACCGAATGACGGGCGCCCTTCCAGCTGCCGAGGTTCCTACCTTGCCCGCTCATCAACGTTACGTGAAGCACTGCACCGAACTTGAGTTCACCATCCAGGATGCTGAGCGACTTAGTTTGACCGCCATGGTCCAGGCCGCCGAGTGGCCACGGTTACAGACGGCTCTGGTTAGCATTGCCAACCGTGTTCTGCGCGGCATTCGCAACTTTGGCACCGTCCCGCACCTATCTGAATTGAGACCAAGACCAGACCCGCTAAACACGGAGCGGCACTTGCGAAGCTGGGAACTATCTTTGACTGATGCGACCGGGGAGTTCCAACGGGTGTTCCAGGAGGATGGGGCGCTGGCGGCGCTCCTCCAATTTGGCGCACGCGCCGAACTTCCTGGGGAGATGGACGCTTTCCGCTGGCTGGACATCGTAGAAGCCATTCATGCCAACCTGCAACCTGAACCCGAGCAGGAGTTTCTGACGAACGCACTCGAACACGCGCGTCTGGACAACTACCGTTATGCTCTTCTTGAAGCGATCATCTGCTTAGAAATCGTGATGACTCAATTCCTCCGGAGCTACCTGACGCGCAAGAGTGTCCCAAACCACCGCATCAACAAGTTTGTGAATCCCCAATTGGGCCTCACGGCACGGGT
>Ga0187893_10006898_pt1 | contig 19044 bp, 17 predicted proteins | sample MA1701074metaG_FD_139574 | JGI IMG/M metagenome (GOLD analysis project Ga0187893, IMG submission 139574) | White microbial mat communities from a basaltic lava cave in the Kipuka Kanohina Cave System on the Island of Hawaii, USA - MA170107-4 metaG ... | reverse complement strand
TCCGCCCGCACCTGGCCGCCTACGCGAAGGCGATCGGCGGCGGGGTCACGATCGGAGCGTTCGGCGGCGAGGCTCGGTTCATGGAGTGGGTCGCCAAGGGCGCCGCGCAGCAGGGCACGTTCAACGGGAATCCACTCTCGGTCGCGGCCGGACTCGCCGCCCTGAACGAGGTCCTCACCAAGGACGCGTACGACCAGCTTGGATCGCTCGGAACCATGCTCGCCGGTGGGTGCCAGCGCGCGATCGACGAACACGACCTTCCTGCCCACACGGTCGATCTCGGCGCGAAGGGCTGCGCGTCGTACCGGAAGGAGCCGCTCACCAACTACCGGGACTTCCTCGAGACGATCCCGGAGCTGTTCTACGCGTCCTTTACCTGGATGGTGAACCGCGGGATCTTCATGACGCCCGGTGACGAGGAACAGTGGACGATCTCGGTCCAACATGACGAGGCGGACATCCAGCGCTACGTCGACGCGTATGCGGGGTTCTGCGCCGAGCTCGTGAGCTAGCCCACCACCGGAACCGGTCCCTGGAGGTCGGCATGCCGTCGATGCACGAGTACACGGAGGAGACCGAGACCCTCGCCCAGTCGATCCTCGCGTTCGCACGGAGCCGGATCGCGGAGGACCAGCCGCTCGACCACGCCGCGGAACCGGAGGAGCTGGACCGGAAGGCGGGTCGAACGATCACACCCGGTGGTATCGGCGGCGCGGGGGCGCTCCGCGTATGGGCCGAGGTGCTCGCGCCCGCGACGCTCTCACCCGACCACCCGAGCTTCCTGGCGTTCGTCCCGGGGGCCCCCACGAAGGCGAGCGTCCTGTTCGACTTGGCCGTCAGCGCGTCCGCGACCTATGCCGGGAGCTGGCTCGAGGGCGCGGGCGCGGTCTGGGCCGAGAACCAGGTCCTGCGGTGGCTGGCAGATGTGGCCGGGATGCCGGCGGGGGCGGGCGGGGTCTTCGTCTCGGGAGGGACAGCCGGCAACCTCTCGGCGCTGGTGGCCGCCCGCCATACCGCCGCGGCGAAGACGCCCGCCCGGGGGAAGGCCCGGCCGCCTCGATGGATCGTCGCCTGTGCCGACACCGTGCACTCGTCGGTGGTCTCGGCCGCTCGAGTGATGGACGTCGACGTGCTCGCCGTTCCGCACGACGAACGAGGCCGCCTCACCGGCTCGGCGCTCACGACGGCGTTGGATCGGCTCGAGGACGAGGGACCGTTCGCCGTGGTGGCGAGCGCGGGTTCCACGAACGCCGGCGTAGTGGACGACCTGGAAGGCATCGCCCGCGTCTGCGGTGACCGGGGCATCTGGCTGCACGTCGACGGCGCGTACGGGGGTGCGGCGCTGCTCGCCCCCAGCGTCCGAGATCGGTTCCGGGGCATCGAGATGGTCGACTCCTTCATCGTCGACCCCCACAAATGGCTGTTCGCTCCGTACGACTCGTGCGCCCTGCTCTACCGCGATCCCTCCCTCGCCCGCGCCGCACACCGCCAGAACGCCTCGTACCTCGACACGTTGAACGCCGGGACCGACTGGAACGCGAGCGACTACGCCCACCACCTGTCGAGGCGCGCGCGAGGGCTCCCGCTGTGGTTCTCGCTCGCGACGCACGGGACCGACGCGTACCGCGACGCCGTCGAGCGCGTCCTCACCGTCACCCGCGAGACCGCCGAAGAGATCGCGCGACGACCCGAGCTCGAGCTGCTCATGGAGCCCGAGCTCTCGGTCGTGCTGTTCCGCCGCCTCAGCTGGGCGCCAGAGGATTACGACGCATGGTGGCCCCGCCTGCTAGCGGAGCAGATCGGGTTCGTCCAGCCGACGTCGTGGGAAGGTGAGCGGGTCGCACGGCTGTGTTTCGTGAACCCGCGGACCACGATGGACCACGTCCGCGCGATCCTCGACACGATGGCGTGACCCGAGTGGCCCGTGCCGTCCTGCTCGATCTGTACGACACGCTCGCGTGGAGCGACTGGCCACAGCTCCGCCGGATGATCGAGGAGCGTGCGGGGTTGGCCAGACATGAGCTGCTCGACGCGTTCGTCCGAACGCGGGAGGAACGAAGCGTCGGCGCCTTCGGCAGCCAGGAGGGCAACCTCGCGGCGGTGCTCGAGACCGCCGGGCTGTCCGACGAAGGGCTCGCAGCCGAGCTGTCCGAGCTCACGACGGCATTCCTGCAGACCGGCGTGCACCTGTGGGACGACTCCTTGCCGGTCGTCCGCGAGCTTCGGCGCCGGGGCGTGTCGACGGCGCTCGTCAGCAACTGCGACCACGGGACTCGTCCGGTGGTCGAACGCCTCGGCCTGCCCGGCGAGGTGGACGCGGTGATCCTGTCGTTCGAAGTGGGTGTGGCCAAACCCGATCCGGGGATCTACCTCGAGGCGCTGCAAGCGCTCGGCGTCTTGGCGACGGAGGCGCTGTTCGTCGACGATCAGGAGGCGTACTGCGACGGCGCTGCGGCGCTCGGGATCGAGACCCTGCTGCTCGTGCGGGCCGGGGCCTCGCCAGACGAGGGCGTCAGCGAAGCCGGTCGCCACCGGGTGATCGGGAACCTCCTGCCGCTCCTCGACCTCGTCTGAGGCCGCTCAGACCAGCTCCTGCTTGACCTCCTGCAGGCGCGCGACGCGCTCCGCCGTGGGCGGGTGCGTCGAGAACAAGCTCGCGAAGCTCTGTCCCCTGCCACCACCCCGCAGCGGGTTCACGATGAACAGGTGCGCCTCCGACGGCTTGAGGGTCGCCGGTGCCGGCACCTGCTTCGACGCCTGCTCGAGCTTCAGCAGCGCGCTGGCGAGCGCGTCGGGGTCGCGAGACAAGATCGCGCCGGATTCGTCCGCCTGGTACTCGCGCGACCGAGAGACCGCCATCTGGATGATCCCCGCCGCCAGTGGAGCGAAGATCAACGCGACCAGCATGACCAGCGGGTTGCCACCCTCGTCGTCGTCGCCCCCGAACCAGAAGGCCATGTACGCGAGGTACGAGATCGCCGTCCCGATCGCCGCCGCGATCGAGCTCACCAGGATGTCCCGGTTCGCGACGTGCGAGAGCTCGTGGGCGAGGACCCCTCGGAGCTCACGCTCGTCCAGGATCTGAAGGATCCCCTTCGTGACCGAGACCTTCGCGTTGCTCGGGTTCCGCCCGGTCGCGAACGCGTTGGGCTGGGTCATGTCCGAGACGTAGATCTCGGGCATCGGCATGCGGTTCGCCGCCGCGAGCTCCCGAACGATCGCGTACAGCTGCGGGAAGTCCCGCTCGGATGCGAGCTTGGAGCGGGTAGAGCGGATCGCGATGCTCCCGGAGAACCAGTACATCGCGAAGTTGAACACCAAGGCGATCCCGAGGGCGATCGTGGCGCCCTCGCGCCCGCCGAGCAGGCCACCGATGAGCACGAACAGCCCGCCCAGAGCGGCGATCAGGATCCAGGTCTTCACACGGTTGAGGCCGATCACAGCAGGTCCCTCCTTCTCCGGGGTGATTCGCCGTTCGCGGTGCCCGGGTTCGTCACCCCACGTCCTCCAGGGTAGCGCCGCCGGAGCGGAACGCAGCCGCTCCCGGCGACCGGCCCTCATGGCGCTCTCATCACCCAAGGCGCAGGGTGCGTCGAAATGGATCGACCGTGGAAGGAGTGAGCACGGTGTCGCGCACCAGCACGAAGACTCAGGTAGCCGCAGCGATCGCCATCGTCGCGCTCGCAGCGATCTCGACCTCGGGCATCGGAGCTCTCGCCGGGAACCGACCTGCCGCCAACAGCGCCGCGTCCACCGGATGCCAGCCGACGACGTCGACGCCCATCCCGCAGCCGACGCAGGCCGAGCTCGATGCGGCCGGCCTCGGCGACATCCCGCTGGCGCCGGAGTCGATGCGGCGGGACCTCGTCGCCGCCCCGTTCTCCAACCCGACCGCCGTGACCAACCCCCTGTTCCCGATCGCGGAGCTGGACTCGGCCATCCTGAACGGCCGGGTCGACGGGAAGCCTTTCTACACGGAGACGACACTGCTGCCGTTCACGCAGCTCATCGAGTGGACGCCCGGTCAGTGCGTCCGCGTGCTCGTGTCGCAATACATGGCGTTCCTCGACGGCAGGCTCACGGAGACCGCGATCGACCTGTACGCACAGGCAGACGACGGCTCGGTCTGGTACCTCGGCGAGCACGTGTTCGACTACGACGCCGCCGGACGGATCGTCACCACCGAGGGCACGTGGCACGCGGGCACCGAAGGACCGGCGGCCATGATCATGCCGTCCGAACCGCAGATCGGGGACGCGAACCGTCCGGAGAACATCCCCGGGAACGTGTTCGAGGAGGTGGTCGTGACGCAGGTCGACCAGACCTTCGATGGACCCTCGGGACCGGTGAGCGGCGGGATCGTCGCGACCGAGACCCACCAGGACGGCTCGCTCTCCGACAAGTGGTTCGCGCCCGGATACGGCGAGTTCCTGTCGACCGATGGTCCGGACATCGAAGCGCTGGCGCTGGCCTCGCCGACCGACTCGCTTCCGGGAGGCGTGCCCGTCGAGCTGACCGAGATCTCGGACGGGGCCGACCGCATCTTCTCCTCGCCCTTGGAGACCCCGGCGCAGTGGCGGAAGGCCGAACGGGCATCCGCCGACATGGCGGACGCCTGGGACACGTTCCGCTCCGGCGGTGTGCCGCCGAGGCTCGTGAAACCGACACGCGTGGCGCTCGAAGAACTGGCCGCGCAGATCGAGGCCCGCGACGGGTCCGGGGCGCACCAGGCGTCGGTCGATGCCTCGTACGCGAGCATCAACCTGCAGCTGCGCTACCGACCGGTGATCGAGGTCGACACGATCCGGTTCGAGCTGTGGGCCCGTCGGGCGCTCGTCCACGCGAGCGCCGGTTCACTCGGCGGGGTCCGGAGCGATCTGGTCACCCTCGAATGGATCCGGGACCGGTTCGTGCACACGGTCGACCCCGTGACACGCACGCGTGTCGACACGCTCGTTCGGGATCTCGGAACGGCCGTGATCGACGACGACCTCGGAGCCGCCGCGAAGACCGCGCGAGCGCTCCGGGAGGTGATGGCGGGGCTGGTCTAACCCGCCCGGCCTACCCACCGACCAACGTCGAGAGCGGTGGGAAATGCGCCAGCAGCTCGGGCCACACCCCGACGGCCAGCACGACCACGGTGGCGAGGACCGCCACGATCGAAACGAGTGCCGGGGCGAGCACGGGACGCTCCTGCGCTGCCTCGACGAACAGCATCTGTTTGGGGACGGCCAGGTAGTAGTACAGGCTCACCACCGAGTTCACGAGCATCACCACGGCGAGCGCCGTCCCGATCCCCCCGCGCTCGATCGCCACCTGGAAGATGAAGAACTTCGCCCAGAAACCCCCCGTCGGCGGGATCCCCGCGAGCGAGATCATGAAGACCGTCATCGCGATCGCGATGACCGGGGCCCGGCGCGAAAGACCCGCGAAGTCCGTGATCAGCAGGCCTCGTGACTCCCGGGCCATCGCGATCACCACCGCGAAGGCACCCAGCGTCATGACCGAGTAGATCAGGATGTAGGTCACCGCCGCGGCGAACGCGTCCTGGTTGACGATCGGATCTGCCGAGACCAGCGCGAACGGCAGCAGCATGTAGCCGGCCTGGGCGATGCTCGAATAGGCGAGCAGGCGCACGACCTGTCGCTGCTGCAGCGCCACGAAGTTCCCGATCGTCATCGTCAGGATCGAGAGCACGGCGAAGATCGGGGTCCAGAACTCGTACTGGGCCGGGAACGCCACGAACATCAGCTGCAGGAGCCCGGCGAAGCCCGCCGCCTTCGACGCCGTCGCGAGGAACGCGGCGACCGGGACCGGGGCGCCCTCGTAGGTGTCCGGGGCCCAGAACTGGAACGGCACCGCGCTCACCTTGAACGCGAACCCCACAACGACGAACAGGATCGCGGCGAGCGCCAGCGTCTCCTTGCCCTGCTCGAGCGGGGCGGTGAGCGCCGCGCCGATCTGCGACAGGTTCAGGCTCCCGGTCACGCCGTACATCAGGCTCATGCCGTAGAGCATCACGGCGGTCGAGAGCACGCCGATCAGGAAGAACTTCATCCCGGCCTCGTTGGAGCGCGGGTCGGACTTGCGGAAGGCCGCGATCAGGAACCCGGGCGCCGACACGAGTTCCAACGCGATGAACAACATGAGCAGGTCGCGCGACGACGGCATGATGAGGCATCCCAGGAACGACGTGAGCAGCAGGAAGTAGTACTCGCCTTGGTAGAAGCGACCCTCTCGGAAGTAGCGGAACGACACCATCAGCACTACGAGCGCGACCGACAGGAAGAAGATCTTGAACAAGATCGCGAACTCGTCCACGACGAAGGCGCCGCCGAACGTCGTCCGGTCCTCCCCGATCAACGTCAGTGTCGCGACGAGGGCGGCCACGACGCCGAGGAACGCGAGCGGCATCGCCAGCCACTTGCGGTTGGGCGACAGGAACGCGTCCGCCAGCAGGACGAGCAGGAGCGTCCCGGACAGGATCAGCTCGGGGAGGATCGCCGTGGAGTCGATCGCCTGGTTCATCCGCGCACCCGGCCTGCCACCCTTAGAACCCGAACAGCCCGATCAGGGCGTCCACCGGCTCCTGCGTGACCTCGGTCAGCAGGCTGGGGAACACGCCCAGCGCCACGATCCCGACGAGCAGCGGGGTCCACGAGACCCACTCGACGGCGAGGATGTCGGGGAAGGCTTCGCCCTTCCACTTCTCGGGGAGCGTGCCCATGTTCACGCGTTGGAGCATCCACAGGAAGTAGCCGGCGGTCAGGATCGTGCCGATGCCGCCCGCGATCATGAAGGCGCGGAACAGTGGCGTCGACAGGCTCTCGGCCGGGCTGAAGCTCGAGAGCAAGGCCATGACCTCGCCCCAGAACCCGGCGAGCCCGGGCAGCCCGAGGGACGCGATCGCGACGAAGGCGAACACGCCGCCGAGGTACGGCAGCTTCTGCATCAGCCCGCCGCCGATCTGGGCGATCTCGCGCGTGTGATAGCGGTCGTAGAGCGATCCGACGCAGAAGAACAGCATGCCGGTGATGAGCCCGTGCGCGACCATGCCGAAGATCGCCGCGTTGATCCCGATCGACGTGAGGGTCGCGATCCCGAGCATCACGAACCCCATGTGCCCGACCGAGCTGAACGCGATGAGGCGTTTCAGGTCCTTCTGGGCGAGGCAGGCGAGGGCCGCGTAGACGATCGCGATCGCCGCCAGCAGGCCGATCCAGGGCGCGTACTTCTCGGCGCCGTAGGGCAGGAGCGGGAGGGCGATCCGGACGAACCCGTACGTCCCCATCTTCAGCATGACCCCTGCGAGCAGGACGGAGCCGATCGTGGGCGCCTCGGTATGGGCATCCGGGAGCCAGGTGTGGAACGGCCACATCGGCACCTTGACCGCGAACCCGAGCCCGACCGCCCCGAACACGACCAGCTGGAACGTGTCCGAGAATCCACCCCCGGCCGCGAACCCCTGCAGGGCCACGATGTCGAACGAGTGCGCGCCTCCGATATCGGAGCTGAAGAACATCGCGAGGAAACCGAGCAACATGAAGATCGAACCGAACAGGGTGTAGAGGAAGAACTTGATCGCGGCGTACTCGCGGTTGGCGCTCCCCCAGATGCCGATCAGGAAGTACATCGGGACCAGGACCAGTTCCCAGAAGATGAAGAACAGGATCAGGTCGAACGCGATGAACGTGCCGGCCATCCCGGTCTCCAGCAGCAGCATGAGCCCGAGGAACGCCTTCGTCTTCCCGGGCTCAGGGACGAAGCGCCACGTGTAGACGGCGCACAGGAACGAGAGCACGAACGTCAGCACGTAGAGCGGCAGGCTGATGCCGTCGATCCCGACGTGGTACCTGGCCGAGATGGCGGGGATCCACGCGGTGTCGAGCTCGAACTGCAGGCCGGCCCCTGCGGAGTAGTCGAAGTCGATCGCGATCGCGATCGCGATCACCATCGCCGCGCCGGTGAAGACGATGCCGAGCGCGCGGACCGCCTTCTCCGCATCCCGTGGGACGAGCGCGATGACGAGCGCCCCCGCGATCGGCAGGAGGGTGGCGATCGTGATCGCCGAGTTCTCCCAGGTCATGTGCGCCTACCCCTCTCAGATCCTCGTGAAGACGATGGCCAGCACGACCACGCCGGTGAACAAGAAGGCCGCGTAGCGCTGGACGTTGCCCGATTGGATGTAGCGCAGGAGCCCCCCGGTGAACCCCGCGATGTTCGCGATCCCGTTGACGATCCCGTCGATGATCTTGACGTCGATCCAGTTGATGAGCCTCGAGAATGCCCTGGTCACGGCGGCGGCACCGTTCACGACACCATCCAGGATGTTCTGGTTGGTCCAGTAGACACCCGCCGAGACCTCGTCCCGGACCGGGCGCACGACGCCCTTCCAGTAGATGTCGTCGAGGTAGTACTTGTTCGCGACGAGCGTGTAGGCGGGGCCGAGCTTTCGAAGTGGGTCGGGGGCCCGGTAGCGCCGGTAGAGCGCGTACCCCGCTCCGATCCCCACGACGGCCGCCGCCGTCGATGCCACCGCGATCCAGGGAACGAACAGCGCCTCCTCGATCTCCTCGAAGAAGACCCACTGCCCGAACACGGCTCCGAACTGCGGCGACCCGAGCAACCCGACGAACACCGCGGCGCCGGCGAGCGCGACCAGCACGCCGGTCATCGAGCGCGGCGCCTCGTGAGGCTCCCCGTGACCGCGATACTCGCCGAAGAACGTCATGAGCACGGCGCGCGTCATGTAGAACGCGGTGAGCAGGGCCGTCACGAGCAGCACCGCGAACAGCAGCTCGTGTCCCCCATGATCGGCGACGACCAGCAGCTCGTCCTTGGACCAGAAGCCGGCGAGCGGTGGCACGCCAGCGAGCGCGAGCGAGCCGATCAGGAACGTCCAGAACGTGATCGGCAGGCGTCTCCGAAGGCCTCCCATCTCGCTCATGTTGTTCGAGTGCACCGCGTGGATCACCGCACCCGACCCCAGGAACAGCAGCGCCTTGAAGAACGCGTGGGTGAACAGATGGAAGAACGCTCCGGTGCGACCCGCGGGGCCCATCGACATCCCGGCGACCATGTAGGCCAACTGGCTGATCGTCGAGTACGCGAGCACGCGCTTGATGTCGTCCTGCACGAAGGCCATCAGCGCGGCACCGAGCGCCGTGATACCCCCCACGATGCCGACGATCTGCAGCACGACGGGGTCGGCGTGGATGAACACCTGGAACATCCGGCCGACGAGGTACACGCCGGCCGCCACCATCGTGGCCGCGTGGATCAGGGCCGAGACGGGCGTCGGGCCCGCCATCGCGTCAGGCAGCCACACGTGCAGCGGGAACTGCGCCGACTTGCCGATCGTGCCGCCGAACAGGAGCAGCGCTGCGGCCGAGACGAGCGCGGTCGAGGCGCCACCGCCCGCGATCAGCTCGCCGATCTCGCCGATGTTGGACGTCGTGAACCCGGTCACGAACACCAGCGTGAAGATCCCGAACATGAACGGTACGTCCCCGATCCGCGTCGTGATGAACGCCTTGATCGCCGAACCCGAGTTCACCGGGTCCTCCCACCAGTGACCGATGAGCAGGTAGGAACAGACGCCCATGACCTCCCAGCCGACGAGCAGCTGGAACAGATCGTTCGACAGGACCACGACGAGCATCGCGCTCGTGAACAGCGACAGGACGACGTAGAACCAGGTGAAGCGGACGTCTCCCTTCATGTAGCCGAGTGAATAGATGTGGACGCACAGCGAGATCGCCGTCACGACGACCAGCATCACGGCGGTCAACCCATCCACGAAGACACCGGCCTCGATGTGGAGCTCGCCGATCTGGAACCAGCGCACCGAAGCCTCATAGGCGCCGCGCTCGCCGGAGACGAACGTCGCCAGCACACCCAGCGACAGCACGAACCCGGCCCCGAGAGCCGCGATGCCGTAGACCGAACCCTGCCCCGGCGTCCGCTTGCCGGCGAACAACGTGAGCGCCGCCGAAACGACGGGCAGGAAGGCGATGAGCCACGCGTACCGAAGGAACACGCTCGGGTCCGCGATCGCGTGCCCGAGGGCCTCGGAGGCCTCCTGGCCTACCACTTGAGGAGGTTCACCTCATCGACGTTGATCGTCTCCCGGTTGCGGTAGATCAAGATCACGATCGCGAGGCCGATCCCGACCTCCGCGGCCGCCACGGCGATCACGAACAGCGCGAAGACCTGCCCGCTGATGTCCCGGAGGAGCTGGGCGAACGCGACCAGGTTGATGTTCACGGCGTTCAGCATCAGTTCGATCGACATCAACACCAGGACGGCGTTCCGCCGGGCTAGGACGCCGTACACGCCGGTCGAGAACAGCGCAGCCGACAGGAGCAGCACCAGGGGCAGACGGATCACGGCCGGTCGTCCTTCCGCGCCAGCACGATGGCGCCGATGAGGGCCGCGAGCAGGAGGAACGATACGACCTCGAACGGCAGGACGAACCGCGCGAAGATCGAGGCCCCGACCTCTGAGGTCGCGCCGCCCGACGGCTCGAGCCTCGGCGCGTCCCACTCGAACGCCCCCAGGAGCAGGTATGCGAGCCCGGTAAGGATCGCCGCCGCCACGCCGAGGGCGACCCCGCGTCGCTGGTTGTCCAGCGCCTCACGTCCGATCGGAGCCTTCGTGAGCATCAGACCGAACAGGAACAAGATCACGATCGCGCCGACGTAGATCAGGATCTGCACCCACGCGAGGAACTCGGCGCCGAGCAACAGGTAGACGCCGGCGGCCGAGGACAGGGAGATCACCAGGTACAACGCCGCATGCACGACGTTGCGCGCGGTGACGACCCGGATCGCGCCGATCACCCCCGCGACCCCGATGACGACGAACGCCCACTCGGCGCCGGTCACGAGCTCTCCTCCGCGCCGACCTCGAGCTCTGGCGGCGGGAGCACCGTGTAGCACCACTCCTCGAGCTTCTCCTTCTCGTGCGTCAGCTCGACGATGTCGTACTCGGCGTACTCGAACTCGGGGCTCCAGAACAGGGCGTCGAACGGGCAGACCTCCACGCAGATGCCGCAATACATGCACAGCGCGTAGTCGATCGCGAACCGGTCCAAGATCTTGGCCGAGCGCGCCCTCCCGCCCGAAGCCGGCTCGTGCGTCTCCTTGTGCGCGTCGATGTAGATGCACCAGTCGGGGCACTCGCGCGAGCACTTGTAGCAGACGGTGCAGTTCTCCTGCTTCAGGGCGATCACGCCCCTGGTCCTCGGCGGCAGGTCGGGCTTCTCCTGCGGGTACTGCTGCGTGATCGAGGGCCGGAGGGCATGCTTGAGCGTGACGGCGAGCCCCTTCACCAGGCCGAGACCGGTCGCGCTCCCCGGTTCCGGAGCATCGCGCACGCCCTCGTTCCGGGGGGCTACCGCTCGCGCCTTCGCGCTCGCATCCGCGTCAGCGCCTTGAGCCCCCCGGACCCCCTCTTCGTCGACCGCCATCGCCCCTCCTAGAACGCGACCTTCAGGAACCCCACCACCATGATCTGCGCCAGGGCGAGGGGGATCAGGGTGAGCCAGGACACGCGCTGCAGCTGATCCTCACGCAGGCGCGGATACGTCGCCCGCAGCCAGATGATGAGGAACGAGAGCGCGCCGATCTTCGCCGCCATCCACAGCGGGTCGGGGATGAACTCGAGCAACGGGGGCGGCAGGTAGCCGCCGAGGTATAGCACGCTCGCGACCGCCGCGAGCGCCACGATGCCTCCGTACTCGGCCAGCAGGAAGAAGGCGAACTTCAGGCCGGTGTACTCGGTGTACGCGCCGAAGATGATCTCCGAATCGGCGACCGGCATGTCGAAGGGCGGACGCGTGAGCTCGGCGAGCGAGGCGACGAGGAAGATGAAGAAGCCGATCGGCTGGGTCAGCACGAACCAGTAGCGATCCTGCGCCTCGACGATCCCGATCATCGACAGCGTGGCCGCCTGCATCACCACGGCGGCGGCGGCGAGCACCAGGGGGAGCTCGTACGCGATGAGCTGCGCGGCCGCCCGCAGGGCCCCGATCAGGGAGAACTTGTTCGCCGAGGACCAACCGGCCATCAGCACCCCGATCACGTTGATCGAGGTGATCGCCATCACGAAGAAGATCCCGACGTCGAGGTTGAGGATGAAGATCTCGTCGGAGAACGGGATCACGACGAACAGCGCGATGTAGGGGACGAGCGCGACGGCCGGCGCCATCGAGAACACCCACCGGTCGGCGGCGGCGGGGATCACGTCCTCCTTCTGAACGAACTTGACGCCGTCGGCCATCAGCTGTGCCCAGCCGTGGAAGACCCCCGCGTACATCGGTCCCAGTCGCGCCTGCATGTGCGCGAGCACCTTGTGCTCGGCGTACCCGACCCCGAGCGGCGCGACGAGGAAGAACACCAGGACGATCGCGGTCTTGGTGATGAGCACGAGCCAGTACTCGTCGAACCACTGGTTCACGAAGCTCACACCCGACTCGGCGATCACTCCTCGTCTTCCTCCTCGCCCTCGGCCGCGCCGGGCCAGGGCTTGGCCTCCCGCGACATGAGGGGGAAGTCCTTGCGGAGGGGATTGCCCTCGAAGGGCTCGGGGAGCAAGAGCTTGACGGGGAGCGGATGGCCTTCGAAGGTGATGCCGAACATCTCGGCTGCCTCACGCTCGTGCCAGTTGGCGGCCGGGTACAGATCCGAGATCGACGCGCACACCGGCTCGGCGGCGGGCACGCGGACCTTGATGCGTACGGAGTGGTCGTGCGTGGTCGAGAACAGGTGCGTCACGACGTCGAGGCCCTCGTCGCCGAAGTCGACGCCGCCCGTGAAGTCGCAGTAGTCACAGGCGAACTCCGGGTCGTCTCGCACGAACGTTACGAGCTCGCGATACCGACCTGGCACCACGCCGACGACGCTGTGCCCGTGCTGGTCCTCGAAGGACAGGATGTCCTGTCCGAACTGCGCGCGCAGGCGCGACTCGACGTCAGGCGGTGGCAGCGGGCGACGTGTGCTTGCCACTCCACTTCTCCCTGATGTCCTCGTGGGCGATCTTCTCCTGCAACCGGACGATCCCCTGCAAGAGCGCCTCGGGCCGGGGCGGGCACCCTGGGACGTACACGTCGACGGGGAGGATCTGGTCGATGCCCTTGGTCACCGAGTACGAGTCCCAGTACGGTCCACCGCAGTTCGCGCACGACCCCATCGAGATCACGTACTTCGGATCGGGCATCTGGTCGTACAGGCGCTTGATCACCGGGGTCATCTTGTCGGTCGGCGTGCCCGCGATGACGATCAGGTCGGCCTGCCGGGGGCCGTGCGCGAACGGGATCACGCCGAACCGGATGAAGTCGTGCTTGGAGGTCGACGCAGCGATGAACTCGATCGAGCAGCACGCGAGCCCGAAGTTGAACACCCACAGTGAGTACCTGCGGCCCCAGTTGAGCAAGAACTTCACGGGCTGGAACTGCGCGAGAGGGGTCTTCTCGGTGATCAGACCCATCGCAGGACCCCTTTCCGCCATGCGTAGAGGATCCCCACCGCGAGGATGCCGATGAAGATGGCCATCTCCACGACCGCCTGATACCCGAGGTCCTCGAAGATCCCCGCCCACGGGAACAGGAACACGGCCTCGACGTCGAAGATCACGAACAGGAACCCGTAGACGTAGTAGCGCACCTGGCTCTGCGACCAGCCCTCCCCCACCGGATCGATGCCGCACTCGTAGGTGAGGAGCTTGTCCCCGATCGGCCGCCGGGGCGCGATGAGCCGCGCGGCTCCGAACGCCACCACGACGAGCCCGACACCGGCGATCAGGACCGCGAGGACGACCCCGTAGGACTGGTAGTAGGTCTCCACGCTTGCGAGCGCTTCCCCGACGCTTGTGAATGTTTTCCCGAGCAGCGCGGATCCTAACAAGATCTGCCTCAGCCCTTCCGAGCGTCACATCGGGCGGCCAGGTACTCCGCGAGCTGCGCGAATGCCGTGCGGGCGGCGCCACCCGGCAACGCGTCCGCGAGCCCCTGGGCGCGCTCGACCTCCGTGACCACGGCCGCCCGGGCGTGCGCGAGGTTCTCCGGGGCGCGGACCAGATCCAGCGCCCGCTCGAGACGTTCACCGGTCGGCGGTCCGGGCTCGAGCAGCTCGCGCAGCTCGCCCGAAGACTCCTCGAGCGCGTGGAGCACCGGGAGCGTATAGACGCCCTCACGCAGATCCTGGCCGGGCTCCTTGCCGAGCGTCGTCTCGGTGGCCGTGAAGTCCATGATGTCGTCCGACAGCTGGAACGCGAGTCCCAGCGACTCGCCGTACTCCTCGAGCACATCGAGGGCTCCGCTCGGCGCGTCCGAGAGCATCCCGCCGAGCCGGCACGACGTGGCGATCAGGGCACCGGTCTTCCGGCGGATCACCTCGAGGTAGTCCCGCTCGGTCTGCTGGAGGCGACCAGCCGCCTCGACCTCTCGGATCTGACCGTCGCAGAGGGTGGCGATCGTCCGAGCGAGCAGGGCGCAGATGTCGGTGCCCAGGTCCGTCGAGATCTCGGAGGCGCGGGCGAACAGGTAGTCACCGGTCAAGATCGCGACCGTGTTGTCCCATCGGACGTTGGTCGAGGGCACGCCGTGGCGGGTGTCGGCCTCGTCGATCACATCGTCGTGGTAGAGCGTCGCCTGATGCACGAGCTCGATCGAGACCGAGCCGGGGATCAGCCGGGGATCGCTCGGGTCGCCGAGATACCCGGCGAGGAGCACGAGCATCGGGCGGAAACGCTTGCCGCCCGCATCGAGCAGGTAGCGGGAGGTCTCCGCGAGCAGATCGGAGTCTGCCCGCACGGCCTTCTCGAGAGCCGCCTCGACCTCATCGAGTCGCCCGCGGATCTCGCGCTCGAGCGTAGGGTCGGGCGCCTCGAGGCCGGGGATCACGCGGCGACTCACCGGGCCGACCCTACCGTGCCGCCGACGCACGCGCCTGCCGTCCTCGCCGTCACCATCGAAGGACCGCCGCCTGGTCCAGGAACCCGGCGATGAGCCCGGGGAAGACGCCGAGCACGAGCACCAGGGCTGCCGGGATCGCCAGCGTCAGCCGCGGCAGGAGGGTGTCGTCGGGGACGGTGTCCTCCTCGGGGTCGCGCATGAACATCAGCACGATCACGCGGAGGTAGAAGAACGCGGCCACGACGCTCGCGAGCACGCCGATCAGCGTGAGCGGCCAGAAACCGGCCTCCGTCGCCGCTTGGAAGACCCGCACCTTCGCCACGAACCCGACCGTGGGCGGGATCCCGGCGAGCGACAGCAAGAACAGCGAGAGGAGCCCCGCGAGCACCGGGCTGCGCCGCGCGAGGCCCGCGTAGCTCGACAGCGTCGTGAGGCGTTCGCCGCGGGAGGACACCAGCATCACCACCCCGAAGGCCCCGATCACGGTGGCCGAGTAGGCGACCAGGTAGAAGAGTGCCGCGCTGATCCCGACCTCGCCGGGAGCGGTGAGTCCGAGGAGCACGAACCCGGCGTGGCTGATGCCCGAGTAGGCCAGCATGCGCTTGATGTCGGTCTGGGCGATCGCGAGCACGCTCCCGGCCACCATCGAGATCGCAGCGAGCACCCACAGGAGCGGCTGCCAGTCCCAGGCCAACGGCTGGAACGCCACGTTGAACACGCGCATCAGCGCCGCGAACGCCGCGACCTTCGTCCCGGCCGACATGAACGCGGTCACCGCAGTCGGCGCGCCCTGATACACGTCCGGCGTCCACATGTGGAACGGCACGGCCGAGACCTTGAACGCGAACCCGACCGTGAGCAGCCCGACGGCGGCCACGCCCAGCGCCACCGACCCGGTCCGGCCACCGAGCGCTTCGGCGATCGCCGACAGGCGCGTCGAGCCGGCCGACCCGTACGCCATGGCGACCCCGAACAGGAAGAACGCGGAGGAGAACGCACCGAGCAGGAAGTACTTCATCGCCGCCTCGATCGAGCCCAACCGGCTGGAGAGCCCGGTCAGCACGTAGAGCGGGAGCGACAGGATCTCGAGCGCGAGGAACGCCACGATCAGGTCGGCCGAGACCGCGAACAGCGTCATCCCGGCGGTGGCGAACAGCAGGAGCGCGTACAGCTCGGACCGGCCCTCGCCCGACCGCTCGAAGTAGTGGTGCGCGAGGACCAGACCGATGGCGGCGGTGCCGAGGATCACGAGCCGCACGACGACGCCGAACCGGTCCACGGAAACGCTGCCGGCGAGGGCGGTGGGGGCACCCTCCCAGTCCCACAACCGGATCGAGGTGGCGGCGGCACCGGCGACCCCGGCGAGTGAGAACAGCAGGAGCGAGACGCGCTCGATCCGCCGGAACAGCACCCCGGCCAGCAGGACGACGATCCCGGTCCCGACCAGGAACAGCTCGGGCCAGATCGCCTCCAGCTGCACCGAGGGGGTCTGAATCACGGCGCCCCCTCCGCGAGCTCCTGACCGAGAGCGGCGCCGGGGACGACGTCGGCCCGCAGGCCCCCAGGCAGGCCGGTCTGATCGACCTCGACGCTGTCCACCCACGCCACGACGCTCTGTGAAGACGGCTCGATCCGATCGAGCGCGACCTTCGGGAAGACCCCGAGCACGAGCATCGCCGCGACGACCGGCACCACGGCCGCGATCTCGCGCGGGACCATGTCGATCAGCCCGCGATGGCGTTCGGTCTCGGGCCCCTGGAAGGTCCGCTGGTAGGCCCACAGCATGTAGATCGCGGCGAGCACGATGCCGACCACGGCAACGCTCCCGAGGACCCGATCCGCATCGAACGATCCGAGGATCACGAGGAACTCGCCGACGAAGTTGTTCAGGCCCGGCAGGCCGATCGATGAGAGCGACGCCACCAGGAACGTCGCCGCGATCCACGGGGTCGCCTTCGCGAGCCCCCCCATCTCGCCGATGTCGCGCGTATGCGTCCGCTCGTACAGCATCCCGACCGCGAAGAACAGCAGGCCGGTCGACAGGCCGTGGTTGACCATCTGCATGACGGCCCCGCTGGTGCCCTCGACGGTGAACGTGAAGATGCCGAGCATCACGAAGCCCATGTGGCTGACCGACGAGTACGCCACGAGGCGCTTCACGTCGGTCTGCATCATCGCGACGACGGCCCCGTAGACGATCCCGATCACCGCCAAGAGGCCGACGGCGTCCGCGAAGTAGCGTGACGCCTCGGGGAACAGATCGAGGTTGAACCGCAGCAGCCCGTACGGCCCGGCCTTCAGCAGCAGAGCTGCCAGGATGATCGAGCCGTTCGTCGGCGCCTCGGTGTGCGCGTCCGGCAGCCACGTGTGCAGTGGGAACAGCGGCACCTTCACGGCGAACGCGACGAAGAACGCGACGAACAGCCATCGCTGCGTCGTGGTCGCGAGCGAGAGCTCCTCCATCCGACGGATGTCGAAACTCCCCTGCCCGAACTGCTGCGAGGTCTGGAACCACAGGAAGACGATGCCGAGGAGCAGGAACGCCGACCCGGCCATCGTGTAGAGGAAGAACTTCACGCTCGCGTAGATCCGTCGGGCCGAGCCCCAGACGCCGATCATGAGGAACATCGGGACCAGGAGCGCCTCGAAGAACACGAAGAACAGGAGCAGGTCGAGCGCGAGGAACGATCCGAGGATCGCGGTCTCGAGCAGCAGCGTCAGCGCCATGAACAGCCGAACCCGGTGCGTGACCCCCCACGACGACAGGATGGCCAGTGGGGTCATGAACGCCGTCAGCACGACGAGCCAGATGCTGAACCCGTCGACGCCGACGAGGTACGACAACCCGGCGGACCTCACCCAGTCGACCTGCTCCACGAGCTGGTAACCCGTGGCGGAAGGCTCGAACGCGCCGAGGACCCGCAGCGCGACGAGGAGATCGGCAACGGATACGACGAGGGCGAACACACGCGCGTGCGCGTCGCTCGCCCGCCAGAGCGCGAGGACGGGGAGCCCGACGAGCGGCAGGAAGATCAGCACGGTGAGCCAGGGGACGTTCACGAGCGCAGCCCCAGGATCAGCAGGAGCGCGACGGCGCCGAGCAGGAACGCGAGCGCGTATCCACGGACGAAGCCGCGCTGGATCACCGGTGCCAGCTCCGAGGCCTTCCCCACGTCCTCGCCCACCTCGTTCACCGCGCGGTCGATGACGCGGTCGTCGACGACCGTCAACGTTCGGCCGAGGCCCTTGCCGGGATGCTGGACCAGCCAGGCGTAGAGCGCGTTGAGGTAGAACGCGTTCGAGAGCCAGCCAGCGAGCTCGGGCTGTCGCTCCGGGAAGGCCTGCCAGTCGACCCGCCCGGAGGCCCAGACCCAGAACGCGAGCGCGACCGCGGCCACGGCCAGCACGACCGAGATCGCGACCAGCAGCCCCTCGGACACTGCGCCCGCGCCGTGCTCGGCGGCCCCGACCACGGGTTCGAGGAAGGTAGCGAGACGCCCATCGGCGGTCAGGCCGAGTACCGCGCCCGCGACCACGCTCAGGGTCGCGAGGACGGCCAGCGGGGCATGCATCAGGCGGGGGGCTTCGTGCGCGGGCGCCTCGGCGCGTCGCGCACCGAAGAAGGTGAGGAACAGCGGTCGCGAGATGTACAGGGCGGACAGGAACGCCCCGACCGAGGCCAGCACCCACGCGAGGTCGCGAGCGCTCGTGGACGCGAACGCGACGATGTGGTCCTTCGCGAAGAAGCCGGCGAGCGGCGGGATCCCGGCGAGCGAGAGCGCCCCGATCGCGAACCAGATCGCCGAGACCGGCATCTGCGCTCGGAGCCCGCCCATCCGGCGCATGTCGGTCTCGTCGTGCAGGCCGTGCAGCACGTTGCCCGCCGTGAGGAATAGCAGCGCCTTGTAGAACGCGTGGCAGACCAGGAGCAGCATCGCGCCCGCGTAGAAGCGCATGCCCGCCGCGAAGAACATGAACCCGATCTGGCTCATCGTCGAGTACGCGAGCGCCCGCTTGATGTCGAACTGTCCGATCGATGCGAGCGCCGCGTAGATCGCACCGAGCAGGCCGATCACCAGGACAGCGGTCAGCGCGATCCCCGAGAGCTCGAACAGCACGTGCGAGCGCAC
>Ga0187893_10006897_pt1 | contig 19045 bp, 18 predicted proteins | sample MA1701074metaG_FD_139574 | JGI IMG/M metagenome (GOLD analysis project Ga0187893, IMG submission 139574) | White microbial mat communities from a basaltic lava cave in the Kipuka Kanohina Cave System on the Island of Hawaii, USA - MA170107-4 metaG ... | reverse complement strand
GGGAGCATTCCGGTTTTTTCCTGCGGAATAATTTCTTTAAGCATAAGCTCTTTCCATTCTGTGCCTGCTTTCAGAAAAGCAGAATCAATGGCAGTTTTTTGCGCCTTGCTTTTTTCTTTTACTTCCACCTGCATTCCCATTGCCTGAAATTGTTCTACCACACCATCAAGATAAGGCTGAAACGAAAAGCCCGGCGTTGGTTTAAGCAATGAAAAATCGAGGTCTTCGGAAAATCGTGGCAATTGATGAAAAATGTGCAGGGCCGTGCCTCCATAAAACGCCGCCATTTCAAAAAAGCCGCTACGCTGAAGACCAAACAACGCTACTTCCTGCATAATTTCACGAAGTGCCTGTTCTGCTTCCGCATTTGTTTTGGGTTTGTATTCACTCAGCCATTCCTTTATCATAGATCTTCCAATGCTTTAATAAGTGATTCAAGGCTCTGTTTTTTTGGAGCATCGCTTAACCATTCCTGTATTTGTTTTGTTTTAAATGAACGCAGTTTGTCCCTATCCATTCTCATATCTTCGAGCAGCCATGCTTTTGCCTGCTTAGGGCTATAAAATAACAATCCTGCCGTGGTAATAATTTTATCGCACAATGCTTTTTCTGCTGTTGCTACCACTGCTGTTTGATCAGCTGCAAGCTCTTTAGAAACCTGTCCGAACGAAAAATAAGGAAGTGGCAGATGTGTATAACTAAAGCGGCCAACAGGAGTAGCGTAAACTCTTGAGCGGCCCGTTATGGCTGAACTGATCTCAAAAACTTTTTCAGGAATAAGGCGCCAATAAGAAAGTGCAGTTTCTATCGAAACATAGCTTGGCCCGGCAAGATGGTTAGCCAATAAAAGTGGTTCAGGTCCCCGCATTTTCAGGTTTGGCCCGGGAACATAGATCTTTGCTTTTACCTGCGTCAAAATTCCCTGCCGGATAAGATCGGTAATTCTGTCCTGCGGACGCTTATAGTCCTGTAGCAGGCCAAGCAGGATTTGCCTTGTAAGAGGCTGGCCTTCAAATTGCCGGATAGCCTCGGTAAATTGCATTTTAAATTTTGCACAAAAATCGGGAAATTATCGAAAAAAGTGCAATAGATTTATTTAATATGCATTTAATACCAAAAATTCGGGAAATGGTCGAAAAATGAGATAATTATTACATAATCAAACTACGGCAGTAGTTCAATGATTCACTGATCAAAGTATTTCTTGAAGCAGATCGTATCAGTTTGTAACAATTTGTATCATCTCGTATCATTTTGTAGCATTTTGTAGTACTTTGTAGCATCATTGTAAATAATGGAAAAGCCGGTTTATACATTTAAGACTAACCTCGATTGGCAATTAATCTCTTTGATTAGTCAAATTGATAGGTTTGACGCATCCTGGACTTCAATAGAAAGACGGGAAAAACAGAATCTGAAACAACTTAAATCAATTGCAACAGTAAGAAGCGTTGGAGCTTCAACCAGGATAGAAGGTTCGAAATTAACCGATGAAGAAGTTGATGTACTGCTCAAAAATATTGACGTTACTAAACTTGAAGACCGGGATTCGCAGGAAGTGGTTGGTTATTTTGAAGCGCTGGATTTAATATCTGAATCTTATGATGACATTCAAATTTCAGCAGGTGACATAAAAAACCTGCATAACGTTTTGATGAGATACAGCACTAAAGATGAATGGCACAAAGGCGATTACAAGCAACACAGTAACGCAGTAGAAGCAAGATATCCGGACGGAACAAGCCAAATAATATTTCAAACTACTGAACCCGGCTATGCAACAGAAAACGCAATGAATAACCTGATTGAATGGTATAATAATGAAAAGGCAATTCATCCATTGGTAAGATGTTCAATATTTACTTATGAGTTTTTGACGATACACCCGTTTCAGGATGGCAACGGCAGATTAAGCCGTCTTTTATCCGCATTATTACTGTTGAAAAATGGATATAAATGGATTCAGTATATAAGCTTCGAACATGAAATTGAAAGCAGAAAACTTGAATATTATAAAGTGCTTCGAAATTGCCAGGCTCAAAGGCCAAATGAAAATATAAGCGACTGGGTGAAATTTTTTTTTGATGCATTAAAAAATATCCAGGAGCAGTTAATGCAAAAACTGCAAATTCACAAAACGGAAGAACAATTACTTCCGCGGGAAAAACTTGCAGTTAATTTCATACAAAATCATCCCGGTTGTAAATCCGGCGAGATTGTAAAAGGCATTGGCATCTCCAGAATGATTGTTATAAGGTTGCTATCAGTATTGATTGAAAAAAATATTGTAGAAAAACACGGCAGTGGTTCGGGCACTCAATACACAATTAAGTAAAAAGGCCTTCGAAGCTTTTTAATTTTCAAAAAAAACCAGCCTGAAAAAGTTTGCTCGCAATGAGTAGTGAAAATGATGGGACGAAGAGATTTATCAGACGAATTGATTGTTCTTATTAATTCTTGTAAAAACAGTTCTTCGTTGCCTGAGACCAGTATTGGAAGGTTACTACAAAATGAAGTTTTTTGGAATGGTTCAAGAGAATGACTGGCTTGGTGGTTTCATAAAGAAAATCAGAGAATCAAAGAATGGAGACAAACTGTTTCGCTTAACCCCACTTCTTACTGACTTAGACCAAGTAAATGATTACACTTCCGAATCTCATCATGGCTCATTGCAACAGCAACAAATTGACAATGCAGAATTGAGAGCTCATACAGAGATAACATTAAAGCTAATTGAAGAAATATGACAGTAGGCCCTATAAATACTCCAAAGTGCAATGACGAAAAAGCAAGAAATCTCAACTCAAAGAGAAGGATACTATCAATTAATAGACTTGTGTTTACAAGAAAGCAAAAGAACTGAGCTGAAGTCTTTTGTTAATCGCATGGAAAATTATAATGGCCGTCAAGACTACATGACGACATTGAATTTCTTAATGCATTATCTTGACAATAACAGCATTTATTTAATAATGGCTTTAGATTGGAAGGCTGATATCCCAACTTTAATTTGGCGAATTGACTCTTCATTATTTAATAATTTTCAACTTGAAGTAGAATTGCCCAAACCCCAAGATTACCCCAAGAATGCTTCTGTTTCATTTAATAATGTCTTTAAAGCGTCATCGGCTGGCTGTATTGAACTGCAAATGCCAGATGAACTAATGAAATACACTACTTTCCAACCCGAAAAATTCGACACGATATCGGTAATAACGCTGGCAAAAAAACGCCTGCCGTTTTAAATCAGGATCGGAATATGCATTCTGTAATGGAAAAATTCGATACAACACAAAGCTGGTATCTTCCGGTGCCGGATAAAGAGAAATGTTTCCTTGGATTTGTATCAAAACCCAAGCGTTTTCATAAATATAGAGAAATTCTGTCGTCAAATGCAGACCTGTACGAGTGATTACTTTATCCACTCTTTATGGGAGTTCCAGCATTTTAATTTCAGTGATTTTTCAATTTGTAAAGCAAACGATTCCTTATTTGTCGATAAGCCGACAGATTCTTTGTTTCTGTAATTGCTGCATTTTCACTTTACTTAACTTTATAGTCAACTTCTCGTATATTAAATAAGAATGTCTAAAGTATTGTTCCAGACAATGGAAAAGAATCTGCTACGGACTGTTTCAGAAGCTACTTCAGGTATGACTGGTTACGATTTGTTGCTGGAGACGGCTAAACAAATAACTGCAGTGTTACAAATGCAATATTGTTTTATTGCTGAATGTGCCAATGAGGACAAATCGCGGTTAAGAACAGTAGTGTTTGTAGATGGTGATATTGTATTGGATAATATCGAATACAATACCAATGAATCAGGTTGCCAGATGATGATGAAGGGTGATACCTTTTTTCTTCCGGCAGGAGCACAACAGCGTTTTAAAGCGGCCAAAGGTATCGAGGCTTATGTTGGGGCTCCTATTGTCAGCCCGGTAACGGGTGAGATACTCGGTCATATTGCTGCTACCGATCCTAAACCCGCGGGTGATGAAAAAGACCAGACTGCAGTATTGAAAATATTTGCATTCCGCATAGGCGCCGAACTGGAAAGAATGAAGACGGAGAATGAACTGGAGAAAAAAAATAAGGAACTGCATCACAGGTTAAATGAAATTGAACTTTATGATACCACTGTAAAAAATCTTCGTGAGCAGGTTTACTGGCTCGACAAAAAAGGAAAATTTATAAGAATAAATAATGCTGTTGTTAAACAAACCGGTTACAGCGAAGAGGAATTGAAACAAATGACGGTATTTGATATCAATCCCACATTAACGCAGCAGGAGTGGGACAAGCACTGGAAAGAAACAAAATTAAAAGGTCACCAGGTATTAGAAACAGAACATCGTTCAAAAGACGGGCATACTTATCCTGTTGAGGTCGCCAACAACTTTTTGGAGCATGAAGGAAAGGAGTATTTCTGCAGCACAGTTCGTGATATAAGGCAGCGAAAGATGGAGGAAGAACTGCTCCGCACCGTTTCAGAAGCTACTTCGGGTTTTGTTGGTGAAGATTTTTTGATCGAGCTGGCAAAGCATATCACCATGACACTGAATATGCGGTATGCCCTAATCACGGAATGTGCCAACGCTGAAAAAACAAAACTTCGCACCCTTTGCTATGTTGATGGAAAAAAAGTTTTGGATAATATAAAATACGATACAGCCGGCATTCCCTGCGAGATCATTATGCAGGGAAAAGATTTTTTTATGGGCGAAGGTGTGCAGGCTAAATTTCCAAAAGAAAAAGGTATAGAAGCAGCAGTCGGTGTTCCTATCTGCAGCAGCAAAACGGGTGAGATCATCGGGCATATACTTGCACTGGATCCTGATGCAGTAACAACTGAAAAAAATCAAACAGCGATATTGAAAATATTTGCTGCACGGGCCGGCGCTGAGATTGAACGGATAAAGGCGGAAAACAAGCTGAAAGAAACATTGATGGATGCCAATATCCAGTTGCAGATAAAATTAAAGGAAAGTGAACAGCGCTACCGTGATCTTTTTGAAGAAGCGCCTATTGCTTATGTAAACGAAGGATTGGATTCAAAATTTATAACAGCTAATCGTGCAGCATTAAAAATTCTGGGTATTAAAGAAGAAGAAGTTCAGGGTTTGTATGGATTCTCTTTTATACCCGATACTCCTGAAGCGCAAAAAAGGGTGAAGGATGCTTTTGAAGCCATTAATCGCGGCGAAAACACCAGTGGTGTAGTGTTGGAACTTCGACGGAAAGATAATGGACAACCACTATGGATACAATGGTGGTCAAAGCCAGACCCCAGCGGGCAGTTTACAAGGACTATGTTCGTTGATATTACAAAGCAGGTGTTGATGGAACAGGAGCAGGCAAGACTGAAAGCACAAAACCAATACCTGCAGGAAGAAATAAAACTTAATTACAATTTTGAAGAGATCATAAGTAAGAGCACTAATTTTCAAAAGGTATTGCGGCAGATTGAACAGGTGGCTGCTACAGATGCTACTGTTTTGATATTGGGCGAATCAGGAACAGGAAAAGAACTGATCGCAAGAGCCGTGCATCATATCAGCAATCGCAGCAAGAGGCCATTGGTAAAAGTAAATTGCGCTACACTGCCGGCCAACCTGATCGAAAGTGAATTGTTTGGTCATGAAAAAGGCGCTTTCACCGGCGCTATGGAAAGAAAGATAGGCAGATTTGAACTTGCCGATGGCGGTACTATTTTCTTAGATGAAATTGGTGAATTGCCGGTGGAGTTGCAAGCAAAACTGCTAAGAGTATTGCAGGAAGGTGAGTTTGAAAGATTGGGCAATCCCAAAACAATGAAGGTAAATGTAAGAGTGATTGCTGCCACCAACCGCAACCTGCAACAGGCAATTGAGAAAAAAGAATTCAGGGAAGATCTTTATTATCGTTTAAATGTATTTCCCATTATTTGTCCTCCGTTACGCAGCAGGAAGGAAGATATTCCTTTGCTTGTAAAGCATTTTTGTCAGAAACATGAAGGCAAGATCGGTAAAAAGATCACCGACGTTCCAAAGAATGTTATTGATGCGTTGATTGCTTACGATTGGCCCGGCAATATTCGTGAACTGGAAAATATTATTGAAAGAGCGATGATCATCAGTCGCCACAATATATTGGAATATGGTGAATGGATACCAACTGAAAAAATTCTTATCGGAGAAAATGGCAAAACAGGCAGCGCCACCAAACTGGAAGACGTAGAAAAAGAACACATCATTGAAACGCTGAAAAAAACCGGCTGGAAAGTAAGCGGCGAAAAAGGCGCTGCAAAAATATTGGGACTAAATCCTACTACGCTGGAAGCGAGAATGAAGAAGCTGGGGATAAAGAGAGAAACCAGTTAAGAAACTATTGAGTTATTTTTTTACCAGCGATATTCCCGATAGATATCGGGATTCATGGCTTCGTCTGTTGTCCCCACTATTGCAGTAGGAACTCCTTCGTTCCGAAATAAAATAATAGTAGTTGTTATGCTCTCTGCTGCTCCTCACCATTGATCAGCTTCACATACCGCTTATTCGCTTTCAGCATTTCAAGTCCCGCAGATATATTCATATACGGTTTCTTCAGCAGCCGGTGGTTGATGCGGCTGATGCGGGCCAAAATATTCCAGTGGCGGATGATTTCTTTCCATGCAAAAAAGATAGAGTGTCTTGGGTCATACATGTGTGTGGGTTCACTGCCGGCGCCGTTCAGTTCAACAATTGAAAAATTCTTTCCTTGCTTCAATTCTTCCCATGACTGGTAACGAATGTCCAGTCTTCCAAAATAAAATCCATTTACCTGCCGGCAAATATGATCTATTGTATCCGTCAGTTCTTCATCAATCAAATAACTGACATCAATAAATTTTGCGCCCCTTACATGATTGCCATAGGGAACCAGCAAAAAGGTTTCTCCCTTTTTTAAAACATGTTTTAACTGATCACCATAAGTTTTCCTTAATGTACGTAATTGTAAAATGTAGCGTTTCTCTTGCTGAATTAATGTTTCCATACTTGAAACCCCATCACCGGTGATGGTGACAAATTCTTTTTCAACAATACCAGATATATGTCCTTTCGGCTGATCAGGATAGCGGTAATAAAAAATACCCACTTCATTTTCATAAGGTACAAATTCCTGCACCAGGAAATCAACTTTTGATTGAAGAGCATATTCATATAATTCATCCGTTGTCAATAATTTTTTAACCGCTTTGCCCTGCATACCAATATCAGGTTTTGCAATCAATGGAAATTTTAATTGTTCCGCATTAATGCTATCTGTGATTTTTTCATTATTAACCCCAGCGTTAAAGAGTAAGGTTTTTGGATAATATTGCTGCGGGATCAGATCATAAATCGCTTTTTTTGACTCCATCAAAAAACCGCCATTGATGATAGAAGGATTAGCTGTATTAAAAAAGAAAAAAGAACGGGCTTTGGCACATAGCCAAAACCAGTATAAATAAACAGGGCCATATACTACATGAAAGGGCCAATATTCCCAATGCAATAGCCTGATAAAAAAAGGGTGATATAAAACTTTTCGGATCATATCAGTTCCCAGGAGGACTGGAACTCAATTTTTCTTTCGAAGATTTTGTTGCACTTGATGTCGAGATATTTCATGCTGCCCCTGTCTGCGGTCACCAACATGCTGGTGATACTTACCGTTGAATAAACATCTTCTCTTTCCATCAAAAGATCATTGGCAGCATCGCCATCGCCGGTAAACTGGTGAAACTCCAGAATATCTTTTTGTGTAGGCTGGCGGTTATTGTTTAAAAAACCGGCAAACCATTTTTCCCTTTTTTTAATAATATCATCGTCATAAAGCGTAACAGACGACCAGATATAAGGAGAATCTTTTTTTAATTGCTGATAATATTTCTTTTTCCCATCCCACCGGCATTCACACAGGCTTTGCTGATCTGTCAGTATCAATGTAAACGGTTCGATCTGCAAAAGATTCAATTGCTGAAAACATTGCAGTGGTTTTTCACCGGAGATAATCTCTAAAAATATTTTACCGCGGCTTAGCCGGTAAGACGGTTCAGCAATATGTTTTTTAAAAGCGCCATTTAATAATACTGCCGCATTTCCGTTTTCGTGCATTGCAATCCAACTGCCACCTGCATCAGCATCTTTGGGATAAATGAGTTTTTTCTTATTGACCTCGTAAACGGCAGGGGCAATAGCTGTTTTACGAATATTCTTTTCATCCCGGTTGGAGGTAATGAAATATTTTTCACGTGCAGGTATATATGTTACTGTGCACATTGCTGCCTGTATTTTATAGTTGAATAAGCTACCCCAAACTCCTGCGGCACCACAATAGATGAAACTTCGGTGATGCCTACTCTTATCAACGCCATGTGATGAATAGTATGTTCAAGGTTGTAAGCGATCTCCCGGTAATAGTTGCTGGGGATAGATAATGCTTCAGCATTATCTTCATAATCCCCGGCTTCCATCGTCAGATCAATGTTGGGTCTTTCGAGCCGATCATAAATATCTTTCAGCAAATGGATAGCCAGATCTTTATTGGTTTCAATAGTGTAATCCCTTTTTCTTTTTTCATAGTTCACCACACCTGTTTCGTATCCTTTTTCAAGACAAAGAAACAGCTCAATGATATGACGGACATGCTGTCCGATGCTGGCATTAAAAAGTATTTTACTGGGTTGCCTGTATTCTTCGTTTGTCAAATGCTGCAACGACTCCGTTAGCTGCACAAATACATTTTGAATGGGTTGTTTTAATAGCATGACACAGTTAGAATTCATGGTTTTTAGTTTTTATAGCATTTTCTTTTTTCTTGCTTATTGCCTTTTCCATTTGGCTTATTGGAACTTAGCACTTCCAAACAAATGATTATATTTTTTACAATGCACTAATGCATACCTGTATTGCGAAAAATCAGGGTTGCCCGGAATATTATACAACTGGTTTCCCATTGTGGACTGCAGCGGACCCAAATCTATAAAATTTACCGGTTGTACTTCTTTTGAAAGATATACGTGCAGTTGCGGCCCGTTTGATATGTTCATGTTTTGCAAAGCCAGGATGAGAGTTCCATTCTTATTATAAACTGTCGCCATGCCTGATACATTTCCATAAGGGCCGTTCATAAATGTTCCGTTGTTTCCTGGCATTGCCACCGTTGTATCCACTGTATTGTCCAGTATGATCTCCGGAGTATTTTCTTTAACACATGATGTTAAAAATGCAATCAACACCAATACAATAAATATGATCCGGTTCATAAGTTAAATATTTTTTTTGAAAACAAGTTTTACAATGTTGATAAGTTCGTTACGATAGATAAAAAGCAGAATGACACAGGAAATAAAAACCAGCAAGGCGTAAATGAATAAAAGACCTCCGTCTCCCTTTACAGCAATGCCCAATTTGGTCAAATGAAAGAAAATAGCTCCGGACATAACACCCAGACCCAATAAAGCACCGAGCGGCGTGGTTCGGGGATAAAGAAGCAACAATGCCGCTATTAGTTCCATTACTCCGCTGGCAATACGCCCCCAGGGCTCCATACCAAGTGCAGAAAAAATATAAACCGATTCTTCGGCTGCAGTAAATTTGAAGAAAAGCGTTTGCAGCAAAATAATTGCAGGCAATATTCGTAATACCCAGATGCCGGTGCTTGTGAGGTTAAAAGTCATGATTTAAAAGTTTAGGCTAAAAGGAAAAAAAGAGAAAAGGAAATAAGGAGCAAAAGCAAAATTTTGTTTAAACGTTTGAAGCAACTCTTTTCCTCTTTTTCTGCTTGATCTTTTAGTTAATGAAATATTTGTGTCCAATGATCATCGGCTGATTTTTTTAACCTTGCTTCATCTTTATTCCAGCTTTTAAGTGTATTGTTGAAAAACCTGTTGTAAAATAGATACAACTTGTTGTCAACTATCTTAAAGGTTTCGGGATCTATACTCACCTTTTCACCTTTTTCACCCATAGCATAAGCACACCAGCCGCCATATTGCGGCTCATAATGCGAAGGATTTTTTTTAAACTCTTCTTTATTTTCTGCTGAAGAAAAATAATAAACAATACCCTGGTGACTTACCGCCAGGTCTTTTTTTCCTTTTACCGCTTTGTTCGATTTAAAATAGGCTACCGGATCATAACCATCAATAGCAACATTGCCTTCGAGATTAAATTGTTTTTTTCTCAAAGACGCCTGGTCCTGAGCAATGGCGCTAACGCAGAAAAGCCCGATCATCATTGCTGTGAACAAAAGTTTAGATTTCATCGAAGATTTTTTTGATGACCAAAAATAGTCAGCAATACATGCAGCCCATGTCGGCTGATTGACAGCCAAACCGTCTTTATTTATTTTTAACAGCAACATGTTTAAGATGTGGGATATCTGCTTAAAAATATACGATTTTGCCTGCAAGATAGTTTGTGGCATTAAAACTTTTATATTTAATAGCATTATGGGTAGTTTGCGGCAGTGGTTATGCTAATGTTTGCGATTGAATTTAAATAGCAAGTACAGTAATAAAAGGTCTATGCATATGAAAAAAACATTCTCATTCATTGCGGCGCTATTAGTTGCTTACCTGGCTTCTTCACAAACTTATGAATCCAACTGGTCTTCGTTGAACAAACGAAAGATACCTGAATGGTTTAACCAGGATAAGTTTGGCATCTTTATTCATTGGGGCGTATACGCCGTCCCTGCTTATGCGCCGGTGATACCCAATAGCGGGGATAGTTATGCCGAATGGTATTGGTATCGCATCAATGAAAAGAAAAAAGGATTTAAAGAGTTTCATGATAAAAATTATGGGGCAGATTTTTTATACCCGCAATTTGAACCGCAGTTTAAAGCGGAAATGTTTGATCCGCAGCAATGGGCTGATGTGTTTAAAACATCAGGCGCCCGTTACGTTGTGCTGACATCCAAACATCATGAAGGTTATTGCTTATGGAATAGCGCTGAAGCCGACAAAACATGGGGAAGACCCTGGAACTCCGTTACCGGTACTCCTAAAAGAGATCTGTTAGGTGACCTGACTAATGCAGTACGATCATCCGGATTGAAAATGGGCTATTATTATTCACTTTACGAATGGTTCAACCCGTTATGGCTGGCCGATAAGAAAAGATATGTAAGCGAACACATGATACCGCAGTTCAAAGACCTGGTAACAAGATATAAGCCAGCCGTAATATTTTCTGATGGAGAATGGGAACTGTCGGACACTGCATGGAAAAGTGAAGAAATACTGGCCTGGCTGTTTAATGAATCGCCGGTTGCCAAAGAAGTAGTAGTGAATGATCGCTGGGGTGGCAATACCCGCGGAAAAAATACGGGGGCAACTTATACTACATCGGAATATGGCAGCGGTATGGATGCAAGTATAGTTTGGGAAGAAAACCAGGGGATTGGTCATTCATACGGTTACAACCGCAATGAAAAACTGGAAGATTACAAAAACAGCAGCGATCTTATATTAGTGCTGGTGGACATTGTATCAAGGGGTGGTAATCTTTTGCTCGATATCGGCCCCACTGCCGATGGACGTATCCCTGTAATCATGCAACAACGCCTGGCAGATATAGGCGCCTGGCTGCAAACAAATGGAGAAGCCATTTACGAAACTAAAGCGTACAAGCAATCTTACCAATGGAGCGAAGGAAAAATACCAAAGAAGAGTGACCAGGCTTTTATGTCCGGTTATAGTGTGAGTAAGCTCATAAAACCAAATAAGGACAATGCACATATCGAGGGCTTTTTTACAGTTAAGAAAAAAGATCTATTCTATATTGTTCCTTCATATAGTCCCCGCATCAGGCTGCGCAATTTTAAACCCGCGGCAGGAACGATCGTCAGCGTTTTGGGCAGCAGTAAACCAATTTCATTTAGTCAATCCGGTAATGACTGTATCATTGATCTTTCCCGGTTGCAGCCTGGTGATTTGTCATCAGGAGTATTTGTTGTTAAGCTTAAAAACGCTTTATAAGCTTCCGCTAAATTTTGCTCAAATTAGAAACATGTATTATTAGATGAATCGTTTCGTCTGTCATTAGTATTACGTCAAACTTAACCTGCCGGCACTGACCGATACTTTAATTTAAGGCTCCCAATATTTTGTGAGAGTCCCACTGCGTTGGGAAAAACTATTTCCTTTTCATGTTCGAAACAGAAGTATTATAATTTTTTGAAACCCTTTGCTGTCAATGGTTTCATTAGGTTTACCCTGCATGCAAAAAAAATCTGGCACGGCGGTTGGCTAACACGGATGGTCAAACAAAAAAAAATATGAACCGCACGATCTCCAAAAATGATTTCAGAAAGGAAGTAGTAAGCAATACCGGATTGACGCTTGTGCAATTCAAAAAAGAATGGAACGGCGCCTGCCAGATTATTTCACCTATTTACGAAGAACTGGCCATGTCCTATAAAGGCCAGGCCAAATTTTTTACTGTGGATGTTGAAAAGGAAACAGGAATTGATCGGGACTATGGAGTAGTCGAAATTCCTACAATTCTTTTTTTCCGCAGCGGCGAAATTATTGATCACATAACAGGGCTTGTGCCCAAAAATGTGATGATCACTAAAATTGAAAACGCGTTATCAACTACACTCAACTAAAACTATTATTAAAACTTTAAAGCCTGTAACCATGTCAGAAGAAATGAAGTATTTCTATTTAAGAAATCATCCGTTGCTTGCATCTCTGCCTGAGCAAAAATTAAAAGCCGCAGCAGCTTCAGCCAAAATGAGAACCGTTTACCGCGGCGAAATCATCGGGTATGGCGAAACGGATTATACAAAAATTCATTTCCTTGTAAAGGGAAAAGTAAAAATCACCGACACCGGCAACGATGTAAATGAACTGGTAAAAGATATTCTTACTGAACCCGATATTTTTGGCGACCTGGGTCTTCACGGACATCTCAGAACTAATGAATGTGCCGAAGCATTAACTGCAAACACAATCATATGTTCTTTCTACATTGGAGATTTTAAAAAGATACTGGAAGAAAATCCGCAGATGATATTGAGCTATGCCCAAAAAGTTACCAGCAAACTGCAGCGTTTAGAGAATCGCCATGCTGATCTTGTGTTTCTCGATACCAAAGACCGGTTGATCCGCTTTATTAAATACTGGGCCCGTACCGATGGTAATCATACCGGCGATAAGATCATTCTCAACAATTATCTTACGCATAGTGATATCGCAGGTTTCATTGCTACTTCCCGACAGAGTGTAAATATGCTGCTGAATGAATTAAGAAGTTCCGGTCTTCTTTGCTACAACCGTAAACGCATTGAGTTGAATAATCCTGTTGCGTGGAATTGATAGGTGAATAGTGAATAATAGGTTACCTCCTAATGATGAAAACTTTTCTCAAAGTTCGTGTTAATGTAATAAGGACGACAGTGTTCGCATGCAAGCGGATTTACTTTTACAAATGAATATGAGTGATGATGAAAATGAATAGTGTGTTTGATTTGCCAACATGATGATACAGTTTGCAACTCTTTGCAGGCGAAAGTCAAACCTTATTACCTTAATAGAAACGACGACTCAATAACTCCAACCTTATTACCTTCTGAAAAGCAGAAGAAATAAAGTAATAAGGTTTGATAAAAATACTTTGCTGGATTACTAAGGTAATAATGTTGTTCTGATACAAAAACCAAAAAGGCGATCACAATCTCTCATCATTTGAAATTATAATAGCAGTTGGTTAGGGTTAATGGAGGTACCCAAGGGATGACGGTCCTGTTATGCAGGGCCGCTCAATTCCCCGTTCAACCGCTAAACTAATACTTATGACATCGGTATGTTTATATTTTAAAGTTCACCGGCCTTACAGCCTGAAAAAATATTTGTCAAAAGATATTGATGCATGCCACTGCTACGAAGACAGTGGTGCAGATCTGCAAAGCATCAATCAGCTTGCTGATGAATGTGTATTGCCGGCGAATGAAATTATCTACGAGCAGATCATTGGACAAAAAGGTAGATTCAGAATAAGCTTTTCAATTAGCGGTGTATTACTGGAACTATTTCAGCGCTATCGTCCGGATGTGATCAGATCATTTAAAAAATTAGCTGCTACTGGCTGTGTAGAATTTTTGGCTGAAACCTGGTATCATTCTTTAAGCTCTTTGCATTCACCGGCAGAATTTCAACGGCAAATAACAAAACATGCTGATTTGATCAATGAACTCTTTGGCATGCAACCAGTCATTTTTCGCAATACAGAACTGATCCATAATAATCGCATTGCTTCATTAATAAGTGAGCTGGGATTAAAGGGCATTCTATGTGAGGGAGTAGAAAGAATATTACATGACCGCCATTGCAACCAGCTTTATGCCGTGCCGGGCAATACTGATCTTGTACTTTTATTACGAAACGCTGCTCTTTCTGATGATATTGCTTTTCGCTTTGGTGATCCCAATTGGTCGGAGCATCCTTTGACCGCAGAGAAATTTGCAGGCTGGCTGCACCAGCATCCGGCAAATACAGAAGTGATCAACCTGTTTATGGATTATGAAACATTTGGCATTCATAAAAAGAAGGAGAGCGGCATATTTGATTTTTTAGCATCTCTTCCTGCTGCGGTATTGAGCAATGATGAATTTATTTTTTCTACACCGTCTGAAGTAATTGAGCAAAGGTTTCCCGGAGATGTGTATGATGTTACTAAAACAATCTCCTGGGAAGATAGATCGAATGCCAATTGTGTTTGGTGTGAAAACGTAATGCAAAACAATGCGCTGAAAAAAATTTACAGCATAGAAAAACTGGTATCGCAATCTGCTGACGAAAGGGCTATGGATATGTGGGGACGATTGCAGGCGGCCGATTATTTTTTTTATATGGATGAATCACGGAAAAAAAATATCAATCCATCTGTCACGCCCCGGGAAATATTTCAGCATTACACCAATATCGTTGCCGATTTTGAAATCTCATTGATCAAAAAAGAAATAGAAGCGAAAAGAAAAAGTTCTGCGGCAAGAAGGTTAACATTTAATATTCTGCAAAATTAAACATCATCATAATGAAAAGAAAATTAGAAGGACAAATAGCCATAGTAACAGGAGCCAGCAGCGGTATCGGTGCCGGCTGCGCAAAAGAACTGGCAAACGCCGGAGCAACGGTAGTTGTGAATTATCCTGTTGCCTCAACCAAAGACATGGCGCAAAAAGTTGTGGATGAAATTGCAGCAGATGGTGGCATGGCCATCTCTTATCAGGCTGACGTAAGCAAAGAAGCCGATGTGCAAAATATGTTTGCAGATGTGATCGGGCGGTTTGGAACAGTGGATATACTCGTAAACAATGCCGGTTTGCAAAAAGATGCGCCTTTTACCGAAATGACATTGGAACAATGGAACTTTGTATTAGGTGTAAATCTTACAGGCCAGTTCTTATGTGCAAGAGAAGCGATCAAAGAATTTTTACGAAGAGGCGTGAATGGTAAATCAAAGAGTGCAGGGAAAATTATTTGTATGAGCAGTGTTCATGAAGTGATTCCCTGGGCGGGCCATGCCAACTATGCAGCCAGCAAAGGTGGTGTAATGCTGATGATGAAAACTATTGCGCAGGAATATGCGCCGAAGAGGATCCGCATCAACTCCATTGCACCGGGAGCCATTGCAACACCTATCAATCACGATGCATGGGATACAGCAGAACATTTACAGCAATTATTAAAACTGATACCTCAAAAGAGAGTAGGACAGGTGGAAGACATCGGTAAAGCTGCCGTGTGGCTGGCGAGTGATGATGCCGATTATGTGAATGGCACTACATTGTTTGTAGATGGGGGAATGACATTGTATCCGGGGTTTGAGGATAATGGGTAAGGTAGTGAATGGTGAATGGTGAGTGGTGAATGGGATAAAACCGAAGATTAACTCCTTAATGGAATGTACTTATCTGTAGGTTGAAGTTTGCGTATAGATCACTTGCCTTATAATTGATAAGGAAAATGTTCAATATTCAATGTTCAATGTTCAATTTTCAATGAGGAATACAATTGCTTTAAGACACTTCCCCTCCTGGGAGGGGCGAATTTAGGAAACTAAGTATCGAAGGAAAATGGGGTGGGTTGCTCAATAGAATTACAGAATGCTGAAGAGTGCGACGCAACGGAAGATCATCCGTGTTAATGTCGCTGGTAGCAAAAAAAATAAAAAATCATTTACCATGAATGCAGAACAGGTTCGATTAAAAAACAATCATTGGAAAAAGTGGGGGCCTTACCTCAGCGAACGCCAATGGGGAACAGTAAGAGAAGACTATAGTGAATATGGAAATGCATGGGATCATTTTCCTCATGATCATGCACGGTCGAGAGTGTATCGCTGGGGCGAAGATGGTATTGCCGGCATCAGTGATGATATGCAGCGGATGTGTTTTGCTGTTGCAATGTGGAATGGTAAAGACCCGATACTAAAAGAAAGATTGTTTGGACTGACGGGCAATGAAGGCAATCATGGTGAAGATGTGAAAGAGTTATATTACTATCTCGACAGCACGCCAACGCATTCATACATGAAACATTTGTACAAATATGCACAGTCGGAATATCCGTATGCTGACCTGGTAAATACTAATCGCAGCCGCAATCGTTATGAACCTGAATATGAATTGCTGGATACAGGAATTTTTAATGAAGGAAAATATTTTGATGTATTTACAGAGTATGCAAAGAATGATACAGAAGACATTGGCATTCGCATCAGCGTTCATAACCGTGGCAATGAAACAGCTTACATAGCATTGCTGCCCACACTATGGATGCGCAATCTCTGGAGCTTTGGATTGATGAAACATAAACCATCAATACAATTGGCGATGAACAATGATGAATATGGAATGATAAAGATAAAACATGAGCAAATTGGCACTTATCATTTTTATTTTGAAAAGCCGGTTCACACTTTGTTTACCGAAAATGAAACCAATACAGAACATCTCTATGGTCAGCCGAATATTTCACCTTTTGTAAAAGATGCTTTTCATAAAGCTGTTATTGAAAAAAACTTTGACTGGTTGGAGGAAAAAAAAGAAGGAACCAAGTTTGCCCCGTTTTATGAATTCAATATTCCGGCTTATTCATCAGTTGAGATTAAATTAAGATTAAGCAGGCAGGAAATAAAAGATTTTTCTTTTGCCCAGCCGTTTGATGAATTGTTTGATCAGCGCATTGGTGAAGCAGATGAGTTTTATCATGACATCACGACTACTCATGATAAAGAGTTGTTCAACGTACAACGGCAAGCGTTTGCCGGTTTGCTTTGGAGCAAACAGTATTTTAATATTGACATACCCCGATGGTTAAATGGTGATCCCGGCCAGCCAGCACCTCCGGAGTCAAGAAAAACAGGACGCAATTTTCACTGGCATTCATTGAACAATGAAGACATTATTTCAATGCCTGATAAATGGGAATATCCCTGGTATGCCGCATGGGACCTGGCTTTTCATTGTGTGCCGCTGAGTATGGTAGATCCGCAGTTTGCCAAAGAACAGTTGATTTTGTTTTTACGTGAATGGTACATGCATCCGAATGGACAATTGCCGGCTTATGAATGGGCTTTCAGCGATGTGAATCCTCCTGTGCATGCATGGAGTTGTTTGCAGGTGTATAAAATGGATAAAGCAAAAACAGGAAAGGGCGATATTCAATTTTTGGAAAGAGTGTTTCAAAAACTGCTGATCAATTTTACCTGGTGGGTGAATCGAAAAGACCATAAAGGAAATAATGTTTTTGAAGGCGGTTTTTTGGGGCTGGATAATATTGGCGTGTTTGACAGAAGTAATATGATACCCGGCGGTGGAACATTAGAACAAGCCGATGGCACCAGTTGGATGGCGATGTATTCACTCAATATGCTGGAAATGGCGCTGGAAATTTCGCAATACAATCCAGCTTACGAAGATGTAACAACGAAATTCTTTGAACATTTTGTCTATATAGCTGAATCGCTTAACCGGATAGGTGAAAACTGGACCGGCAGTTGGGATGAAGAAGAAGGATTTTTCTATGATATATTGGCAATGCCCGACGGAAAATATATTCCATTGAAAGTTCGCAGTCTTGTTGGCCTGTCAACTTTATTTGCTGTATTTGTTTTGAAAAAAGAATTGCTGGAAAAACTGCCCGATTTTCACCGGAGATTAAAATGGTTTCAGCGATACAGGGAAGACAATGGTCAATATTTGGTCATTGAAGAATTAAAAAATCATGATGATATTTTATTATCGCTGGTACCACGAAAAAGACTGGAGAAATTATTAAAGGCATTGCTTGACGAAAAAGAATTTCTGAGCAAAGGCGGTATACGTTCTATTTCGAAAATTCATGAAACACCTTACTCTGTTAACATCAACGGGCAACAGTTTGGATTGAATTATCAGCCGGGTGAGGGCAACAGCAGTTTGTTTGGCGGTAACAGTAACTGGCGTGGCCCCGTGTGGATGCCGATGAATTATTTGTTGGTAAATGCATTAACTAATTATGCAGATTACTATAAAAATGATTTGATAGCAGAATTTCCAACCGGAAGCGGCAATCAAATGAATCTGCAGCATATTGCTGATGAATTATCCAGGCGATTGATCTCACCTTTCGTTCCCGATGAAGCAGGTCATCGTCCTGTGAATGATTATTTTGCCATCTATCGTGATGATCCAAATTTTGAAAATCTTGTTTTGTTCTATGAATATTTTCATGGCGATACAGCGAGAGGAGTTGGTGCATCGCATCAAACGGGATGGACAGGTGTGGTGGCGGAATTGATCAACCGTATCAACAATGAGAAAAAAGAAATAAAACAATCCTCAATAACAGAAGAGCTTTCAGTATAAAACACCATGCTTACAAAAGATAAAAAGGAACTGCAAAATTTATCGGACGCAATACAGCAAGAATGGCTGGAAACAAATGGTCTTGGCGGATGGTCAGGTTCTTCCATCATTGGTGCACATACAAGACGATATCATGGGTTGCTGGTAGCCGCCATTGTGCCGCCAACGGATAGAATGG
>Ga0187893_10006896_pt1 | contig 19046 bp, 17 predicted proteins | sample MA1701074metaG_FD_139574 | JGI IMG/M metagenome (GOLD analysis project Ga0187893, IMG submission 139574) | White microbial mat communities from a basaltic lava cave in the Kipuka Kanohina Cave System on the Island of Hawaii, USA - MA170107-4 metaG ... | reverse complement strand
GTCCTTCTCATCAATCCGTCCGATGCACCCGATCCGGAACGAGTCGATCTTCGTCAGCTTCCCCGGATAGATCAGGTAGCCGCGCACCGCGAGCTTCTCGTAGAGGACGTTGAAGTCGAAACGCGGGTCGCTCGGCTTGTGGAACGTGACGATGATCGGCGCCTGCAGCGCGTCCGGCAGCAGCGGGCGGAACCCCATCGCGCGCATCCCCTCGATCAACAGCTGGCAGTTCCTCCGGTACCGTGCGCCGCGGCCCGCAATGCCGCCCTCGGCTGCATGTTCTTCGAGCGCCCGATCGAATGCGGCCACCACGTGCGTCGGCGGCGTGAAGCGCCACTGCCCGCTCTTCTCCATGAACTGCCACTGGTCGTGCAGGTCGAGGACGACCGAGTGGGCGTTCCCCGCGGCCGCCTCGAGCGCGGTCTTGCGGCAAATGGCAAACGTGGCCCCGGGCACCCCTTCCAGATCTTTGTTAAACGACGAGACGAGCGCATCATGTTGAATCTCGCGGGCGTCGCACGGCAGCGCGCCGAAGGCGCTCATGGCATCGAGGAGCAGCCGCCGTCCGGCGGCTGCCACCACTGCGGCGACCTCGGCTACCGGGTTGAGAATCCCTGACGTAGTTTCGCAGTAGACAAGTGCCACGTGGGTGATGGTTGGGTCCGCAGCGAGCGCCTGGGCAACGGAGGCCGGATCGACCGGTGCGTCCTCCGGCCATTCAAGGGTGGTGTGTTTGCGGTCGATCCGGCGACATATCTGGACCATCCGGTGTCCGTACGCGCCGTTGATCAGGATCAAGACCTTGCCGGTGGCGGGGACAAGGGTACCAAGCATGGCTTCGACCCCGAACGTGCCCGAGCCCTGGAGGAGCACGGCGACATGGGACCCCACGCCACCGGCAAGCTCCACCAGCCGCTGCTGCACCCGGCGATTCATCGCCATGAACGCTCGGTCACGCGATCCCCAGTCGCGCAGCATGGCTTCCTTGACGCTCCGGGAGGTCGTCAGCGGTCCGGGCGTGAGCAGCAGGGGCTCGTGTCCAGGCTCACCAGCTCGACTCATTCTTTTACCTCTTTCGCCAGGCCTGAGTGTTTGCCAGAGCCCGTACCAACAACAGGTGCAACACCTTCACGGCCGCCGACGTGTACACGATCATCATCGACATGGCCGCGGCGGAGCCCTGGTGGCCCGCATCGTCCAGGTAGACCACGGCGATGGACGAGACGCGCGTTTGCGGCACCCAAAGGAAAATGACGGCGGAGACCGTGGTCATGGCGTTGACAAACATGTAGATGGCGATGTCCAGGATAGCCGGGAGGCACACCGGCACCGTGACTTTCCAGAACGTGCGGTAGAAAGGCGCGCGCAGGGACGCCGACACCGCTTCAAACTCGCTGTCCAGCTGCTTCAGTGCCGTGACCGCGGTCAGATGGCCCACGGTGTAGAAGTGCGCCACCGTGTTGATCACCAGGATGGCCATCGTGCCATAGAGGAACACGAGCGGGTTGCGCGGGTGGTTGAAGAAGAAGATATAGCTGAGCCCGAGCACGAGTCCCGGTACGGCAAGCGGGAGCATGGCGAACAACTGCACAATCGCGCGAACGATCGGGAGCCCGCGGGTCTTCTCTTGAAGGTAGGCGCCCGTGAAGATGAGTGCTGTCCCCACGACGGCCGTCCACGCGGCGAGCCGGAGTGAGTTCCAATACGGGAGCCAGCCCGCTGTCTCAAACTTGGCAAACGCGTAGTTCCCGAGACCCAGGGTGAGGTTGTACGGCCAGAACTTGATGAACGACGCCCAGGCGGCGGTGGCCAGGATACCCGCGATCGGGATGATGATCAGTATGCAAAAGCCGGTGAACAGCCAGTCGGAGAGGGGATTGGGTTTTGGCACCAGCGGCACGGCTTGCGCCGTCAGCTGCGCCGTCTGCCGGCGTCGCGTGAACTGTTCCGCGGCAAACGAGAGGACGGCCGGCAGGAGGAGCATCATGCCGACAACGGCGCCGATCTGGAAGTTTTGCTGGCCGATGACCTGTTTGTAGACGTCGGTCGCCAGCACGTTGAACCGGCCGCCGATCACCTTGGGCGCCCCGAAGTCCGTCATGACCAGGGTGAACGTCACCAGCGCCGCACTGAGGATTCCGTACCGAACCCCTGGTAGGGTCACGGTGAGGAAGATCCGCCGCGGGGAAGCGCCCAGGGCCGCCGCGGACTCAAAGAGCCGCGCGTCGGCGGTGCGCAGGGCGGTGACCAGGATCAGCAGCGCGTGGGGAAACGTGTAGAAGGCTTCGGCGATGATGATGCCGAGCGGACCGTAGATCGAGTGGCCCAAGAGGAGACTCCGCAGCAGGCCCTGGTTGCCAAACAGATAGATGAGGGCGAGCGCCGGCAGCAGCGAGGGCGCGAGAATCGGGATGAGCGCCAGCGCGCTGAACAACCCTTTGGCCTTCATGTTGCTGCGGGTGAGCGCGTAGGCGTAGAGGAACGCACCGGGGAGCGTGACCATCGTGGCGATGATCGACACGACAAGGCTGTTCTCAAACGATGAGAACAGCGCAGAGTTGGAGAAGTACGTCAGGTAGTTGGCCAGCCCCACGAACGCGCCGTCCCGGTTCTGAAAGCTCTTCGAGAGCAGCGCCCACAACGGAAGGGCGATGGTAATCAGCAGCCAGACCGCGAAGGCCACCACGCCGCCGCGGGCGACCCACTCATCCGGTGCCAGTTTGCGTGCGGCCGGGGCGCTAGCGACTAGGGTGGCCACGATCAGTCCCGGTTGGCGAAGATGCGAATGCGGTCGGCTGGGAGCGAAGCCGTGAGGGTCTTGCCGGGCGCCAGGTCGAGCTCGCGCTGCAGGTGGATCGGGACGTCCGCCCGCACCTCAGCCGCGCCACCCGCCGTCGGACGCAGCGTGGCGCGGTAGAACGACCCGAGGAAATCCAGCGCTGTAATCTCGACCGGCATCGCGTTCGTGGCTTCTGCGGACGGGCTTCGGACGTCCACGTCCTCTGGCCGGAAGCAGATCCGCACCGCGGTCTGCACCGGGAGTCCGTTGGTCGGGCCGCACTGCAGGTCGGCGCCCGCGACGCGGACCCGCCCGGGCGCCACGAGTACGCCGTCGAGGAAGTTCATCTCCCCGACGAAATCCGCGACGAACGGCGTCCGAGGGGCGCGGTAGACTTCCATGGGCGTGCCGATCTGTTCGATCTCGCCGCGGTTCATCACCACGATGCGATCGGCCATGGTCAACGCTTCTTCCTGATCATGCGTGACCAGCATCGTGGTCACGCGGAGGCGGCGCTGCAGGCTCCGCACCTCGTGACGCAGACGGACACGCAGACGCGCGTCGAGCGCCGAGAGTGGTTCATCGAGAAGCAGCAGGCTGGGCGAGGGAGCCAGCGCGCGCGCCAGGGCCACACGCTGTTGCTGCCCCCCGGAGAGCTGTGCGGGATACTTCCCTCCGGAGTCGGACAGGCCGATGAGCGTCAGCAGTTCCTCGACGCGCGACCGGACCTGCGCCCGGCTCATCCGGCGGCTGTGGAGCCCGTACGCGACGTTGCCAAACACGGTCAGGTTGGGAAAGAGCGCATACGACTGGAAGACGATGCCGAAGTCGCGCTCGGCGGGTGGTAGGACTGAGATGTCACGGCCGCCGCGGATGAGCCGGCCACGGGTCTGGGTCTCCAGGCCCATGATGATGCGCATGAGCGTGGTCTTGCCGCAGCCGGACGGCCCCAACAGGCAGATGAGGTCGCCGGGCGGGATGTCGAACGTGACATCCTTCAAGGCCGTGAACGATCCAAACGCCTTCCAGACGCCCTCGACCTGGAGGTATGGCGCGCCGACGTGACCGGCGCCGTGCGTCGGTCTGGAGCCTGCGGGCTCAGTCCTCATGGGTAATACCCCAGCCCCCGCGGCTTTGGAGCCAACGGGGGCTGGGCCGTGTGAACAACCGCAGTCTTCGTACCGATCAGCGCGGCGCGGACTTCGTGTCGTAGCGCCGTGCCCACTCCTGCAGGATACGCGCGCGGTTCTTCGCCATCCAGGCGAAGTCGTTCTTGTACATTTGCTTCTCCGCATTCGGCGGGTAGAAGGGTGGCACATTCGTCATGCCCGGCAGGCCCACGACCGCGTACCACTGGTTGTACAACTCGTTGGCCTTTCGGCTGACGGAGAAATCGGCCACACGCTGAGCCGCGGCCTGGTTTCGCGTCCCACGCACAATGGCCGTCGCCTCCATGTCCCAGCCGGCTCCCTCCTTGGGGATGATGACCTCGATTGGTGCGCCCTGCATCTTGAGGAGCGCGCCGCGGGCGTCGAACGCGATGGCCATCGCGTACTCACCCTGGGCGGCCCGGTTGCAGGGGGCGGTCCCGGAATGGAGGTAGACGCCGATGTTTTCGTGCAGTTTGTCCATGAAGGCCCAGCCTTTTTCCTCGCCCAGCATCTGCAGCCAGGCCGCGATGGTCAGGTAGCCGGTACCCGATGACGCCGGGTTGGGCATCACGATCCGCCCGCGATACGCTGGGTTCAGCAGGTCTTGCCAGGTCGACGGGGCTCGTAGGCCCTTTTGTTTCGCCTCGACGTGGTTGTAGCAGATAACAGACAGGAAGGCGTCCATGCCGGTCCAGACCATGGGGTTTCTGGTGTCACGAAAGGCCGGTTTGAGCGCGTCGGCCCCCCGCGGAGTGTAGGGCAGCAGCATGTTCTGCTCGTCGAAGATCAGCAGGCTGGTGACCGCCAGACCCCAGATGATATCGGCGCGGGGATTGGCCCGCTCCGCCAGGACACGGGCGGTGATGACGCCGGTCGAATCCCGTACCCAGTCGATGATCACACCCGGATTCTCCGCCTCAAAGGCGGCCTTGTATGGCCCCAACTGCTCGTTTTCGAGCGCCGTATAGACGGTCAACCGCGTCGGAGCCTGCGCGATGGCTTGTGAGGCAAGGCCCATGGCGAGCACGACGATGGCCGCCAGGGCCATCAGCGGCCTGACGGGCACTCTTGATGCGAGCGGCATTGATGCACCCCCTCATGTGGGCGTTCACACTACAGACACGTGCGTTCAGACGGCCAGTACGGTACGGTTAGTATTGTACCTGCCAAAGGTTAAACCCTTGTGTTGAGACGCATCCGGACGCTCTTCACCTGGGTGTAACTCAACAGCTCGTCCAGGCACTCTTCCCGGCCGATCCCACTCTGCTTGATCCCTCCGTACGGCGAGCCGAGCGTGTGCCCGCCTGGGATGTTCACCCAGATGTAGCCGGCCTCGATACGACGGGCCAGCCGATGCGCGGCAGCGTAGTCGTGCGTGTAGATGGCGGCGCTGAGCCCGTAGATGACGTCGTTCACCTGACGCACCATCTCGTCCTCGTCTTCCCAAGTCAGGATGGACATCACCGGGCCGAAGATCTCCTCCTGCGCGATCTTCATCTCATGTCGCACACGGTCAAAGACCGTGGGCAGTATGAAGAAACCTCGCTGAAGCCGCGGATCTTCTGGCACGCTCCCGCCAAGGAGCAGCCGGGCCCCCTCGCGCTTGCCCGCCTCGATGTACGTGAGGACCTTCTCGTACTGTTCCTTCGAGATGAGGCAGCCGACCTGGCTGTCTTCCAGTTCCGGGGGACCCAGGCGCAGGGACCGGACGCGCGCGAGCAGCGCGGTCACGAAGGCGTCGTGCAGCCTCCGGTGGACGAAGATGCGCGAGGTGCTGCTGCAGGACTGCCCGGCGCGGTTGAGGTTCATCGCACCCACCGCGGCCTCGGCCGCGTCGTCGGGCTCGACGTCGGGGAACAGGATCAGGGGGTTCTTCCCTCCCAGCTCCAACGTCACGGTTTTCAACTCGTCGCTGGCCGCGCGCATCACCGCTCGCCCGGCCTCGACCGACCCGATCAAGGCGATCCTCCGCACGAGCGGATGACGCACCAGCGCCGCGCCCGTGGTTGGGCCGTCTCCCGTCACGATGTTCACCACGCCGGGCGGCAGGATGCCCTGCAAGAGGCGGCCGAGCACCAGGGACGACAGCGGGGCCTGCTCAGGCGGTTTGACCACCACCGTGTTGCCTGCCGCGAGCGGCGCGGCCAGCTTCTCGGCCGCAAACCGGATGGGATGGTTGTAGGGGTTGATCTTGGCCACGACCCCGAAGGGCTCGCGGATGGTGTAGGACAGCGCGGAGGCGTCGGTGGGCAGCACTTCGCCCTTGATCTCGGGGATGATGCCCGCGAAGTACTCGAGAGACTCGGCCGCCCAGTCCACGTCGCGGCGCATACCCGCGATCACGTTGCCGGAGTTGAGGGCATCCAGGCGCGCCAGTTCCTCACAATGCTCACGCAGGGCGCGTGCCAACGCGCGGAGCCGCTCGCCGCGCTCCGGCCCAGGGATGGCCGCCCACGCCGGCTGCGCGTCATGCGCTGCGCGGACCGCGTGGTCCACGTCCGTGGCGTCGGCCAGCGGTACGACACCCAGTGTCTCACCGGTCGCCGGGTTGATCGTTGACAACGTCCGACCGGACTGACTGTCGGTCCACTCTCCGCCGATGAACAGCCGGCCCTTGGGGATTTGCTCAAGCAGTGCCGGCCGCGTGCTCATCGCGTCCCTCCCCCGCGCTTTGGCAGCGGCCGGTCGCGCGGGCCATCGTAGAAATCAGGTTTCTGGAGCGAGAGATCGAGCGGCTGCACGATGGACGCATTCGTCGAGGCCCGCCAGCCCTTCTCACGGTGCATCTCCTCGTACGAATGCGCGACCAACGAGACCGTCCGCGACAGCAGGAACACGCCCTTGATCAACTCCACGTCGAACCCCATGTCCAGGCAGATCGCGCCCATCGCGCCGGGGCCGTTTAGGTAAATACGCCGGCCCCAGAACTCCTCCGTGGCCGCTTCGATCGCGCGGGCCATGGCGACATACGGGCCGGAGATCCCGTACTCGTCGGCCAGGCTGAGCATCCGTGCGGTTCGAGGATCAATGACGTGCTGCGCATGATGGAAGCCGGGGAGACGCCGGCCGGACTTACGGGCTTCGCCGGCGACTGCGCGCGCGACCTGCTCCCGACTGAGCCCCTCGCGCTGCACGCGGCCCACCGCGTCTCTAAAGAGCTCAGCCGGGCGATCAGCGGTGCCGTGGATCGATCCGATGGCCAGCATACCGCCGGCCACACCCACGTGCAGCGGGACGCCGCCTGAGGCCACGAATCGGCTGGCGGCCGACGATGGGGAGAAGGCGTGCTCGGCCATGCTGACCAGCAGCGCATCCAGCATCTTCGCATGCGCGTCCGACGGCAACTCGCCCCGCCAGACCAGGTAGGCCATCTCGGTGAAGGTGACGTTGCCGATGAGCTCGTTGAGGTCGTAGCCGCGGATGACGATCTTGTCCTTTGTCTTGTACGCGATGGCCGTCTGCCAGTGGAACGGCTCCCGGTCCTTGACCGCGCTCGGGTCCATGTCTACCTCCTCACCGACTCCGCCGGAGCTTCCGCTTTCAAATACACCTGTCCGGGATCGACTTCCTCGCGCAGCACACGCAGGACGTCCGGCGCCGGTGGCGCGACCTCACCCAGATCTAACGCGACGTCCGGGGGGAATCCTGTCTCCGCCAGCACCTGCTCGACCTCGATCCCCGGCATCAGCCGGACGATGCGCAGCGCGCACGTCTGGGGGTCGTTCTCCATAACGGCCAGGTCGGTGACGACCGTGACCGCAAAGTCCGGATTCAGCCCCGCCCGCCGTCGGCCGCCGGGCCCGTCGAGGAAGCCCGGGCTGGTGATGTAGTCGACGCGCTCGGGGAACCGCCGCCGCTCGTGGTGCGCGATGATCAACAGGCGCCGGCAGTGAGAGGCCATGTCGTTGGCGCCGCCGCTGCCCGGCAGACGCCGCTTCATCGCCCCCAGCGGCCCGATCTGCGTCGAGTTGATGTTGGCGTATCGGTCGATCTGCGCGCCGCCGACAAAGCCGACGTCGATCAGGCCTCGCTGGAGCAGGCTGCCCAGAACTTCCCGCAGGGTGCCGAGCTTCATGGCGCGGTACATCGCCTTGGGATCGGACACCGAAATAGGGGTCGGGCGCACCTGCGGCGCGATCACCCCGCTCTCGATGACCATGACCACGTTCGGGGTATGGGTGCGCTGGGCGAGCGTCGTCGCCAGCAGAGGGAGTCCCGTCCCCACGAACACGATGTCGCCATCGCGGAGCTGCCGCGCCGCCTCGATCACCATCAACTCCTGGCGAGTATAGGCGCTCACATCATCTCCCGCATGGACGCGTCGAGCGCGTCCAGCCCTACGCGATTTGTTGCCCGCTGTAAGTGCTCTTCGAAGGTGGCGCACCCCCACACGTGACTCCGAAGATACTCGTCAATCGCGGGGGACCCAAGCCGCGCGGCCTGCTGGTAGGCAGCGACATGATCGCCGTCATAGTCGTAGTAGCCGTAGGTAGACGTCGGGTAGGCACCGTAGCGCTGCACGACCACGGCGTCCAGGTAGACGAACGGTATGGTCGTCCGTTCAGGGTGGGCGCGGATCTCGTCGGTGGAAATCAGTTCCTCGCAGGACACGATGACGTGGCGTGAGGCCCGCATCATCTCAGGCTCGTGCGTCGCGAACCCTTCGATGATGACGTTGCCGATGGGGTCAGCCCTCTGGACGTGGACGATCGAGACGTCGGGCAGTAGTGCCGGGACCAGCACCACGCACTCGCCCGGGTGCCAGGGGTTATCGGTGACGACGGCTTTCCCGGGACGCTCGCCGCGGGTCGGCGAGGTAGCCGCCGCGGCCGGGGTCAGCAGATCGGAACCCAGCATGCTACGTGTGGGCATGAACGGGATCCCCATCTCGCCCGCGAGGAACCGGCTCACCATCGCCAAATGGCTGTAGTCCTCGTGCTCGAGCGTCCCGGTCTCGATGCCGCGCCGCCAGCAGAACGTGGTGCCAAATCGCTCTAAGTTCCCCGACCCCGACTCGGTGCGCCGGACGAGCCCGGCGCCGACCAATTGGTCCATCCCGATCGAGAGGTTGCAGCCGACGACGGTCAGGCCCCCGATCCGCTGGCGGATGATCTCGTGGGTCAGGGCCATGGGGCAGCGGCCGATGTTCTGCCCACCCATGCCCAGGACGGCCCCGGGACGGACAAATCGGGTCACGGCCTCTGCCGCGGTCATGACCCTGGTGGCATTCCTTGCGGTGGAGGTCGTCATTTGGTACTCACCCGCATTATTGGCAGGAGCCTTCTATAATGTCAAATAAGATACAGTGTACTATTATTCAATCTGGGTTATAGAGTGGCCGGCGGGTTGCCGTCGCGGTTAGACGGCGTGAGCCGGTTGGAGTCTGGAGGCCAGGTGGAACACCAGGGGATTGATCGTGATGGACAGTAGCGCGCCGGCGAGGATGAGATTGTGTCCGTCGGGAGGAAGCAGGCCCAGGCTCAGACCCAATCCGGCGAGAATGAACGAGAACTCACCGATCTGCGCCAGCGCCCCAGATACCGTCAGGGCCGTGCCCGGAGGATACCCCAGCGCGCGCACGATGCCGTACGCTGCCACCGACTTGCCAACGACGATAATCACCAGAACCATGAGCACCTGGAGTGGTTGTGTCCGGAGGGTGGCAGGGTCGAAGAGCATGCCGACCGCCACAAAGAAGAGGACAGCAAACGCGTCCTGCAGCGGCTGCAGGTCGGTCGCGGCACGGTGGCTCAGGTCTGACTCGTTGATCACGACGCCCGCAAAAAACGCGCCCAGGGCGAATGACACGCCGAAGAGCTCGGCCGAGCCGAATGCCACGCCGAGGGCGAGCGCGATCACCGCCAGCGTGAACAGCTCCCGCGAACCGGTGCTCTCGACGCGCTTCAGCAGCCACGGGAACACGCGTGTGCCCACGACGAGCATCAGCGCGGCAAACGCGGCAACCTTGCCCAGCGTGACGCCGAGAGCCCGCCAGAGGTCGCCGGACGCGACGGTGGGAGTCCCGGCGCTCTCCTGTCCTCCGAGTGGCCCGGCGAGTGCTGGGAGCAACACGAGTGTCAGGACCATCACCAGGTCCTCGACAATGAGCCAGCCGACCGCTATACGGCCATCATCGGAGGCCAAGCGCCCGCGCGCATCCAGGACGCGGAGCAGAACGACGGTGCTGGCGACCGACAGAGCCAACCCGAAGACCAGTCCAGCCCCGACTGACCACCCCCAGGACCAGGCGACGCCAACCCCCAGGGCCACCGCGACGGCGATCTGCGCCACCGCGCCCGGCACGGCGATCGCGCGCACGGCCCACAAGTCACGCACCGACAGATGCGTTCCCACGCCGAACATGAGCAAGATCACGCCGACCTCAGCCAATTGCGGGGCAAGATTGACGTCAGCGACGAACCCGGGCGTGAACGGCCCAACGGCAATGCCGGCCACCAGGTAGCCGACCACCAAGGGCAGGTGCATACGGGCGGCGATCAGGCCTCCGACGAAGGCGGCTGCCAGGCTCACGGCGATGGTAGCGATGAGCGACGTATCGTGAGGCACGGTGACTCCGGTTCAGGAAACGGAGTGAATCTTTCAAGGCCGGTGCGCGTGGTGCTGCTGTTGATTATCGGTGGTCTGGCTGACCGCTGCAATCCTGAGGAGGGACACGCATGGACATCCCCCTGACCCCGCTCAAGACGTTTCACCTCGCGGTGCGGCATCAAACCTTCAACAGGGTCGCCCGGGAGATGGGTGTGACCCAACCCGCCGTGACTCAGCAGATCCGCCGGTTGGAACAGGCGGTCGGGCTGAAGCTCTTTCAACGTGATGGCCGGCGGATGGTCCTGACCGAGGCCGGGCAGACCCTGCAGGTCTTCGCCCAGCGCATTTTTCAACTGGCTGACGCCGCCGTGGATGCACTTGAGGGGGTCTCGGGACTGCAGACCGGCCAACTGAGGGTCGGGGCCAGCCGGACCGCGGGCGCCTACTACGTGTCGGATTTCCTCAATCGCTTCAAGCGGCGATACCCCGGTGTGCGGGTGAGCCTGGCTGTGGGCAACTCTCAGATGATCCTGGCCGGCATCCTGGACTTCACGCTCCACGCCGGGTTGATCGCCGGCCGGCCCGAGGATCCGCATCTGACCGTGCTGCCGCTCATCCGCGACCGTATGCTCGTCACTCTGCCGCTGGGCCATGCACTGGCGAGCAAGCGGGTGCTTGCGATTCGAGACCTGCGAGACTCACCGCTGGTGCTCCGCGAGCCGGGGTCCACGACACGCGGGCTGATCGAGCAGGCGTTTCGAACCGCCGGGGCCGTGGCGGAGTCCGCTATGGAACTCGAGAGCAACGAGGCGATCAAGAGCGCGGTGGCTGACGGTGTCGGGGTCGCGATCATGGCCCACGCCGCGGTGGCGCAGGACCTGGCTGCGGGGCGGTTGGTGGGGAGGCCGCTGCGGCCTGCGCTGAGTCTGGATTTCGCCCTGGTGTTCCATCGCGACCGCGTGCTCTCCCCGGTATTGGCCGCGTTTCTCGCGTTGCTGCCAAAGGGCAGGAAGCCCTGACGGGCTTCGCGAAGGGCGGACCGCATGTCGCTCACCCCATCTGAAGGCGACGTCAACATGACTCCTCGGCGCGCCCGGTGGCAAGCTGATGCCCTGGACGCGGACGCCCGTGCCTTGCTCGAGGAGGACGCGCGCTATTTCCTGCACCAATCGCTATCCACGCCGTGCCTGAACGCGCTGCGGGGCGCCGACGGCATCTACCTCGAGGACCTGCAGGGCCGCCGCTACATGGACTTTCACGGGAACAGCGTGCACCAGGTCGGATTCGCCAACCCGGCTGTGGTCGCGGCGATCAAAGCCCAACTCGATGATCTAAGCTTCTGCACGCGTCGGTATACCAACAGCGTAGCAGTGGACCTGGCGAGGAAACTGGTGACCCTCGCCCCTGGAGACCTCAACAAAGTGCTGTTTGCACCGAGTGGGACGGCGGCCATTGGCATTGCGCTGAAGCTGGCCCGGGTAGCCACCGGACGCTACAAGACCGTCTCGATGTGGGATGCGTTCCATGGCGCGTCGCTGGACGCGATTTCGGTCGGCGGCGAGGAGCTGTTTCGCCGAGGCATCGGGCCGCTGCTGCCCGGGGCGGAGCACGTCCCGCCGCCCGATGAGTATCGCTGTCTGTGGGACTGTTCCAGCCGCGGCGGGTGCGACCTGAAATGCGCCGCCTACATCGACTACGTGCTCGAGAAGGAAGGGGACGTCGCGGCGGTGATTGCCGAAACCGTGCGCAGTACGCCCTCGATTCCCTCGCCGGAGTTCTGGCGGACCGTACGACGGGCGTGCGACCGTCACGGCGCCCTGCTCATCCTCGATGAGATCCCCACGGCGCTCGGCCGCACCGGCGCGATGTTCGCGTGCGAGCACTATGGCGTGATCCCCGACATGCTGGTACTGGGCAAGGGGCTCGGTGGCGGCATCATGCCGCTCGCGGCCTTGATCGCCCGAGAGGGGCTCGACGTGGCCGCGGATCGCGCGTTGGGTCACTACACCCACGAGAAGAGCCCGGTCGGTTGCGCGGCCGCGCTGGCGACGATCCGCTACATCGAAGAGCAGGGGCTCCTTGAGTGCGCCCGCGACCTCGGACGCCACGCGCTCGACCGGCTGCGCGCGATGAAGGCGCGGCATCGCCTGATCGGTGATGTCCGCGGCCTCGGGTTGTTGCTGGGCGTCGAACTGGTGACCGACCGCACCACCCGGGCCAAGGCCACCGACCAGGCCGAGGCCGTGATGTACTCGGCCCTGTCACGCGGACTGAGTTTCAAGGTGACGATGGGCAACGTCTTGACGCTGGCGCCGCCGCTGATCATCACGCGGGAGGAGCTGGACCGGGCGCTCTCGATCCTTGACCAGTGCCTGACCGACGTTGAACGATGATCCAGGTTCCGACCCTCGGGCCCGGCCAGACACTTTTCTACACGCTTCGCCACGGGCTGACGGAGCTCAACCGATCGAAGCGGACCGGCGGCCGCCTCGACGCGCCGCTGCTCGACATAGGCAGGCAGCAGGCGGCCGAAGCACGCGGGAACTTCGACGGTACGCCGATCGACGTGGTCATCGCGTCCAGCCTTCAGCGTGCCATTGACACGGCGATGATTGTCACGGGTTGGCCGCGCGAGAAGATCCTCCTTGACGACCTGGCCATCGAACGCAGCTTTGGCGAGATGGAGGGGCTCACGCAGGACGAGATCAAGGTGAAGTTTCCGTCCGTGATCTATGTTCCGATCGAACACATCCGATACTCCCTGAATCCGCCGGGCGGCGAGTCGTTTGAAGTCCTGCGGGCCCGTGCCCGGGCGTTCCTGGACAAGACGCTGACGGCTCATCGGGGCCGCAGGATCCTTGTCTCATCCCACCAGAACTTCATGCAGCAACTGCACGGTGAGCTGCTCGGGCTGGATCCCTACGCGGCGCTCCGCTCCGACATCCTGAACCTCGAGCTCAATCAGTTTCACTTCGATGCCGACGGCCGGCTGGCGAATCACCACGTCTACCATCTCTGCCCCGACGCGTCCAAGTATCCGTCGTTCTGAGATCGGGCAGCGGCGATCCTTCGGGAGGTCGCTCGTCCGACTGAGCGAATCGTTGGAGGGAAGCATGGCCACCAGACTCTGCATCATCAACGGGTATCCCGCGCCGAACCGAGGCGTGCTGGCGCAGTCCGGCCACTGCAGCGCCGACGAGTTGTTTGTCCGCACCTTCCGGACGCTGGCGCCGGACGCGGAGCTCGACGTCCTCTTCCTTGCCGACCTCGACGTGCCGATCCCGGACGCATCCGCCATCGCGCGCTATGACGGCTTTCTGTGGACCGGATCCAACCTGACGATCTACGACGACGATCCACGGGTGCTCCGACAGATCGAATTCTGCCAGAGGATCTTTGGAGTCGGGCGGCCGCAGTGGGGCAGTTGTTGGGGGGTCCAGATGGCGGCCGTCGCGGCCGGCGGCGAGGTGCGGAAGAACCCCCTCGGGCGAGAGATGATGCTGGCCCGGAAGATCCACCTAACCCCGGAAGGCCAGGCCCATGCCATGTACCAGGGCAAGCCCGACGTCTTCGACGGGTTTATCTCGCACCTGGATGAGGTCACGCGCCTTCCGGACGGGGCAACCCTGCTGGCGACCAACGCGCACACCAGGGTGCAGGCCCTCGAGGTCCGGTATCTCAAGGGCGCCTTCTGGGCGACCCAGTATCATCCCGAGTACGATCTTGCCGAGATGGCCCGGCTCATCGCGGCACGCGCCGACGCGTTGGTCAAAGAGGGCTTCTTCGCTGATCGGGCGGCCGCGCAGGACATGGTCGGGCGGCTGGAGGCGTTGGCCCGCGATCCTAGCCGCAAAGACCTTCGGTGGGGGCTGGCGATTGATGACAATCTCCTCGATGTGCAACTCCGCGCCTGCGAGCTTCGCAACTGGCTTGACACGTTCGTGCGCCACCCGGTGACGCCTCTCCCGGCCTGATCGGTGAGCTCGCCCGCGTTGCCACGGCGGCGTCTCCCGATACTTCTAGAGCGCCTGGCCCAGGCGTTCAGTGATCAGTTCCCTCGACAGCGCAGGGCAGTTCGTCAGATAGGCCGGGAGGCAGAGTTCCCGCTCGTCTGGCCTGATGGCCGCGCCGGTGACGCCTCCCTGTTGTGGGAACCATTGATTGCTGAGGGGCGAGCGCGCGTCACCTACGACGACCCGGACCGTCGGAAGATGATCGCGCGCGTCGACATCGGCCGAGTGGGCTACGAAGTGGAAATGGGCCGTGCAACAGTAGAAGTCGTGCTCCCGCCTGCGACCGACCTCCACGAACTCGAGGCGCTTTCCGCCGAGGCCATCGGTCGGCTGGTGCGCGCTGCCGCGTCGTGCGACATGCGTGTACTCGGGTACGGGATTCAACCGCGCACCCCCAAGAGTAGGCGCTTGATGACACCGAAGCAGCGGTATGATGCGCTCTACCGCGCGGTCGGCAAGGCGTGGCTGCACTTCACCACCACAGCCAGCGATCAGGTCCAGGTGGATATCTCCCGCGCCGAGTTGCTGGATGCCGTCAATCTCCTGAACGTCCTGTCCGGCCCGATCATCGCGTTGACGGCGAACTCGTCGGTCTACGCGGGGCGTGCGGGCCGGTTCGCCTCGGGTCGGGAAGGACTGCTGGGCGCCCTCGGCGGCGACCGTCACGGCATGACGCCACGGCGCTTCGCCTCGCTCGAGGACTTCCTCGCGTTCATCTGCGGGCAGACCTGCTATGTGCTCAAGCAGAACGGCCGCTATGTGCGATACGGGCGGCCGTTTATTTCGCACTTGATGGCCCACGGGGTGGATTTGGACGCCTACATGGTGCACGAGCACTACACCTGGAATAGCGCGCGTCCACGCGCGCTGCACGGTACCATCGAGATCCGACCGGCCTGTCAGCAGCCGCCCGACGAACCGCTGGCCGCGTCAGCGCTCTGTCTGGCGTTCGTGGAGGCGATGCCGGAGCTCTGGGCGTACCTGACCGAGCGCTTGAAGCCCGATCCGTGGCCGGCCATGGCCATCTACCGCCGGGAAGCCATACGCCTCGGGGTGCGCGCCAGGGAGCCCGTGACGGGATTCCTGGCTGGGTTGGTGCAGGTGGCGGAAACGGCGCTACGTGCGCGCGGTCGAGGAGAGGAGCAATTCCTGAACCCAATCCACCGGCGTCTGGAAACCAGGACGCTGCCGGCCGACCGCGCGGTGAGGTTCTTGCGTCGAGGAGGGGTGTCTGCACTAGTTGAACGCCTGAGCCTCTGACAGAAACTCCGAATGATCCTGTTGAACTCCTGCGGCTTCATCCCACATACGGCAGTCGGCGATCCCGGCGTGGTTTAGGACCCAGGGGAAACCCCTGACCTGCCGTCTCGTAGTACAGCCGCGCTCCGTTGACGTCAGCGAAGGCTGCCCTGGGAAACATCGCTGCGGGAGGTTCTCCGAGCGCGCGGGCGTTCCTGTGCGACGGGATTGGTGGTGGTCCGAGTGGAACTGCATCTGGCGGACCCAACCGAGGCCATGGAGGAGTTTGACATGGGGCGTCTTGACGGCAAAGTCGCGCTGATCACCGGGGCCGGGAGCGGCATGGGCCGGCTGGCATCGGTCGTGTTCGCGCGCGAGGGCGCGCGGATTGTGGTCACCGACGTAGTCGAGGCCGCAGGCCAGGAGACGGTGGCGCAGGTCCGGGCGACGGGTGGCGAGGCGATCTTTGTCCGCACCGACGTGGCAAGGGAAGCCGATGTCGCGGCGGCTGTGCGCGCAGGCGAGGGTGCCTTTGGCCGGATCAACGTGCTGTACAACAACGCCGGCATCTTCCCGGCCGAGGATGGCGCGGTGACCGACATCGCCGAAGCCGTGTGGGACCGCGTGATGAACGTCAACCTCAAAGGGATCTTCCTCGTGTGCAAGCACGGGATCCCGGCCCTGCAGCGCGCCGGCGGCGGGTCCGTCGTCAATATCGCCTCCTTCGTGGCGCTCGTTGGATGCACCATCCCCCAGGACGCCTACACGGCGAGCAAGGGCGGGGTGATCGCCCTGACCAAATCGCTCGCCGTGCAGTTTGGCCCCAAGGGTATCCGGGCCAACGCCATTTGCCCGGGACCGATCGAAACGCCGCTGCTGACCTCATGGCTCCTCAGCAATCCGGAGGCGAAGCAGGTGCGGCTGAACCGCATTCCGATGGGCCGCTTCGGGCGCCCCGAAGACATCGTCTATCTGGCGTTGTATCTGGCTTCAGACGAATCGAGCTGGACGAACGGTGCGGTCGTGGTGGCCGACGGAGGGATTACGTCGAACTATTTCTAGCGGAGGGCCTCGGTTGGCCTCCGTCCGGTGGAGGGTCGTGATGGTCGCGTGGAGAACGGCACGAGCCGTGCTCGTAGGTGCTGGACCGTTCGTTGTCGCAAGCCTGGCCCTCGCGCAGATGCCGCCAAGCCTTGAGGAGTTGCAGCGCTACACCGGCCTCCACCGTGCCGCTGCGCGCGGCGAGGCCGCCGAGATCGCGCGGCTGCTGGCGCAGGGCGCTGACCCCAACACGAGGGACGGCAACGGGCGCACTCCGCTCCACGTGGCGGTCTTTGGCTCGCACGCCGACGCCGCGCGTGCGCTCGTCCGGGGCGGTGCCCAACCCAACGCGCTCGATGCGCAGCGCTACGACATCGTCACGATCGCTGCCGTGAAGGATGATCTCAAGATGGTGCGGCTCGCTCTTGCGCTGGGCACGAGCCCGCGCAACGTCACGAGTCCCTACGACGGCACGGCGCTCATCGCGGCGGCCCATCTGGGCCACGATGCTGTGGTCCGTGAACTCATCAAGGCCGGCGCACCGCTCAACCACGTCAACAATCTCGGCTGGACGGCGGTCATCGAAGCCGTGATTCTGGGCAACGGGGGCGGGCGTCACATCTCGACCCTGCGCGCGCTCGTTGAGGCCGGCGCAAACGTCAACATCACCGACCGACAGGGCGTGAGCCCCCTGGCCCACGCGCGCACACGAGGTTTCACGGTGATGGTCTCGATTCTGGAGAAGGCGGGCGGACGCTGATGGGGGTATCGTCGCACAAGCCTGAGGGTTACACCACCGTCTCACCCTACCTGATCGTCGACGGCGCGAGCCGCACGATCGAGTTTCTTGTACGTGTTTTTGACGCCGTCGAACTACGCCGGTTCCCCGACTCGACCGGCAAGCTCATGCACGCCGAGGTGCGCGTCGACGATACCGTAGTGATGCTTGCGGATGGCGGCGTGGGGTGGCCGCCGGTGGCCTCCCAAGTGCACGTCTACGTTCCGGATGTTGACGCGACGTACACACGTGCCCTCAAGGCGGGCGCGACATCGGTGCAGGAGCCGGTGAGGAAGGACGATGCGGACAAACGCGGCGGGGTCAAGGACTCCGGAGGTACGACGTGGTGGATCGCCACCAAGGTGGAGTGACTGACGAACTGTTCGCCGGTTCAATTCCAGAGCTGTATGAGACGTATCTGGTTCCACTGATCTTCGAGCCATACGCAGCGGATCTCGCGAACAGGCTGGCGTCGAGGCCCGTGGCGCACGTACTCGAGGTTGCGGCTGGCACGGGTGTCGTCACTCGTGCCATGGCGTCAGCGCTGCCCGAGAGCGTGTCCATCGTCGCCACGGACCTCAGCCAACAGATGCTCGATCATGCTTCCACGCTTGGGACCCGTCGCGCTGTCGAGTGGCGCCACGCGGATGCCATGCACCTCCCCTTTCACGATGGAGCGTTTGACGCGGTCGTCTGCCAGTTCGGCGTCATGTTCTTTCCTGACCGCTCGAGAGCATATGCGGAGGTACGTCGGGTGCTCAGGTCGGGGGGCGTCTACATCTTCAACGTATGGGATCGGATCGAAGAGAACGAATTTGCTGACACTGTGACAACGGCGCTGGAACCCCTGTTTGCTGAGGACCCACCTCGCTTTCTGGCTCGGACACCCCACGGCTACTACGACCATGAGACCATCCAGAGAGATCTCGCGAAAGGCGGGTTTACAGCTTCACCCCAGATCGCGACACTGGCGGCCCGCAGTCGGGCGACATCCTCTCGGATTCCGGCCATCGCGTATTGCCAGGGAACACCGCTGCGCAACGAGATCGAGGCACGGGATGCGTCGCGGCTCGGCGAAGTCACCGACGTCGCCGCCGAAGCGATCGCCCTGCGGTTCGGACATGGGGCTGTGGACGGCAAGATCCAAGCACACATCGTCAGCATCCACACCTGAGATGACTGAGAGCATCCGCCCGTATCGACCGGCGGACGAATCGGCGGCTGTGGGGGTCTGGCATAGGGCGGGTCGAGCAGCGTATTCGTTTTTGCCGACGTGGCAACAGTTCACGCTGGATGAGGCGCATCGGGTTTTCCAGCATGTCATTGTTCCGCACTGCGAGCTCTGGGTCGCGATGCGTGAAGAACTGGTTGTGGCTTATCTCGCCCTGAAGAAGAGCTACATCGATCGTTTGTACGTCGATCCCCCCGAGCAGCGCAGAGGCTGGGGGAGCCGGTTGCTCCAACATGCCAAGACCCTTCGTCCGGATGGTCTAGAG
>Ga0187893_10006895_pt1 | contig 19048 bp, 16 predicted proteins | sample MA1701074metaG_FD_139574 | JGI IMG/M metagenome (GOLD analysis project Ga0187893, IMG submission 139574) | White microbial mat communities from a basaltic lava cave in the Kipuka Kanohina Cave System on the Island of Hawaii, USA - MA170107-4 metaG ... | reverse complement strand
CGGTTATTTCCCGCAGCCTGTTCTCCCGGAGCGTCTTTCCAACGAGCGGTGTGCGATGCGCGCTCGCTTCAGCGATCAGCAACTCGTCGAACTGCCCGATGATGTGGGACACCGCATCCCCGCCCAGCGTCCGTCGGGCGAACGACTGGCCAATCGTCTCCTCGAGGCGCAGCACGAAACTGCTGCCGGCGAGCTTCAGGATGTCCACCGAGGCCTCGTCGCTTGCCGAAGTGATGATTGGCAAGTCCTTCGCGAGTCCGCGCACGGTGAAGGTCACGTTCGTATTCTTGACGTCACTGGCGGTGCTGGCGAGCAGGGCCGCTGCTTCCACCCGCGCGCGCGTCCATGTCTCTGGATCGTCCACGTTCCCCACCACCACGTTCAGGCCGAGGTCGTGCAGGCGCAGGGCGTCCTCGACCTCGGGGACCAGGAGCGCATACGCATACTGATATTGCTCGAGGCGCCGAATGAGGGCGCTAGTCACCGCATCGTGGTTGGTGAGCAGCACGTGGCCGCGCGTCTCGGCCGGAAGCTGGCGCGGCGCCCGTGCGGCGGCCTGGGCTTTCATCCAGGGCTCATAGAAAAACTCGATAAAGGTAAAGGGCAGCAGGACAAGCAGGAAGATCATGCCCGAGAGCAGCACCAGGATCGAGAAGAGGCGGCCGACATCCGTGTGGAAGGTGATGTCTCCAAAGCCAAGTGTGGACATGACCGTGAGAGTCCAGTAGAAGCCCGTGATCCAGGTGAACTCTTGCCCTTCCCGTTGCATCAGCAGGTGGAATCCGACTGAGTAGATGGTGACCATCGCTGCCATCACAAGCAGAAAGCGCGCCAGCGAGCCGAGATTGCGGCGCCCACGCCGGTTGCGCATCACCGAGGCGATTCCACTGGAGAGGCCCTTTAGCATGGCACTCCGTTTCGGCGACACCACTGGGCCGTGGTCTCGTCAGGTTCCAGCCTGAGCTCCCGACTCTCTCGAGACGTCGGCGCCCGTGGACGCGGTGCAGCCAGGGCCGCGAGCAGACGGCCGCTCGAAACGCCTCCTCCGGCGACAACAGATTCCTGGGGGACGGAGATAGCCACTGAGAGGAGCGAGGCCGAGACTCTCGAAAGGCATTGAAGCCCGCTCAACAGGAAGCCGCTTTGGCCATGGCGCTACCGCCAGGCTGGATCAGCTTTTTCCAGGTTCCGACTCGAACCCAAGTCTCAGGTCGCGCTTGCTCCCTAAACTTCGGATCATGCGTTGCCCGGTCGAGCCATGAGGCGTCAGAATCGGGTAAACCCCTAGTCTCGACCGTAGGATCTGCCTACGCTCGCAGCTGGGCGACGGCCTCTCCAATTCGCTGCACGGCCTTGGCCAGATTCTCCATTGAGTTGGCGTAGGAAATTCGAATATGACCTTCTCCAAACTCCCCAAACGAACTGCCGGACAATACGGCGACCCCGGCTGAGTTCAGCAGGTAGTCGGAAAAAGCGCTGCTCTTCATGCCGAACGACTGAATGTTTGGAAACACGTAAAAAGCGCCTGGAGGACAGAGACAACGGATGCCGGGAATCGCATCCAGAGCTTTCGAGATGTAGTCGCGTCGGCGCCGGAACTCAGCCACCATCGCCAGAACATCGCTTTCGGCTTTTGCGAGCGCCTCTAATCCAGCGATTTGCGTGAACGGGGCAGTGCACGAAACGCTGTTGGTTACGAGCCGAGAAATATGGGCCTGCAACGCAGGGGGCATTACTCCATAACCCAGGCGCCATCCCGTCATGGCGTAGGTTTTGGAGAAACCATCGAGGATCACGGTCCTTTCGAGCATTCCCGGCAGAGAGCTGATGCTGTGATGACTGCCGTCGTATACCATCCTGGCGTAGATTTCGTCTGACAACACCATGATGTCTCTTTCAATGGCGATTTCAGCAATCGCTTCCAGGTCGGTTTTCGTTAAGAGGCCACCGGTGGGATTCTGCGGGGAGTTGATGATAATCAGCTTGGTTCGGTCGCTCACACGCTGGCGCAGTTCGCTGACGTCGAAACGAAACTCGAATTTCTCAAGCAGGGGCAATGGGACCGGCTTTCCGCCGGCAAAGTTGATCATTGACTCGTAGATCGGAAAACCGGGATTCGGATAGAGGACCTCGTCGCCCTCTTCTACTAGCGCCAGGATCAGATAGAACATGATTGGCTTGGCACCCGGGGTGATCACGACCCAATTGGCGTCGACGGGAATGCCGCGTGTCGCTTGAATGTCTCGGGCGACGGCTGCACGCAACTCGGGAATTCCGTCAGACGCGCAGTAGTGTGTGTGTCCCTTTTGCAGAGCGCCTGTGCCGGCTGCCACGATGGTTTGCGGCGTCGGGAAGTCGGGCTCTCCAATTTCCAGGTGAACCACTTCTTTCCCCTGGGCTTCCAGCGCCTTGGCCTTGACCAGCACCTCAAAAGCAGTTTCCGTTCCCAACCGACTCAATCGTTTTGCCAGTTTCAATTCGAATGCTCCTTTTCGTTTGTAAAATCAAAAAAGGCTCGCCGCCCGGACAGGCGAGCATGAGCTTGCCAGGTGGGGAACCGCAGGGGGACTCTCACCAGTTACGGGAAGCGAGGCAGGCCCGCCTTTCTGGAGGTTTCCTGAGTTGCCCGGAAACGCTTCATCTGCCTCCGCTCTGCACGACGGCGCGTTTTCTAGGAGCTGCGCTCGTCTTTAGCTAGCATCCGGTAAAGCTCACGCCGAGAAACGTTCAATTCCCGAGCGAGCTGTTTCACTGCTTCCGTCTTCATCATTCCATCGTGCTGCGTCATCTCCGCGACCTGTTGTCGCAGCGCGATGATATCCAGCGATTCCAGTGAACCTTCTGCGCGAGTGCCCGGCTCCACTATCAGGACAATTTCACCTTTAACCGTTTTCCTGGCGAAGTGTTCTATGCCTTCTCGAGGCGTGCCCGAGAACAGCTCCTCGTAGATCTTGGTCAACTCGCGGGCGATCGTCAAGGAGCGCGAACCGAGAATCCTGTCGAGGTCTTCCAGGGTCTCCAGCAGTCGTTCCGGCGACTCAAAGAAAATCAAAGTTCGGTGCTCATCCCGGAGTTCGTTCAGCAGAGCAGCGCGCGCGTTCCTGCGCGATGGCAGAAAGCCCAGAAAGGTAAAGGCGTCGCAAGCCCTGCCGGACGCGCTCAACGCGGCGATGAACGAACAAGGCCCGGGAACAGGCACCACGTCAATACGCCGTTCGTGCGCCTGCCGGACAATACGGTAACCGGGATCGGAAATGCACGGTGTCCCGGCGTCGCTGACCAAGGCAATATTCAAACCGCTTTCCAGTTTGTCCAGCAACGGCCCCGCCTTTTCGTTCTCATTGTGCTCGTGGTAGCTGGTGGTGGGCTTCCGGATATCGTAGTGCCCAAGCAGCCTCGCCGTGTGCCGGGTGTCTTCGCACGCGATCAGATCCACGTCGCGCAACACGCGCAAGGCTCGCATCGTAATGTCTTCGAGGTTACCGATCGGAGTGGCGACCACATAGAGCGTTCCCGGCATGGTCGGGCCTATAGTCCCCAGTCACGGAGGTAGTGAAAATCGTGCGTCACGCTGCGCGGAGACAATTTGCAGATCACCGGTCCGCGCCGTTTGAACTGTGAGCCTTGAATCTTCTGAACTACCTTGTGTACGAAGCTTTCCTCAAAACCCTTCTGAACGAGCTTTTCCGGCAAGCTCCGCCGGTCGATGAGCTCGTACAGCAGTTCGTCCACGTCGGCGTAGGTGAATCCGAGTTCTGCCTCATCGGACTGGCCGGCCCAGAGGTCGGCGGTGGGCTTTTTCTTGAGGATGGACTCAGGAACTTTCAGGCTCGCCGCCAGCTGAAAAATATCGGTCTTGTAAAGATCGCCGATTGGATTGATTGCAGAGGCCATGTCGCCGTACAGCGTGCCGTAGCCCAGCAGCAATTCGGTTTTGTTCGATGTGCCCAGGACAAGGGCGCGATGTTCCATCGATTTGTCGAACAGCACAATCATGCGGGCGCGGGCCATGGCATTGCCGCGGCGCAGGGTGCTGGCTTCAGGCTGGGAACCAAAGTAGCCGTCGACGATGCGAGTGATGTCTACCGTTTCACTCTCGATTTGAAACTGCTCCACAACGGCCCGAGCATCGGTAAGGCTCTCCTGGCTGCTGGTTTTGTAGGGCATCATGATGGCGCGCACGTTCTTGGGGCCAAGCGCCCTGGCTGCGAGCACGCACGACACCGCCGAGTCGATGCCGCCCGAAAGTCCCACCACGACTTTGGCAAAGCTCGCCTTGGAGAGTTCATCGCGGATGAAGCCTTCCAGGATTCGGGTGGTGAGTTCGCTATTAATCTTCATTGATGAGTAGAGTCTTGTGGTGCTCCTGATATCCGTCCATAAACCGAGAGTGGCGCAGACGTTGCGTGCTGGCGATGTCTGCGACTCTCTTCGCGCACGGGGCAACCCACCTTTCTGTGAGCAACCCGGAAACATCACCCCAATATGCGACCGTGATGCGCTTCCGCCCGACGAGCGGGGATTAGCCAACTTTTACGCCACACGGAGCGAAGGCTTTCAATGCGGCAGGTTCCGTTTGGCGGCAATCCGGGTGAGCTCTCTTAACGTGAGATCCAGACGCTCATCCCGGAGAACGGGAGTGAACAAACGCGCCCGGCGAACCTCTTCAATATCGACCGGTGCCAGCACAAAGTCCTCTTCAAAATATTTGGCTTGCACAACCACCTCTCCCGATGGACCCGCAACCATGGAACCTCCCGGGAAATGCGCGCCGTCTTCGAAACCGACCCGGTTGACGTAAATGTTGAACACGGTGTGAAACTGGGAGGTCGTTTTGAGCAGATGTTCCCAGCTTTCAGATGTCGCAAACAGCGGCCCCTCGCGAATGCCGCGTCCCGGGCTGCAGGAGATTGTGATTACGGCTTTGGCGCCATCCTGCGCGTGCAGGTAGATCGTGGAAGGGTGCCACAGGTCCTCGCAAATCAACAGACCCAGTTCACCGAATTGCGTCTGAAAAGTGCGAAGCGTTTCTCCCATTGCGAAGAACCGCATCTCGTCAAACATGCCATAGGTCGGAAGATAAAGCTTGCGGTGGACATGCAGAATCTTGCCTTCGGAAACGTAGGCAGCGGCGTTGTAGTAGCTGAAATTGCTTGAAACTTCAACGAAGCCGAAGACGCAGTCGATGCCACGGCAAGCGTCGAGCAAAGGCTGCAGCCGCGTGGCATCGGGCAACGGCACCGCAATGTCGGGCACAAAGTCCTGGAGGATGTAACCCGTGAGCGAGAGTTCAGGAAATACAACCAGATTGGCCCCGGCAGCCCGGGCTCTCTCAACCCATCGCAAATGCGCTTCAATGTTGTCCGAAAGATTACCCAGCTTGGGTGCCAGCTGAGCCAAAGCGACTGAAAATTTCATAGCGGTTCAAGACACCTATCCGATTCCCTCGTAATATAGCCGAAGGAGTGGTCCGGGAATCGAGGAGGTTAACAAGAAAATAGACTTCAGCAAGGGTATGCAGTTAAGGTAGAGCAGCCGCTTGGCCTCTTGTATCTCGTGATTACAGTAAAAATGCCCCATCATCTTGCCATGATAAAAGCACAAAAAGCACGGTGGATTTTTCTCACCTTCGTTCTTGCCGGTGCCGTGTGGGCTTCGGCGCAGGATCGCGAAGATGCGGAGTTCGAAGGATTTGAAGATGGTTTGCTGGCCCTGTCGCAAGTCAGCGAACAGATTACCGTAAACCAGCTTTCACTCAAGACTTTCCGCTGCCAGGAGAAAATTTTGATTGTCGAAACCGACTCGAAGACCAAATCAACGCAGCGGCACGAGTTCAGTCATGCCTACGTCGTGGCGCGCAAACCGGACCGACGGGTGAACGAAAAATTGATCTTTAGCGAGTCGCGACCGGAGGGGGTAGAGGGCAGCAGCCCGATCTGGGCTCTCGTTCCTATGATCGAACAACCGTTTACCGGACGGTGGACTGAAGCATTCTCGTTCGAGAACCGGTTGGCGAACGATTTCAAGAAACAGCCGCCGGAAACAATTGATGGCAGGCCTTGTGTGGTGTTCGCGTTTGAAACCGTGCCTGAAATCACCGAAACCAAGTTTTCCCTTCTAGGCCAGGCGGTAAAACTGCGGCAACGCGGGCGCGTCTGGATTGACGCGGAAACCCACCAACTAGTCCGATTGACAGCCCGCCAGATGAAACTCCCGAAAGGCTGCAAGTCTTATGAGTACCGGATTGATTTTCGGCCTCAGTTCTTGTTTGGCCGCCATATGGCCCTGCCCGCACAGACAGAACTGAAGGTGCAACTCAAAGACAAAGCGTTTGTGGTGTTGCAGGAATATTCGCAGTTTGAGGCGATTTGATCCGATCGTAGGGTGATCAGATACGCGAGTTGATTCGCATGACGCGATCAAAGGATTTTGGAGGCTGCTCTTTACTCTCGGACCGAAAGCTGTAATGGTGCCGCGTCCGTAACAAACGCTAGCGTTTCTTTGCCCCCTTTGAAGAGGGCCGCCGGGTTTTTTTCGGCAGGATTCCCACGTAGCACACCCCAGAAGTCCCCATCCCAAGGCGACCAAGCTCTGACCTTCGGCCATAGACATCCGTCTCTCGGAACAGCCTCTACAGCTTTTCACAGCTCACTTCGGAAAGGGCTGGCACTTTTTAAGTTAGACGTTCTTTCCAACAGCGTGTTTTGGGAGTGTCGGCTTCCTGTCAACCAGCCATGCAAAGAGGAGCCAAATTGCAGGCAGGAACACCAGGGAGTAGGTGATGAATTTCCCGTACCGTCCATCTGGGCCGAGAGGCTCAGTGACTTCGTGCCAGTAGTCGCTGTTGCGAAGGAGGGAAGCCTCCGCGAACTCGTGGAAGGAATAGATGAGCAGTTGAACCACAAAGATGAGGAGAAAGATTGCCGTAACCTGAAAGAAACGGCTCAGATTGATACGATACCCGAAGCGAGTCCAACAGAAAGCCATCAAGATGGCAGCCAGCACACCCAAGACCGCTCCAATCAACATCGGGCGGGTGGCCACTTGGAACATCAGCGAGCTCAAGAGAAGTGCCGTTTCAATTCCCTCGCGCGAGATCATTAACACCGTGAAAAAGAATACTGCCAGATAAGCGCCGCGCCCTTCCTCGCGGGTTGAAGCGACTTCGAGACTATTCTCAATCTCCTTCTTAATGGTGCGCGCATGGCGCCACATATGGACCGTTAGAGAGCCCACAAAGACAGCGGCGGCTAATGAAAGTGCGCCTTCCCAGAGGGCCTGATTGAAGGCGACCTGGTAAAGTAGTATCCCGGCCGCGGCGCAGACCACCACGGCAGTTGCGATACCCCAATGAACAGCCGATTCCAACCTGCGTCGGCCGCTCTTTCGCAAGAAAGCGATAGAAAGTCCCACAATGAGGAAAGCCTCCATTCCTTCGCGCAACGTGATCATGAATCCTTCCAGCACAAGAACCTCCGGCACACGATTGTTGGATCTCGATCGAGCGGCACAACTCTCACCTAATAAAAGATGAGATGAAAATGAAAGTCAAGTTCATAAGGAAATCAGCTGGGTTTGTGGAACGGAAGAACGCGGCGAACAGGTCCGGCTGGCACCTAGGACCGGAACGGTTCTGGACACGTCGGAGGGGCACCTCCAGGTTGAACGAACTCATGAATTTAGTTGCATTTCGATTTGGCGACATTATAGTATTCGAAGTCTAAGTGGGCGCGAGCCCACTTTTTTGTTGTTCTGAATGCTCGCTCTCAGCCAGTCTTCCCGCTAAGGAATTTTCGTTGGTTGACCTGGATCGGACAAAAGCCCTTATCCAAGCAGTAGTGGCTGCTGAAGGACTGGAATTGGTGGATGTCGAGTTCAAGGGCGGTCTGAACCACCGGATTTTGCGCATCTACATCGACAAACCGAGCGGTGTCAATCATAACGACTGCCAGCGAGTCAGCGAGCAGTTGGGAACAGAACTAGAGGTTGAAGATCTGGTTCCAGGTGCCTACACGCTGGAAGTGTCCTCACCTGGCCTCACCAGGAAGCTGAGTGGGGCGAAGGACTTTGAAAAAGCCTGTGGTCGTTTGGTCAAAGTGCAGACCAACGAGGCGGTCGATGGCCTGCGGAGTTTTCGAGGTGTGTTGACGGAGTTTGACGGGCAACTGCTTACGGTAGTGCAAAAGAATGGAAAGACGACGCGCATCCCCTTGCTCGTGGTTTCCAAGGCAAACCTGGACGTTGATTTTTGAGAGGGAAAACCCCGGGGAGTGGCTCGAATGACAACGAGTGTTTTGTACCAACAGATTGACCAGCTCAGCAGGGACAAGGGCATTGATCCCGCGATTGTCGTCAGCGCAGTTGAGGACGCGGTGCTCGTGGCCACGCGCAAATACTACAAGTCGGTAGAGGATTTACGGTCTAGTTTCAATAAAGAGTCTGGCCACGTGGAAGTGTTTGCAATCAAGAAGATCGTCGAAACGGTAACCAACCCGGCGCGCGAAATTTCGCTGGCAGCTGCCCAGAAAATTGATCCTGAGGCGCAGCTCGATGGCGAAGTGAAGATCCAGAAGCCGACGGACGTCTTAGGACGCATAGCCGCACAGACCGCCAAGCAGGTAATCCTGCAGAAGGTCCGCGAGGCCGAGAGAGACAGCATTTTTGCGGAATACACGGGACGGATTGGCGAAGTGATCACCTGCATGGTCAAACGCATGGAGGGTGGGGACCTGATTTTGGATCTGGGTACGGCGGAAGGACGGCTGCCGAAGCGGGAGCAGTCGCGGTTGGAAAGTTTCGCCCCGGGCGACCGGATTCGTGGGGCCATCGTGCGGGTCGAAAAGACAACACGAGGACCCCAGGTCATCATTTCCAGAATCGATCCTGCGCTTCTGATGAAGTTGTTTGAGATGGAGGTGCCGGAAGTTTATGACGGCACGGTAGTCATCAAGACGGCTGCGCGCGACACGGGGGAACGTTCGAAGATCGCGGTCTACTCCAAGGACAAGGATGTGGATCCGGTGGGAGCTTGCGTGGGCATGAAAGGTTCTCGTGTCCAGGCAATTATTCGCGAACTGCATGGAGAGAAAATCGATATTATTGCCTACTCCGAAGACACAGCGCAGTTCGCGATGAATGCTCTCAGCCCAGCCAAGATCAGCCGGGCAAATGTTATCGACCCGATTGAGAAACATCTCGAAGTCATCGTCGAAACGGATCAGTTGTCCCTGGCGATCGGCAAGAAGGGGCAGAATGTAAGGCTGGCAGCCAAGCTCACCGGCTGGAAGATTGATATTAAGAGCGAGGAAGAGAAGCGCGCTGAAATCGAAGAGCAAATGGCGCAGTTGTCGGCGCGAACACCGCTTTCAGAACTGCCGGCGTTGACCGCGGCCATTGTGCAAAAGCTGATCGATAGCGGCATCGAGACGATTGAACAGCTTGCCGATACGCCTATAGCTGAGTTGACGAACATCAAGGGCGTCGGACCCAAGAGCGCGGAAAAGATCATTGAATCGGTTAAGGAATTCTACACGCGACAGGTCGAAGAACCCGTCCGAGAAGAGAGTGTCACTGATTTGGCGCAGCAAGCAGACGAGCAAGCGGCGGACGCGAGTGGAGAGGCATTGTCCAGTCCCGACGATCCCGTAGTGGGCGAGGAAGTTTCCGTTGAAACGGCAGAAGCGACTGGTTTGGCTGAAGCAGAGTCGAGTTCCGACATGGAGTCTGAAGATGCGATAGACAACGAAACAAGCAAACAGGAGGAGTAACGCCCGGACAATACCCGCGGCGTGCAGAACTGCGTGGCTGATAAGAAAAGAATTTTCAAGTTAGCGGAAGAACTCAAGATTGAAGCGCTGGAGATTATTGCCTACCTCAAAAGCGAGGGCATTGAAGGCGTCTCGGCCGCCAGCTATGTTGACGGAGAGCGCGTTCAGGATGTAAAGGACCATTTCTCCGGAAAGAAGGTCAAGAGGAAACCGGCGAAGGCTGAACCCGCGGCTGAGACCAAGAAAGCAGCTGAGGTCAAGACCGAAGTGGCTTCGAAGAAGCCCAAGGCTGAGCCCGCGGTCGATGCCCCCGCACCCGCTGTGGCGCCGCCTGAAGTGGCGGCCAAGCCGCCCGAGCCAAAACCACCCGAGCCAAAACCAGTTGAAGAGCCAGTTGCTTCCAAGCCGGCAGCGCCGGAAGCTCCTGAAGTCCCGCTCCCAGAAGAGCCGGCACCCGCCCCTCCGGCAGCTGCAGCCCCGAAGGTGGCAGATCGTCCGATCATTCGTCCCAACAGTCCTCCTTTAGCGCCCTCCGCTTTGGTGCACCCTCCCCGGCCGCGGCCAGGGAGGCCAATCGCGCCTGCTGACGCAAAATCCACGACGCACTCGCGCAAACCTTTGCCAGGAGGCGCTGCAACCCCGACTGAAACGATTCGTCAGCATATTGGAATCAAGCCGAGGACCTTTACCCGTCCTGGAGCGGCTCCGCGGCCGGGTGGAGGAACTTACCGCCCGCCCACGGGCTCCCGCCCGCCAGGCGGCCCGGGTTCTTCACCTTCGGGTTTTCGACCGCGCCAACCGGGATCCGTTCCTCCGACGGAAGGTGCTCCAACAGGGGCTCGCGATCATCGCGGTGGAAACGCCAGGCCCAGGGGAGGTTATCGTACTCCCCAGACCCAGGAAGGGAAGCAAGACCTTCGGAGAGGCGGAAGGGCGCCCATTACGACAGTCTCCCGGCCGGCACCGTTTCAGCCTCTGCCGATTACCAAATCCATCACCTTGACCGAAGGCGTCTCGGTTAAAGAGCTTGCCGAGAAGCTGGATATCAAAGCCAAAGACATTATCAAGCGACTCCTGGACAAAGGCATGTTCGCTACGCTGAATCAGGCTCTTGATGAGACTCTGGCCATCGATCTCAGTCGCGACTTTGGCGCGGAAGCTTCGATTATCACCTATGAGGAAGATGCCGAATATGAGGCCATCGCCGAAGAGAAAACAGAGAATGTTCATCCGCGATCTCCCGTCGTCACGATCATGGGCCACGTTGATCACGGCAAGACTTCGCTGCTGGATGCAATCCGTGAAACCGACGTAACCTCGACCGAGGCGGGCGGAATTACTCAGCACATTGGTGCTTATCAGATTGAGAAGAGCGGCCGCACTATCACCTTTCTCGACACACCGGGTCACGAAGCCTTCACCATGATGCGCGCCCGCGGTGCCAAGGTGACTGATATTGTGGTGCTGGTCGTAGCCGCCGATGATGGCGTTATGCCCCAGACCCTGGAAGCCATCGCCCACGCACGCGCCGCGAAGGTGCCGATCATTGTGGCTGTCAACAAGATTGACAAACCCAACGCGCAGGTGGAACGCGTAAGAAAGACGCTGGGTGACAATGCCTTGCTGGCCGAAGATTGGGGGGGCGACACAGTCACCGTGGAGGTCTCGGCCAATGAAAAGACCAACTTGGATCTGTTGCTGGAAATGATTCTGCTTGTGGCCGACATTCAGGCTTTGAAGGCAAATCCACAGCGCACGGCCATGGGCACGATCCTGGAGGCCAAGCTGGACAAAGGACGCGGACCCGTAGCCACGGTTTTGGTGCAAAACGGGACGCTTAACATCGGAGACTCTTTCATTGTGGGCCCGGTTACGGGCAAAGTCCGCGCAATGTACGACTACCGGGGCGCGCAGGTGAAAGTCGCGGGGCCTTCAGTGCCTGTGGAGGTTCTGGGGCTGGAAGCCGTTCCACACGCCGGGGATTTGTTCCAGGTATTGACCGATGTTTCGAAAGTCAAACAGATCGGAAGCCTTCGGCAGCTGAAGCAGCGCGAAAGCCAGCTTGCCAAGACATCACGGCTTACGCTGGAACATCTGCACGAGCAGATGAAGGCCGGGGCTGTTAAGGAGCTGCCGTTGATTCTCAAGGCGGACGTGCAGGGATCAGTCGAGGTCCTTTCTGAAACGCTGAATAAGCTGGGCAAAGACAAGGTGAAGGTGAAGACGATCCATAAGGGTACCGGCGCTATTACGGAGTCGGACGTGTTGCTGGCTTCTGCGTCCAACGCCATCATCATCGGCTTCAACGTCCGTCCCGAGCGAAAAGCGGCGGACTTGGCGACGCATGAAGGCGTTGATATTCGCCTGCACACGATCATTTACAACATCACGAATGAAATCAAGAGCGCGATGGTCGGCATGTTGGATCTGCAGTTCAAGGAAACCTACCAAGGCACTGCTTCGGTGCGGGAAACCTTCAAGGTCCCCAAGGTAGGACTGGTTGCCGGCTGCTCCGTAACCGATGGCAAGGTGAGCCGGAACGCCCAGGTCCGCCTCCTCCGCGACAATGTGGTGGTCTACGAAGGGAAGATTGCTTCGCTGAAACGATTCAAGGATGACGCTTCAGAAGTTCGGTCGGGCTTTGAATGCGGCATCGGGCTGGAGAATTTCAATGATGTGAAGGTGGGCGACGTCATTGAGTCGTATACAATGGAGAAGATGGCGCCCGAGTCGCTCTGATCGTCGGTAAGTCTCCGGGTGGTCTTTTCAGGCGATGCATATCGGTCTCCTCACGTTGGAAATCTTGATTCCAGACGCTCACTCGCTCAAAGAAAAACGGTTTGTTCTGCGAAGCTTGAAAGATCGGCTGCGCAAGTTCAACGTCTCGATCGCCGAGTGTGGACATCAGGACTTGTGGCAGCGCTCTACCATCGGAATTGTAGGTATCTCTTCCGATCATCTCATTCTTGAGAAGACCCTCAATGCCGTGGTTGAAGAGACGGAGAAGACGATCAACGGTAGCCTGAGCAACTACCAAATCGAGTATCTATGAAAGCCCCGGTCCGCAGGCCTACACGCGTTGGAGAACTGATCCGCGAGCAGATCAGTGCGCTGATGCCAGAGCTGCGCGATCCGCGTATCGGGTTGACGACCGTAACGGAAGTAAAGATGAGTCCTGACCTGAACCACGGGCGGGTCTATGTGAGTATTCTGGGCGGGCCTGAGGAGCGAGCCAAGACTCTGGCGGGTCTCAACAGTGCCGCTTCTCACATCCGTCACGAAATTGGGGCTCGTCTCCGGCTGAGAAATACCCCAGACCTCGTTTTCCTCTACGACGCATCCATCGAGTATGGTGCCCGCATTGAAGAATTAATCGTAAAGACTAAAAAATCGTCGGAGTCGGATTAAGTCCGCAACGCTGGCAATCAAATGCCATGCGAGCCCTCCTGTTATTTGTATTTTCATCACCTCAACTCCGTGTCGCAACTCGACGGTTTCTTAATCATCAATAAGCCGGAAGGGAAGACCTCGCACGATGTGGTTCAGGCCGTGCGGAGGCGATTGGGAATTCGAAAAGTGGGTCACCTCGGAACGCTGGATCCGATGGCCACGGGTGTGTTGCCGCTGGCCCTGGGCAAAGCCACGCGCCTGGTCGAATTTCTCAAGGGCGGTCGCAAGGTTTACGAAGGCACGATTCGGCTGGGGTTTTCAACCACCACCTACGACCGTGAAGGGGATGCGGATTCAGAAGTGATACGACCGCAAGTGACCCAGGAGCAACTAGCGGAACAAGCAACAAGAATGCTGGGTCAGCAACTGCAGGTCCCGCCACCTTTCTCAGCGAAGAAGCTCCAGGGTGTCCCGGCCTACCGGTTGGCTCGACAAGGCAATCCAGTGTCTCTTGCCGCTTGTCCGGTTAACATCGCTGCACTGCAGCTGACGTTGTCTGCGTCCACGAGCGATGAAGTCGAGTTCGAGATTTGCTGCTCGGCGGGAACCTATGTCCGTTCAGTAGCTCATGAACTTGGAAAGCGATTAGAGTGTGGAGCCCACCTAGTAAGGCTCCATAGAAAGAGGTCGGGCGAGTTTTCTCAGGACCAATCGATATCTCTGGCGGAATGTGTCCAGGCGAGCCTTGAGGATCTCACCGCCCGTGTGGTCCCGCTCAACCGCGTCTTGACTGAATATCCATCGCTTCAAGTGGATGCCGAGACAGAATCGGCGGTAGCCCTGGGAAAAGTGTTCTCTGCCGGAACACAGGATCAGGCGCCCTTCAGCGGGAGTACCTGGTATCGGGTTCTATCGTCAAAAGGTCGTCTAATCGCGCTCGCCAAGCGAGTAACTGCGCCTGATCCCCACGATCCGAATGGCCCGAGTCCCATGCTCTGGCATCCTACCGTCGTCTTGATCACGAAGAACAACTCCTGAGTTTGCCCCTTGGTCGATTCCTCTTTGAGTCATTTCCGTCGTCGTCGGAGACACACCGAGTCCGACGACGAGGCCGAGGAGGAAGAAAAATGTTGTCCGGCTGTTGATATGGGAAGGTTCTGATCCACTGTAGGCTTCGGGATTGCAGGTTACTGCGCTGTCAGCTTTCGTCCACTCGGTGAATTTTCATCATGTTGGTGGCGCCACTGGCGTTCATGACGCCAGCGACGATGACGACGGTTTCCAAGCGGGCGGCCAGCTGCTGCTGGATGAGGATTTGATCTGCGGCGCGGATGAGGGTGTCTGAGTCGGCAACGTAGTCCATCATGACCGGAACCACACCGCACAGCAGGCTGAGGCGGTGGTAGACCTCCTTGCGGGGGGTGAAGGCAAAAACCATCGGCTTGGGCCGAAGGCTGGACAGGATGCTGGCGGTAGCGCCCGATTCTGTGAACACGATGATGGTCTTGGCCTCAAGTTGATCTGCGGCACTGATGGCTGCCCGGCAAACGCTGTGAGCGAACGTCGGCAGATAGCCGTAAGTGGCCCGGCGATCGTGAAATCGGGAAGATCGCGAGGAGGCTTCGGTCCACTCGGCAATGCGGTTCATGGTGCGCACGGCTTCGACGGGAAATTGCCCGGTTGCAGTTTCCGCAGAAAGCATGACAGCGTCCGTCCCATCGAGGATGGCGTTGGCAACGTCCGATGCCTCGGCTCGAGTAGGACGGGGACTCTGCGTCATCGATTCAAGCATCTGCGTCGCAGTGATGACCGGTTTGGCCACCTTGATGGCCGCTGCGATCAGGTCTTTCTGAATTAAAGGCACCCGCTCGGCGGCTACTTCGACGCCGAGGTCGCCCCGGGCAACCATGATGCCGTCGGCAACAGCTAGAATCCTGTCGATGTCCTCAAGAGCCTGGGGCTTCTCGATCTTGGCAATGATGGGAATCGAGCGATGTTTGTCGTCGAGGTTGAGCACAATGTCGCGGGCTTTCTCCACGTCAGCGGCCTGGCGGACGAAGGAGAGCGCCAGATAATCCACTTCGTTGCGGACGGCGAAAGCAATGTCGGCCAGATCTTTCTCAGTCACTGCGGGCACAGACAATTGCGACTCCGGGAAATTCACGCCTTTGCGATCTTTGAGGAATCCATCGAAGATCACACGCGTAATCACTTCAGTGGGCGTCACCGATTCAACCTTTAATTCGATCAAGCCATCGTCAACCAGGATACGGTCACCCGGTTTGACCTCCTGTGGTAATGCTTTATAGGAGATACTGGCGATTTCAGGCGTGCCCTCCACCTCTCGGGTGGTCAGCACGAATCGTTGATTAGCCTCTAGTTGCACGGGCTCGCCGCCGCGAAAGGTTCCCAGCCGAATCTTCGGGCCTTGCAGGTCAGCCAGAATTGCCGTCGAAAGCGAACCTTCCTGCGAGATTTTCCGGATCAAGTCAATCACTTGCTGATGCCCGGCCTGATCGCCGTGCGACATGTTGAGCCGAAAAACGTCGACACCAGCCTTAATCAGCGCGCGGAGCTTCTCTTCGGAGCGAGAGGCGGGACCGACAGTTGCAACGATCTTAGTCTTTCGCATATAAGACCGCTAGCGCGCAAAGTCCGGCAAGGGCAGCCCGCGGAGCACCGTGGAGGTCAGGAAGCGCCAGACATAGCGGGGGCGGAGGTGATATGAAACGTACGCCTCCTCGCGCAGATGGTGAAGTTCCTCTGAAGTCATGGTTGGATGTTTGTAAACGTTCGTCCAACCGTTGAACTTTTCCCAGTCCTCCTCAAAGATATGCTTTTTGAGGGAGTCATAGAGCAGCGTTCCCGGATAAGGGGTTGTTACAGTGAACTGAATGGCAAAGGTATTCAGCTTCTTCGCGTAGGCGACCGTTCTGCGAACCCCTTCCACCGTGTCGTTGGAGAGCCCTAGAATGTAGTTCGCGATGACCCGAATGCCCAGACGATGGCACAGGTCGATGATTTCTTCCTGTTGTTCTTTGCCAGGAGCTTTTCTGAGGTTTTCTAGCAGCATCTCCTCATTGGCAGACTCAATGCCGATTTCCAGCGAGCGGAGGCCAGCCCGATGCAGAAGGCGCAATTGCTCTTCATCCAGCTTGTCCGTTCTGGTTTCGATGCCAAATCGAAGATTAAGACCTTTGGACAGGATGAGATCGGCAATTCTCATCGCCCTTCCCCGATGAAATGTGAACATCGGATCGCGGAACGAAATGCCGCGGATGCCATAGCGGCGAATCAGGTATTCAATCTCTTCCAGCACATTCTCAGGTTGGCGGACACGGTACTTCGAATTGACGAGGTAAGGGCAGTAGCCGCAGGTGTAGGGGCATCCGCGGCTGGACAGCATCGGCAGAGTGATCCCGCGCGCCGTGATAATTGAGTACTTGTATTTCCGCAGAGCGAACTGGTCCCACGTGGGAAACGGAAGCGCGTTTAAGTCGGGAACAAACCCTGCATCCACGACTCCAGACGGGATTTTTCCTTTCGCTAAATCGCCTGCGATCGTCTCGATTTCACTCTTCACAACGAAGTCGCCCGCCTCACGGTAGAACTCAGGCACAGTTGCAGCGAAAGTCCCAAAATAGCCAACTTTGGCGCCGAACTGCTTTCGTGCTTGCTGGCCCAACTCCCTTTCATAGTTACAGTCAGTGATGGACGAAGCGATCAGATACAGATCAGCCGGTTCCAGTTCGTTGTGCTTGATGACGACCTCTGCGCCGTGGGCTTGTAAAATGGAGTGCAGATAAGCCGCGCTAACACTTGGGATGCTGGCGATTCGCCGTTTGGCAATCTCCAAAACGCGGGCAAACCAAGAGTTACCAACCGTGAAAACAGTTCCGTAGCCTCCAGCGACGTCCTTCAGGGTACAGTTCCTGTGACGGGAGGCTGAGAGCACAACAACTTTCATTGTTCTAAGAACACCTTTCGGGCGGGTCAGACGAGAACCGCAACAAGGTAGACAAGGAGTTTCGGGTAATTGATCAAGGAAGGCCCACTCGCAGAATTCGAGAGTTACCTTAGCGTCACGCAAAAGCTCTTGTCAAGAACTCTCTGGGTGAAGCGCTAGCAACGACGCGCAGCAAATCCGGCCAAGAAATCCTTTTGCACAGGGAGTTTTGGGTTGACTCAGCAGCACCGATTGCTTACAATGACGCTGTCAATCACCGACGTCAGTCAAGCCGATCTTCCCAAAATTAGTCGCCCAAATAAACATCCCATGAACTTTACTGTCGGAGAGAAAGTAATCTACCCCAACCATGGGGTAGGGGTTATCGAAAAAATCAACCAGCGTGAGGTTTCGGGGCGACAGGAGTTGTTTTATCAACTGAAGATTGTGTCCAACAGCATGATGGTTATGATTCCGACAGCGAATATTGGAGACGTCGGGCTTCGTAAGTTGATCAAGAAAGAAGTCGTCAACAAAGTTTTTGAGCACTTGCGAAAGTCCCAGGTGACTTCGGCGGCCGACTGGAAGAATCGTTTTAAGGAGAACTCGGAAAAAATGCGGACGGGCTGCATTTTTGATGTTGCCGATGTATTCAAAAGCCTCCACGGCTTGAGTCACACCCGTATTCTTTCTTTCCGGGAAAAAAAAATGCTGGACCGCGCCCGTTATCTTTTAATTAGTGAAGTTGCGACGGTCTGGAACTTGGCAGAAGAGAAAGTCGAAGAGCTCATTGATCGCGCCTTGCTGGGCAAAGACGTCAAGAGAGCGAATGCCTGATCCCTCGCAGATCGGTTTCACTGTCCCGCTAAGTATCAAGCTCCACATTCCAATACAAGTAATCTCGCCAGCTTTCAGGGGCATTCTTGAAAACCAAAGTCAGGCTGAGACTCGGCACCCAACTGGGCTCGACCGGCTTTTGAATGAGCCGTAGTCCCGCTTGGGCAGGGGTTTGGCCGCCCTTCCTCCGGTTACAATCAATGCACGCAGTCACGATGTTTTCCCAGCTCTTGGTGCCGCCCCTTGAAACCGGAATGACGTGATCGAACGTCAGCTCTTCGCTTCGGAAAGCCGTGTTGCAATACTGGCAGGTATATCGGTCACGTGCATAGATGTTTGCTCGTGAGAACTTGACAGTCCGGCTCTTCCTGACCTTTACGTATTTCAACAATCGCAAGATGGAGGGAAGCTTCACTGAAAATGTGACGCTGTGAACCTCTTTCGAGTATTCCTCGATCACCTCAACCTTGCCGGCGAACAGCAGGGTGATGGCGCGTTGCCAGCCAATGATCTTGAGCGGCTCAAAAGAGGCATTCAAAAGGAGAGTGCTTTCCATGGTCTACCTTGAAGTCACGTTGCGACCTGCTGTGCATAACGATCCGCCGAATGGACTACTCCTCAAAAACAAAAGCCGACGACACTCGCTACAGGCGAGCCCGTCGGCTTTCGGAAGAAACGGTAGAGAGGCAAAATCAGGGGCATATCCAGACGTCCTTTTGGTTGCCCGAAAAAACAATCAAAACCACGAATGCGTCACGCTGTTTCATCGAAAGTGCCCCCACCGGATGTTCCGAAACGCCGATCCTGACCAACCGAAGCCTAATCCTTCAGCTGAATTATCTATACGCTAGTTTCTTTGTCAATACGGAATCTTTTTGACCTGTGGATGCGGAATAATGCCCAATAACTGTGCTCCTGGTGGAGCTGTCTAGTCGACCAGAGTCTAGCCGGTGAGCGAGCTATATCAGGCGTTCGGGCCGCCGATCGATTCTCTGGCCGCCACCGGCTCCGTTGTTGACAGCCACACAGGCTTTCAGTATCTTTCCTGTTAACTTGGGCGCGTAGCTCAGTTGGTACGAGCGCTACCTTGACACGGTAGAGGTCATCG
>Ga0187893_10006894_pt1 | contig 19052 bp, 15 predicted proteins | sample MA1701074metaG_FD_139574 | JGI IMG/M metagenome (GOLD analysis project Ga0187893, IMG submission 139574) | White microbial mat communities from a basaltic lava cave in the Kipuka Kanohina Cave System on the Island of Hawaii, USA - MA170107-4 metaG ... | reverse complement strand
TCGAATCCGGGCCCGCGCATGGATACTCCATCATGGAGGCCATCTGGAGCCGGTCCGGAGAGATGTTCCGCGTCGAAGAAGGCGCGCTTTATCCCGCGCTGCACCGTCTGCAAATTAAAGGATGGCTTGCCGCGGAGTGGGGCGTGTCGGAGGCAAATCGCAAGGCCAAGTACTACCGTTTGACCGCTGCGGGACGCAAGCAACTGGCCAGGGAACGGGACGGCTGGAAAAAACTGGCCGTGGGAATGACGCGCGTTCTGGAAGGCGGGAATCCATGAACTGGCTGAGGAGGCTGCAGCACAGGCTGATCGCGCTCACTTGGCGCGGAAAGCTGGAAGACGACCTGGAAGCGGAGCTTGCCGCCCATCTCGCGCTGAAACAACAGCGCATGGAACAGGACGGAGTTCCGCCCGGGGAAGCTGCCAGGCAGGCGCGCATTGCGCTCGGCAGCCGGGCAGCCTGGAAGGAAGAAATACGCGAAGCCTGGACTTTCGGATGGGTGGAACGGGTCTGGCGGGACGTCCGGTTTGGCATCCGGATCCTTGACCGAAACAGAACGTTCACGTTACTGGTTCTGCTGACGTTGACGCTGGGAATCGGCGCTAACACTGCTGTGTTTGCTCTCATCAACGGGTTGCTGTTCCGAACTTTGCCCGTGCGCCAGCCGGAGGAATTGATCCGGATCGCCGTAACGAACCTGCCGCCGGCGGGCCGCTACTGGGTGTCCGGCCGCTCGACCGTAGTGAAGGAACGCCGCAGCCTCAGCTATCCGCTCTATGAGGCTCTCAACGCGCGCAAGGATCTTTTCTCCGGCATGTTTGGCGTTGCCGGGAATGGTTCGGTGGTAATGGAGGCGCGCGGGGCGCCTCATCGCGTTTTTGCGTCCAAAGTATCCGGCTCCTACTTTCCTGTGCTCGGCGTGGAGCCGCTCGCGGGCCGGCTTTTGTCCGAACACGACGATGTTCCCGGCGGCCCGTCCACGGGCTGGGCGGCCGTAATCAGCGAGCCGCTGTGGAGAAGGCTTTTCGGTGGAAGAGCGGATGCAATTGGCGCCAAAATTATTGTGGAGCGCGTCCCGTTCACAATCGCCGGAGTTGCGCCGCCGGGATTCTTTGGTGTGCACCCCGGTGTCGAGATCGATGTGTGGCTGCCGCTGAGCGCCATGGAAGCGATGTATCCCAGTTTCCGGTGGCGCGACAATCGCGGTTCGTGGATGATTCAGGCGATGGCCCGGCGTCCGGCGGGAGTGACGCTACAGCAGACAAGCGAGCAGCTCCGGATTCACTCCCGCACGCTGCTGGAGGAGGTAGCGGAGCCGGGGCTGGACAGCGGCACCAGGCAGCACTTTCTGGCGATGAGGCTGGAGCCGCGCCAGGCGGGCTCCGGCGATTCCTGGGTTGTGACTACCTACATCAAAGCCCTGTGGATACTCATGGCCGCCGTCGGCGCCGTTCTGTTGATTGCCGCGACAAACCTGACGAACCTGATGCTGGCCCGCTCCACCGCGCGCCGGCAGGAGATGGCAGTGAGGCTGGCTTTAGGCGCATCCGCTGGAGTCATCCGGCGTCAATTGATGATTGAAAGCGGGCTGCTGGCCTTCACCGGAACTGTCTGTGGAGTCATCTTTGCGGGCTGGATTGCCGAGGCCCTGCAAAAGGGCATCTCATCCAGCCAGCTTGCAGTGCGGGTCGATACGCGGCTGGACCTTTACGTGTTGGCGTTTCTTTCAATCGTGCTGATTCTTGTGACCGCAATCTCGGGCTTGGCGCCGGCATGGTCGGCTTCGCGCGCCGGCTTGAATGAGGCAATGAAAGTGCGGTCGAGCGGCCGAACCACTTCGCGCTTCCGCGGCTCGCTAATTGTGGCGCAGACCGCGCTCTCGATGACGCTGCTGGGGGCCGCGGGATTGATGCTCGTCTCGCTGCGCGGTCTGCTTGGCGAGTCCACCGGCTTCGAAGCGCGTCAAACCGTGCTCCTCACACCGGACTTGTTCAATGCCGGCATTGAGCGGCCCGATCAGGCGCGCGCATACCAGAATCTGGCCGAACAAACGCGCCGTCAGCCTAATGTCGCCGCCGCGGCCTGGACGATGATCCCGCCGCTGACCGGCGGGCTGTCGAGCGTTACGGCCGAGATCCCTGGCCATGCCGACCTGACTCCCAATGAGCGGATGCTTTTCCGGCACCAGGTAAGCGGACAGTATTTTGCCGCCATGGGCATTCCGATCCTGGCAGGACGCGACTTTCCGCTCGATCCGCCTGAGCGCCGCGCGATGTGCATCCTGAGCGAGAACGCGGCGCGCCGGTTCTTCGGTTCCCCGGATGAGGCCATCGGCAGGCGCATTAAGCCGTACAGGTTGGACTGGCTGGAAGTGATTGCCGTAGCGGGTGACTCAAAATATCAACACATTCGCGAGCCGCGGCCTTTGACTCTGTATACGCCCTACTGGCTCGAAACCCCGAATCCCGGTATGACGCTCGCGGTGCGGCACAGCGGACCGCGAGAGCCGGTGGTCAACGCCATTCAGGCACTGTTTCAAAAGGAAGCGGGGCGACTCCCGTTCACCCGCGTCACGAGCGTGGAGGAAAACCGTGGCGAGTCCGTGCGCACCGAAAAGCTTCTCGCATTCCTATTGGGAGGATTGGCCGCCTTCGCTCTTCTGATCTCGGCTACGGGAATCGCCGGCCTGCTTGCCTATGAGGTCGCAAGGCGGCGGAAGGAGATCGGCATTCGGCTGGCATTAGGAGCGCGGCCGGCGCAGGTTCGCGGCCAGCTGCAGCGCCACGGCCTGAAGCTGGCGGCGGCAGGATTGATTTTGGGAGGCGCCGTCTGCTACACGGCTCGCGGCGTCATCGACTCGTTTCTCTATCGCACCGATTCCACCGATCCGGCCGTGTGGACTGCCGTAATCGTCTTGCTGCTGGCCACGGCTTTAGCCGCAACCGCGCTGCCGGCATGGCGAGCCGCCCGCATTGATCCCATGGAATCGCTACGCGTCGATTAATGAATCGCGTCCGTGGCGCGCGCTCGCGGCGCATGATCCACATTGGAGATGGTAACAATCTCTGTGCGTCAGTCCGCTAGTTTGACGCCGCCAGCAACTCGCTGAGCCACGGCTGTTCGTACACCTCGCGCACCCGTCTGCCGAAGGCGTTGCTGCGCGGCGCGCGGTGCGGCTTTGACCGCGCGAAGCCGATCTGATACAGAGTTGCGAGAATGTCAGGGCGAGCGCGAATGGACCAGTTTTTGCTCGCGGCTTCCCATTGTCTCTGATAGAGCGACAGGATCAGTGCACAGGTGGCCAGGTTGGAGGAAGCATCGAGAAGCGCTTCCGCTACAACCTGCCGATCGGCTGGAAAGGGAATCGGGGAGGGATCGGGAGTGCCGGCGGCCGCAGGCACGATCCATGCCTCGCCGGCCGGCTCGACATCGCGATAAGAGAAGAACGCCGGCTTAGGCAGATCGTCCGGCGTCAGCCCCATTGCCAGCACGCTTGCCGTTTGCGCCGTGCGTGGCTTGATCTGCGCCAGTCCCACTGATATGTCCAATGCGCGGTTGAGCAGCGGGTTCTCGTCGGTTCCGTTCACTTCGATTCGTTCCGGAGGCCTCAGCCCGAAGTAGCCGCGCATATTCTGGGCCCATACCGTGATGACGAGGCGTTCGAGCGCGCCCCGGAAAGGAGAAAGTTGGTCGCGATGCGTGACATAAACGATCGAGGCGACCAGGCGTGGGTCGACATCGTAGTTCACAGCGGCCGCGCGAATGGAATTGCGATGACCGCTCACTATCGCTCGCGCGGCTGAGTCCGACCGGCGTTGTGCGGCCACCAAAACCGTGATAAGCGCCAGACCGGCGACCACTCCAACCGAAACGCGCGCCGGCCGGCCGTTCAGCAGAAACAGCCTCTGCCAATCTTCGGCCTCCAGCCTGAATGCCGATTGCAGGTAGCCCCACAACACGACAACAGGAATCAGGTAGAGCGGGCATAGCCTCAGAAAGTTCGCCACAAGCCGAAGCGGGGAATTAACTCCTTGTTGCACCAACAGCCAGGTATCCTTCACCGCGTACAACAGTACGCATAAAAGCGAGGTCAAAAGCAGGGCTTGCACACCAGCCCGCACCCCTCGTGAACGCCCATCCAGCGCGCCTCCCAAGAGTCTGAGCGTCCAAAAGGCGGCTAGCAGAATCCAGGCCCCGATCGCAAGCGGCGTCAGCCACCAACCCCCTTCAGGCCGCAACCCCGGAAGCGCTGGAGCCAGAATCGCCAGATAGAGTACGGGATTGAGCAAGCCGAACGCGATTTCCAACGTCAGCCACGCCCACCGGCGCGCAAAGGCCGGCGCGTAGCTCCGGCTCTGCTGCCCGTGCGCTCGTCCGGGTATGGCCCAAATCGCCAACGCCAGCAGCGCAAGGTTTACGAAGGTAAACGAAAGAATGAGCAGGACCATCCCGTACAGCGAGTACACTCTCGCCAGCCAAACACCGCCGATTTCGAGCAGGCCCTCCACTTGGGGATCCGGTGAAACTCAGACCTTCGGTTTTGGCGCAGGCAGCTCGCGGGCTTCACAAACCGACTGGAACCCCTGCCGGGCGTGTGAGCCGTCGCAGAATGGTTTGTTTTCCGAGTGACCACACCGGCAAAGTGAGATCACAGTTCGCCCGGCCAGACCAAAATCCTTCCCGCTCGCGTCCGCTATCGAGAACTCCCCTTCCAGGCGCAGGGGACCGTTGTTGTTGACTGTGACTTTCATCGCCTCACGATGGTAGCAAACCCCGCGGGTATAATGAGGGCAATGAGTGGTCACATGGCGTTGGCTGTAATTTTCGCCGCCGTGGGCCCCGCGCAGACTTTGGAAACGCATCGCTCTGAGCTGGCGCCGGAAACGCTTCTGCTGGCCAAAATCAAGGTCCGCGCGTCCGAGAACCTGGAAAAGCTCCCCAATTACACTTGCCTTGAAACGATTGAGCGGTCTCGCCGCCCCGCTTCTTCCCGCCGCTTTCAACTCATCGACGTCGTGCGGCTGGAAGTGGCCTTCGTCAACAATAAGGAACTGTTCGCCTGGCCCGGCTCGGATCATTTCGAGGATCGCGATATTACGGACCTGGTCTCCGGCGGCGCCATCGGCAACGGCAGCTTCGCCTTGCACGCCCGCGGCGTGTTCCTGTCCCGTTCTCCCGGTTACACCTTCGTGGGAGAGCGTATTCGGGATGGCCGCGCGACGATACGCTTCGACTATCGCGTGCCGATGTTCATGAGCGGCTACAGGATTCGCGTCAAGCCTCTTGAAGGCATTGTCGGATATGAAGGCTCATTCTGGGTTGACGCCACATCGCTCGATCTGGTCCGTCTCGAAGTCAGGGTAACCGAGGTTCCGCCGCATCTGCCAATTACTTCCGGGACCGAAACACTGGAATATCGAAGACAGCGGATCGGTGAAGGCGACTTTCTGCTACCGCATTCCTCCGAGATGGTTCTCACGGATCTGCGAGGCAACGAGAGCCACAACCGGATTTCGTTTTCCGCCTGCCGCCAGTACGCCGGCGAGTCCGTGCTGAGTTTCGCCGACGCGCCCGAAGGCTCAGTGGAGGAAAAGAAACCGCCGCGGCGCATAGAAATCCCGGCGGGCGTCGATCTCGATCTCCGGTTGGATACGGACGTCGAAACGGGTAAATCCGCCGTGGGCGATGCGCTGCAGGCCACCGTGATGCGCGACGCCAAACAAAAAGGACAGGTCGTAGTGCCAAAGGGCGCGGTTGTATCCGGAAGGCTGGTGAAGCTGCAATATGCCGGCGCCGAGAGGCAGCCGCGGTGGATCGCTGGGCTGGAGTTTTCAAAGATCGAGTTTGAAAACACGGTCGCCCCCTTCCACGCCCGCATGTCTCCGGTCACGCCGATAGGGTCATTTGGCCTCACCGGCTCGACGGGTCCACTCGTGGAAGCTCGTCTGCGCGAGCAGCCCCCCGAGAATCCATGGATTGGTATTCTCTACTTGAGGGGTGAGCGGGGCAGGATCCCCGCCGGAACGCGCCTCACTTGGCGCACGGGAACCCCTTCCATCGAGGAGCAGAAGTGATTCATTTCGATTCGGAAGATAATAAAGCACTGTTTGCGCGCTCCCTGGAGTTCGCCAAAAAGCAGGTTCGAAGCCTCATCGAAGCCTATCCCGGCTTCTATCCCATGTACACCAAAGAGGGATGCTGGAAACATGAGGGCCCCGCATGGACCCACTGGTGCGATGGCTTCTTCCCCGGGATGATGTGGATCTTCCGCCGGCATTGCCAGTCGAACAAGAAAGAAGAGAAATTCTGGATCGACAAGGCCATTCAGTACACCAAGCCTCTGGAGCCGCGCAAGGCCGACAAAGAGGTACACGACCTCGGGTTCATCTTTCTCTCCACTTATTACCGTTGGTATTCCCACACCAAGGACTCGGCGATCAACGAAGTGATCATTGAGGCCGGCAAAACGCTGGCGCTTCGCTTCAAGGAAAAAGGACAATACCTGAGGTCGTTTGTAGCCGAGAATTCGCTGTTCATCGACATCATGATGAACGTCGGCATCATCTTCTATGCAGCTAGGGAAACGCACGACCGCAACCTCCGGGAAGTCGCCGTGCGGCACTGCCTAACCACGCGGCGCGTGCTTGTGCGGGGCGATGGGTCGACGGCGCATGAAGGTCTGTTTGACCTGGAGACAGGCGAGTTTCTCCAGCAGACCACCCACCAGGGGTATCGCGGCGATTCCTGCTGGTCGCGCGGGCTGGCCTGGGCGCTTTATGGCTTCACTACGTCCTATGAGTACAGCCGTGATCCGCGCCTCCTGGCGACCGCGGAAGCCTGCTCGGACTACTACATAACCCACGCCAACCCCGACGGCGTTCCACCCTGGGACTTCAGCGCGCCATTGCAGAGCCGCAAATTGCTGGATACTTCGGCGGCGGCGATCGCGGCCAGCGGCTTGTTTCGCCTCTCCCGCCTTCTACCGGACAAAACCAAAGGACACTTCTATTGGGCGAGCGCCATGCACATCCTGCGCGCCTTGTGCGAGAAACACCTGGCGGATAATGACCCGGCCTGGGAAGGAATCCTCAAGGGCGGCGTCTACCACGTCAACAAAGGTCTTGGCGTCGATGAGAGCGTCATGTGGGGCGAGTATTTCTTCTGTGAAGCGCTCGATCAGGCGCTGCGGTAAGAAGGGTTTTCTTCCCGGAGCACTCTGAGCAGCAGGGCCGCCGTGGGATGCAGCAGGGCCGCCAGCAGGAAAGCCGCTGGATAACCCCACGCTCCGATCAACAGCGCCAAAACCTGCGCAATCGCCGCGCCGGCCAGGCTCCCCGCCGATCCCATCAATCCAAGAATGGAAGCGGATTCGGCCGGCGTCAGAATCTCGGCGCCCAGCGTCGCGATGTTCACCGCCCATACCTGCGTCATGCAGGCCGACACCGACATCAGCAGGATCGCCGCCGCCGTCGATTGCACCAGCACCGCCAGTCCGCCCAACGGTGCAATCGCCGCCACGGTGTACAGCACGCGGCGCCTCGCAACTTGCGGATCCATCCCTCGCCGGATCAGCAGATCCGAAATGGATCCGCCGCCCACGGCGCCCACATCCGCCGCCACAAACGGCACCCACGCATAGAGACCGATCTCGGCAAGGCTCAATCCGCGCACGCGCTGCAAATAATCGGGCAGCCAGAACAAGTAAAAGTACCAGACCGGATCACTAAACAGCCGCGGCGCGACTAGGGACCACACGGCACGCTGCCTCAGCAGCGCACACCAGGCTATTGGTTTGGGGCCGGGCACCGTGGCACGCGATGGAAAAGTCTTGTACCACACCAGCGCCAGCAACAGGCCCAGCGCTCCCGGCAACAGAAAAGCCGCGCGCCAGCCCAGCCATAACGTGATCGCTGCAATCAGCGGAGGCGCCAGAATCGCCCCCACCGAACTGCCGGAAGAAACCACGCCCATCGCCAGCGCCCTTCTTTGCGATTGGAAAAGTTCAGCCGAAGCCTTCAGTCCCGCGGGGTAGATCACCGGCTCTCCGATCCCCAGCAGGAATCGCGAAAAAACGAGAAACCGCGCGCCATTCGCCAAACCCGTCAGCATGCCTGCCAGCGACCACCACGTGATGCACGCAGTGACCCCTGCGCGTACTCCTATCAGATCCACCCACCGGCCCCCTACGGCGTACATCACGCCGTAGGAGAAGAGAAACGCGCTTACCGCGTTGGAATAGTCGAGGTCGCTGAGATGCAACTCACGGCGCAGCGTCGCCGAGAGCACCGAAAGCGTCTGCCGGTCGATGTAGTTGAGGGTTGTAGCGCAGAAGAGCAGCGCGATGGGCCACCATCGCCAAGTCCCGCCTGCGCTAGCCGGTAAACGGTCCGGCATTGATCTGATCCAACGCGGCGCGGACCTTTACTCCATCCACTTCCTGCACCGTCTTCCGCATCTCCGTCGCCATCGCCCCGGCTGTCCCCGCGGCCTGGCCCATGAACATCGACGTGGCATTCACCCGAGAGCTCGATTGCGCCAGCCGGGTGGCGGAATGGCATCTCCCGGCCACCAGGAGATTGGCCACTTTCTTCGGGAGTAGCGAACGGTAGGGAATATCGTAGTAATCAGGCTGATATCCGTCCAGGCCGCCCAACCCGCCCGGCTTCACATTCGCCGATCCCGTGGTGGCGTAGTTCGGGTGCAGATCGAGATACCATGTGCCCGTGGCCACGGCGTCGGCGAACTTCTTCTCTTCTTTAATGTCGCTCTCAGTCAGCACGTACTGCCCGTTGATCCGCCGCGATTCGCGGATACCGATGTACGGGCCGCTTATCACGAAGTACGAATTCTCGAAGCCAGGAACCTTCTCCTTCCACAACTCGTACATCGTCCACGCGTCGCGGCGCCCCTGCATTTCGCAGCGCGTCAGATCTTCGGGATCGATCGGATCGCCATTTACCCGGATTGCGTGGAAGTTCAGTTCGTTTTTGGCGAACATGAACGACATGCCAGGCCCGTAATAATTCTTCAGCTTTCCCTCTTTGTGCGCCGCAATCACCACTTCGCGCGCCCGCGCCCGCAACTGTGGATTGTCTTCCACGTTCCCGATACGGAAGTGCATGGTCATCGGCATGTACTCCGGCCAGGTTTCGAAGGGTGCGCCCGACCAGGCCGCAACATCGCCATCGCCGGTGCAATCAATCACCGTTTTCGGGCGGAAGCGCTGCAACCCGCCCTTGTTCGCCACCACCACCTGCTCGATGCGCTGCCCCTTCATCTCCACTCCGGCGACGAAGGAGTGGAACAAAACCTGCAATTTCGGCTCGGATTGGATCATCTCGTCGAGCAGGATCTTGAACCGCTCGATGGACCGGATGGTCGGATTGTGCGCGTACACGAATTCATCGGACGTACTGCACACTCCGCTCCGTGACAGGAGTTCGAGGGCGATCCCGCGCTGCACAATCTTCTTGTCGCCCTTGCGGGCAATCCCATCGAAAAACGGCAGGCCGACCGTTGTGATGATGCCCCCGGCGAATCCCGCCCGTTCGACCATCAGCGTCTTTGCGCCCCTGCGGGCCGACGCCAGCGCAGCTACCACGCCGGCGCAGCCTCCGCCGCACACCATAACATCAGGATTGAAATCAATGGCCATAATTGTTTCCGCTTTCTACCATCTAGAAGATCACCTTCATCGCAAGCTGTCCACTGCGGTTCCCCGTTTTGCTGGTTACGCGCCCGAACAGCGGAGTGTCCACAGTGGTTCCCGGCGCGCCCCACAGCGGATGATTGAACAGGTTGAAGAACTCCGCCCGGAACTGTACAAAGACACGTTCTGAAATGAACGTGTCCTTGAAGAATCCCGTGGTCCAGCTATTGATCCCCGGCCCGCGCAAATCCGGGGAATAGCGCGTCGTGTTGCCGAAGGTGAAGGGCGCCGGCTGCGTGAATACGGTTGTATCGAACCAGCGGTCCGGTGTCCGTTCGCTCGCGGGGAGCCTGGCCGAGCGGCCCAGATTAACGGGGCGGGTCCCTGCGCCGAATCCCAATTGATTCACCGGATTCCCGATTGCCAGCGGTGTACCGCTCTGGAACGTCGTCACGCCGTTGATCTGCCATCCGCCGATCAGCGTGTTCAGCCCGCGTCCGGCGCCCCCGGCGATTGCCTTACCCTTTCCAAACGGCAACTCCCAGACATAGGCCAGCGTCAGCCTGTGCGGAATGTCGATGGGAGAAAGCCCCCGCTCGGCGCGCAGGTTGCATTGGTTCTGGGCGCCTGTTCCCTGCCAGTAGCGCTCCCCCACATCGCCGATATTCTTAGCCCAGGTATAGGAGGCAAGCACCGTGTAGCCGCGCGCAAACCGCCGCTCTACCTTGGTCTGAAGCGAGTTGTAGTTCATGTTCCCCGAACTCTGGTTGTTGTTCTGCACATCGGTAAACTGCGGGAAGGGAAGCATCAGTTGCCCGGAGTTGAGCGTCCCGGCCGCGAATGGCCCTCGCGGCACCAGCCCGGCATACGGATTCGGCACCTGACGGCGTAAATCCGCGCCGCGCGCGAACAAGTCCACCGGAAGCTGATTCATCATCACATTGATGAATTGCTTCACGCCGTGCGAACCGACATAGCCTACGTCAACCAACCAGTTCCTGATCTCGTGCTGGATGCCGAAATTGTACTGCTGGCTGTACGGCGCCACGACGTCTCGCCGCTGCGTCGTGATATTCTGCCCGATCAGCGTCGCCGCTCCCTGCGAGCTGCCCGGGGGTAGATTAAATCCATCGGGGAACGGATCGCGAAGGAAGCGGAACGGGGTCAGGCCGCCATCGACGGAAGCTACGAACGGCGTATCGCCATCGAAGCCGGTCGCCCCGAAGGCGATGGCTCCGTATCCATTCATGAGGTTCGGCTGATAGAAGATTCCATAGGCCGCTCGCAATACCGTTCTTTCGGTCGCTTTGTATGCCAGCCCGATGCGCGGATTCCAATTGTTCCGGTCGAGGTTTTGGCGGTAGCGTGAAGCGATGTCCTTGCCCATGAATTGCAATCCGCCCACGGCGGGCGCATAGCGCTGCGTCGCCACGGACTGGACATTCAGATCGAACGTGCTTGAACGGTTGAACCGCTCCGTGAACGGCGTTTCAATGTCCCAGCGCACACCAAGATTTAGCGTCAGACGGTCCGTCACCCTCCAATCGTCCTGCAAGTATGCCGCGCCGTAGAAATACTGGATGGCGATCGAGCCGGGATAGCGATGGTTGCCGCCTGCCGGCGTTCCCAGAAGCAGCGACGCAAGCCCCCATCCCGCCGATGGGCTTGCGGCAAACGGATCCTGCTGGGTCCACGTCCGGTTGAATGAAAAAGACGGAGTCACGTCCACCGCCTGGATGTCGAAATAACGGAAGTTGCGAAAGTCGCCGCCGAACTTAAGCGTGTGCCTGCCGCGGATCTTCGTCAAACTCCCCTGCAAAGCATGCGTGATGTCGCCTCGCCGCAGCAGGTCGCCGTTCGAGCGTGTCCCCAGCCCTTCGAAATTCTCCACGCTTACCGGCGGAAATACCGGATAGAATGACGATGCCGCCAGCGATCTCGGAAATCCCAGCGTCGTGATGTCGAAGCCCGTTGATTGCGGCAGGCGGCTCAACAACTGGCGTTCAACGAATAGCGCATGTCCAGAACCAGCGTGGGCGACAGCGCGTTCGTGTAGCCGCCCACGGCGTTCTTCGGATACACAAACAAATCCGACCCGCCGCCGCGGGCGGAAAACGCTCCGGCCGGATTCTGTTGCCGCAGGCACGAAGTGCAGGCGGGTTGCGCGCCGTACAGGTTCGCCGCGCCTCCGCCCTGATCGCTGTGCGAATAGCGGAAAAACAGCCGCTGGTTCGCTGTCAGGTTGTGGTCCACCTTGATGCTCCAGGCGTTCTGGCGGTTGTAGCCGGAAGGTGTCGCGATGAAGTTCTGCACGTTGGTGAACGCGTCGGCGGGCGCCGTGTTCGGGTCCGGATAATAACTGGCGAGGCTTCTGCCCACGGGGTCAACGCGATTAGCCGGAATCACGTTCCCGGGAAACGCCTGCCGTGTGTAGCGGTTGGTCTGATTCGGCACAGCCGTCGTCGACAGCGGATCGTAAATCGTGACCAGCCCGCCATTGGCCAGCCGCCGGTTGGAGAAGTTGCCGGTCTTTTCCGCCGCCGTGGGCACCGTCAGCAGCGAACGAGTCGGCAGCACGTCGCGATATCCCTCGTAGTTGTGGAAAAAGAAGGTTTTGTTGCGTCCGTTGTATACCTTTGGCAGCAGCACCGGACCGCCGACCGTGTAGCCGAACGTGTGGATATTAGTGAAGTCCCGGTTACGGCCGCTGCGGTTGTTCAACCACGAATTCGCGTTCAACGCCCGGTTGCGCCAGAAATCGTATGCCACGCCATGTAACTGGTTGGTCCCCGACTTGTACGTCGCATTCACCACCGCCCCGCCCGTGCGCCCAAACTCCGCCGACATCGCATTCGTGTGGATCTTGAATTCCTCAATCGCGTCGAGGGTGGGAATAATCGAAGCCGCATTCATGTTGGCCAGTATCGCCGTCGCCCCGTCGAGCATGAATTCGTTCGAGTTCACCTGTCCGCCGTTCGAACTCCACCGCCCGAATCCCACCGAGCCAGAAGTCGCGGGAGCCGCCCCGGCCCCGAAATCGTTCACCCCTGGAATCAGGTTGATCAGTTGAAGCAGGTTGCGGTTCGACAGCGGAATGCGCGTCACCTTCGTGTTGTCGATCAACTGTGCCACGGTCGAGGAACTCGTTTCCAGCAAAGGCGTCTCGCCGGTCACCTCAATGACCTCACTCACGTCGCCCGGCGCCATCGAGACGTCGATCCTTAGCTTGAGACCCGTATCGAGCTTCAACCCCTCGCGCGAGAAACTCTTGAAGCCCGTCTGCCGCGCCAGAACCCGGTAAGTGCCCGGCGGCAACAGCACGATTTCGAAAAACCCGGATTCGTTCGACACGCCGGATCTCTCGCTATTGGTCGCGGTTTCCACCGCGCGCACCGTGACGTTCGGCATCACCGCTCCGCTCGAGTCACGAACGTAGCCTAAGATGGAACCGGTGAACGTCTGCGCCACCACCGGCGCAACACCCAGAAGCATCAGAACGATCCATTTGGTCATCATGCGGTCAGTATCTGGTAAAGATCTGGTAAAGTCAAGGCGTATGGGTTCCGATCGGGTGAAGTGGGAAGCTGTAGCCGGTCAGATTTCGCGTCATATCCATGAGGGCCGCTTCGCCGGCGGCTATCTTCCAGCCGAGCGGCAGTTGGCCGAGCAGTTCGGCGTCACGCGTCCCACGCTGCGCCGCGCTCTGCAATCCTTATCCGAAGCGGGAATGCTGGAAAGCCGTCCCGGCGTAGGCACGAAACTCGTCGAGAAAGTGCCGCCCAGCCAAATCATCGCCCTTGAACTGCCGGACATCGCCAACCGCTTTTACGTCGAAGTTACCGAAGTCATCGAATACACCACGCTCCAGCGCGGCTATCAGCTTCTGCTCAGCAGTTACCGCTATCGCGACAACCTGCGCGAAGCGCAATTGAAGCAATTCGCCGCGCAAGGCGTGAGCGGCGTGATCCTGGGCCATGATTCGAGCCGCGAGCTTCCGGCCGCGCTCGACCACCTGCGTGAGCGTTCCATCCCGGCTGTGCTGCTTTTCAATGTGACGATGTCCTGTCCCTTCGACAGCGTCACTATCGACCAGCACGCCGGCGTCATGCAAGTCCTCCGCTATCTGTTCTCGCTCGGCCACGAGCGGATCGCCTTTTGCCGTCCGCTGGAAAGTTCCCGGGTCACATTGCGCGAGTCGTTCTTTCTGGAGATCATGTCGGAGGCCGGCTACGCGGTTCCCCCCGAGTTTCGTGTGACGCTGGAAGGACTCGAATCAGGCCCCGAGGTTCTGAGGAAACTCCTCGCGCGCAAGCAGCGGCCGACCGCCCTCTTTGCGGGCAACGACAAGGTGGCCCTGATTGCGATGAAGCGGCTTTCAGAAATTGGATGCCGCATCCCCGAGGACATCTCGCTGGTCGGCTTCGACAACCTCTCCTATACCGAACATCTCCCCGTTCCGCTCACGACGGTCGATCAGCCCAAGGATCTGCTTGGCCGCCGCGCCTCGGAGTTGCTGTTCGAGCGCATCGAGCACGGGCCATCCCTGCCTCCGCGGCGCGAAGTCTACCAGCCGCGGCTGGTCGTCCGGGCCTCTTGCGCGGCCCGGCGGTGAGGGATCAGAGCAGCCGCCAGTTCACTTCAATGGTGGCCGCCACCGTGACAGCCTCGCCGCCCTTTGTGCCGGGGTTGAATCGCCATTGGCCGATCGCTTCCATGGCTTTTTCGTTCAAGCCGAATCCAACCGCCTGAAGGATTCGCAAGTTGCGGGCGATGCCGTCCGGTCCGATTTCAGCGTAGACGACTGCTTTTCCCTCGTACTTGGCGGCGCGGGCTTGAGCGGAGTATTGGGGCTCCTCTTTGTGGATCAGGGCCGGGGCCGTCACACCGCCTCCGATTCGGTGGATGCCGGATTGCGCGGTTTTCTGCCCCGCCATCGCCCTTGAGCCCTCCTCTTTCCGGATCTGGATGGCTCGTGCCCGTAGGGAATCCGATTCCTCGTTCCTTTGCTCGCGACGCAGGAAAGCCGCGTAAAGCTCCATAACGGTGGCTGCCTCACCGGAACTCGGATCCTCAATTGCCAGCGCGGCTTTGTACAGGGACTCGGCCTCATCCTTCTTTCCCTGACTATCACGTGCAACGGCCAGCCACATGGTCGCCTGACCAGCTCTCACAGGGTCGGCTAGCTGCGCTCTCTGGAAATAGTCCGCCGCGCGATCGACATCCTTCCGGATCATTGCAATCATGCCCAGGCCGGTGAGGGGCGCCACTGCGTCCGCTTTGTTCTCGAGGATCGACAGCGCTTTCGAGAAGGCAGGCTCCGCAGCATTGGGATCATCCCGGAGTAGAGCCTCGTGGCCGATTTTCGTCAATTCCATTCCATCGCCTGAGGCGGGCCCCGGTTGTGGCGCATTAGTTTGCGCCTGGAAGGCGGCCAAAGGAACGACGATACCCGCGGTGAGAAGGGCGCCAGCCAGCAACGACGCTCGTCCGAGCGGGCGGCGATTCAGGCGGCTATCGAGGATGGCTTTGAGCCGCTCTTCCAGTTCCAAAGGGCGGGCTATCCCGACTGCCAATCCTGCCGCCAGCGGGGAGTGCAGGCCGCGCGCAACCGCCAGAAGATGTCCGGCATAATCCGAGGCGCGCGCTCCAGCGCCTAGGACCAGATCGTCCGTAGCGCGCTCGCGTTCCTTGAGGGACCCGCGCAAGGCGACCCACGCCAGCGGATTCCACCAATAGAAGGTGACAGCGATCTTCGCCAGCAAATGCGCGGCCACATCATGACGGCGAACATGCGCCAACTCGTGCAGCAGCACCATGCGCCGCCGCTCTTCGCTCCACTCGCTCGCTCCGGCCGGCAAGAACACGGTTGGCCTCAGAAAGCCGAAGGTCATAGGCATTGTCTCGCCGCTGGTTTCGAAAACCTCGACTTGCCGGCGAATCCCGAGGGATTTTTTCACGGCTGCGATGCCAGGGTCGGTCACGCGGCGCCCTTCCCGGCGAAGCCGCTTGATGGCCGCTCCCGCAGCCAGCATCCGCGCCAATCCCGCCGCCGATCCGAGCGCCCACGCCAGCGCCAGCAATTGCCGCCAGTCTGGGCGCCATGGAGCGGAGCTTTGCGAACCAAGCTGCGATGCCTGCCCCTTGAGACCCGTTCGGTCTGCTTGAAGTGCGTCCGCGGTGATTGTAAATAGAGCTGAGTCCGGAGCCAGGAACACGCCGCCCATAGGAAGCCGCAGCGCGGGCAGCGAAACGGAAAGCAACGGGAGCGCTATCAATGCCGCTGCGACCGCTGTCCAAACCAGGTGCCGAGCCGCGGCCGGCCGCCGGTGAAGTAGAGTTACCGTTACCCAGGCCGCCGCTAGCAACGCCATACTCTTGAGCGCCATTTCGAGCATTTACTTACCCTCCCTCTTCGCTTCTTCGATCATCTCCGCCATACGGTCCAACTCTTCTCGCGTCAGTTGCTTGGACGAAACATCCAACAACGCCGCAACGATCTGCTCCGGCGAATCGCTAAAGAAAGTCTCCAGCAATTGCTTCACAGCCGAACGCTTGGCCTTTTCCCGCCCAACCACGGGCGTGTAAACGTACTTCAGCCCGTCCGCTTCGTGTTTGACGTGGCCCTTCTCTTCCAAGGTACGGAGCAGAGCACGCATTGCTGAATAGCCCGGGGCGTCTTTGATGGCCTCCTGAACCTCGGCTACGGAGGCTCGCCCAAGCCGGTAAAGAACCTCCATGATCTGCCGCTCACGCCGGCTCAACCCCGCTGGTTCCATCAACGCCGCTCCTGCTGGTTTTCTAGCATCTGCTAGAAAACTAGCATAAAGGCGGGCGGTTGTCAACAGTTTTTTTCGCAACGCGATGAAGCGGTTTCATTTTTCAAGACTCCAGAATCCCCGTATCCCAATTCGACATACGTTCCGCATCCCCGGGAAGATCGCATCGACGAGTACTACGTTCAGGCGGGTCCCGATAAATTCCTCAGCGGTTACCTGCGTCAGGTTGGGGGGCACCACCTGGCACTGGCTCGGCACGGCTATCCGATTTGTGCCTGATGATTTCCGTCTGCGCTCCGGGTTCGGAGCCGGCGTGGACTGGCCAATTTCCTATCACGAACTCGAGCCATCAGGTGGGACGGAATCTAATGGATCATCCCACGCAATTACGGCTTCTGTGCCACGAGGCGGACCAACCTGACTTTGTTCAGCGTCTAATCGGCGATGTCCTCGGTGTCCTCAAATTTCACCATCCGCAGAGGCAGCATGACGCGCAGCAGGCGGGCGGGATCGATATCCACGGGCCTGCGCCCCGAAGTCCCTTCCTCGGACGCGAAGCTTTCAATCACCAACAATCCGCCCGGGCGGAGCGCGTCGCGAATCTTCTGAACGAAGCCAGGATCAGAGACCGGAAACGGCTCGTAGGTGATGACGATCAGGTCCCATCGCGACGAACCATAGTCGAAATGGGCTGCATCGGCGACGATCGTGTTGATCCTGAGACCCGCGGAGGCGGCGTTCTTCTGAGCGACCTGAATACCGCCGTCGGAGATATCAAAAGCCGGTGACGTCCCACCCCTTCGCGGCCAGGAACAGGGAGTTTCGTCCTTGCCCCATGCCCGCATCGAGCGCCTTGCCGGGTTTGCGGTTCTCGACAACCGAAACCAGCAACGCATTCGGACGAGTGCTGAATCCGCTGCCGGAACTGGCATAGATGTTATTGAAGATCTGCCGCCAGCCATCGGAGTGCGTACGCATCCGTTCCATGATTCGTACGATGCGCCCGCCCGCTTCGTTGCCTGGCACACCGCGCTCGATGAGATGCGCGCGATAGGCGCCCATCAGGACCCCGGGATCATGCGACGGTTTCGCGGACTTCAGCCATTCGAGAAAGTCCGCCCAGATGCGGTCGATGTCGTCTTGTGCGCAGGCGTCCACTGCGTTGAGCAAACAGGCGCTGATGAGCCACTGAAGCATGCAGCGCCGGGTCGCAGTCATGTTGGCCATGGTATCGCAAAAGGTCTAGTTCACACGGGCCGCGGTAACGTTTATCATAAGCGTTTGCGGGGAGATCACGACGCTACGAAACTCCTTGCCGCGGCGCAACACCACCATGCGATTGACCAGCGGCGCCGGCACTTGGGGGAGGTTCACCGTGAACGAGCCCGTGCAATCGGGATTGATCGTGTAGGTTCCCGTCCCAGGCTGGTCGGGAAACAGACCCGAAAGGGAGCCTTTAACGGTCACGTTTTCGGCATGGGAGATCAAGCCGGCGCCGTCGAAGACCTGGATAAACACTCCGATGACCTGCTCGATGGTTCCGGGTGCAACTCCAGGAAAATCAGGCAGCACCCTCGGCGCGGGCCGGGTGCCCGTGATGGTCATGGCGTAGGCTCCCTTCAGCGATCCGCTGTCGCAAGCTTCCGGCCTTCCCCCAGCGAGGCAATTTGGGGTCAGCAGCGCCAGCGCCGCCAGTGTTGCGCTTATCTGAATGCGGGGGCGGTTCATTTTAATCGACTCCTGTGAAATGTGACGATTACCCACTCCCGCATCATGAACCTTTCGTCAGTTCCGGGCCATGGACGTCGCGTTGATTTGTTCTGAAGATTCTCTGAACAGATGTCCCCTTGGGAGCCAGCGAGTTGCATGATGTCCCGTATAATCGGCTTATGGCCGGAGCAGCCGGGAAACCGCTCTTTCGCATGGGGGACTACGAGTTGGATACGGCCCGCTTTGAGCTGAGCCGCAAAGGACGTCCCATTCGGATCGAGCGCCTTCCAATGCAACTGCTGCTGTTGCTCATCGAACAGCGAGAGGGATTGGTCCGCCGTGAAGAGATTGTGGAACGGCTGTGGGGTCGAGGTGTTCATCTCGACGCCGGTAATGGGATTAACACGGCGATCAGGAAGCTGCGGCGCATTTTTCGGGATGACGCGGCGCGCCCGCAGTTTATCAAGACTGTAACGCGCGTAGGGTATCGCTTCATTGCGCCGGTAGAGGTGATCGGGCCAACGATCTCCGCGTCAAACGAGCGATCGCGAGTATTGGTTGCGGTATTGCCATTCGCCAATCTCACGGCCATTCCGGGCCAAGAATACCTTGCCGATGGAATCACCGAAGAGACGATCAGCCATTTGGGACAGATGGAGCCGTTGAGACTGGGCGTGATCGTGCGAACGTCCACGATGGCATATCGTGGCGCCGCGAAGACGATCGCCCAAATCGGCGCTGAATTGAACGTGGACTTCGTGCTGGAGAGCTCCATAAGGCGCGGGCAATCGAGCGTGCTGTCCAGGTTCGCCTTGCACCCCCCGCCGCCGATGGGTGGCGCCCTCATACCAAGATCCCTGAGGCTTATGACTTATACCTGCGCGGCGTCTACTTCTGGAATCAACTGAACCCGCCAG
>Ga0187893_10006893_pt1 | contig 19052 bp, 6 predicted proteins | sample MA1701074metaG_FD_139574 | JGI IMG/M metagenome (GOLD analysis project Ga0187893, IMG submission 139574) | White microbial mat communities from a basaltic lava cave in the Kipuka Kanohina Cave System on the Island of Hawaii, USA - MA170107-4 metaG ... | reverse complement strand
CTTCATTGAGACATCTCCGATTTATGATCTCTTAACTGAAACTCTCATTCGCATGATTCGGGTTGCTGCTCCGAAGCTTAAATGGGCACAACCGATCCGATTTGGTGTGAGGCTCACGCCAGGGCCCTCACGAGATTCTCGACCAGGTAACAAATGGCTAAACCACCATTTCTTGAGAACGGTCGACCCTCGGATCTCGATCGCCCTTTCCCAGCCTGACTCCTTCTGCCATTTTCGTGACTACTTGGAAGCGAACTAACTGCAACTGGGCATGGTTAAAGAACACGTTTTGCGATGCGAGTAGGGAAAATTGGTATCCTTACCACATAAACCCTGCATTTTCGAGTGGGATTTGTACTGCTCCATTTTTCAGTGGTCTTGAAGTGAGTGCTGTCGACGACCTGCACCAACGCTGCAGGGTGGGCTTTACCTTCGATAGCGCGACTCGTGTGGCATCGTCGAGAAAGGCGATGAGGTAGGTCTTGCGCCGGGGACCATCGACAAAGGCTGTGGGTCCGTAATATCCAAGTCAGTGAAGCATCAGGCGACCTTTTACCCAGTGGCCGATGCGCAACACCCGGTTCTCGTGCTCGCGCTCGGAGGTGCATTTGCCCCGCAACCCAATGCGAAACTTGCTTCTCCGTCGGTCCTTCTTCTGACTCGTAGTCCGTTTGAAACAAAAGCCTGGCGAAATAAGCGAAATTTAATCGAGGCCGTTTATACAGCAGGCCGAGTTTCGCGGCTCGGACTCTGCGTCACTCTTGACACCCATGGCCCGCGTGTCGATAAACAGCATCTCCGCTTTCGAGAGCCGGCCCCGACGGCGCAGTCTCTGGATCAAATCCTTGAGCTGAGTCAGGATGGAATGTTCCCAGTCGTCGTATGACTTAACGCCATCGCGAAGATCCGTGATGCCTACCTCTATGGAGTCGACCGAGGTGCCTAAGGGAATCGTGAGGAGAAATCGCATTGGAGCTGGAAGAAAAGCCTGCCCCTGCTTGCTTGTCAAGGAGGAACATTTTACGACGCTGAAAAACGGCTTCGCGCGCGGCGAACCGGTGATCATGACTGAAATATTCGAACGTATTACGACATTCTGCAGAAGCTTGAGGACCCGTCTCAACCGCAGTCGGACGGCGCAAGGGACCGGCCCTGGGCAGTGACCACCGGCTATATCTAGCTCCTGTTGGTTCCGATCCGCGATAAGGGAATGTAGCAAGATTCGCTGTATCGAGCGATCGCGACTCACGTTGATTTCACGTGATCGAGCAGTTCATCTGACTTGGGCAGGTTCGCTACCTGACCGAAGCCGGTTGTTTGATAGCGCTGGTCGATCTCTGCCTGCTCTTCGGCGGTTCTCCCGCACGCGCGTCGTCAAGACAGTTTTTCACCTCCCTGGCGAGGAGTTGCACGTGCGGCTCGTAGAACGACTCAGCGTGTTCGCAATCGACGTAGTAATGTGCCGTTTCTGTGGCCAGCTCGGCCCACACGTTTTTTTCGAGCTCGGCAGCTTGCCTATAGTCTCTCGCCCAGATAAACGAAATCTTCCCTTCATACCTGCGCAGTACATAGTTCTCCGCCGCGCGCGTATGCATCTCGACGGTATAGCTCGGCAACAGCGCGTACGGCAGCCTCAACCGGTAGCCGGGCAGAGCCCGGCGGCACGTAGAATAAACGTTGACCGCGATTCTGTGCAGGATCCCGACGGCGTGCGACGAGGCGTAGGCCAGTTTTTCCCGAATACCGGACAAATCGGCAAGCTGGCGCAAGTGGTGTTTAAGACGTCGGAAAGCAATATAGCGTTCCGAGTTCGTCGCACGGTTGGGAGGGTTGGGATCGATCAGGATCAGCGCAGCCACACGCTCGCCCTGAGCGTGCAGTTGCTGGGCCATTTCGAATGCGATCAGGCAGGGAAGACAATCGCTGCTCAAATAATAGGGACCGCGCGGCTGCACCGCGCGCACCTCGGTCAAAAATTCAGCAGCCAGCTCTTCGATGCTCGGCACAGACACGCGTTCGGGGTCTGACTGCGAGCTGATCCCGTAGAAGCGCTGCTGCGCACCCAGGCACCGGCCCAGATCGCGCAATTCGGTGGCGATGCCTATCCACACGCTGAACAACGGCGGCGTGCTGCCGCTTGGGTTGATCGGCAGCAGATACTGCCATGCATCCGATCGATTGCCGACGCTCAGGGTTCTGCCGATCCCCTCGATGGTCGGGAACTGGAACAACGTAGTCACCGACAGGCGTTCGCCGAACGCCTTTTCGATTTCACCCATTAAGCGCACGACCAGCAGCGAATGGCCACCCAGATCGAAGAAGTTGTCGTGGATGCCGATGCGATCGAGCCTCAATACATCAGCCCAGATCGCAGCGAGCTTCTCTTCGGTGGCGTTGCGCGGGGCGACATAAGACTCCTTAGACTGGTACTCAGGTGCCGCCGGCAAAGCTTTCCGATCGAGCTTGCCATTGGGAGTGACCGGAAGCTGATCGAGGACGACGAAGGCCGCGGGCACCATGTAGTCGGGAAGACTGGCTTTGAGGTGATCTCTAAGCGTAGCGATCAGATTCTTCTCATCTTGTCCGGCCGCTTTGCCATTGGCAGGAACGAGGTATGCGACCAACCTTTTGTCCCCAGGAGTGTCTTCTCTGGCGATGACGACGGCTTCTGTGACTTGGGAATGCTGCGAGAGGATCGCTTCGATCTCCCCCAACTCGATTCTGAAGCCTCTGATCTTGACCTGATGGTCGATGCGGCCGAGATATTCGATATTGCCGTCGGGAAGATAGCGCGCGAGATCGCCGGTCTTGTAAAGCCGCTCTTCCGGATGATCGCTGAATGGATTGCGAATGAATTTCTCGGCGGTCAACTCGGGGCGGTTCAAGTAACCGCGGGCCAAACCTGCGCCGCCGACGTGGAGCTCGCCCGCGACACCGATGGGTACCGGATTTAAGTGGGGATCGAGGATGTAGAGCGAAAGATCAGGAATCGGGCGTCCAATGACGCTGCGGGCCATTTCGTGCGCGATCTCCGCGACGAGCGGATGGTAGGTGACGTGCACGGTCGTCTCGGTAATTCCGTACATGTTGATCAACTGCGGCGCGCGATCATCGTGGCGAAAATACCAGCGCGCAAGCTTGGCGAAATTCAAGGCTTCTCCGCCGAAAATCACCAGACGAAGGCTTAAGCTGCGCTCCCCTCGATAAGCCTGATCGGCTTCGGTCAGAGCATAAAACGCTGATGGCGTCTGGTTAAGAATGGTGACGCGCTCATCAAGCAGCAGCTCATAAAAGAGTTCGGGTGAGCGGCTCGTCTCATACGAGACGATGACGAGCCGGCCGCCGTAGAGCAGCGCCCCCCAGATTTCCCAGACGGAGAAATCGAACGCGTAGGAGTGGAACAACGTCCACACATCGTTTTGGCTGAAACCGTACCAGGCGTCGGTTGCGCTGAATAAGCGCTGTACGTTCGAATGAGTGATCAGTACGCCTTTCGGCCTGCCGGTCGAGCCCGAGGTGTAGATCACATAGGCTAGGTTGTCCGAGGTGGTTGCCGTCTTCGGATTAGTGGTCGGGTATGGATCAAACACTTCAGATTTATCGATGAGTAGACAATTCGCGTGATGCTCAGGCAGCGTGCCTTTAAATCCGCTTTCGCTGATTAGAACCGGCGCCTTGCTGTCTTCAAGCATGAAGGCCAGACGTTCTTTCGGATAAGTCGGATCGAGCGGCAGATAAGCGCCGCCGGCTTTCAAGATCGCAAGCAGCCCGACAACCATCTCGATCGAGCGCTCGAGGCAGAGGGCGACTAACACATCCGGGCCGGCGCCTAAGGAGATCAGGTGATGCGCGAGCCGGTTGGCTCTAGCGTTGAGTTCTCTGTAGCTAAGCTCTTTGCCCCCGAACGAGACTGCAGTCGCATCCGGGGCTCGGCTGACCTGCTCTTCGAAGAGCGCGGCGATGGTCTTGTCCTTGGGATAATCGGTTCGGGTTTCAGTCCAGACACTCAGAAGCTGATTGCGCTCAACGTCTGTCAACAGCGGCAGGTCGGAAAGTCTGGCATTGGGCTTGTCCGCAATACCTTCAATCAGAACTTCAAAATGGGCGAGCAGGCGGTCAACGGAAGAATCGCCGCGCGCACGTCGGGGAATCGCCTTAGTTTTTGCAGGCGACAAGTTCCTCAGCTTTTGCTCGAACTCGGCGCGCGTGGCAGGCGACAGCTTGGCGATTTGTTGGCGAAGTTCAGTAAACACCACCGCGATCGCATCGGGTGTGCGCGCGGCCTGCGCTTCGACCAACTTGTGGAGCAGCGCATCAGCGGAATAGTCGGTGTCCGTGTCGTTCCACTCGACCAGCAGTTGGTGTCGTTCGGCGTCACTCAGCAAAGGCAGCTCGCCCACGAGTTGCTCAGCACCCGATGCGATCGCCTCGAGCAACACCTGGTAGTGACCAAGCCATCGCGCAATGGTCGCGGACGTGAATAGATCGGTGCTGTATTCGCACTCGAGCAGCAAATCCCGACCCGTATCGAGGACATTGATCGAGATCTCGAAGTTGGCAAAGCGCTTGGGTGGGCTCTCGACCGATTCGAGCGCGAGGTCGCCGAAGTCGAATGGCGCGCCGATCCTGTCCATGTTAAACGTGACCGAAACAAGCGGGGTACGGCCCGGATCCCGCGGAACATTCAGCCTGCGCACTAAGGTGCCGAACGTGAGCTGCTGGTGCGACTGTGCATCCAGAAACGCATGCCGGACGCTCTTCAAATGATCCACGAAACGGCTGGACTGCTCGATCCGGCAACGCAGGGGGATCATGTTGATGCAATGCCCAACGAGGTGCCTGTTGTCGAGCAGCAGCTGGCCGGCCATCGGCACACCGATGACGAAGTCTTCCTGGCCGCTTAGACATGAGATCAGCGCCTCGAAGCCTGCGAGCAACGTCATGAACAGCGTGCAGCCGTGCTGCGTCCCCGTTTTCTTCAGCGCTTGGTAGAGCGATTCATCGATCTGCAGCTCTTGCCGTGCGGCGTTGTAAGTCTTGATGCCGGGGCGTGGACTGTCCAGCGGCAGATCGAGCACTGGAATCGAATCGACGTACTGTTGCAACCAGTAATCTTCGTCGGCGCGCGCCTGCACATCGTCAGCGCGCTTAGTCTCGTGAGCGACGTAGTCGCGGTAGGACGACGGAAGCGGCAACTGGGCGCTCAGGCCATGACGGTCCGCGGCATAGATACGAGCGAGATCGCTGAATAGAACCGCCGAGGACCAGCCATCGCATACGATGTGGTGCGCGGTGATGATTAACCGGTGCAAATCGGTGGCCTCGCGCACGAGCGTGGCGCGCAGCAGCGGGCCGGCGGCGAGATCGAACGGCTGCCTCGTCGCGACTTCCATGAGGCAGTCGATCTCGGCCGCTCGCGACTGTGCAGAGTGATTCGATAGATCGAACATCGATAGCACGATCTGCGACGAGGCCGAGATCCGCTGGCGCTCGCCATTGGCGTCTATGCTGACGCGCAATGCGTCATGGCGATCTATGGTCTGCTGCAGAGCGCTTTCCATTGATTCGGCCGACAAAGCCCCGCGCAACGTCAGCGAAAAGCACTGGTTGTAGGCACACGACGCTTCGTCGCCCATCTGGGCGGCAGTCCACATCTCCACCTGCGGCTCGGTCAGGGGCAAGACGTCCGCAATCGTCCCATCCGCGAACGGATCGAAGTCGACCGGTGTGAGCTGCATGTCGCCGCGCCCGTCTTCAGTCATGAGGCGTTCGCGCCCTCGCACACCTGCAAATACTTACCCGGACGGCTCGGATCCGGCACGAACCAGCCCTTTTTGCCTGATGGGTCGCGACCTCGGCGGGCACCGGAAACGGGCGGCTGTTCTTCGCCACCCGGCAGCATATCGGCTGCCTGCAGCTCGATGATCGAATCGCGAAACGCGTGGACCACGCGCTCGAGGTCGGCATCGGTGTGAGCGGTTGTGATGAATCCGCAACGACCTTCCCACAGGTGGATGCCGCGAGCCCTCATACATGCATACAGCAGGCTCCCGAAAGGCAGGTCCGGTGGAAAGTTAAGGCAGAACCAGGAGCTGAAATGCGTGATGCGGACGGGGGCGGCAAGAATTGCCGCCTGCCGTGTGAGTGCCTCCACAAGGTGGGTTGTGCGGAGATTGAGGCGGCGCTGCAGCTCCGGCCCCTCGCTCTTCAAATGAATTAGGACCGCGTGGGCGGCCGCGAGAGCGAGCGGGTGCCGCACGAAGGTACCCGCAAAAAACGTGACACCGACTTCTGGAAAGGAGTCGTCACCATAGCGCCACATCCCTCCATCGAGGGCGTCCATATGTTTCGCACAACCTGCGACAAGGCCGATCGGTAGTCCTCCGCCAACGACCTTTCCATAGGTCGCGAGATCCGCCCGCACCTCCCATAGAGCCTGAATGCCGCCCGAATGCGTCCGAAAACCAGTGACTACTTCATCGAGAATGAGGGCCGTACCCAACGCTTCGGTCAGCGCCCTGAGTCTCTTCACGAAATCGCGCGGCTGCAGCTCGGGGCGGCGGCTCTGAACGGGCTCGACTAGCACGGCGGCAAGCTCGTGCCCGCGCGCCTCGATTACCTCGAGAGCGGCGGGGCTTCCGTATTCCAGCACAAGAATGTTGTCGGCCATGTTCGAGGGAATGCCGGGGGCAAGAGGGACAGCCCGCAAGGTCCCGTCCATGTTCGCAGCACGGACCAGCACCTCGTCGAATATCCCATGGTATGCACCCGAGAACATCACGATCAGATCGCGTCCGGTAACCGTGCGCGCCAAGCGAATGGCAGCCATGACCGCTTCCGATCCGGTATTGCAGAAAGCCACGCGCTCCATGCCAGTCATCTCGCAGAAAAGCCGCGCGACCTTGCCCGCGAGGGGCGTCTGCGGACCCGTCTCAATGCCCTGCTCGAGCTGCGCCTTGATAGCATCGCGGATGATCGGCGGATTGTGTCCAAGCAGAATCGGGCCGAAGCCGCAAATCAGGTCAACGTACTCGTTGCCGTCCACGTCCCACAATTTTGAGCCCGCCGAGCGGTTAACGACGATCGGGTAAACCATTTCCTTCCAGATCTGGCGGAATCCCGCTACTGATCTCGGATCGGCGAGATGCGGACGGCTCACTTCCGTTAACCGCTTGGACTCGGCGGTGCGCTGGACATAGCGTGCGATAAGCTCATCGAGATGCTTCCGCTGCGCGGGCGTCAGGCCACCTGCAGGACCTCTCTCCATTGGACGATAGGGTCCATGGGCTGTCGCATCGGCGCTCGCCGGCGCCATCGGAGTGACGGGCTCCAGTGCCGGCGGCTTTGAGACTGACGCGCACACGGCGGTCTCTGACCCTGCGGCACTCGCTGCCGCACCAATGCCCTGCCGTATCATCTCCAGTTGGTTTCGCATCAGCTCCAGCTGCTGCACCAGAACCTTCTCCAAGGCGGCCAGGGAGGGCACGGCTGCGGGCGCGACGGGAGTGGCCGCGCTGATCGGCGCTACTGGCGCCTCGCTCGCCACCTGCGCCGGCCTTGCAGCGAAGGATTCGGCAGGAAGGATCTCGTCCAGTCGTTTCGCCAGCGCCTTCAGGGTTGCGAGGTTTTCGAGCATGTCGCGGAACGCGATCTTTGCACCGAAAGTTTTCTGGATCGCCGTGCTGGCTTGAGTCAGAAAAAGCGAATCGAATCCGGACTCCAGGAAAGTCGCCGAAGGATCCAGTTCAGATGCGTCGATCCCAGAGAGCTCGCTAAACAGGCCCTGAAGCTTCTCCTCGATTTGTTGCAGGCGGCCCCTGTCGGGGCTTTGGGTGATGTTATCTGGCATGTTGGCCTCGCAGTTGACTGCGGCTATGGCGACTGATTCTGCTACTGCTGACGATCGGGCTGCGGCCGGCGCGGAAGGAACCGCCGAGTCTGCGGCAGGGCCCGGCGAGATCCAGTAGCGCTTGCGTTCAAACGGATAGGTCGGCAGCGATATGCGCTGGCCCTTTGCCGGCGCCTGGAACGCCACCCAGTCGATGCCGATGCCGACCGTCCACAGCCGACCGGTGGCGGCGAGTAGACAGTCGAGGTCGGCCTCCCATTCCTGTCCTCCGTGCAGCGAGGTAAGGACGAGCTGCCCGGCTTTGCGATCCGGATGCTGCCTCGCGAGGCTGGTGAGGGCCTGGCCTGGGCCTACCTCAAGCAAGACCAAGTTTGGGTCCATCAGCAAGCCCGCTCCGTCCATAAAGCGTACCGGCTGACGCATCTGCTGCACCCAGTAGGCGGGGTCGGTGGCTTCGGCATCCGTGACTAACCCGCCAGTGAGGCCGGAAATCCAGCGCTGCCCGGGCCCGGCGCGCGGAATACTGCGCACCAACTCAGTGAAGCTCGCGACGATTGGTTCCACCATCGGCGAATGATAGGCATGTGATGTGGGCAGGCGCCGGTAGCTTATCTCGCGTGCCGTCAGCCGCGCCTCCAGCTCTGCGACAGCGGCATGATCGCCAGAAATCACGGTCAGGCTGGGCGCGTTCAGTGCTGCCACGCTTGTCCGCGGATCCAACTCGGCTTTAATCGCGTCCAGCGATGCCCGCACCGAGAGCATGGATCCGGGCGGAAGGTCCTGCATCATGCGCGCCCGCCGTGCCAACAGACGCAACGCATCGTCGCGCGTGAAGACTCCGGCGAGGCAGGCGGCGACGTACTCGCCCAGGCTATGGCCGATCATTGCGACAGGCTGGACTCCCCAGGACATCCATAGCTGTGCGAGCGCGTACTCGATGACAAACAGCGCGGGCTGAGTGACGGCGGTTTGAGTGATCCGCTCCTGCGCTGCGGCGATACCCGAGTCCAGCGGATAGAGGATGGTGCGCAAATCCTCCCCAAGATGCGGCTGCAACACCTCGGAACATTCCTCGATCTCAGCACGGAAGCGGGCCTCCGATTGGTAGAGCGTGCGTCCCATGTTGACGTACTGTGCACCCTGACCGGGGAACAGAAATACAACGCCTACGGGCTTCCGCTCCGCGCTGCCACTGAATACGCGCCTTGGATCGGGTTGCGCTAGCAACTCGAGCGCCTCGTTGCGGTCACGGCAGACGATCGCGCGGCGATGGCTGAACGCACGGCGGCCGACCTGCAAGGTATAGGCCGCATCTACCATGTTGACGGTCTCATCGACGGCCAGGTGTTTCCTGAGACCCGCCGCCGCACGGTCGAGTCCGTCGGACGAGCGCGCCGAAAGCACCAGCAGTTGCCTATCGCGCGCCCTACCACCCGGCTCCAAGGCCGGTGCCTCTTCGAGCACTACATGCGAGTTGGTCCCGCCGACGCCAAAGGAGCTTACGCCCGCCCGGCGCGGTGTCGCTCCGGCCCTCCATGGTTGCCGCCGCGCGTTGACATAGAACGGGCTTTCCTCGATCCCGAGCTCGGGGTTCGGCGAGTTGAAATGCAGGCTTGCCGGCAGCACCTTATGGTGCAGCGCCAGCGCGGTCTTGATCAATCCGGCTACGCCGGCTGCCGCGTCCAGATGCCCGACGTTAGTTTTCAATGATCCGATCGCGCAAAAGCTATTCTCGCGCGCTCCTCCCGCTCGGAAAGCTTGGGTAAGCCCGGCAATCTCGATCGGGTCGCCTAGCGCGGTGCCTGTGCCGTGCGCTTCGATGTACGAGATCGTTTCAGGGTCGATTCCACCAAACGCTTGTGCCATCGAGATGAGCTGGGCATGCCCGTCAACGCTCGGCGCCATGAAGCTCACCTTGCTGTTGCCGTCGTTGTTCAGCGCAGCGCCTTTGATAACGGCGTAGACGGTATCGCCATCGGCCAATGCATCGCGGAGCCTGCGCAGCACGACGATGCCAGCGCCATTGCTGAACACGGTGCCCCGAGCCTCGCGGTCGAATGCGCGGCAGTGCCCATCTGGCGACAGGATTCCGCCTTCCTGCCACAGATAGCCACGCCGCTGCGGCAGCGTGACCGAGACGCCACCCGCCAAGGCCATGTCGCATTGATAACCGAGCAGGTTTTGTACCGCCGCGCACACCGCGACCAGCGAAGTCGAGCAGGCCGTCTGGATGTTGAGCGCCGGGCCTTTCAGATCAAGTTTGTAGGCAACCCGGGTCGTCAAATAGTCCTTCTCGTTGCCCATCATCGTCGTGAGCCAGCCGACGATGTCGGTCGCATCTTGACGGTTGAGAAGGTTCTGAAGATAGTAGTAGTTGTTACTGGAACCCGCGAATACGCCAATGGATCCGCCAAATGTCTGGGGGTCATAGCCCGCGTCCTCCAATGCCTCCCACGCCGTTTCCAGGAACACGCGCTGCTGCGGATCGAGGACTTCTGCTTCCTTCGGGTTGATGCCGAAGAAGCCGGCGTCGAACATCTCGGCGTCGTCAAGAATGCCGCGCGCGGGCACATAGTCGGGCGTGTTACGGGCGGCTGCTTCGTCCGGCGAGGCAGGGTCCAGCTCTTCGGCGCCGAATCGCGAGATCGTCTCGCGGCCGTCCAGCAGGTTGCGCCAGAGCTCTACAACATTGCGCGCGCCCGGAAAGCGGCCCGCCATTCCGATGATCGCTATGCCCTCCGCCGGGTCGTATGCGCCCGAATACGGCATCGCTACGTCTTCTCTATGATGCTTCTCTGTCTGGATAACGCTTCGCGCTGCTTCCGAGCGCGATCTGCAGCGGCCGACGCTGCGAGCGAAGGCGCTGCGTGACCGCTAAGATAACGTCCCAGGGTGCGGATCGTCGGATATTGCAGCAGCGCCACCACCGGCAAGTCCGGCCGCACGGCACGCAGCCTGCTGTGCGCCTGAAGGAGCAGCAGCGAATGGCCACCCAGATCGAAGAAGTTGTCATCGAGCGACACGCGCTCAACACCAAACAGGTCCTGCCACAGCGACGCGAGTGCGCGCTCGGTCTCTGTCGCCGGTGCGGTATACGCAGCGCGTGATTCCGGCGCCTTCATCGCTGCGAGCGCGGCCGCTTTGCCACGCAAAGACGCAGGCAAGAGGGCCTTAAGGTCGGCCACCGTCAGCTCCGATCGTTGTGCAATAGCTCGCAGCACTGTCGTAAGGTTCGCCGCGTAGGCCCTCACGACATCCGGAACGAAACGGTCGCAGTGATAGATCAGACGCAAACGCAGCTCTGCCTCCGGGCTCACTGTCAGCGTCAGCGGGTAATTGGTGGTTTCAGGCGCCGCAATTGGCGCCAACTGCACGTCGCTGCCGAGGCGACGCGCCGATTCATCGACCTCGTAGTTCTGGAACACGATCAGACTGTCAAACAGGCGATAACGCCACGGCACCTTTGTCCACTTTTGAATGAACTCGAGCGGCACGTACTGATGTTGTGCCAATTCGAACTGCCTGCGCTGCAGGCGCGACAGCCAGTCAAGCAGCGGTTCGTCCGGTGCCGCAGTCACGCGCACGGGCAGATTGTTAACGCAGGGCCCGATCAGCGATGGAATCGCGGACAACTCGGGCGGCCGTCCGGAGAAGGCGGCACCAAATACCACATCGGGCGAGCCACTGTAGTGACTGAGCAGGAGCGACCATGCGCCCTGCACGATCGTGCTGAGGGTGACGTGCTGTGTTCGCGCCAATGTCTGCAACGCGCAAGTCGTGGCTTGATCGATGAGAGCGGATTCCTCCGCGAGTCCGGCGACCCACGCCTGCGATCCCGTTGGTGGAGCAGCGAGGTTCAGTGGTGTCGGTGCCGTGATTCCGGCAAGTTCGTCCGTCCAAAAACGCTCCGAGTCGGGCGCTTCGGTCCGTAGCCATGCTATGTAACTGCGATACGGCATAGGGACGGTCAGGTGCGGCTCGACGTCGCGCCGCAAGGCCTCGTAGATCTGTGAGACTTCTCGGAACACCAACGGCCAGGACCAGCCGTCGATATACAGATGGTGCGTGCTCCATACCAAGTGGAAGCTCTCGTCGTCAATGCGGCATAGAGCCACGCGCATCAGGGGTGCCTGTGCCAGATCGAACGCAGCTCGTCGATCCGATTGCATAAAGGCTGTAAGGCGTGCCTCTTGCTGCGCAGGATTAAAGCCGCGCCAGTCTTCATCGGACCACGGCAAGGAAACCTCAGGCAGCACAATCTGCAGCGGCTCTGCACCAACGTCGGACACGAACGCCGTTCGCAGCATGGAATGGCGCACCACCACGCGCTCGATCGACGTACGCAGCTGTGCCGCGTTGACTGCCCCTTTCAACCGGAAATGCCATTGCTCGAAACCCGGATCAGCGCGCGTGCCTTCCATCGCGTGAAAAAGCCGCTGCATCGGGCTGAGGGGATAAACGTCCTCAAAGGCTGGATAGCGCTCCCACAGGCGGTCCACGTCTTCCTGGCTTAGCAAGGCAAGGGGAAAGTCCGATGGCGTAAAGCCGCCGGCGCCAGCGGAAAGGCAATGCACTAGCGTCGAGCGCAACGCCGCAAGAAAATCATGCGCGACGCGCTCGATTTCGTCCCGGCCGTGCATCTCCGGATGGTAGATCCACTCGATCTCCAGTCTGCCTGCGCGCACCAGGCACAGCACTTCCAGCGCATGCGTGCGACAAGATTTGGGGCTGTGCCAGGGGCCTGTGGATTCGGCGGCGAACTCAAACAGATGCGAACCGGCCACCACCTGGTCGAACTGGCCGAGATAATTGAACAAGAGAGCAGATCGGGGCACCTGCGAGAGGGCAGCCCGCGTCCGCGGATCGTCGCTGCCGTAGCGAAGCAGGCCGTAGCTCATGCCTCGGTCGGGAACTTGGCGCAGCTGCTCCTTGACCGATTTAAGCGCTTGGCCTTCGTCAAGGCCCGCCCGCAGTTCGAGCCGCACCGGGTACAGTGCCGTGAACCAACCTACAGTGCGCGACACGTCCAAGTCGCCAACCAGGTCGTCGCGGCCGTGTCCCTCCAAATCGATACGGAAGGCCTCACCGCCGGTCCAGCGCTGAAGCGCCCGCCCGAGCGCCGCCAGCAGCACGTCGTTGATCTGGGTGTGATAGATCGGTGCCGCGCGTTGCAGCAGCGCCTGCGTTTCTTCGCTGGTAAGGCGGGTCTTAATCGAGCAAGCCATACCCTCGGCGTTGCCACACGCGACTCCCTCACCGAGAAGCGCGGTTATCGGCTTGCTCGCCTCCGTGAGCCAATATGACAGAGACGCAAGCACCACCGGCGATCGGGCGAGACCAGCTAGACGGTTCGCCCAAACCTGATATGACACCGTCTTTGCGGGCAACGCTGGCTGCTTACCAGTCAGCAGGCTAAAGTACGCGGCTTCGAGGTCCTCGCGAATCAGTCGCCACGACACCCCGTCCACTGCGATGTGATGGATCACTAGCAGCAACCGACCACACTCCCCAGGCCCGAACGAGAAATGCACGGCCCGCAGCAGCGGCCCGTCCGCGAGATTCAGACTCGCCTGAACCTTTGCCGCGTGCTTCTCGATTGCTGGCGCGCGCTGCGCCGCGATGTCTCCGGAAAGATCGACGTGCGCAATTTGAGGAGGCGTATGGCTGCCGTATTCCTGCACCCAGTTTGTTCCGTCCGGCCGCAAGCGCAGGCGAAGCGTGTCGTGATGGCGAATGACGTGGTGCAGGGCTTGCTCGAGAACTGCAAGGTCGACGTCCGCGGACAACTCGAAGAGAAAAGCTTGGTTCCAGTGGTCTCGCTCGGCGATGTCCTGCTCAAGGAACCAGCGCTCGATGGGCGTCAGCGGCACTGTCCCGGTCAGCAGTTCGTCGGGAGCACCGGCCTCTGCCAGCACGGGCGCACATGCCTCGGCGAGCTGCGCGATAGTCGGGCGGTCGAAGAGATCCTTCGGCTTCAGATGTAGCCCAACCTGGCGACACCGCGAGATAACCTGAATGCTTAGAATCGAGTCGCCGCCCAGCTCAAAAAAATGTTCGTGAATACCGACCTCGTCGATACCCAGCACGGTGCTCCAGATCTGTGCGAGCGCTTTCTCGACCGGCGTGCGTGGCGCAACGTACGGCCGGGCGATGCTGCCGCGTGAAACTGCAGGAGCCGGCAATGCCTTGCGATCCACCTTGCCGTTCTCGGTAAGGGGCAGCGCGGCCAGAACGACGAAGTGTGCGGGCACCATGTACTCAGGCATCGCGGCGCGGAGCAGCGTACGCAGCTTGTCGATGAGATCGGCAGGAGGATTCTCGGCAACGAGATAGGCGACGAGGCGTCTGTCCCCCGGCGCGTCCTCGCGCGCGGTCACCACGACCTCGCGAATCGCCAGGTGTCGGGCAATGCCCGCCTCGATCTCCCCCAGCTCGACGCGAAAACCGCGGATCTTCACCTGATGATCGATGCGGCCGAGGTACTCAATGTCACCGTTCTCGAGGCGACGTGCCAGATCGCCAGTGCGGTAGAGCTTTGTCTCCGCGCCAGCGTGGAGGGGGTCGGCGATGAAACGTTGGGCGGTGAGCTCGGGACGGTTGAGGTAGCCGCGCGCGACCCCTGCTCCGCCGACGTACATTTCGCCGGGCACGCCGACCGGCACCGGATTGCCGTTGGGATCGAGGACATAGACTTGCAGATCGGGAATCGGCACGCCGATGACGCTGCCCTGCCCCGAGCGCAGATCGTCCCAGCGGATTGGCCGATAGGTGACGTGCACGGTAGTCTCAGTGATGCCGTACATGTTCACGAGCAACGGCTTCTCATCGCCATAGCGCTCGAACCACGGTCGCAGGCTTTGCAGCTCGAGCGCCTCGCCGCCGAAGATTAGATAGCGCAGTGCGAGGTCGGCCTTCGGCTGCGCAAGCTCGGCTTGGAGCAGTTGGCGGAACGCCGAGGGTGTCTGATTGAGCACTGTGACGCGCTCACGCACCAGCAGCTCGCGGAAGTCCTGAGGGGAGCGGCTCGCCCAGTAGGGGACGATAACGACCCGACCCCCGTAGAGCAGCGCACCCCACAGCTCCCACACAGAGAAATCGAAGGCATACGAGTGGAATAACGTCCATACATCCCGCTCATTGAATCCGTACCAGTCTTGCGTCGCGTCGAAAAGACGCACCACGTTGTAGTGCGTGACAAGCGCGCCCTTGGACTGACCGGTTGAGCCGGACGTGAAGATTACGTAGGCCAGGTTTTCGGCCGCAGCGCCGCTTTCGGGGTTGGACGTTGAGTACGCGTCGAAAGCCGCAAGCTCCGCGTCGTCTAGGCAAAGAACCTTTGCCTGATATGCCGGCAGATCAGCAGCGAGCTTCGATTGCGTCAGCAGGACCGGCGCGTTGGCGTCTTCGAGCATGAAGGCAAGTCGCTCCCTCGGATAGGCCAAATCTATGGGCAGATAGGCGCCACCAGCCTTGAGGATACCAAGGAGTGCGATCACGAGTTCCAGCGACCGGTCAATGCAAATGCCGACTATGGTGTCCGGTCCAACATTTCGCTCTCGCAAAGCGTGAGCCAGGCGATTGGCGCGCCGGTTCAACTCGCGGTAGGTCAATGACTGGTCATCGCAGATCAGTGCCACGGCTTCGGGCGTCCGTTCGACCTGTGCCTCAAACATGCTGTGGAGCAAGGTCGCAGGCGGGAAATTCGCCTTGCGCACGTTCCGTTCGACAACGAGTTGCTGTTCCTCGGACGGCGTCAGCATCGGCAACCGCAAAACCGGAGCCGCCGGGCAGCGCATGATCCCTTGCAGAATGGTGCCTAAGTGGCCAAGCAGCCGGCGGATGGTCGGCGCCTCGAAGACATCGGCGTCAAAGTCACCCTTGAGCATCAATCCCGCGGCATTGGAAACCGCCGTTATGACCACATCGCACTGAGTCAGGAACTCGTTCCCGTCGGGATGGGGCATCGGCCACCCAGCGCTGTCGACGTTGGTAGCAGTTGCGACGCAGAGGGCGACGTTGAACAATCGTGCGCCAAAGGCCGCGTCCTGCGCACCAGCCCAGGATTGCAGCTCCCGGAGCGGATAGGCGGCGTGGGCTCGGGCGTCGGACATGCGTTCCGCGAATATCCGGGCCACCGCCTCGCCCGAAAGATCGGATTGCCAGGTCCAGTGAGTCTGAATCGGTAGCAAGTCTGGAGCGGCGGCGGACGGCTCATGCGGCGAGTTTTCTTCTTGGACAGTTACTCCTACTACCAACGTGTCTGGTCCTGCGTAGCGGAACAGAACCGTCTTCAGAGCCACCAGCAAGACAGTCGCCAACGGCACGCCGAGACGAGACCTGAGTTCCTCAAGACCGTCACCGAAGGAACGGTCAAGCGCGAGGTCGACTGTCTCCCGCAAGTAAGACGGAACCGGCGGCCGGGGCTTGTCAAACGGCAGCAGTACCAGATCTACCTGGCGCGAAAACTGGCGGCGCCAGAAATCCCGGTGGATATCCAGGGAGTTGGCGCGCCCGTCAGTCATTTGGTCATTCATATTGGCTGGTTCCTGTCGGACTATCCTTACCCGACGCCAATCCGAATACGCTCGACAGTAGCGCGGCGAGCAGACTCGCCGACGTCACCCGCCTTGCACGTGACGAGGAAATCGCCAAGAACGAGTAGGTCGAGTCCAGCAAAAAGAAACGTATCCAGGGCTTCGTCGGGTGTGCAAACGATTGGCTGGCCCCTCACATTGAGCGAGGTGTTGAGCAACACCGGCAACCCCGCAATATCCTCGAACGCGCGCAGCAGTTCCCAGAGCCTTGGGTAATTCTCGCGTGAGACGGTCTGCACGCGCGCGGAGCCATCCACGTGAGTGATGGCCGGCAGCTTCTCCCGAAAACCTGGCCGCACCTGGGTCACCAGAAGCATGTGGGCGAATATGTCCTCTTCGCCCTCCATGATCTCGAAGTGCGTATTCGCCGACTCCTTGGTTACGATCGGCGCAAACGGGCGAAACCCTTCCCGCTTTTTCACCCGCGCATTGATCCGATCGCGCATGGTCGGGTCTCGAGGATCGGCCAGAATGCTCCGATTGCCCAAGGCTCGCGGCCCGTATTCCATACGTCCTTGAAACCAGCCGATGATCTCGCCTCGGGCTAAGCGTTCCGCCGTCTGTTTGCAAAGGCTGGCAAAGCTCTTCGCGGGCTCGACAACGCAGTCTTCGCGCGCAGACAGAGCGTTTTGGATTTCATCCCGGTGAAACTCAGGTCCCCACAACGGAGCCGTCATTCGTCGAGGCGTGAAAGCCGGATCGTGCAGTCGTTGAACATAGAGGGCTGCACCCAGCGCCGAGCCATCATCCCCGGCAGCGGGCTGAACGAAGATGCGCTTGAACAAACGGCTGCGGTGGATGAGGCCGTTTACGGAGCAGTTAAGCGCCACGCCGCCTGCCATGCACAGGTTCTCGATGCCGGTTTCCCGCCGAAAATGACGGAGCACATGAAGCTGGCAAGTCTGCAGCACGGCTTGGAGCGCAGCGGCGATGTCCTTATGACGCTGAGTAAAGTCCGTGCCCGGGTCGCGGACCGGGCCAAACCGACTGACCAGCTCCCCCAGCACCCCGCGGTGCGTTTCCTTCTCCAATTGGGTCCGATTGCTCGCGAACAGCGGAATCGTATAGGTTCCGTCGTCGCGCAAGCGGACCAGCTCCGCCATCTGGTTGTAGAACCGGCGGGGGTTGCCGTACGGAGCGAGACCCATCACCTTGTATTCATCCAGCCCAAAATAAAATCCAAGGTAGACCGTGAACACGCCATACAGTATTCCCAGCGAATGCAGCGCCGATACTTGACGAAGAACCCGGATCTCCGCGCCCTGCCCGACTGCCACCGTCATACTGCTGATCTCTCCCATCCCGTCGCTGACCAGGATCAACGCCTCGGCGAATCCGCTGGGGTAGAACGTGCTGGCGGCGTGAGCAAGATGATGCTCAACCGGAATTAACTTCTTCCGCCAATCGGAGCCTGGAAAATACTCGTCCAGGTTCCGCCTTTGGACATCGGGAGAATAGACATGGTCATATTGCTTTCTCGTATCGTCCGTTTTAGCGAAATACTGCTTGAACGGCTCGTAGGAAAACCCGTGCGCTATATAGTCGATCTGCGCCAGCGTTAGGCCACCTTCGCGCAAACAGTACCGAATGGCGTGCGCAGGAAACGCGCCAGTGGCTTTATCGCGCGTGAAACGCTCTTCGGCAGCGGCCGCGACGATGCCCGCATCGGTGACGAGCGCGGCTGCGGAATCAAAGCCCTGCGCCACGCGATATTCACGCGAAGACAAACCAGGGAACTGCATCTTCTTGTACGAGACGCTTTGATGGAGCCCGCTGAACCCGATCACATTCATGCGTTTCTTCAAATAGTGGCCAGTATGAGAAGCCACGCCACCGAAAAATCAGTCAGCTCGCTGCGGGAGTTCGCCCTATCTTCCTGAGCGAGCCTGACGTACGTGTCGATGACGCGAATCATCCCACTTTCAACCGGCCGAGATATGTTTAAACCGCTTTGGACAAAACAGTTCACGTGCACGGCCCTGCGCCAGCGGTTGATGCCGCGGGAACAAAGCGCGTCGCCATGGTATGGCTCTAGAGCCGTCACCTTGTTGCCTCCGCCACCACCCAAACATCAACAACGCCCAAAGACGAGACTCGTGTCCGTCGGAGCCAGACTGGAATTCCCGCAGTGTCCGATCGATAACCGCCCCGGAAAGGGGGGGCCATGAGGTATACGTTAAGCAGCGTTTCGCATAGCACTTTGCGTAGGGGCCCGCGCAACCAGGCCGCCAATGGAATGGCAAACCCCATCTTGGGCCGATGCACAAAGGTCTGATTCCTCGGACCAAGTCTTTCGGTAAGGCGCGATACAACGGATGATCTCGCCCCCAGGCCAACTCCAGACCATCGAGTTTATTGCATGACAGGTCTCCGGTCGCCATCATGGCTAGGGCTTGTGCCCATCATCCGCGTAGCAAACTTGGCACGCGACATACCTGTTAGCTCATACCCCAGCCACCCTTAGCCGAGGTGTGGCTGGACGCTCCTCCCAAACCTTCCACGGTGCGCGCCCACTTTGCCAGATTTCATCGAGCACGTGCTTGTCTCGCAAAGTGTCTAAACAAAGCCAAAAACCCGAGTGCCGATAGGCCGACAATTGCCCTTCTTGG
>Ga0187893_10006892_pt1 | contig 19053 bp, 18 predicted proteins | sample MA1701074metaG_FD_139574 | JGI IMG/M metagenome (GOLD analysis project Ga0187893, IMG submission 139574) | White microbial mat communities from a basaltic lava cave in the Kipuka Kanohina Cave System on the Island of Hawaii, USA - MA170107-4 metaG ... | reverse complement strand
GGCCTCGACGACCACGTAGTCGAGTCCAAGACGATCGAAGATCCGGATGTACGCGTCGTACATGACACGGTAGGACGCGGCCATCCCCTCCTCGTCCCGGTCGAACGTGTACGCATCCTTCATCAGGAACTCTCGGCCCCGGAGCAGCCCGAACCGCGGCCGGAACTCGTCCCGGTACTTCCACTCGATCTGGTACAGGTTCACCGGGAGGTCTCGGTATGAGGGGAGCCCGGCGTCCACGATCGGGGTGACGACCTCTTCCTGCGTCGGGCCGAGGAGCATCTCGCGCCCGTGCCGATCCATGAGCCGGAACATCAGGTCCCCGTACAGGTCCCAGCGTCCCGTCGCCTTCCACGGCTCCGCCGGCAACACGATCGGCAGGCGGAGCTCCTGGGCACCCGAGGCGTCCATCTCCTCGCGGACCACCGCCTCGATCCTGCGGATCGTCCGGAGGCCGAGCGGCAACATCGCGTAAACGCCGGCGGAGACCTGACGGATGAACCCCGCGCGGAGCAGGAGCCGGTGCGAGGCGACCTCGGCCTCGGCGGGATCGTCTCGCAGCGTGGGCGCGAACGTTGCCGAGAGCCTCATGGAGCGCTCAGGATACCGGCCACGCTCCTCGCACCTCGGTGCCTGTTGGGCGCGGGTAGGGTGTCGTCGCCGTGATCCTGGTCGTCGACCACTACGACTCGTTCACCTACAACCTCGTGCAGCTGATCGAGGGTCTCGGGGCGATCGCCGAGGTCGTGCGGAGCGACGCGGAGCCGGCCGAAGCGCTCGTCGCACGGCGGCCGGGAGCGGTCGTGCTGTCCCCCGGCCCCGGCAGGCCCGAGGACGCGGGCTGCTTCATCGAGCTGCTCGGCCTCCTGCCCGAGGAGACACCCGTCCTCGGGGTGTGCCTCGGACACCAGGCGATGAGCATCGCCGCCGGCGGTCGCGTCGAGCGTGCCAGGCCGGTCCACGGCAAGGCGTCGAAGGTCCACCACGGCGGGTCCGGGATCTTCGAGGGGGTCCCGGATCCGTTCGAGGCCGCCCGGTACCACTCGCTGGTCGTCGAGGCGGACACCCTCCCGCACGAGCTGGAGCTCACCGCCTGGAGCGACGACGCGGCCGTGATGGCGACCCGGCATCGATCGCTCCCTTGGTACGGGGTGCAGTTCCACCCCGAGTCGATCCTCACGCCGGAGGGACCCGCCATCGTGCGGAACTTCTTGCGGGTCGCGAGCCTGGGCTGAAGGCGGTCGGCCCGGCGCCTCGCGCCGGGCCGAACCACCCTCCTAACAGGAGGACGCGGTCCCGCTCCCCGGACCCTGATCGCAGAAGTCGTTGCCGGGCCCGCCGAACAGGTCGTCGTTGCCCGTCCCGCCGAACAGACCGTCCGCGCCGGGACCTCCGAACAGGTCGTCGGGCTTGCCGAACCCGGCGAGGAGGTCGCTCCCGGCCAGGCCGAAGAAGGCGTTGGCCTTTCCGTCCCCAAAGGCCTCGTCGTCGAACCGTGATCCGACGAAGCCCTCGATCGAGACGAAGTCGTCCCGGCCCTCACCCTTGGCCGAGCCGGCGAGGAGATCGGCCTTGATCCCCTTGCTCGAGAAGTCGAACCGCACGAAGTCGAAGCCGCCCTTGCCATCGAGGTCGTCGTTCCCTCCGAGACCGAACAGATCGTTGGCAGCGCCGTCGCCGACGATCGTGTCCGCGAACGGGGTGCCGACCACGCCCTCGACCGCCTCGAGCGTGGCGCTGACGCCGCCAGCGACCGCGGTCCCCGCGCCCAGGTCGACCGTCCCGCCGCTCGATGCGAGCTCCAGCGTGACGAAGTCGAAGCCGGGACCGCCGTCGACGACGTCGTTCCCGCCGGCGGAGAGCACGATCGTGTCGCTGCCGCCCTCGCCGCAGATCACGTCGTCACCCGCCGTGTCCTCGAGCAGGTCGCTACCTCCGGTGCCGAAGATCGTGCAGGTACCGGGAGGAGGTGGGGGAGGTGGCGTGCCCAGCGCGGCAACGGCGGCCGGCAGGTCCAAACGGTGGAAGCTCGTGTTGACCAGCGGGTCGAGGATCAGCGGTCCGGAGTTGACGAGCGCAGACTGGATCTGGTCCGGCGTCGCCGCGGTCGACGACGAGGGAGAGGCGACACCGAAGGCGTCGTGCAGGACGGCCACCGCCCCCGCGACGTGCGGCGTTGCCTGCGACGTCCCGCCCTGCTGGATGCCGGCAGCGTCGATCAGGGCACCAGGCGCAAGCATCATCGGATTGGCCCACGACTGCGAGAAACATGTGATCTGGTCGGCCGCCGAGGTTGCATCGGTGCACTGGGAGCCCGGAGGTCCCCATGTGAGACTGCCGTTGTTCCCGTCGTAGACGGCCGCGACCGGCAACGCGCCGGGCGTGCACGCCGGGTTCGAGATCCCCGCCTGGAAGTTGCCGCTCTGGTTCACAGCGTTGTTCCCCGTAGCGACGACGGGGACGATGCCCGCCGCGCGCGCGTTCGAGAAGGCGGCAACGAACGGGTTCGAGCCGCCGCTGCACGGCGACGTGTTGTAGTTGAAGCCCGCGCCAAGGCTCATGTTGATCGCACGCACGTTGAAGGCCGCTTGGTTCGCGATGGCGGCGTTGATCCCCTCGATGATGTCCGAGTTGAACGCGCTCGAGCCGCTGAACACGTCGTACGCGAGGATCCCCGTATCCGGAGCAACCCCAACCACGATCCCGGCGACGTTCGTACCGTGCATGATCGCGGGGTCATCGAGCTGACCGTCGTTCGGCGCCGTGTCCTGGGCGAGCACCACCTTGCAACCGGTGCTGCCCGGACCGCCGGCACAGTTCCCGAACGCCGGCCGGTTGAAGTCCACGCCCGTATCCAGGACCGCCACCGCGGTGCCGAGACCGGTGTGTCCCTGTGCGAACACCGTGGGCTGACCGATGAGCGGCAGGCTCTGGGCCAGCGTGGGCCGGTACCTGCGGTTGGCTGCGACCCCCACCACCGCGGGATCGGCCGCGACGCGCCGAAGGGCCTCGCGTGAGGAGATCCGCACGAACAGGATCGGCAAGGTCCTGTAGTCTCGGAGGACCCGGATCCCGGACAAGCGTGAGCGGAACCCGTCCTTCAGGGCGCGGTAGCTCGGCACGGTCGAACGCAGCAGCTCCTGCGAATCACCGGCCGAGGACGCCGTCGCGACCGTGAGCGCCGATGCGCCGTTCAAGATCACGAGCGCCTGGGCGGCGCGACCCCGAGCGAGCTGGGTTCGCAGGCGGGCGTCGACGTCCGCACGGGCCTCGCGCCGGAGGACCCCCGGGAGCCGGACCGCCGCATCGTGTCGAGCCGAGCCCGACCTCGGCGCCGTCCACGCGGGCAGCGAGAACCCCACGATCAGCAGCAGCGTCGCCGCCGCTATCGAACCCCTGACCGTCCGACCACGCATCCGCGAACCCCCCCCTCGATCGCGACCCATCCGGATGATGGACGGAGTGGGTGTCGGGTGCAACCCATCGGTTCCCGAGTCCCGGCGGCGAGGGCGAGGCGCTCGGGCTACTCGGCCGGCGCCGGCTCGGCCTCACGTTCGGCGGCGATCGCGCGCGCCTCCTCGATCAATCGCTCGATGAACCGGTCCTCTGGGATCTTGTCGACGACCTCGCCCTTGACGACGAGGAACCCCTGCCCCTTGCCGGCCGCGATGCCGAGGTCGGCCTCCCGCGCCTCTCCCGGACCGTTCACGACGCACCCCATGACGGCGATGCGGATCGGCACCTTCAGGCCCTCGCGCTCGATCGCCTCGTTCACCTGTTTCGTCAGACCGAGCACGTCCACCTCGGCCCGCCCGCATGAAGGGCAGGCGACCAGATCGAGCCCCCGCTTGCGGAGTCCGAGCGACTGCAGGATCCAGGTCCCGACCTTGACCTCCTCCACGGGGTCGTCGGTGAGCGAGACCCGGATCGTGTCGCCGATCCCTTCGGCGAGGAGGGTCCCGATGCCGACCGCGCTCTTGACCCCGCCCGCGGGCATCGGCCCAGCCTCGGTCACGCCGAGGTGCAGCGGGTAGTCGCAGGCCTCGGCCAGCAACCGGTAGGCCTCGATCATCACCCGCGGGCTGGAGTGCTTCACCGAGATCTTGATGTCGAAGAAGTCCTCCTCCTCGAGGATCCGAGCCTCATGCAGCGCGCTCTCGACGAGTGCCTGGGGCGTCGGCGCGCCGTGGCGTTCGAGCAGCTCCTTCTCGAGCGAACCCGCGTTGACGCCGATCCGGATCGGAACGCTCCGGGCCTTGGCCTCCCGCGCGATGAGGCGGACCTTGTCCTGATACTTGATGTTGCCGGGGTTGATCCGCAGGCCTTGGATCCCGGCCTCGAGCGCGGCCATCGCGTACTTCCATTGGAAGTGGATGTCGGCCACCACCGGTACCGTCGACTTCGCCGCGATCGCGCGGAGGGCTTCCGCGTCTTGCCAGTGGGGCACGGCCACGCGGACGAGGTCGACGCCGGCCGCGACGAGCGCGGCGATCTGCTGCAGCGTCGCGTCGATGTCGGCGGTCTTGGTGGTGGTCATCGACTGCACCCGTATGGGCGCGTCCCCGCCGATGGTGACGTCGCCGACCCGGACCTGCCGCGTCGTGCGCCGCTCAGCCAGCACGGTACCCAGTCTCCCAGCCCGCTACTGCCCGAACACGTGGAACACGACCTGGCGGGCCTTCGGCTCGTCCATCTCGAACAGGATGAGCCGTTGCCAGCGCCCGAGCATCGGTTCGCCCGCGTTGACCGGTATCGAATGCGACGACGCGGAGAGCACCATCGCCTTCACGTGCGCCGAGCCGTTGAGGCGTTCGTCGGGTCCGTTGAGGTTCTGCGTCCGGCGCGACAGGTCATCGTGCGCGTAGTAGACGCCGTCCGGCACGAGCTCGAGCATCCGTCGCCGGAGGTCGTCGAGGGCGCCGTCCTCCCACTCGTTGACGAGGAGCGCGCAGGTCGTATGCGCGCAGAACGCGATGGCCACGCCATCGGTCACCCCGGCGTCCTTGATCGCTCGCTCGAGCTCCTCGGTGAGGTCCAGGTAGGTGTAGCGCTCCGGCGCCGCCACCTCGACCGTGCTCGTCACCGACTTCACGGCCTCCTCCCCCACTGCGTCGAGGGGGCGAGCGGCAGCTCGAACGTGAACGTGCTCCCCCCGCCCGGCTCGCTCTCGGCCCAGATCCGGCCCCCGTGCGCCTCGACGACCGAGCGAGCGATGGCCAGGCCGATCCCGGTCCCTCCGTCGTCTCGCGATCTCGAGGCGTCGACCCGGTAGAAGCGCTCGAACACGCGCGGCAGGTGCTCGGCCGCGATCCCGGGTCCGGTGTCGGCGACCGCCACGTCGATCGAGCCGTTGTGCGCGGATGCGGTGACCGTGACCAGTCCTCCCGTCGGGGTGAAGCGAACCGCGTTGTCGAGCAGGTTGAACAGGACCTGATGGACGCGCTCCCGGTCGGCGAACACCGGCGGCAGGTCGCGGGGAACGGCGTCGTCCAGACGCACCCCGCGATCCGAGCGAGCCACCTCGATCTCGGAGAGCACCTGCGTGACGAGCGGGGCGAGCGCCACGTGTTCCCGGTCGAGCGGGACGTCACCGGACTCCAGCCGGGAGAGCTCGAGGAGCTCGTCGACCAGGCGGCCCAGCCGCTCGGACTGCGTGAGCATGATCTGGAGCGTCTCCGGATCGGGATCCTCGACCCCATCGAGCAGGTTCTCCAGATGCGCCCGGAGCGCCGAGATCGGCGTCTTCAGCTCGTGCGACACGTTGGCCACCAGGTCCCGACGCAGGCGCTCGAGGCTCTCGAGCTCCGAGCTCATCCGGTTGAACGCGACGGCCAACCGGCCGACCTCGTCGCGGGAGTCCGTGACCACGCGTTGCGAGTAGTCGCCCGCCTCCATCTTGCGGGCCGCCACGGCCATGTCGCGCAGGGGCTGTGTGAGACCCCTGGCCACCCAGCGGGAGATCACCAGCGAGATCCCCGCACCCAGCGCCCCGGCCAGCAGGATCTCCCAGACGTGGTCGCGGATCTGGAACACCTCCAAGACCTCGCCGAGGATCAACAGGACGAGCAAGATCGTCAGGCCGACCGCGAACACGATGACCGAACTGAGCTTGGATCGGATCGTCGGCAGCCGTTGCAGCAACGTCATCCGCTTCACCGGTCCGCGAACGCGTAGCCGACCCCGTGCACCGTGCGCACGAACCGCGGCTCCGCCCCGTCCTCGCCGAGCTTGCGGCGGATCCGCGCGACGTGGGAGTCGACGACGCGCCCGCCGGCGTAGTCGCGATACCCCCAGACGCGGTCCATGAGCTGCTCGCGGGTCAGGACCACGCCGGGTTCCCGCGCCAGCGCGAGGAGGATCTCGAACTCGAGCGGCGTGAGCTGCACCTCGGCGCCGTCGACGCTCACCCGCCGCCGAGAGGGATCGATCGAGATCCCTTCGTGCGCGATCGGCTCCTGGGTGGCGCTCGTCGCGATGCGCTCGACCCGGCGCAGGATCGCCTTCACGCGCTCGGCGAGCTCGCGCAGGCTGAACGGCTTGGTCAGATAGTCGTCCGCCCCGACGGCGAAGCCGGCGACCTTGTCCGCCTCCTCGGTCCGCGCCGTGAGCATCAGGACCGGGACCCATCGATCGCGCTGCAGCGCCGTGCAGACCTCGAGCCCGTCCATCCCGGGCAGCATGAGGTCGAGCACCACCAGGTCCGGGCGTTCGGCGACGGCCAGGTCCAGTGCCTGCGGACCGTCCCCGGCGACCAAGACGCGGAACCCTTCGCTCGACAGACGCGCGCGGACCGCCTCGGCGATCGCGGCCTCGTCGTCGACGACGAGCACGGTCTGTTCGGCCACCACGCCATCGTATCGGCAGGTCGTCGAGGAAACGCTCCCCGCTGATGTTGAGAAATCGTTGCGGCGCCGAGTGCTCAGACCGGCGGCTTCACGATGTCCACGTAGACCACGGCCACCGTGAACAGGATGAAGAACGCGGCCACCGCCGCCGAGACCGGGACGACCTTCCGCATGTCCACCGGCCGACCGCGCACCTTCTCGATCGCCAGGACGGCCAGGTGTCCACCGTCGAAGGGTGGGAGCGGCAGCAGGTTCAGGAAACCGACGAACACGTTCACGATGCCGAACACGAACAGCAGGTCGCCGAAGTGCCCCTCGGATGCGATGGAGCCGGCGACCGCTCCCACGCCGACGACGCTCGTGGCGTCGCCGGGTGCCCTGGGCTCGTCGGTGAACACCAGGTCCACGAGGCGGCCGAGGCCCTCGGGACCGAAGATCCGGCCGACGCCCTGCACGGTGGCGACCAGCTGCTCCCCCACGAGCCGAACGCCGCCGGCGACCGCGCCCACGATCCCGGCCGTCTCGCGCCGTCCCGCACCGAGGATCACGCCGAGCCGCGCCTGCTGTACCCCCTCGACCTCGGAGGGCACCGGGACGATCGTGACCGTGACCGTGCGTTCGGCACGTTCGACCGTGACCGTCACGGGCTCGCCGACGCGATCTTGCACGTACGCGACGAGCGCATCGTCGCTCGGATCGCGCAGCTCGTCGATCGCGATGATGCGGTCGCCGGCGCGGAGCCCCGCCTCGAAGGCGGGTCCGGGCGCGCCGTCCAGGACGGCGGGAACCTCGACCAGTACCGGGCTGCGCGTCGTGGGCTCGCCGACGGCGCCGAGCCAGAGCGCGAAGAACGCGAACGCGAGGACGAAGTGCGTGGCCGGTCCGGCCACGATCACCAGCACCCGCTGCCAGATGGGCTTGGCGCCGAACGTGCGCGGATGGTCCTCGGGCGCGACCACCTCGTACGGGTTCATGCCGGCGATCTTCACGTAGCCCCCCGCGGGGATCCATTTGAACCCGACCTCGGTCTCCCCACGCCTCCTCGACCAGATCCTCGGGCCGAAGCCGACGAAGAACTCGTGCACCTTGATATCGAACGCGCGGGCGACGCCGAAGTGCGCGGCCTCGTGGATCACGATCACGAGGATCAGGACGACGATGAAGGCGACGACGCCGAGCGCACCCACGGGTGGGTCCTACCGCGCCTCGACGATCTCGGCCGCGCGCCGGCGGGCCCAGGCATCGGCTCGCTCGAGGCTCACGACCGAGACCACCGATGAGGGTGGTTCGTGCTCGTCGACGACGGTGGTCACGATCTCGACGATCCGGGTGAGGGGGATCTTCCCCTCCAGGAACGCCATGACGACGACCTCGTTGGCCGCGCTCATCACTGCCGGGAAGGTCAGACCCAGCTCGCCGACGCGGTAGGCCAGGTCGATCGCGGGGAACGCCTCACGGTCGACGGGTTCGAACGTGAGGCGTCGATCGGCGAGCGGCACGGGCCCGATGCCCGCCGGCAGGCGCTCCGGCCACGCGAGCGCGAGCTGGATCGGCAACCGCATGTCGGGCATCGCGAGCTGCGCAGTGATCGACCCGTCGCGGAACTCCGCGAGCGCGTGGACGATCCCCTCGGGGTGGATCAGGACGTGGATCTCCCCGTACTCGATGCCGAACAGGTAGTGCGCCTCGATCACCTCGAGGCCCTTGTTCATGAGCGTCGCGGAGTCGATCGTGATCTTCGGACCCATCTGCCACACGGGGTGGGCGAGCGCCTCCTTGACCGACGCCTTCGCGAGCTCGAGATGGCTCCAGCCGCGGAACGGTCCCCCCGAACCGGTCAAGATCACGCGCTTCAGATCCTCGCGGCGTTCACCGCGAAGGCACTGCGCGAGAGCGGCGTGCTCGGAGTCGACGGGGATGAGCCGTTCCGGCTCGCCCTTGATCAGGTCCACGACGAGCTCGCCGCCGACCACCAGGCTCTCTTTGTTGGCGAGCGCAAGCATCTTGCCGGCCTGCAGGGTCGCCAGGGTCGGCCCGAGCCCCGCCGAACCGACCAGTGCGTTGAGCACCATGTCGGCCTCCGCGTCTCGAGCCAGGGTCTCGGCCGCCTCGGGGCCAACCAACATCTCGACGCCGGTGATGCCGGCGATCCTCTCCCGGAGGTCGGTCGCCGCGTCCTCGTCCGCGATCGCGACCTGGGGCGGCAGGAACTCGCGGATCTGCCCCACGAGGAGCTCTTGGTTGGTCCCGGCCGAGAGCCCGACGACCTTGAACCGGTCGGGGTTGTGCCGCACGACGTCGAGCGCCTGCGTCCCGACCGATCCCGTCGACCCGAGGATCACCAACGAGCGCATCGACCAAGAGTACCCCGCGATCTGGCGAAACCCCGGGAACGCAGCGGACCGGTCGGTCCGATCCTCATCTCGGGGACGGTCTCGGGGCTTAGAGCAGGATCAAGCGCAGGTAGATGAAGGCGGCCGGCGCGACGAACAGGACCGAGTCGATCCGATCCATCACACCGCCGTGCCCCGGCAGGATCCCCCCCATGTCCTTGATGCCGAGGTCTCGCTTGATCAGCGACTCGGCCAGGTCGCCGAGCGGCGCGAACAACGCGACGACGACCGCGAGCCCGACGGAGCGCCCGACCGTGTCGAGCAACGTGACCGAGGGCGCGACCACGCCGACCGCGACCGCGGTCACCACGAGCGTCGCGCCGATCGCCCCCTCCCACGACTTCTTCGGACTGATGTTGGGCGCGAGCGGTCGGCTTCCCCAGAAGAACCCCACGGCGAAGGCCGCCGTGTCGTACACGAAGGTCAACCCGATGATCGACAGCGTGAGCCCCTCACCGTCGGGGAGCTTGAGCACCGCGAGGGCGTACGCCGCGAGCAGGGGGATGTACGCGACGCCCAGCACGGTGATCGAGATGTTCGCGACCAGGTTGCGCCGGTGCGACGCCGGCACCGTCATGTACCAGAGGAACGTGGCGAAGATCGAGAGCGCCATGATCGCGAGCATCGCGTTCTCGCCCCGGTAGTAGCCGGCGCCGAGCACCAGCGCCCCCGAGACCAGACCGAGCGCCGTCGCCGGCTGGTAATGGCGCTTCTGCATCGCGAGGTAGAACTCGCCGAGGGCGAAGAGCACGACGATGCCCGCCAAGATCGCGAACGGCCCGGGTCCGAGCAAGATCGCGCCGACGGCCAGGCCGACGAGGATCAGTCCCGTCAGGAACGCGGTGGGCAGATCGCGGCCGGTCTTGTGCTCGGGTTCGGTACCGACCTCGATCGCCGTCGGCTCCTGCCAGCTGGGACCACCGAACCCCTCCGCCCCGACACGCACCGTCGCGGGCTCCGCGTCCTCGAGCGACCCCTCCTCCCCCAGCAAGGCCCGGATCGCGACCTCCTCCGTCGGCTCCGGCTCGGGGGTGGACTCCTCGGTGTCGATCCGGACCTCGTCGCGGACCGACTCGGCGAAGTGGTCGGCGGCGGCCTCCACGGCTTCGAGATCGGGCGCCTCCTCGACGGGCTCGAGCTCTGCCTCGTCGACCGGACCGCCCTCGCCCTCCTCGAGCTCGGCGACCTCGACCACCCCTTCCTCGTCCGGTTCGGGAAGCGTGACGTACCCGGGCTCGGCGCGCCGTTCGGGGTCGGTCTGCTCGGCGAGCGCCTCGTAGTCCTCCGCCTCGGTCTCGAACAGGAACGAGCCGACGCCCCCCTCTTCCTCCTCGGGGTCGTCCTCGGCCGCGTCCCTCGTACCCGTGGAACCGGCGTCGCCGCTCGACCAGGACGCCTGCGGATCGGCCTGGCCCACCTCGCCGACCTCGGTCCGTTCGCGGGACGTCGAGGACTCGAAGGCCTTCGTCGCGGCTCGGGCCGACTCCGCCTCCTCGATCTCCGCCGGGGCCGACCGGGGTACCTCGGCAGGCTCCGGGCGATCCGGTTCCTCCGCCTCGGGCTCGTCGCGCTCCCGGTCCGGCGATGCTCCCGCCGGGGACGGCTTGGAGGGCTCCGGCCAATCGACGTCCTGGATGGGAGCGAAGAACTTGTCCAGATCCTCGAACAGCTCCTCGCCCTCGCCGCGCCTCTCGTCCTCGGCCACGCTCAGATCTCCTTGAGCTCGGTGTCCTTGTGGGCCACCACCTCGTCGATCTCCGAGATGTGCCTGTCGGTCAGCTTCTGGAGCTCCTTCTCCGAGCGCACGAGGTCATCTTCCGAGATGGCGCCCTCGCGCTCAAGTCGCTCGAGCTCCTCTTTGGAGTGACGCCGGATGTTCCGAACGGCAACCCTGCCCTCCTCCCCCCGGTGGTGCACGAGCTTGATCAGCTCCTTACGCCGCTCCTCGGTGAGCGGGGGGAAGCTGAGGCGGATCACGACACCATCGTTGCCCGGGGTGATCCCCAGATCGCTGGACATGATGGCCTTCTCCATCGATGAGATCGCGCCCCGGTCGTACGGGGTGATCATCAGCGTGCGCGGTTCGGGCACCGAGAACGACGCGAGCTGCTGGATCGGCACCGGGGTCCCGTAGTACTCCACGACGACCCGTCGCAGCAGCGCGGGGGTCGCGCGCCCCGTACGGATCCCGGCGAGCTCATCCTTCAGGACCCCGATCGCCTTGTCCATCTTGTCGAGCGCGGCGGCGAGCGCCGTCTCGACCGTCACCGAGCGCCTCCGTGCACGAGCGTTCCGATCGGCTCGCCGGACACCGCCCTGCGGATGTTGCCCTCGCCTCGGAAGTCGAACACGATGATCGGCAGCGCGTTCTCCATGCACAGGCTGATGGCGGTGGCATCCATCACCTGGTATCCCTCGCGCAACACGTCGAGGTACTCGATCTTCTCGAACCGCTCCGCGTTCGGGTCCAGGTGCGGGTCGGCCGTGTAGACACCGTCGACCTTGGTCCCCTTCAAGATCGCCTGCGCACCGATCTCGAGCGCGCGTTGGGCGGCGGTGGTGTCGGTCGAGAAGTACGGCGCGCCGAGGCCGGCGGCGAACACGACGACGCGGCCCTTCTCGAGATGGCGGATCGCGCGCAACGGGATGTAGGGCTCCGCGATCTGGGCCATCGCGATGGACGTCTGCACGCGCGTGGGAACGTGGATGTGCTCCAACGCGTCCTGGACGGCGAGCGCGTTCATGACGGTCGCGAGCATCCCCATGTAGTCGGCTCGGGCGCGGTCGATGCCCGGCGCGTCCCGCCCGCGCCAGATGTTGCCGCCGCCGACCACGACGGCGGTCTGCACGCCGAGATCGACGACGTCCGCCAGCTCTCGCGCCAGCAGGGCGGTCGCATCCGTCGAGATGCCGTAGCCGGTATCCGCGGGGGCGAAGGCGTCCCCGGAGAGCTTGAGCAGTACGCGGCCGTACAGCGGCCGGCTCTCCTCGCGAGCGCGATCGCCCTCCGGCATGGGGCTCACCCTACTCGGTCTCCTCACCGAGACGGAACCGAACGAACCGGCGGACGGCCACCTTCTCCCCGACCTTGGCGCTCACCTCGTCGAGGAGCTGCTGGATCGTCTTCGAATCGTCCTTGACGAACGGCTGATCGAGTAGGACGGTCTGTTCGAAGAAGGCCTTCAGCTTGCCCTCGACGATGGTGGGGATCACCGCGTCGGGCTTGCCCAGTTCCTTCGCCTGGATCTCGTAGATGTGCCGCTCGGCGGCGAGCACGCCCTCCGGAACGTCCTCGCGGGCGATGTAGGTCGGTGCCAGCGGGCTCGCCACGTGCAGTGCGATGTCCCGGGCGAGTAGGCGGAACTCGGACGTGTTCGCGACGAAGTCCGTCTCGCAGTTGACCTCGACGAGCGTTCCGACCGTGTTGTTGAAATGGATGTAGGACTCGACCACGCCCTGATCGGCCGTCCGCCCGGCGCGCTTTGCGACCGAGGCCTGCCCCTGCTGGCGCAGCAGGTCGAACGCCATGTCGATGTCGCCGTCGGCCTCCTGCAACGCCTTCTTGCAGGCCATCATGCCGGCTCCGGATCGCTCCCGGAGCTCCTTGACCAGTTGTGCGGAGATCTCACCCATCGCTGGGTGCCTCGCTCCCGGGGGTCTCGGGCTCGCCGGGTGGCTGCGCCGCGTCGTCGGCATGCTCCTCGGGGGCGTCCTCGACCGTCGCCGGAGCCACGGGCTCGGGTTCGGGCTCGATCTCTGGTCCGGTGGCGCGCGTGACCACCGCCTCCTTGCCCTGCTGGTGACCCTCCGCGATCGCATCGGCGATCAATCGGGTGACGAGCGACACCGAGCGGATCGCGTCGTCGTTGCCCGGGATGACGTAGTCGACCTCGTCCGGATCGCAGTTGGTGTCCACGATCGCGATGACCGACACACCGAGCTTGCGAGCCTCGTTGACGGCGATGTGCTCCTTCTTCGTGTCGATCACGAAGATCGCATCGGGCAGCCGTTCGAGGCTCTGCATCCCCCCGAGGTTGCGTTCGAGCTTGTCCCGCTCATGGCGGAGCCGGATCGCCTCCTTCTTCGGCAGGTAGTCCAGCGCGCCGGTGCGCTCCATCTCGCGGAGCTCGCGGAGCCGCAGGAGCCGCCTGGAGACGGTCTGGAAATTGGTGAGCATCCCGCCCAGCCATCGTGTGGTCACCGACGGCATCCCGGCGCGCGTCGCGTGCTCGACGACGACCTCCTGGGCCTGTTTCTTGGTCCCGACGAACAGGATGACACCGCCGCGCCGGCCGAGATCCCTCGCGTACGCGTAGGCCTCCTCGAGCCCGGTCAGGGTCTTCTCGAGGTCGATGATGTAGATGCCGGAGCGTTCCCCGTACAGGTACCTGCCCATCTTCGGGTTCCAGCGCCTGGTCTGGTGCCCGAAGTGCACCCCTGCCTCGAGGAGCGCCCGCCTGGTGACGACAGGCATGGTGACGCCTCCTTCCGGTTGTCCCTCCGCCCGCTTCGACCCGCGTGCGGCCCGGCCGCGGCCGGGACCCCGCGCGCGGTCCGCGGGCGTGTGTGCTCGGCATCGTTCGCGCCGGCGAAGGGGCATCCTACCAGCGAGGATGTGCCGACCGAGGTGCCGAACGGACCCTGGACATCAGCGGCGGGCCCGGGCTCGAGCCGAAGGCGCTCGGCTCTGCGTCCGCCGACGGCGGACCGGCTCCTCGGGGACGTTCGGTTCCACGACGATCCATCGGTACGCCAGTGCGGCCATGAACGCGAGGTGCACCACGTTGACCGCCAGGATGAAGATCCATGCCGCGAACGTCGGATTGGCGGTGATCTGCGAGCCGCCCGGGGCCAAGCCGACGACCACGGGGAGGGCGATGAAGAAATAGAGCGCGCACAACAGGATGTGGCGCGTTCCGGGGAGCATCGCGGCCCGGCCGGAGCGCCGAACCGATTCGAGGCCGCCGCGGGCCTGACGGATCGCGGCCGCGGGAGCGAAGCCGAGGAAGAACAGGCCTCCCACGAGGGCGGCCACGAACGCGAGGAAACCGATCCCGGGTCCGAGCAACGGGAAGACGATGTTCCCGGCCACGATCAGCGAGAACGACAGCACTTGGACGACCAGGAGCGTCGGGATCGCACGGACCCCCCGCAGCAGTCCGTAGGCCCCGACCCTTCCGCTCTCGAGCCGGTCGACGATCATCCCGGTGAGGAGCGCGAACAGGATGCCGCGGATCACGATCGAACCGGCGGTGAACACGAGGAACGCCGGTCCGACGCCGACCAGGCTGGCGCCCGTCCCGAGGTCGAAGTACGTCGAGATGGGCGGCAGCGCCAGGACGTCGACGAGACGTCCGGGAGAACCCTCGAACCCCAGCGCCAAGAGCACGAGCCACGCCAGCAACGGAACGACGACCGCGACGCCGACGAGCACGGGCGACCCGACGACCGCGAGCAGCCCGCGGCCGAGCGAACGTCCGATCGGCGGCATGACCGAGGAACCGCCCCCGAACAGCGCGCTGCCGAACGGCTGGCGCGGCGGGCGCTCGGGACCTCGCACCGGCGCCCGGTCCGACGAACGCGAGCTGGGTGGGCGACGGCGTTTCTTGCCGCTCACGCGTCACCGCTCCCGTCGGTCGACCCGTCGAGCTCATCGGAGATCGCGTTCTGCTCGCCCTCCGAGAGCTCCAACCGGGGAGGGCCGAGGCGCCTGGCCAGCAGCATCCCGGGGACCACGGCCAGGACGAAGACGATGGCGGCGGCCAGCGCGTAGCGGCCGAGGGTGGTGCCCACGACGAGCTCCGTCGGAGATGGCACGTCGATCAGTGCACCTTCGGGGTCGTGCTCGAACGCGGCGAGGCCTCCCCGGTTCCCGACCCGGACCGCCACGAGCACATCGTCGGACACGGCGATCGCCCCGATCGCCCCCGGCGTGGGATCGCTCTGCCAGATGAGCCGACCCCGTTCCGCGTCCACGGCCACGAGCCGGCCATCATCCAGACCGAGCAGCACGGTGGGCCCCGAGACGACGGGAGCGCTCCGGATCACCACCTCGTTGAACTGGTAGCTCCAACCCCGCCGCCCATCCGCGGCATCGAGCCGGTAGAGCCCTCCAGACACGTCCGCAGCGAACAGGGCGTCCTCGGCGACGGCCGGCGACGTCGAGGGCGAGAACAACGACAGCACGAGCGAGGACCACACCTGATCCCCGTCCGCCGCGGCGAGCTCGCGGACGACACGATCTGCGGAGCCGACGATCACCCCCGCGGCGCCGACGCTCGGCGCCGAACCCGCGGTCGACGAAGTCTGGATGCCGACCGCCCACGTCCGTTCGCCGCTCGACGCATCGAGTGCGACCACCGAGACCCGGACCTCGTCGAGGTCGCGGACGACGGCGTAGACGGTGTCGCCGTCCACGGCGACCGGCGCGTCCAGCCGGCCCGGGACGCTCGCCGGCTCGGCCCAGACCGGCGAGCCGTCCGCGAGTGCGAACGCGAACACGTTGCCCCCCTGGTCGCCGACATAGGCGACATCGCCCTCGATCGTGACCCCGCTCCGTGACGGCGCCTGCAGCGGTACCCGCCACAGCTCGGAGCGATCGGCGAGATCCACGACGACGAGCGAGGAGACGCGATCGGCGTCTTCCGGTTCCGTGCCGGTCGGTGAGGCCGAGGGAGTGGCCGCTGGCGACGGCGTCGCCGTGGGCGATGCCCGCGCCGTCGGTCCCTCGAGGTACGCGAGGACGTCGCGGCCGCCGACGCTGGCGGCGGCGGGAGCCGACAGGAGACCGCCGGCGCGCGGGATGCTCCAGCTCACCGCCCCCGTCGAACGGTCGACGCCGTAGACGGCCTCCGACCCAATGGTGATGGCGAGCTCCCCGATGAGGATCGCCGGCGACAAGGCGTTGCCGGCCGGTGGCGACAGGGTCCACCTGAGCCGATACGGAGGCTGAACCCCATCGGGAAGCGACCCACCGTGTGCGGAGCCGCCCTGGAACTGCGGCCAGTCGAGGTCCGGGCGCTCCTGTCCGGCCGCCGCGCCCCCGAGCACGCCGAACGCCGCGACCCCGGAAGCGACGATGCAGGCGGCGAGCAGCCGTCGTCGACATCGCATGGTGCGGTGGGCCTCCGTGGTCGGCGGGGGCGCACATCCTAGCGGCCGCGGCCCGCGCCCGCGCTTGCTCCGCGTTCCCTCGGTGCCTGCGTCAGGCGGCCAGCGGCGCGAGCCGGATCAGGTCGACGACGCTGAGCGGTCCGAGCAACGTGAGCGGGTCGAGGTAGCTCCCGGCGAGCCGAACACCGAAGTGCAGGTGCGGCACCGACGATCCCGGATGCCCGACCCCGGTCGAGCCGATCGATCCGCCCCGCGCGACCGAGTCACCCCGGCGCACGGAGATCGTGGAGAGCCACGAGTAGGTACTCGAGAGATCGCCGCCATGATCGATCGTGACGAACAGATGACCGCCCACCCTTCCCGCGAACGCCACCGATCCGGCCTCCGCGGCGACGATCGTCGTCCCCACGGGCGCCGCGATGTCGATCCCGCGATGGCCGGCTCCGAACGGCGTGTCCGGCGGATCGAACGCGTTGATGACCGGTCCATGGACCGGCCAGAGCCACGAGCCGGTCGTCGCCGGAGCCAGCGCCGATCCGACCGACGTGCTTGCGAGGAGCAGAACGAGGGGGAGGGCAACCGCGTGCACGAGCACGAGCGCACCTCCGTTCCGGGGGTGGAGCCCAGGCTAGTGCGCGAGCGGCTCGCGCGCTGTGGCGCAGGTCACACCCGGGGCTCATCGGTCTCGACGAACTGGAGCCGCAACTGCCCGACGGCCTTGGTGTGGATCTGGCACACACGCGACTCCGTGACCCCCAGGATCTCGCCGATCTCGGCCAGCGTGAGTCCCTCGAAGTAGTACAGCGTGACGACGATCTTCTCGCGCTCGGAGAGCGAGTTGATCGCCGCCGCGAGGATCCCCCGGGTCTCCTGCCCCTCGAGCCCGGTCGTGGGGTCGACGGTGCGGTCGGCGAGCGTGTCGAGCAGTGAGACCTGCTCCCCCCGGTCGCTGCCGACGCTCAAGATCTCGTCGAGCTGGAGGACCTGCACGAACGAGATCTGATTGATGACGTCGTGCAGCTCCTTGAGCGACACGCCCAGGCGCTCGGCGACCTCGCGCTCGGCCGGCGCGCGCTTGTGGAGCGACTCGAGGTCCGCGTATGCCTTCTCGATCTCGCGCGCCTTGAACCGGACCGAGCGGGGCACCCAATCCATCGCTCGCAGCTCGTCGATGATCGCGCCCTTGATGCGGGGGATCGCGTAGGTCTCGAACTTGTTCCCCCGAGCCGGCTCGAACTTCTCGAGCCCGTCGATCAGGCCGAACATGCCGTACGACACCAGGTCCGCCTGGTCCACGCTTGCTGGAAGGCCCGTCGCCACGCGACTCGCGACGTACTTGACCAGGGGGGCGTAGTGCAGGATCAGGCGCTCACGGGCGGGACCCTGGCCTCCCGAACCCTCGCTCCGCTTGAACTCCGCCCAGAGCTTCGACAGCTCGTCGGTTCCCTCATCGACCCGGGTCGGCGCGACGGCGTCCGCTTTGGCTCCCTTCGGCTTGCCCGTCGCCCGGCCGATGCCCGCGCGTTCGGTGGCCGGCTTGCGCTTGCTCCGAGGCTCGGTCTTCGGCGCACCCGCCTTCGTGGACGCTCCGGCGTTCGAGGATGACTTGGCCTTGGCCACCGGCTTGGTCTTCGCTTTGGTCGCGTCGGTCGCTCGGGCCTTCGTTCCCGCGGGTGATCTGGTCTCTTCCGCCTGGGTGGCCCTCGGCATCAGGCCCTCGGATGGCTTCGCTCGTAGGCCTCGAACAGGCGCGTTCGCGACACGTGCGTGTATCGCTGCGTGGTGGCCACGCTCGCGTGCCCGAGCAACTCCTGGACGGCCCTGATGTCGGCTCCTCCCTCGAGCAGGTGGGTCGCGAACGAGTGCCGCAGGGTGTGCGGCGTCACCCGCCGTCCCGAAAGCGCAGTCTCACCGTATGCTCCCACAAGCCGTCTGATGTCACGTGGGCCGATCGGCCCACCCCGACGGTTGAGGAACAGCGCATCCCCGCTGGCGTCCGTCGTCATCGTGCGCCGTCCGCCGCGGATCCATCCGGCGAGCGCCGCGCGCGCGTGCTCCCCGAACGGCACGTCGCGTTCCCTGCTCCCCTTGCCCATCACCCGGACGCGGCCCCGGCCCAGGTCGATCCGATCCAGCGTGAGCCCGGCGACCTCGCTGACCCGAAGGCCCGAGCCGTACAACAGTTCGAGGATCGCCCGATCGCGAAGCAGCACTCCCCGTTCGATGCCCGCGAGGTCGGGAGGCGCGCCGCCCGGCGCCTCGACGAGCGCCTCGGCTTCGCGGACCCGAAGGACGACGGGGAGCCGTGACGTGACCTTCGGGCGGCCGAGCAGACCCGCCGGGTCGCTCGGGACCGATCCACGGGCGTGCGCCCATCGGTAGAAGGTGCGGATCGCCGCGACGCGCCGGGCGATCGACGCGCGCGCGTAGCCGAGGGTCGTGAGCTGGGCAAGGAACCGTCGCAGGTCGTCCAGGCGAGCGCTCACGAGGTCTCGACGCATCCGAGCCAGGGACGTCGCGAGCTGTCGCAGGTCTCGGCGGTAGGCCTCGACGGTGGTCTCGGCAAGGTGACGCTCGAACGCCAGGTGATCGGCGAACCCCTCGATCAGGGCGGCGTCGTGCTCGGGAAGCGTTGGGCGGGCGGCCATCGTCCTCGGGGTCCGGGTCCGACCCTTGTACCAACCCGGCGCTGGAGGTTCAAG
>Ga0187893_10006891_pt1 | contig 19054 bp, 13 predicted proteins | sample MA1701074metaG_FD_139574 | JGI IMG/M metagenome (GOLD analysis project Ga0187893, IMG submission 139574) | White microbial mat communities from a basaltic lava cave in the Kipuka Kanohina Cave System on the Island of Hawaii, USA - MA170107-4 metaG ... | reverse complement strand
TCAATACCCCTCAGTGGGGCCAGGGTAGCGCAAAAATCATAGCGCGCTTCGCAGGAGCGCTCGGCCTCACGGGGTAAGAGGTATGGCAACGCGACCCAGAAAACGCAAAACTCGAACTTAGTGGTCCCGTTCCTCTGTGGTGAGACCCGGCGCTCGTCGGTGCCAGTCCGGTAATTTCCGCCTCAACGTATCCGGATACCTCACACAGCCACCTGAATCCGATAACCCACCGGCTGCGGATCGCGGCTGCCTCTGCGGCTCCGGCTGCAATCGCGGTTCCTCCTCCCACACCCTCGGCATCGTATCCTTTTGGGATGAACCCCATTCGTTTCGGCCCGCGGAGGTGGTGGCGCGCCGTCTTCTCGCCGGTCGTGGGGATGAGCTGTCTTTTTCTGGCGTCGCTCCTCGGCTTCTCGCGCCTTTTCTGGGATGGCCTGGCCGCGCACGCCTTCACGGGCCTCGCGGCTCGCGTGGCGGGCCACCGAGAGGCCGGCCGCGATGGTGCCGCCCTTTCCCTGCTCGCTTCGGAGGCGCATCGCTATCCGTTCAGCCGCTACTCGAACGCCCTCGGCGTTCTCGAGGACGAGATCATCCGCGATGTGATCTCCGTCGAACGGGAGAACCTGCGCGAGGCGGCCCGGCTCGAAGCAGCCGGCCGGCTGGGAGAAGCGTTCCGGCTCCTCGGAGAACTAGAGAAGAAGACGCAGGTGCCCATAGTGATGCGCTTCGCCGAGCGCCACCGAAGGACCATCACCGAACGTCGGGAAGCGGCGGAGGGGCTCCTGTCGGCGGCGCGTGCCCGGGAGCAGAAGGGGGAGTTCGCCGCCGCGGCGGAGGTCTACCGCCGAATCCTCCTGGAGCATCCCGCTTCGTCGGCTTCGCGCGACTTGCGGCTCCCCCTGTACGTCGAAACGGTACCTCCGGGAGCCCGCATCTCGGTAGGGAAGAGTCCCGACGTGCGGTCACCGAGCTGGATCTCATGGCCCCTCGGGCGCGGCGAGAGGCTGAGGGTGAGCGCGGATGGGTTTCGCTCGCTCGACATCGGCGATCCCGTCGGCCCGCTCGACTGCGCGCGGCTTGCCGCGCCGCTGCGAGTGCGCCTCGAGCCCGAACCCCGATGGGAGGTCGACGCAACGGGCGGCTCCATCGCGGGAGGAATCGCGGCGGAGGAGGAGATCGCGGTCGTGCTCGGAGCCGACCGCGTCCTGCGCGGTATCGCTCTCGCGCCGGAAGATCAAGGGATGAGGATCGTCTGGAAGCGGCCGCTCGACGACTCCATCGACGGTCCCGCCGCTCACGCGGGAGCATTCCAGGATGGGCCGCGGACGCTCGTCGTCTCCGCGAACAAGCTCCGAGCCGTCGTCTGGACCCGGACCGGCGAGGACGGTCCGGAGCCTCCCACGGAGCCTCTCCTCGGGGCCATCGTGAGCATTCCAGCCGGCCAGGTGGGCCGCAGGACGGCCCGTACGGACCGAGCGGTTTTTCTGCTGCACCCCGGGGAACGGCTCGAGCACTGGGAGGCCGCTACGGAACGGCTCCGGTGGAGGGTTCCGGCAGAAGATGGGCTCGATCGCGTTCAACCCCGGGATGGACAGGTGATCCTGAGCGGCTCCAGCGGCCGTATCGTTCGGATCGATGCAGCCGCTGGGACGGTCCTCGGACGGTTCCGGGTCCGCCTGCCGGCCGGGGGGGGCGCCGTGGAGGATTTTATCCCCCTGGCCGGCGTGGAGCTCGCTCCCGAAGGGGCCGGTTCCATTTTTCGCCTCAACCGCGATGGGGTTCGGTCTCTTCTGGCCCTCGGTCCGCGGGGCGAGGTCTTCTGGGAGGCCGAAGAACGGTCTCGTCTTCCCGCATCGGCGATCGTCTTGCCTCCTTCGAAAGCGACTCGTTCCGCGGGCTCTCGAAGTGGCTGGGTAGTTCTGATGAGTGAGCCGAGCCCGATCAGCGAGCCGGGCTCTATCAGGGAGCGGGGAGGAGGAACGAGACTGCTCGTTCATTCCTAGAATCAAGGCGGTGACCGTTCACCCGGCACGTATTTCAATTACGAGGCAAGGCGCCTACCACGGAGTGCGTCACCCTCGCTCGGCCGCCCCGCAGGCCGTAGGTCGCCCACTTCAGGGAGCCTGCGTGGCGACTGAACGCACGGTCAGGTAACAGTTCCTGGGCCACCAGGCCCGGTGAACGGTTACTCAAGGCGCAACGCCGGCCTCGCCGCCGCCGTGGGTCGGGAAGAACAGCTTTCGCCCCATCGACGGGTTCCACGCGCTCCAGCGCGTGTCTCCATCTCCGCCGAGGCGCTGCTCCTTGCGGATCGCATCGAGCCCGGCGAGCTTCGCATCGAGGTCATCTAGGTAGTGGAAGGCGATCGCCTCGGGGGTCATGGGAGGCTTCACCGCGCCGTACTCGGGCACGCCGTGATGGCTCGCTATGATGTGCAGGAGATGGGTCAGCAGGTCGCGAGGGAAGTCCGGGATCTGCCGCACCTTCTCCTCCACCCAGGCGATGCCGATCGAGATGTGGCCCACGAGCTGGCCGACATCGGTGTAGCGGAAATTGCGCGCGAAGGACAGCTCGCGCAGCTTGCCGATGTCGTGGAGGACGGCGCCGGCGACGAGCAGGTCAAGGTCGAGTTGCGGATAGTTGGGCGCAAGCCTCCGGACTGACTGGATGAGGGAGAGGACGTGCTCGAGGAGGCCGCCGATGTAGGCGTGGTGGAGCGCTTTTCCGGCGGGGCAGCGCGGCAGCCCTTCGCTCACCTCCCGGTCGGCGAGGAACATCTGCAATAGTCGGCTCAAGAAGGGGTTTTTCAGCTCCGAGACGGCGGAGTTCAGCTCCTTCTCCATCTCGGGGATGCTGCGGGCGGTGTGGGGGAGGAAGTCGGCCAGGTCGACCTCGTCCGCTTGGATGCGGGTGAGGTCGTCGACAATGATCTGGAGATGCTGCTGGAATTCCTCGACCCGCCCTTCGATGCGGACGAAGTCATCGACTCCGAAGCTGGAGTACAGCTCGGGCGTCGCCTCCCATCGGATGGCCTTGATGGAGCCCGATCGATCCCTGATCTCCATCTGGATGAAGTACTTGCCGTTGCGGGTCTGCTTGAAGTTCCAGGTTTCGACCAGGAAGACCTGGTCCACCCGCTGCCCCTTCTGTAGGTCCAGACAGAGGGTCCGCGCCGCTGGGGCGCCCGTTGGACGCGTGGGCTTCGACATGGAAGAAATCGGTCCCTGTTTCAGGCTCGGCGGACTGGGTCGCGCGGCGGCACGGACCTTGGAAGGCCTATGGCGCCGCTGGATCTCCGCTCGGGCAGAGGCGGGATTATAGTCAGCGGCCGTGGGGATGCAAAAGGCGGGTCGTGTTCGGTTACCGGCCGATCGGTTGCGGTCGCGGGACTGGCGATGGCCGCCCGCGGGGCTGTATAGTTACGACACAGACCGAAGAAGAACCCCCCACAGACTGCACGCTGACTACCCTCGCTGATCAAAGGGCTCTCTCATGAAAAGCCGTCCCCCTTCCTCGCGGCGGCCGGCCGCCTTCGTTTTCGTTCTCGGCCCCTCGTCCATCCCCCTGGCCGCGTGGCTTCTCCTTCTGTTGTCCGGATCGGTGGGAGCCGCCGACGTCGTGAAGCTCCGCAATGGACAGGAGGTGAAGGGGCGCGTCGTGGACCTCGGGGGGAACTTCGTGGAGGTCTACTTCGAGAACCTCGCCAGCCGGAAAATCCTCCTGCGAGAGATCCACGAGATGAAGTTCGACGCTCAGGGCGCGCAGCCCCCTCCCAAGACCGACGTCGTGTTTCTCAAGAGCGGCGGCGATCTCCGCGGAGAGGTCCGCTTGTCCGATGACGGCCTGCGGGTGTTCGTGACCGGGCCCGATGGAACTCGAAACAGCATCCCGCGCGACGATGCGGCCAAGATCATCTATCGCGACCAATCGCGCCCCGAGAGCGCTCTGGTCTATTCCGAAGAAGTCCGCCGCGATGTCCGGACGTGCATCGAGCGGCTGGGGCAGGCCGGCTCGGCCGAGAGCGAGGAGAAGCTCCGTTCTCACGGGGTTTTCGCCATTCGAGAGATCCGCGAAGCCCGAGAATCGGCCAAGCCCGGCACGGAGGCGGCAAAGGCCCTTGATCGCATCTTGCGAGCCTACCGCCTCCGGGAGATCACCGAATCCCCGCTGGAAGAGCTGGCGGATTATTACCGCATCATCGACCGCGGCACGCTCGACGAAAAACGGAATCTCCTCGAGGAGATGTTCACGCGGTTCGTGGAGGAGTCGGCGCCGGTCGCCAAGTTCCTCATTCGGGACCCGAACGAGCCGCCCTCCGTCCGAGCCTGGGCGGTCGACCTTCTCGGGCGGATGCAGCTCAACCGGCACCTCGTGGAGATCTACAACGACCCCGTGGGCGGTCAGGTGCAGCTCGCCGCCGCGATCGCTCTCGCCCGCAATCGCATCCTCGCCGGCGCGGAGTCGGTGATCGAGGCGCTCGGGATGGACGAGCCCGCCCTGCGCGAGCTGGCGATCCGAACATTGAAGGACGCGACGGGAGTGGACCTCGGATTCGGCGCCAACGATACGCCCGCCGCGCGCCGCGACTCGATCGAACGCTGGCGGAAGTGGTGGAGAGAGAACCGCGAACCGCTCCAGCAGCAGGCGCGCAACATCCTCTCGGGCCGGTACGAGCCGGGCGACACTCCCGAGCGCCAGAAAGCGCTCGAGAGCTGGAAAAAAGCCTGCATCGCTTGGGAGCGAGGGCGGTATCAGGAAGCTGAAGCCGGCCTGCGTTCCTCCGTTCGGGCCGATCCGACGTTTCTCAACGGGCAGATCAGCCTGGGGGTCCTTCTGTATCTCCATCGGAACAAGGGGGAAGAAGGACGGAAGATTCTGGAAGACATAGTCCGGAGGGCGCACCCGGAAGTCCGTGAGTCCGAGATCACGTGGATTCACTACTACCTCGGCCACGCTTGGGAGCTGGCTGGCGAGTCGAGTCGAGCCGAGGCGCAGTACAGGCGAGCCATTGGGATCGATCCGAAGTTCTTCCGCGCCGTGGCCGCCCTCGGCGACTTGAAGTTCAAGAGCGCTATCGGGGATGAAAAACGTCCCGTGGACGCGCGGAGAGACCTCTTGAGGCAGACGGAAGAGCACTACCGTTCCGCGATGACGCTCATCGAGAACTACAACGCCGGGCTCGAGACGCTGGGTCTGTCCGATCTTCCCGTCGAGACCGTCCCGCCGTTCGAGCGGCAGGAGCACAACCGGGGGATCTTGCAAGTCAAGGCGAACCTCCGGCTGCGCAAGGCCGAGATGTTCTTCGGGATCGCCAAGTGCCGTTCCCTCCTGGGCGATCCGTCTCGCGCGGCGGTCGAGCTGACGTCGGGCATCGAAGCCCTGGGCGACGACCGGAAGTTCGGCGCGCGGGAGTTGCTGGTCGAACTGCACAACTATCGTGCCTCCCTCTATGAGACGGCGGGCGAGACCGCTGCTGCGGCGCGCGATTACCGCCGCGTGTTGGCGGATGACCTCGACCCCAAGAACGCCGCCGCGATCGAGGGGATCAACCGGCTTCGCGGGAAGGCCGGCGCCTCCCTCGGTGAGGAGCCCTCGCGCAAGCCTGCCGGCGTGGGGAAGAGGAAGGGCGGCACCTCCAAGAAGCGAACCGCGCCGGCGGATCCGGCGGCGGCTGAGCGCTGAACCCCTTTCTTGCAAAGGGACCCTCCCTTCCTATAATCAGCCCCTTCATTCGCCGTGAGCGGCGCGGCTTCCGGGCGAATCCGTCTCCCGGGAGGCGCGCGCTCGGACGCTCTGGTTCGGGTCCCCGGCGGAGGTCCCGGCTGGTGGAAACCGCGGACGGGCATCAGAGGAGAGTGCGTTGAAGGTTCACGAGTACCAGGCCAAGGAGGTCCTCGCCCGGTTCGGCGTTCCGATCCCGGCGGGCCGCGTCGCGAGCACGGTCGACGAGGCGGTCGAAGCCGCGAAGGCCCTCGGAGGAGACGCCTGGGTCGTCAAAGCGCAGATCCATGCCGGAGGCCGCGGAAAGGGCGGGGGCGTCAAGGTCTGCAAGGAGCTCGATGCCCTGAAGCAGGCCGCGGGAAAGATCATCGGGATGAACCTCGTGACTCCGCAGACGGGGCCCTCTGGCCAGCGCGTCAAGAAAGTGCTCATCACCGAGGCATCCGACATCAAGAAGGAGTACTACCTCGGCATGGTCCTCGACCGCAGGCTCTCCCTGCCGGTCCTCATGGCCTGCGCCGAAGGAGGGGTCGAGATCGAGGAAGTGGCCGCGCGCAGCCCGGAGAAGATCCTGAAGGAGGTTGTGAATCCGGTGGCGGGCCTGCGGCTGTACCAGGGGCGGTCCTTGGCCAAGAGGCTCGGCCTTACGGGCGACCTCATCTCCTCCGCTGCGGCTCTCATGGCGGGGCTTGCGCGCGCATTCATCGAAACGGACAGCTCCCTGGCGGAGATCAACCCGCTCGCCTTGACGGGCGGCGGCCTCCTCCTCGCGCTCGACGCGAAGTTTTCCTTCGACGACAACGCGCTCTTCCGCCACCGCGACCTCGCCGCCTACCGGGATCTCGACGAGGAGGACCCGCGGGAAGTGCGGGCTGCCAAGAGCGACCTCAGCTATGTCCGCCTCGAAGGCAACATAGGCTGCATGGTCAACGGCGCCGGCCTGGCGATGGCGACGCTCGACATCCTGAAGCACGAGGGCGGCTCACCCGCGAACTTCCTGGACGTAGGCGGCGGGGCGACCGCGACGAAGGTGACGGAGGCCGTGAAGATCATCCTCGAAGATTCGAGCGTGAAAGCGGTTCTCGTCAACATCTTCGGCGGCATCATGAAGTGCGACGTGATCGCGACCGGCATCGTCTCCGCCGTCCGCGAAGTGAGCCTGAAGGTGCCCCTTGTGGTCCGGCTCGAGGGAACGAACGTCGAGCAGGGGAGGAGGATCCTCCAGGAGTCGGGGCTGAACATCATCTCCGCGGACAACCTCCTGGATGCCGCTCGCAAGGCGGTCCAGTCGGCCGGCAGGAGCTGAAGGAGGAAGCCTGCGGTGAGCGTTCTGGTCAACAAGAAGACTCGGGTCATTTGCCAGGGGATCACCGGGAAGACCGGGCAATTCCACACGCGCCAGGCGATAGAGTACGGGACCCGGATGGTCGGAGGAGTCACTCCGGGCAAAGGAGGGACCACCTGCGAAGGGATCCCCGTCTTCGACACCGTCGAAGAGGCGGTCCAGGCCACGCAGGCGGACGCTTCGGTGATCTACGTCCCTCCGGCGTTCGCCGCGGACGCGATCCTCGAGGCGGCAGCGGCCGGCATCCGGCTCGTGGTGGCGATCACGGAGGGCATTCCGGCCCTCGACATGGCCCGCGTCCTGTGCGAGCTGCGCCAGAGGGATGCCGTCCGACTCATCGGCCCCAACTGCCCCGGCATCATCACGCCGGGCGAGTGCAAGATCGGCATCATGCCGGGCTACATCCACAAACCCGGGAAAATCGGAATCGTCTCCCGCAGCGGCACGCTCACATACGAGGCCGTCTGGCAGACGACGCGGCTCGGTTTGGGTCAGTCGACTTGCATGGGGGTCGGCGGCGATCCGGTCGTGGGAACGAGCTTCGTCGACGCCCTCCGGCTCTTCGAGGACGACCCGCAAACGCGCGGGATCATCATGATCGGAGAGATCGGAGGCACGGCCGAGGAGGACGCGGCGGCGTTCATCAAGGAATCGGTCACGAAACCGGTCGTGGCGTTCATCGCAGGGCAAAGCGCGCCCAAGGGCAAGCGGATGGGCCACGCCGGTGCGATCATCGCGGGCGGAAAGGGCACCGCGGCGGAGAAGCTGGCTGCGCTGCGCGATGCGAAAGCCGCTATCGCCGAGACTCCTGACCGGATCGGCGAAGCGATGGCGCAGCTCATGCGCTGAACGCCCGTCGTTTTATGGCTTGCGCGAGAGCGTCGGCACCTTCATGCGACTCGCCTTGCGGGTCTTTCGCCGCGCCGGCGGCTCGCCGGTCGTGACGAGGCTTTCGAAGGCATCGAGAAAGACGGTGCTCGGGTTATGGATCTTCGCGTGGTGGAGGAGGAAATGGATGAGCCGGAGGTTTTCCACGGAGCTTTCGGGCACCGCCATCGCGATCTCGCGGGCCACCTGGTTCGTCTTTCTAAGGGCCTCCAGGAACGACTTCTCTTCGCGCGTGACCTCCATCCTCACGGTGTCGTTGGGATCCTGGTTGGTCGAAAGGAATTCGTGGCGGTAGTTGTAGCCCGCGTAGGGATACGGCATCGTCTCGTCGAGCAGGTACTCGACGGTGACGCCGAGCTTCTTGGCGATCCGCCAGACGATGTAGGCCCGAGGGGAGTTGATGCCCGCCTCGATCTTCGAGAGGGCGCTCGGGGTGATGTTGCAGGCTCGTGCGAGGTCCTGCTGCGAGATCTTCCGGTCGCACCGGAGGTTGAGGATTTTTCTGCCGGTCTGCATGGTCTTACCTCAGGCAAGAGCGAAGAGGGTCTTCTCCAGAAACGAAAACCTCATCGCCGGAAGGGTGCTTGTCGCTCGTCAATAAACCGTCGGTCAAAGATACGTCCAAAGTCCTGGGAATTCTATCTCAGCAAGAATCGTGAGAATAGGAAAAAACCCTGTTTCTTTACAATCTCGGGGAACGCCGGCTAGATAGGGTCCGCCAGACATGAACAGCCCGCTTGACCTCGAGTCCGAGCTCGGCGGCTCGGAGGCCCGGGCCAAGCTCGAACGCATCGCCGGCCGCATCCGGTCGGCCCGCGAGATCCTGATCACCTCTCACGTCCATCCGGATGGGGATGCCCTGGGTTCGGAGCTGGCCCTCGCGTTCGCCCTCAGGAAGCTCGGAAAGGCCGTTCGTGTCGTCAACGACCATCGCGCGCCGGAAAAGTACGCGTTTCTGGACCCCGGAGGCCTCATCGAGATCCTTTCAGGGGAACCTCCGGCCGATGCATTCCCTCAGGTGGATCTGGCGATCCTCCTCGACACGAGCGAGCCATCCCGAGCAGGCCGGCTGGCGAAGCGGTTCTTCGGGACGAATTGGGACCGGATTTGCCTCGACCATCACCCGGGGCCGGAGGACTCGAGGTTTCTTCTTCACTGGGTCGCCGATCGAGCCCCCGCGACCGGAACGCTCGTTTTGCGGCTCATCGATTTCCTCGGCGTGCCCCTCGACCGCCCGATCGCCACGGCGCTTTTCGTCGCCATCGCGACCGACACTGGATGGTTTCACTTCGCGAACACCCTCCCTTCCACCCTGCGCGATGCCGGACGGCTCGTCGAAGCCGGCGTCGAGCCGGAGGAGATCCACAACCGCGTGTACGGCGAGTCGAGCCTCGCCCGCCTTCGGCTCCTCGGCAAGCTCCTCTGCGAGATCCGCTCGGAGCTGGATGGCAGATTCGCCTGGGCGCTCCTCTCTCGGGCGGAATTGCAGCGGGCCGGGGTCCCGACGCAGGAGCTGGATGGCTTCTCCGAGCAGCTCAAGTCGGTCCGAGGGGCGGACGTCGTCGCGCTCGTCCTGGAGACGGCCCCCGGGAGCTACAAAGTGAGCCTCCGGTCCCGCGGAGATGCCGACGTCCGCGCGATCGCGGCGGACCTGGGCGGCGGGGGGCACGAGAAGGCCGCGGGTTGCCGTCTCGAAGGGAGCTGGGACGACGTGCTCTCTCGGCTGCGAGCTCGTGTCAAGGCGAGCCTCCCGGGCGGAGGTCCGCCGGCAGGAGGCCGGTGAGGGTATGGGTCGATGGTCGGGGGACGCCCGAGCGATGCAAAGTCGGTATGATGGCTGCGCCGGTTCCCCGTAAGCCACGGAGGAGGTGCCCCTCTTGCTCGAGCCCTTCCGAAAAGTTCTTCTGGCGGCCCTCGGCGTCGGCGTCCTGACCGCGGAAGAGATCCGCTCGATCGTCGACGGCCTGGTCCAGCAGGGCGATTTCACCGAAGAACAGGGCCGAAAGGTCCTCGATGCCCTTTCCTCGCGCAAGGTGAACGAATTCGAAGGCCTCGCATCGCGCTTGGGCCAGGACATCCGCCGGCTCGCCGGCCTCCTGCCCGTCGTCAGCCGGAGCGAGTTCCGCAACCTGGACATGCGCGTGCGCGAGCTGGAAGGGCGGGCCGGAGTCGCCGCCGACAGGTCCGCTCAGGCTCCCGACGAAGTGGCTCCGTGCGAGCCATCGGCGGGAGGGGACGCGTAACCGGCATGTTCCGGTCGATCCGTACGCTGCGGAGCATTCCGCGGATCAAGGACATCACTTTGGTTCTCGCCAAGCACGGCTTCCACCAGGTGGCGGGCTACCTGCACGCCCCGGTGACGTCGCGGATCCGCCGCTTCTTTTCATCCGGGCCGGCGCCGCAAGTGGTCGAGCAGCCCGAGCGGCTGCGGCTCGTCCTGCAGGATCTCGGTCCGACCTTCATCAAGTTCGGGCAGCTCTTGAGCACGCGCCCCGACCTCCTGCCCGAGGGCTACATCCGCGAGCTGGAAAAGCTGCAAGACCACGTCTCGCCCGCTCCGTTCTCGGAGATCCGCCGCTCCGTTGAGGCGGAGCTCGGCGCTCCGCTCCACGAGAGGTTCGTCACGTTCGACGAAGAGCCGCTGGCGACGGCCTCCATCGCCCAAGTCCACAGGGCGACCAACCGTGCGGGGCAGGCGGTCGTGGTAAAGGTCCGCAAGCACGGGCTCGAGAAGGTGATCGAGCAGGACCTCCTGGTCCTGAACCTCCTCGTTGAGGTGATGCAGGAGTGGCCGGTTTTCCGCACGATGGACTTCGAGGGCATTTTGAAGGCCTTCGAGCGGGCCATCCGCACGGAGCTGAACTTCGACCACGAGCGCCAAAACATCCTCCGGATCCGGGAGAACTTCCGGAACAAGGCCGAGATCTGCATCCCGCTCGTCTACCGGGATCTCTCCAGCTCGGGCGTATTGACCCTCGAGTACCTCCCCGGCGAGAAGCTCTCCACGCTCTTCCAGAAGTCGCTGGAAGACCGGCGGAGCGAGGAGATCGCCAGCCGGATCGCGATCGCGCTGTTCAAGCAGATCTTCGAGGACGGCGCCTACCACGCGGATCCGCACCCGGGGAACTTCATCTGCATGCCCGATGGACGTCTGGGGATGATCGACTTCGGCAGCGTCGGGCGGTTCACGCCCGAGATGACGGACGACCTGGTGCTTCTCCTCCATCACCTGATCGAGCGGAATTACCGCGGGATCGCCCGGCTGGTCCTCCGGATCGGCCGGCCGGTCAAGGAGGTCGACTCTCGGGCTCTGGCCTTGGACCTGCTCGACTCCCTCGACCTCTACCACGGCCAGACTGTGGCGGAGATCCAGTTCGGGGTGCTCTTCCGATCTCTGTTCTCGATCGCCGTCCGCTACGGCATCGTCATGCCGCCGCAATACGTACTGCTGGGGCGGACGTTGATGACGCTCGAAGGCGTCGTGCGGACCATGGCGCCCCGCCTCGAGATGCTCGCCCTCGTCGAGCCGTACCTCCAGAAGGTGATGAAGGCCCGCTGGGCCCCTGGCCGCGTGCTCAAGGAGGCGGAATCGCAGGCGGCGGAGATTTTTCAGTCCTTGCGCACCTTCCCCGCCAATCTCGCGGAGGTGCTGCAGCGAATGGCGGAGGGGCGGCTCAGGGTGGATTCTCAGCTCCACAACACCGAGCGGCTCGAGCGCAGGATTCAAGAGGTCGCGACGCGGATTCCGCTGGCTCTCCTCGTCTGCGCACTGCTCGTCAGCTCGTCGATCCTCCTCTACTCGACCGGCCAGGAGGCCAGCTCGCTGAAATCGACGCTCGGGATGATCGGCTACGCGGGGGCCTTCGCGATCATTCTGCGCATCTTCCTCAAGTTCTGAACCGCAGGGCCCTGACCGCCCTCGGGCCGAAGGCCCGTAGGGGCGGCTACTGCCGGTCGGTGTTCATCGACATCAGGAACTCCGCGTTCGACTTGGTCGTCTTGAGCTTCGACTTCAGCAGCTCCATCGCCTCCACCGGGTTCATGTCGTTGAGCACCTTGCGGAGGACCCAGACGCGGCGCTGCTCTTCGGGGTCGAGGAGCAGCTCCTCCTTGCGGGTGCCGGAGCGGGTGATGTCGATCGCCGGCCAGACGCGCTTGTCCGCGAGGCGGCGGTCGAGGTGCAGCTCCATGTTGCCCGTGCCCTTGAACTCCTCGAAGATCACTTCGTCCATTCGGCTCCCCGTGTCGATGAGCGCCGTGGCGAGGATGGTCATGCTTCCGCCCTCCTCGATGTTTCGTGCGGCGCCGAAGAATCGCTTCGGCTTCTGGAGGGCGCTCGCGTCGACGCCGCCCGAGAGGATGCGGCCCGAGTGGGGGACCTCGCTATTGTAGGCACGGCCGAGGCGGGTGATGGAGTCGAGGAGGATCACGACGTCCTTGCCGTACTCGACCATGCGCTTGGCCTTCTCGATGACCATCTCGGCCACCTGCACGTGACGTGAGGAGGGCTCGTCGAAAGTCGAGCTGATGACCTCTCCCTTGACGGAGCGCTCCATGTCGGTGACTTCCTCCGGACGCTCGTCGATGAGGAGGACGATCAGCTCGACCTCCGGGTTGTTCTGCGAGATGCTGTTGGCGATCTTCTGGAGAAGGATCGTCTTCCCCGTGCGCGGCGGAGCGACGATGAGGCCGCGCTGGCCCTTCCCGATCGGGGTGACCAGGTCCATGATGCGCATCTCGATCCCTTCCGTCGAAGCTTCCATGACGAGCCGCTCCTCCGGGTAGAGCGGGGTGAGGTCGTCGAAGTTGACCTTCTCGTGGAGCTTCTCGGGCTTCTGGTAGTTGATCGCGTCGACCCTGAGGAGCGCGAAGTAGCGCTCGTTCTCCTTGGGAGGGCGGATCTGGCCCGAGACGACGGCTCCCGTGCGGATTCCGAAGCGGCGGATCTGCGACGGCGAGATGTAGATATCGTCGGGCGAAGGATAGTAGCTGTATCGCGGCGAGCGAAGAAAGCCGAAGCCGTCCGGGAGGATCTCCAGGACCCCCTCGCCGTACATGACGCCTTCCTGATGCACGCGCTCCTTCAGGAGCTTGAAGATGAGTTCCTGCTTCTTGAGGCCGGTGAACTCATCGATCCCTTCCTTCTTCGCGAGGTCGTGCAGCTCGTTCATGTTCATCCGCTGGAGCTGAGCGACGTCGAATTTGGGGACGTCGGGCTTGAGAGCGGTCCCCGACTCCTCGATGGCGCGCGCTTCGGCTTCGAGGTCCTCATCCTTCGGGAGGCCGATCCTGAACTCCGCGGAGCCGTTCTTGTCCTTCCCACCCCGGCGGTGCATTTTTCCCGACTTCTTCCCCCGCATCTTCATGTGGTGGCCTCTCTCCTTGTGGCGGCCCGGGTGTCCCATCGCGCCGGGAGGTGGTCCTCCGGTGCCGATCGGGGGCTTGGCCTCCACCGCCGGCGCTTCGTCCGGGCCGCCGCTCTGCAAGGGGTTCTCATTCGTTTCCATACCGTTCAGTCCTTTCGCTCCCGCGCCTTCCGGATTCCGACCGGCAGCGCCCGCGGGGTTTTGAGACTCCGAGCCACTTTCATACGGTTTTTCCGGCGCCCGGCGGGCGTCCTGGAATTCCTCCGTGCGCTCCCATCGAGCGCGCCTCGGCGCCGATCCGAGCGATTTCCGACCGCAACCGGTCGATGGATCCCGAATTGTCGGCGACCCAGCGAGCCAGCCGCCGCTTCTCTTCGATCGGGAGCTGATGCTTCTCGCGGCGGTCCAGATCGCCCGGGGCCCAGCCGCGCGGGGCCGTTCGGGAGCGCCGCTCGGCGAGGCCCGCATCGACGAACACGAACGCGTCGCACTCCCCGCGGAGGGGAGATTCCGCAAGGAGCGGCACATCGAGCACCAGAAGGGGAGCCGGGAGCCCCCCGGCCGCCCTCCGGTGACGCCGGATCCGCTCGCGCACCGCCTCGAGGACGGGCGGATGGACGATGGCCTCGAGGTCCTCGAGCGCCTTGCGGTCGCTGAAGACGCGCTCGCCGAGGCGGCGCCGGTCGACCTCGCCGTCCGGGCCCAGGACCTCGGGGCCGAACCGCTCGGCGACCTTCCGGCTCGCCGCGGGTCCGCGCAGGACCTCGTGGGCGAGACGGTCGGCGTCGACGACCTCGGCGCCGATCTCCTCAAAGAGCCCCGCCGCGGTGCTCTTCCCGGATCCGACTCCGCCAAGAAGCCCGATCACCATATCCTCCCGCTACTCCTTTTCCTCGAACCAGCTCTCGCCGCTCACCGTGTCAACCTCGAGGGGCACGCGCAGCTCCATCGCCTCCACCATCTCGCGCCGGATCCGCTCCTCCTCGACTTGAAGGTCGAGGCGGGGCAGCTCGAAGACCAGCTCATCGTGGATCTGGAGGAGGAGGCGGGTCCGGCTTCCGCGCTCCGCGAAATCCGTGTGGATGTTGTTCATCGCCACCTTGATGAGGTCCGCGGCGGAGCCCTGGACGACCGTGTTGACCGCCGTGCGCTCCGCGAGCCCCCGGAGCCGCTGGTTGCGCGAGTCGATGTCCCGGATCGGCCGGCGGCGGCCGAGGATCGTCCGCACGAACCCATCGCTCCTGGCCCGATCGAGCGTGCGGTCCACGAACTCCTTCACTCCGGGATGCCGCTCGAAGTAGCCGCGGATGACGGCGCCGGCCTCTTCGACGCTGATCCCGAGGTCATCCGAGAGTCCGAACGGCGTCATCCCGTAGATGATGCCGAAGTTGACGGACTTGGCGAAGCGGCGCATGGCCGGCGTGACCTGGTCCGGGGAAACGCCGTGGATCCGGGCCGCCACCTGGAGGTGGATGTCGTCGCCGCGGCGGAAGGCCTCGATGAGGGCTTCGTCCTCGCTCAGGTGGGCCAGGATGCGCAGCTCCACCTGCGAATAGTCCGCCGAGAGGAGGATGTGGTCGCGGTCGCGGGCGATGAAGGCCTTTCGGATCTCGCGCCCCAACTCGGTTTTGATCGGGATGTTTTGAAGGTTCGGGTCGGAGGAGGAGAGCCGCCCGGTCGCCGCCACGGTCTGGTTGAAAGACGTGTGGATGCGCCCCGTGCGGGGCTCGACGAGCTGTGGCAGCGCCTCCACGTAGGTCCCGAGGAGCTTCGTCAGCTCCCGGTGCTCCAGGATCAGCGGGACGATCGGGTGCCGGTCGCGCAGCTCCTCGAGGACATCGGCCGCCGTCGAAGGGACCCCGCTCTTGCCTTTGGGGCCCGGCGGCAGTCCGAGCTTCGTGTAGAGCACCTCGGCGAGCTGCGGGGGGCTCGCGACGTTGAACTCGCAGCCCGCCAGCTCGCGGATGCGCCGGGTCGTTTCCTCGATCATGCCGCGGATTCGCTTTCCCATCGCCTGGAGATGCGCGGTGTCGACGGCGATCCCTTCCAGCTCCATCTCGATGAGCACCTCGACGAGGGGCATCTCGACCTCCTGAAAGAGCTTCTCGAGACCTGAGGCCGCGAGGCGCGGCGCTAGGACCTTCTCCAACCGCAGGACCACGTCGACGTCCTCGCAGGCGTAGTCCCGGATCTTCTCCAGCTCCACCTGGTCCATGCGGATCTGGCTCTTGCCCGTTCCGATGAGGGACTCCGTGGTGATCTTCCGGTGACCGAGGTACTCGAGGGAGAGGCTGTCGATATTGTGGGCCCGCACTTCGGGGTTGAGGAGATACGAGGCGATCATCGTGTCGAAGCGGAGGGGCTCCACCCGGATGCCGGCGTTCCTGTAAAAGAGGGCATCAAACTTCATGTTCTGGCCGAGCTTGGCCGGGCGCGGGCCCTTGAGAACGGGCCGCAGGGCCTCCAGTACCTCGCCGGGCGTGAGCTGGAGCGGCACCGGAGCGCGGAGAGGGACGTAAAACGCCTCGACCGGAGCACTTTTCCCAGGTAGGGGAGGCGCGGTGTCCTCGCCTGCGGAGGGGGCCGCGCCCGCGCCGAACACGGCAAACGACAGCCCGACCAGCTCATCCCGGAATGGGTTGAGCCCCGTCGTCTCGGTATCCACGGCTATTTCGTCGGAGGCGAGGAGACGCTGAACGAGGCTCACCAGCTCCGTGCGGGTCAGAACCGTCGAATAGCGGGAGGGCAGGTGTTCGACCGCCGGGGTGGCGTCGGGGGGCGTGATGGGCGCAGCGGTCGGTCTCGGCACAGAGGACGATCTCGGCGCGAGAGCCGAATGGAGTTCGGCGGACGGCCGGGGTGTGGCTTCGTCGCCCGAATCGAGGGGGAGGAGGTCTTGGGAAGCGGCGGAACCCCCGCCGTTCGTCGAACCCGATCGAGCGGAGCTCCCGGAGTATTTCTCGAGGAGCCGCAAGAAGTGGAGACGGCGAAACAGGCCCTGAAGCGCCTCGCGGTCCGCGCTCTGGAGACGGTAGCCGTCGGGGCCGGCGCCGCCCGGGACGGGACAGCTCAAGTCCAGCGTCACGAGCTCGCGGCTCAGCTCGGCAACCTCCCGGCTCGTCCGGAGCCGCTCCTGGATCTTCGGGGAGATCCCGGGAATCGACCGAGTGAAGATCTCATCGAAGCGGGAGACCGCGGCGAGGATCTTGAGGGCGGTCTTCGGGCCGACCCCTTCCACCCCCGGCACGTTATCCGAGGCGTCGCCCGCCAGCGCCAGGAAGTCGATGACCTGGTCCGGGCGGAGTCCCTTCTTCTCGACGAGCCCGGCCGTGTCGAGGCACTCGCCGTCCCGCGGGTTGTAGATCCGGATGTACTCGTCGATGAGCTGTTCGAGGTCTTTGTCCCGCGAGATGATGAACGTCGGGATCTTCTCGTCGGACGCCCTTTTGGCAAGGGTCGCGATCAGATCGTCCGCTTCAAAAGTGGGCACCTCGATGGAGGGGATTCGGTAGGCTTGGAGCACTTCCTTGATGACGGGGAACTGGGCGGCCAGGTCGTCGGGCATCGGGGATCGGTGGATCTTGTAGTCGGGGAACCGGGCGCTCCGGAAGGTCGGTTCGGGGCTGTCGAAGACGACGGCCATGTGCGTCGGCCGCTCCGCAAGAAGCTTCTCGATGAGTTGCGTGAACCCGAAGACCGCTCCTACAGGCGTTCCACCAGGGGTCTGGAGCCCGCCAGCACCATAGAATGCTTGATAGCCATAGGAGTGGCCATCGATGAGGAAGAACTTCCTCTCTTCGCTTCCGGGCTCGCGGGGCTGGGAATCCATATTCAGCTAAATCTGGGGGAAATAGGTCCCCGAACCCCCACCGTTCAGACGATCAGTGCCCGTCTCCAGGCTCGCAGGCCAAGAGGTCGAGCGCTTCGGGAACAACCGGGGGGAGTTCGAAAGATCAACGGGTGTGTATCGCCTTGAGCGGCACCCCGACAAGGTCCGGGAGCATTCTCTTCGTGCTCGAGACCCGCGCGGTCTTCGCCGCGCCGGATGTCGCTCCAAGAGATAGCATGATCTCTTAATTACCGAGCCCGTCCCTGTCAAGGGCCATTTTCCCCGCTTGACTAAAAAAGCGAGGGCTCTAAAATCAGCGTTCAAATCACCCTACAAGAAGCAAGAAGAGGCTAACACCGGCCATGGAGGATTGGTGAAGGCCGCGGCGGGGGAGTGGGTTCGTCCTGCCCTTGATACCTTCAGGCGTCAAGATCAAGACAATCGCCTGATCCCTGCCCGGGGTGAGTCCTGTTCTGCTGGAATCGATTGATTGACGGCCCGGGGGGGTTTTTTTCGCCCCGCGGGCAGGGCCAACGGCCCTATGGAGGTCTCGGATGGCACAGAGGGAAGGGTCGGTCTACTTTTGGATGTTCTTTGGGACGTTCATCGTCCTGATCGTTGCGGTCGTTTTCTACTTCGTCGAAAGGGCCGACAATGACGCGACGAAGGCCGCTCTCGCGAAGCAGAAGGCTGAGACCAAGACGGCGCAAGATCTGACCAAGGCCGAGAGCAAGAAACTCTACGACCTGCGCTTTCTGGTCGGAGGCGCAGAAGACGCGAATCGGTGGCCAGAGGATGATACCTACAAGAAGCAGCTCGAGGACCTCCAGCAGTTCCTCAACGACCGGTTCAAGAAGCACGACAACAGCGCTCCCAAGTCTTACACGACCTTAGTATCACCTTACGCGGACCTGAAGCAGCTCATTGACAAGAAAGATGAAGTCGCCCTGAAGTCGAAGGAAAGCCAGGCGCGCGCCGTGGAGAGCGAGAAGGCATCGGACCTTGCCAACAAAGAGGATGTAAAGAAAATCGAGGAGGTCGTGGCTGGGCTCAAGACCCAGATCACAGAGGCGGAAACCAAGTACGAGGCCCGCATCTCCGAGCAGAGCAAGGAGGGCGAGCGGCTCCAGAAGGAGGCCGCCACGCTGAAGGACCAGTTAGCGACCGCTGAGATCACCCGTGCCCGAGAGAAGGTTTTCCTCGAGAACACCATCGCCAGCCTCAAGACCCGGATCGATCAGCTCGAAGAGGAGAGGCGCAAGACCCGCACGATCGAAGACGTCGAGCCGGATGGCCAGATCATTCAGGTCGCTTCCGCAAGCCAGATCGGCTGGGTGGACATCGGCCGCAAGCAGTTCCTGCGTCCCCGCATGGAGTTCCGCGTCTTCCAGAACATCAAGGGCGGCAAGCGCCAGTACAAGGGGCGAATCGAAATCCGCCGCGTGGACGAGAAGATAAGCGAATTCCGCATCCTCGAGACCTTCGACGAGTTGAACCCGATCGTCCAGGGCGATCAGGTCACGAGCCCCTTCTTCGATCCGAAGGCCATCCCCGTCTTCGCCATGGCCGGCTCGGGTCTGGATTCGAAGGAGATCACCGAGGAAGTGCTGGTGGCCAAGATCAAGGGGTACGGCGCCGAGATCCGGGACAAGGTCGACCTCAAGACGAACTTCCTGATCGCTCTGAAAGACTACGAAAAGAGCGATCTCTACAAGGAAGCTCGGGCGCACGCGGTGCCGATCCTGACCGAGAAGGACATTCTGGAGTACCTCGGACTGTAGCCGTAGCCGCTCATACGGGCCTTCGGCCCGAGAGCGGCTAGTGGTTTCGCGCTCAGTCGCCGCGCGGGCTCCCTGAAGGGGGCGTTCTTGGGTCTGTGGGGCGGCCGAGTGGCGGCGACGCACT
>Ga0187893_10006890_pt1 | contig 19058 bp, 16 predicted proteins | sample MA1701074metaG_FD_139574 | JGI IMG/M metagenome (GOLD analysis project Ga0187893, IMG submission 139574) | White microbial mat communities from a basaltic lava cave in the Kipuka Kanohina Cave System on the Island of Hawaii, USA - MA170107-4 metaG ... | reverse complement strand
TGGGAAGCCATTCCCGCCGAGTGGCGCCCGTGGCTGGTGGTGGCACTGGGTCTCGTCGTTCTCGGGGTGGTCGGGGTCGTGGCCATCGGTCGAACCCGTCGCAGCGCACCCAAGGTAGAGCTGCGTCCTGCGCTCCTCTATGACCGTAGCTCACAGTCGAGCGACAACGCCTTTCCGCTGAAAGCCGTTACCTGTATCGGGCGCGAACAGAAGAAAAACGACATCGTAATCCCTCACGGAACTGTCTCGGGATATCACGCCGTTATCGAGTTTCGCGATAGTCTCTATTACCTCAAAGACCTTCGTAGCGCCAACGGGACATTCCTCGGCGGTAAAAAGTTCAGTGACCCTGAAGCGGTCAAGGAGGTCCCACTCAAGCACGGTGATCGGATCCGCTTCGATGCCTATGAGTACGAGTTTGCGATGGCAGACCAGATCAACCTCAATATAACGGATTTTGAGGGTGCCCCTGCCCCTCGCGGCACCGTACTGCGGACGAAGCCACCCGAGGGCGCCCCGCCGAAGCCTGTGGAGACTCCTGCTCCGCAACCGGTGCAGGAGCAACCGGTCGTGGACCCGGCAGGGGCCAAGACCAAGGTCAAACCGGGTAAGTGTCCCAAGCACCCGCTGTGGGAGGCTAAAAACCTATGCCCGGAGTGCAAGGAGGCGGTATGCGATTACTGCCTGAGCGAGATGGAGAAGGAGGGGCAGCGCCTCTGCAAGGACTGCGCGAAGAAGCTGCAGGCCGCATAAGGAAGGCAAAGCGATGATAGTGGCGCTGACCGTCATCAAAGGTCCAAAACCCGGCCGGGTGCTGGAGTTCACCGAGCCACGCGGGTTTTTTATCGGGCGCGCCGAGGACAATGACTTTCAGCTCTCGCCCGACGATCCCTACGTCTCCGGGCGGCACGCTTATCTTGAGATCTGTCCCCCGAGTTGCCGGTTACGCGATCTCGACAGCACCAACGGCACGGCGGTCAACGGCCAGCGCGTCACCGAATGTGACCTTAAGGACGATGACCTCATCGAGTTTGGGTTTACGCAGCTCAAGGTCGCGATTTCGGCAGAGATAGCGCGACTCACCAAAAACTGTTCTCGCTGCGGCAAGTTGATTGAATATCTCCCGGACGAGCCCGAGCCAGAGCACTGCTCGGCCTGCGCCGAGGCAGAACAACAATCGGTTAGAGTAGCGTCGGCGCAGATCAACGTGGCGTGTGGGTCGTGCCAAACCGACATGACCGGACAAGCCAACAGCGACGGCCGGGCTGCGGAGCTACGGGGGATCGCGGCGTATGCCTGCGAGAAGTGCCTGCCTGCCGTGGATGAATGGGCGGGCACGTTGATTGGTGACTATGAAGTCCTTCGGCTCCTGGGCGAGGGGGGCATGGGGGCGGTATATCTGGTCTACCATCGCCCGACGGCGCGCCTTTGGGCGCTCAAGCAGATGAAGGATCTGAGGGAAGCGGAACTCGTCAAGCGCTTTGAGCGGGAGATCCGTCTGATGAAGCCGTTACGCCACCGCAACGTCGTGCAATTTGTAGACACCGGCGTCAATAGCGACGGCAAGCCCTATATCGTGACCGAATATATTCCCGCAGGCTGTCTCGAGGACGCGGTCCTGGCCAATGGCGGGCGATTAGAGACCTCCTACGCGGTGCAGCTCATTGGCGAGGTTCTTGAGGGCTTGGAGTACATTCATGGGCAGAGCATCATCCATCGCGATATCAAACCCCCTAATATCCTCCTTCACCGTGAACTACATACGGGGCACACCCACATCCGGCCCAAGCTCGCGGATTTCGGTCTTGCGGTCTCCTATGCGCGGGCCGGTGGGACGCGATTCACGAAACCCAAGACCTACATGGGGAGCTTGATGTATTCATCGCCTGAACAAGTGCGGGACGTGCGCACGGTGAAGGAGCCCGGAGATCTCTACTCCGTGGGGGTGACGCTCTACTATCTTCTCACGGGGCAGTACACGTTTAATTTTCCGACACCTACCGAAGTCATCGCGTTCCAGAACAAGGAGTGGGGCAAGTGGAAGTCGCTGGAAGAAGCGCTGCGGGCGCTGATGAAGCTGCGCCAGATCATGCATCCAGTCAACATCATCATCAGTGAAGAGCCCGTCCCGATCCGAAAGCGCGATCCGGCGATCCCGCACAAGCTGGCGGAGGTCGTCGACCGGGCGGTGCGGAAAGACCCTAAGGCGCGGTTTCAGAGCGCCGGGGAATTTCGCAGCGCCTTGCAGCAGGCGATGGGACGCTAGGTGGGATCGACGGAGCCGCGCTCGTTGATGGCAAAGCTAACGCGATTGTTCGGCCATTCACGGTCGACGGACGCCGCGGTGGATGGAGCGTATTACGCGGAGACTACCGAGCGCCGCATCGTGGCCCCCCATGCGCATCTCTGTGCCATCACGGACGTCGGGCGGGAGCGGGATCACAACGAGGATACCTTTGCCCTTGCGGAGGAGGGACGGCTTTTAATCGTCGCCGATGGCCTCGGCGGACATGCGGCCGGGGAAGTGGCTAGCGCGCTTGCGGTCGATACGCTCGTAGAATACCTCGCGGGCGAGCGGCTGAATGCCGTCGATCGGGGCGAAGCGGAGATCGAGACGGTCCTGATCGCGGCCTTTGAGGAGGCAGATGTCCAGGTGCGCGAAGCAGCCCAGAGTGGACAAGGCCGGCAAGGCATGGGAACGACCTTGATCGCGGCTTGGATCCAAGGCGATCGGCTCCACACCTGCCACGTGGGGGATGTTCGTTGTTACTTAAGGAATGCAGAGGGGCTGCGTGCGCTCACCCAAGACCACTCCGTCGTTGGGTTATTATTGCGCGCGGGGGAGCTGACACCCGAGGAGGCGCAGGGGCATCCCGAGAAGGGGACGATCCTGCAAGCGATCGGGATGCCGATGGTGCTCACTCCCGAAGTGCATTCGATACCCCTGCATGCAGGCGACCTCGTGCTCCTCTGCTCGGATGGTCTCTGGGAGGCGCTCTCGGATGAGGAGATCAGTACCATTCTCGCCTGGGAGGGCTCGATGCGGCAGCGGGCGACGCAGTTGGTGGATCGGGCCAATGAAGCGGGTGGGCCGGACAATATCACCGTGGTGCTCTACGAGCATTTAGCACGGGAAGGGCAGAGCAATGGCTGAGGAAGACGACCGTAGAGTTGGCACGGTGGTACGCACGCCGGGCGGGGGATACGCCCGTGGCCTACTTCAGCCGGGGCAGGTCTTAATGGGCACCTACCGCATCCACAAGATGGTGGGAAGCCCGGGGGGGATGGGGCAAGTCTACGAGGCGGAGGATGAGACGCTGGGGACCCGGGTCGCAATTAAGGTCCCCGCCCTTGAGATCCTGCTTACGGAGGACGGCCCCGAACGCTTCTTGAAGGAGGCGCGCACCGCGGCCCGCCTTCGGCCCCATCCGCATATCGTGCAGATTTACCTTTGCCACGCTGACCCTGCGGTGACCGTGCGAGTGGGGGGTGCAGAGATCCCGATCCCCTTCATAGTCATGGAGTACCTCGGCGGAGGGGACCTTGCCGCACTGATCCAACACGGTCTGCTCGACCTGCCGACTGTCTCTGCCGTCTTCACCGACATGTGTTCAGCGATCCAATACGCACACGCTTACCGGGACGATGAGCGGGCCATCCGTGCGGTGATCCACCGGGACTTGAAACCCGAGAACATCTGTTTTGATGAGCGCGGGCGACTGGTCATCGTCGACTTCGGCATTGCCAAGGTGCGAGAAGGGGGCCGTTCGACCTCAACCACCATGGCGGGCACGCCGACCTACATGGCACCCGAGCAGTGGAATGCCAAGGGCATCGATCATCGCACCGACATCTACGCGCTGGGTGTGATCCTCTTTCAGATGGTGACCGGTCAACCTCCTTTTGATGCTGGCTCGTATGAAGGTTTGATTGCGGGGCACTTGTTTCACCAGCCGCCCGACCCGCGGAGCTTGCGGCCAGAGTTGCCGCAAGCGGTGGCTGGGGCGATCCTCAAGGCCTTGGAGAAAGATAAAGCGGCCCGGTTTGAGAGTGCTGAGCAATTTGCCCAGGCGGTGGCGGCGGGGTTTAAGGGTTCAGCTGCTAACGTCGAGCAGATTGTAACGGTGCAGTCGGCCTCAGCGTCCGCCGCGCAGCTGGCGCAAGACAGCGGGGTTCAACCAGGGGTACAGGGTGAGCCGCAAGAAGCGTTAGCGGCTCCAACTCCCGGGCCAGTATCTAAGCAGGAATCCTCAGCACCCTCGCTGTCAATTTCAAAAAAGGGCGGAATCCGGTTCGCCGCAGTACGGCAGGCCTTGGAGAAGGCTAGCAATGCCAACGAAATCCGCTGTGCCCTCTCGGTATGCTACGAGGGCGTCGCTAGCGATGGTAGCGTCTATGGTGCGATCGATGGTGAGGTGGCACGCAGCCTGTTCGAGGGGCTGACGGCGGAGAGGTTCACCAAGGCCTTGGCGTCTTCCAACGTTCACTCTCTTTGCCAGCTTGCAAGTACCCTGCGCGAAATATCTGAGGCCCTGGGCGAGCCGGCCTGCGAGGAGTTGCAGCAGCTCGAGACAGCAATCTGGCGTGAGGCGCGGCCTGCCCTGGAGAGGGCAAAATTTGCGTGGGAGATCGAGAGTGCCATAATTCTCAGTTGCTGCGAGAATCAGTCCCTAAGCGGCACGATTGATGGCGAGGCCGCCCGAAATCTATTCGAGGGGCTGAAGGCGGAGAGGTTTGCCAAGGTTTTGGCAGCTTCCGATTCCAACTGGGTGCATTCTCTTGCAACCACCCTGCGCGAAATATCTGAGGACCTGGGCGAGCCGGCATGCGAAGGGCTGGAGCAGTTGCGGGCAGCTCTAGACTGAGGTGGACAATCCCACAACGCCCATTGCAACGGCGGCTTCCCCTAGCGTGCGGTGATGGGTGTAGCGCTCGCAAGCTATTCCCCCACGGTATCCTCCGTCTGTTTCTCCTCCGATGGCCAGTATGCGCTCTCGGGAAGCAAGGATTATCAGGTTGTGGGAGTTTGACTGGGAATGGGAATTCGAGCAGTAGTTTCATCGGCTGGGTGAGGCGCCAAGCGCAACAGGGTGGGAGAAAAGAGGTGCTTGCTTTTTTGGCACCTCTGGTTGAGTGCGACGTCAGGCGCAAACCTATTCCAACAACCCTTGCTTCATTTCTTCAAGCGATAGCCTCTTGCCAGACCTAAACTCCTCCCGAGCCGCCTCTATGATGGCCATAAACTCTGGATCCGTACTCAAGGCCAACGATTCTGTATCGACATTTTTCAAAGAGACAAGCGCCGCTACGGGTTTATGGTCGGACGTCAAAACGATGATCTCTTCATCTAATTCTTTCGCATACTCCGATAACGGCTTTGATGCCTGCGACAGCTCAATCGCTTTCATAGCGTTATCTCCTTGCCTGCAATCAATAACGTGTTTCCTTTTTTTTGACCAACGGCCAGGATCCGAACCATCTCAGGTTCATCAGCCGCCACCTCATAGAATACGCGCAGATCACCAATGCGTAACTCCCAGGGTGCAATGGGATTCGGTCGCAAAGGTTTTCGATTCTTTATCTCAGTCATAGGTTCGTGAACAAGCTGTCTTTCGACAGCCTCAAATATTCTGGAACGCCGGCGAGCCGTCAAACCTCTGAGTTGGTCTTTAACCGATTCAGCGAACTCAATAGTGTACGCCACCTTTTCATTTTATCAGCACTAACGCTCCATCATCGGACCATTATTGGCCTTCGGCACACCTGCTTTTGCGATGCGTTTCCATCTCTACCGATCCTACACGAGCTTCATGGGTCACCGGTGCACCAAGCGGACACCGCTTTTCCAGTAATTCCAGATCCCCGTCGCATAGGCAAGTAGGGTGTCCAAGACAGGCAGCGCTACAGAGGCAAAGTTCTTCAGTCCTGCCTTAGTATTCTGCATGAACTGCAGGCCCTGCTTGCCGAGAAACGCGACGGGACCCTCTTTAAAGCAGAAACCTTGGATCCCAGTAACACAAGGCTTAGCGTATAGGACTTCATGATCTCTATGAAGCTGGGGTGTGCAATGAACGAATTTAAGGCGATCGATCTCCTTTTAAATGGCTTTTCCTGGCAGCTTATCCCTAAAATATCCGCGGTAGCACACCAAGTTCTTCTGTTAAAGAGAGGACTGAATGTTGCTGCCAACCTCGCTTAGCTAAGTCAAGCGGAATCGCGAGTAGCCATGCAAATACTGGTGATCGGAGATATCCACGGCTGCTTGGCGGAGCTTTACGAGCTGCTGGACGCAGCGGCGCTCGGCTCGGACGATGTCATCATCTCACTCGGCGATCTCATTGACCGCGGACCCGATTCGCCGGGTGTTTTACACTTCTTTCGCACCCATCCAAGAGCACGCGCGATCCAGGGCAATCACGAGCGCAAGCACGTACGCGCCTTGCGCGGGCTGGTGCGCCCGGCGCTTTCCCAACAGATCACACGCCGCCGGTTCGAGGAGCACGGCGATGCGCTATACGACGACGCGATCGCCTGGATGGATGCTCTGCCTCGCTTCATCGATCTCCCGGACGCTCTGCTCGTCCACGGCTTTTTCGAGCCGGGCGTGCCCCTTACCAGCCAGCGGGAAAACGTGCTCGTGGGTACGATGACCGGGGAGAAATGGATCCGCGCGCGCTGCGGGGGCCGCCCGTGGTACAAGCTCTACGACGGTGACAAACCCTTGGTCGTCGGCCATCTGGACTATCTCCGTAACGGTCAGCCGCTGGTCTGGCGTAACCGTGTCTACGGTATTGATACCGCCTGTGTCCAGGGTGGGCGTCTTACGGGTTTGATCCTACCCGCGTTTCGCGTGGTTTCGGTGCCAGCCCAGAAGAACTGGTGGAATGAGGAGCGGCGGTGTGCGGTCGACTTGCGCTATGCCGACAATCTGCTTGAGGCGCTGAGCTTCGACGCCCTGCGTGCCCAAACCGAGGTAGGGGGTGAGCGTGGGCGGGCGGCCAGGGCGCTGCTCGAACACGCGGAAGTGGCTCTTGTGACGTTGCACGGGCAGATCGCGTGCACCCATGCTGCGATCCGCGCGGGGCTGGCGGAAGGTGCCGCCTTCGGTTCACTTGCGCCAGCTGACCGGCCCGCCGTTATGCAGAGGCCGTGGCTGCTCACCCCTTGAGAGCGTTTCTCCATCGTTTCCGCACCCGCGGTCTTACGGTGGAGGACCTTCGTGCTCATTTTCGTAAGCTTCAGCCCTCCTGGCCTTTATCGCAACTGCGCCGATGGCGACCGCACTTGCGGTGGATCCGGAAGGCGCGCGCTTTCCCTCCAAACTCGCATTGCGGTATAAGTGCATCGCAGGCTCCGTCCCGCTGGCCGAATCCGTGGTTTTGGTTCGGCACATGCTCTTAGGTGATTGCGGACGTAGCAATTGATGGCACAATCAGCAGCTCTATACCCTGCATGCAGGCGACCTTGTGCTCCTCTGCTCGGATGGCCTGTGGGAGGCGCTCTCGGATGAGGAGATCGGCACCATTCTCGCCTGGGAAGGCTCGATGCGGCAGCGGGCGACGCAGTTAGTCGATCGGGCCAATGAAGCCGGAGGGCCGGACAATATCACGGTGGTGCTGTACGAGCATATTGCGGAGGAACGAAAGAATGTCCATGAAACCTGAAGCGTTTATCCCACCACTCCAGAATTGGCGTATCGGTGCTCTCAACTTCTTAGCCACGCTTGGTCATTCCGGCGGAAGCCGGGATCCACCTGGAATCAACATTGTCATGATCCCTAATGGGGGAAAGGGGTGAACGTCCATGAAATCCATCCAGATCGAACTGCCTGACAAACTGGCGCAGGAACTTGACGCCATGGTGGAGTCAGGCTGGTTTAGCAACGACGCCGAAGTGGTGCGTCTGGCGTTGTTGGAGTTTATTCGCCATCATCGCCCGGAGGTGCTCGAACAGTTCCAGCGTGCGGATATCGCCTGGGCGCTCAAGCAAAAGGGGGCAACCGAGTGAGGCGTATCGTCTCTAACACAGGTTCTTTGGTGCATCTGGGCGAAGCGGAGGCCCTGACCCTGCTGAGTTGGACGGGAGCGGTCTATATCCCCCCCAGGGCGGTGGATGTAGAGATGACGCAGCAAAACTCCCTCTGGCCAACCCAAAGACCGGCCTGGATCCAGGTGTACGCGCTGACGGGTGCTTTTACGGGAGAGGCGACGGCGTGGCGGCAGGCGGGACTTTTGGACCCTGGTGAAGCGGAGGCGGTTGCGCTGGCGCGGCAGATAAACGCTCAGTGGCTGCTCACCGATGACGCGGCCGCCCGGTTGTTTGGCCAGTACATGGCTCGCTGGGCGTTGTGCTTTGGGCGCCGCTGTTGGGCGCCTTAACCACGTCGATGCAGAAGCCGCTCTGGACCGTCTGGCGCAGTCCTCGCTCTGGATCTCGGCCAAAGTATTAGCGGAGGCCAAGGGGGCTTTGGATCACTTGGTTCCGTAGCAGATCGTCAGATGGGCATTGCCATGCTTCGATAGGGTCGAGAATGGCACTGTAGGGCAAAAGCGATGAGTTGGCTCAAACGGTTCAGTAACCGCAAACCAGAGACGGGTGGTATCCAGCCACCGGTTTCACCGAGCGGATCGGAGATGAAGCGCGCGATGCGCGTGGAGACGCCAGAAGCCGGCGGCACCCGCGTGCGGGCGTCAGGGATTACGCTGGAAACCCATGTCCCGCGCTTCTCGATCGGGGATCGGATCGCCGACACCTACGAGGTCAAGCGCATCATCGAAGGCGGGATGGGCATAGTCTATGTCTGCTATCACGAGCGCTGGAAGGTGGACCTCGCCGTCAAGATCCCGAAAGAAGAATTTCTCGCCGATCCCGACACCGCCCCTCGCATCGAGCGCGAGGCCGAGGCGTGGACGGAGTTGGGGCTGCATCCCCACATCGCCTACTGCTATTACGTCCACCCGCTCGACGGGGTGCCCTTGATTGTGATCGAGTATCTGGATGGCGGCAATCTGCGTGAATGGATCGCGGCGGGACGGTGTGCGGATCTCAAAGTGGGGTTGGATTTGGCGATCCAGTTCTGTCATGGGCTGGAGCATGCCCATTCGCGCGGGATGATCCACCGCGACATCAAACCGGAGAACATACTGTTGTCCCAAGACGGGACGCTGAAGATCACCGACTTTGGGATCGTGCGGGTGGGTGGTGCGCGAGAGGCGGCGTCGCCGACTGTCCAAGCAAGCGATACAGGGAAGGCTGCTCGTGCAGCGGCGATGACCGCCGATGCTATCGGGACTTACGAGTACATGTCCCCGGAGCAGTGGGTAGATGCGCACGATGTGGACGAGCGTTCAGACATCTTTGCCTTTGGGTTGTGTCTATATGAGATGTTCTGCGGGCGGCGGCCGTATGGCTTGGCGACAGGACCACGGCAGAAAGCTCCGGAGCCGCGAGCGTTGCGCGGCGACGATACGTTACCCGAGCCGCTGTGCGATTTGATGAAGCGCTGTGTGGATTGGGATCGGTCGCGGCGGCCAGCAACTGTGAAGGAGATCCGGCAAGAATTGTGTGCGGTCTATGAAGCCCGCTTCGATCATCCAAGTACATATGCGGAATTGCCTCAGCTATCGGTCAAGGCTGATGGATTAAACAACCGTGCCGTTTCGTACTTAAGTTTGGGGAGAGAAGAGGAGGCCGTGCGGTGTTGGCAAGAGGCCTTGAAGGAAGACCCGGGGCATTTTGAAGCAACCTTTAACTATGGGTATTGGCGGTGGCGCAACGGCCAGATCCCGGATAATGTGTATGTAATGCAAATGCAGGCATTGGAGGGGAGAAAAGGCGCCGATCCTGACTATTGGCGTTGTCTAGCTTGGATTCATTTCGAACGGGGCGACGTAGAGGCGGTGGACGAGATCCAGCAGTCGGAGCATCGGGTAAAAGACGAGGAGTTTCAGCAAGCGCTCGGGCATCCGAAGCGGCCAGACGGCGGCAGCTATCGTACTTATGGCTCTTATGGACCCCCCTATCATGTAATCTCCGTCTGTTTATCCCCCGACGGTCGCTATGTCCTGTTAGGCGACTGGGATCACGGCCTGCACTTGTGGGAGGTTGGGAGTGGCTGGCGGGTGCTGATCTCCAAAAACAATGTACAGTCCGCCTGTTTTTCCCCCGACGGTCGCTATGTGCTGTCGGGCGGTCAGGATGGCACGGTGCGCCTGTGGGACGTTTCGAACAGGTGGTCCGTCCTTGAAGGTGCAGATGGCAAGGTGCGCCTAGGGGAGGTCGCGAGCCGGGAGCTCCGGCGCTTTAAAGGGCACACCGATTCGGTAACGTCTATTTGTTTTTCCCCAGACGGCCGCTATGCTTTGTCGGGCGGTCAGGATAACACGGTGCGCCTGTGGGACGTTTCGAGTGGCCGGGAGCTGCGGCGGTTTGAGGGGGACACGGATTTGGTAACGTCTGTTTGTTTTTCCCCGGACGGCCAGTATGCGTTGTTGGGCAGTTACACTCTGGGCCTGTGGGAGGTTTTGAGCGGCCGGGAGCTCCGGCGCTTTAAAGGGCACACCGATTCGGTAACGTCTATTTGTTTTCCCCAGACGGCCGCTATGCTTTGTCGGGCGGTCAGGATAACACGGTGCGCCTGTGGGAGGTTTCGAGCGGCCGGGAGGTGCGACGCTTTGAAGAGCAGGGTGTAAAGTCCATCTGTTTCTCCCCGGACGGCCTTTATGCTCTGTCGGGCGGTCGGGATGGCACGGTGCGCCTGCGGGAGGTTTCGAGTGGCTGGCAGCGGCGGTGCTTTGAAGTGGATAACGCCAGTCAGGTTTATCTTTCGGGGGACGGCCGGTGTGCCCTGTCGCTCGGTCGGGATCGCACCCTGCACCTGTCGACGATTTTCTATCCAGCCATGGATTGGAGAGCCATCACTCCTTATCCCCGCTTTGCCAGCATCAAGCTTGTAGCAAGCCTCAGCGTGGAACAGGATCAGTTCAGAAGGCTTCTTCAGACGGCTAAGAATTTCATTGACCAGGGCGTTTTCCAAGAAGCCCACCGTTTGTTGCGAGAAGGGCAATCGATTGCGGGATACGAGCGTAATCGGGAAATACTGGGCTTGTTAAACCTCGCCGGCGTAAGAGGACAAGCTAGGCGGACCAGGCTAAGAAATGCCTGGTGTCTTTTCATTCTCGAAGCGCACACCGATTGGGTAACGTCTGTCTGCTTTTCCCGCGACGGCTGCAATGCCCTGTCGGGCGGTCGGGATAGCACGGTGCGCCTGTGGGAGGTTTCGAGTGGCCGCGAGCTGCGGCGCTTTGAGGCCTTTGCAAGATACAACAGTTGGGTAACCTCCGTTTGTTTTTCCCCCGACGGCCACTATGCCCTTTCCGCCGGGGTTGCGGAGGGCCTGTCGGTGGGGAGAGAAATAAACTTTTGGGATGCTGGGGATACGACCCCATGGCTGTGGGAGGTTTCGAGTGGGCGGAAGCTGCGGTGCTTTGAAGGGCATACCAATCAGGTAACCTCCATCTGTTTTTTCCCCGAGGGCCGTTATGCCCTCTCAGGCAGTAAGGATAAGACCTTGCGCTTGTGGGAGGTCGCGAGTGGCCGTGAGGTGCGGCGCTTTGAAGGGCACACCAATTGGGTAACCTCCGTCTGTTGTTCCCCCGAGGGTCGCTACGCCCTGTCGGGCGGTCTGGATGGCACCGTGCGATTGTGGGAGGTTTCGAGTGGCCGCGAGCTGTGGTGCATTGAAGGATCGACCCTTTGGGTTTGTTTTTCCTCCGATGGTTGCTACGCCCTGTCGGGCGGTCTGGATGGCACCGTGCGGCTGTGGGAGGTTTCGAGTGGGCGTGAGCTACGGTACTTTGAAGGGCACACCTCTTTGATGAACTCCGTCGGTTTCTCCCCCGACGGCCGCTATGCCCCGCTGTTGGGCGGTGGGTATTGCCTGTGGGAGGTGGCGAGGCGTGGGGAGCTGCGGTGCTTTGAAACGCATACCGATCGGGTAACCTCCTTCTGTTTTTCACCCGACGGCCGCTACGCCCTGTGGGGTACTACGGATAACACCGCGCATCTGTGGGAGGTTGACTGGAACTGTGAATTCAATCAGTAGTGTTCATCGGGTTGGGTTAAAATGCCAAGCGCAACTGGTTGCGCTGTTAGACCATCGGTATCAATCCGCAAAGCCCAATATTTCGAGCTCCTTGGCGAAATAAAGCACGCCAACAGGAAGGTCATGCGAGCGGTCGAGAAGATCGGACCTAATCCCAATTGCCAATCCGCGTAGAGTTTGCGCAGAGCCTGGACTTGCCTGGGAGCGCTGCGCCGAATCTATCCATCAACTGTTCTTGTCCATGTGGCCTCATCTTCTTCATGACTTACCAAGACGCCATGGCGCCGCTTTTCCAGTAATCCCAGATCCCCGTCGTATAGGCAAGTAGGGTGGCCAAGACAGGCAGCTCTACAGAGCCAAACCAAAGTTTTTCTCAGTCCTGCCTTCCTTAGAGCCATCTGCTCCGCCGGTACCCCTGACTGCGGCAAGCCGCAGTCAGCGATACCGGGGCGCGTCAAGAGCACTACAAGCATCTACACGTAGAGAGGTGGCGTATGAACACAACAAAATCACAACGGCCGGGCCCGATCGCTGTTCTCGGTGTCTACAACGCGGGCATCGGTTCATTTTTCATCGTGGCATCGTTGGGGGCGCCTGAAAACATCGAGCGGAGCCTGTTATTCGGTGCCGGCCTATTCGCGCTGGTGGTCGGGATCGGGCTGTTTCACATGCAGCCGTGGGCGCGGTCTGCCGCCATCGGTGGTTACATCGTAAACATCATCGGTGCATTCATTCATCCGAATGTCTTCGGTGCGCTCATTGCCGCGTTGATCCTGGCCTACTTAGTTAGTCCCACGGTCAAGGCCGCTTTTACCAGACAGGCCGATGCACCCTCAACTGCGAGCACCCCGCATCAGGAGGTCACCCATGTCGGTTAATACGCTTGTGCAACGCGGTGTATTCAGGCGCCGGGCTTGGTCATCGAACCTGACTGCGCCCATAAGGGCGATGCAAAAAACCGGGGCCCAGATCGCGAGTGGGATCCTCGGAACCGTGATCGTCTATGCCTCCATCGATCGGTTTGTCGGCGAGGGGCCGCTCTACGACTTCTTCTGCGCGCGAGGTCCGTTCCAGCACGCGAGCACTTTTCTGTTCTTCTTCGGGATGGCTTTGGCCTTAGCCCGTTACCTCAGGTGCACCGATGAGCAGGCCGCCCTTGACTATGGCGTTGCGTCCATCACGGCCGAGCGCATCGAGCCCCGCCTGCTGGCGGACCAGGTCCCTGCGGCCTACCGGCGCACCCTCCTGGGGCGCCGCTTCATTGCGCTCGCCCAGGCCTTCAACCCCAGTGCCGATCTGGGCACCGTGCTCGAGCGGCTGGCGCAAAGAGACCACACGGTGCTCGGGCGGGAGTACCTCCCGCTCTCCTTCATCCGGGCGGTGATCCCCATGGTGGGCTTGCTCGGGACCGTGTACGGGCTGTCACACGGCATGATGGATTGGTCTACGAACGCACACGCCCCGGCGAATCCATCGAGGAGATGCGCCAGGACACGAGTGCGTTCACGGGGATACTAGGGAACTTGCAGCGCGATAGCCAGTATCTCGCGGTGATCCTGCACAGTGATTCCTTCGAGGCGTTTCGGGCGCTGCGCGAGATCGCGCGGGCCAAGAAGATGGCGGTCGGCTGGGAACCGTATAGTGGGACCGACGGCAAGCTTTATTTCAGCGAAATCGGAAGCCCGGTGCTGGAGCAGGGCTAGAAAGAATATGAGAGAGGAGTGAGCGATGAAAACAATGGTGAACAAATGTTTGTGGAGGTGGGTCAGCGTGCTCTGGCTGAGCATCGTGGTTTCGAGCGCAGTCGCGGCGGAATCTCGATGGACGGCAGATCCAAAGCTGGAAGCCGCTATCCTGAACGAAGACTGGCGGCGCGTGAGCCGTCTTCTCGATTCGGGCAAGAGTGAGTCGGCCGTGCCCAAGATGATTCACGCCCACGCATTACTGGCACTCAATCGTAATAACGAGTCCTTGTGCCTGTTTTCCCAGCTCTCATCGGCGGAGGCTGTTCAAGTATGGGAGGACTGGACTCAGGAGTTCGCCGAGGGATATCGGAGCGCCGCGATCGCGCACTATTTCAGAGGCGATGCGCTGGCGCGCTTGGGGCGTTGGGGGGCCGCGCTGGCGTCGTTCAACACGGCCTTGGGTATTCATCCAGACCACCCGCTGGTACTGAACGCGCGGGGGGTGGCTTATGCGGTGACGGAGCAGTGGGGTCCCGCTTTGTCCGATCTGAAAAAGACAACCGGCCTCAAACGCTCTTTGGCCAACGCGCACGCGAGCTATGGCATGCTCTGGATCCATCAAAAGACCGGAGCGAAGGGAGCACTGCATGGTTTTGACCGTGCTTTGAAACTGTCACCTCGTTTTTCCCTCGCTTTATACGGTCGCGGGTGTCTGAAGTCGATCGGGAACGAATGGGGAAGGGCCAAGAAGGACATCGAGGATGCGGCTAAGCAATCGCGTTGCTTGACTGGCTTGATCACGGGTACGGCCGCCGAGATCTTTGAACGTATTGCCGCTCGGGAACAAATCAACCTGGCACGCATTGAAGACGAAAAAAATCCTGCCATGGAGATCCACAAAAATCTTGCGGCGCTACAGAACGCTAACCCAAACCAGATGGCGGCTCCTATGCAGAGGCTTGGAATGATTGGGCAAGCGTTTCCCGAATATCACAACACAATTGCGCAGGGGCTTCGTGATATTGCGATCTCCAACCCGGCAAAGGCGACGGAGATCTCCCGGTTTGCTGTTAACAACATCCAAGTAAGTAAAAACTATGAGGGGCTTGGAAAGACGGTGCAGGAACTGTTTCCGCCGGCAAAGGGTATGGTCTCCGCAGCCATGCCTCAACTGGAGAACAGGGCAATGTTAGGCCACAAGATTATACAGACCTACCCCTCGCTCAGCCCGATCAATCCCGCATCGGGATTCAAAACGGGTCTCGATGAGGCCGCACGGGACGATGGCCAGTGGCCTTTTGTTCCCATGTACGGGCTTTTCTATAAGGTTAAATCAAACGAGGCGATACAGCAGGTGATGGAGGGCAGACAATGAAAAACTTCAGACTCATTGCCATTACCGCGATCCTCGCGCTCCTCTTTCCTTCCTTGGTCGAGGCGAAAGCGTTTCTCGCCTACTCGATGGGACAAGCGCAGAAGCGCCTTTTAACCGCGGATAGACCGAGTACGGATGTACGCGAGCTAGGAGGGATCACTCGCATCGCCGGCATGGTCTATGACCGAGACCGTCAGGACCTGATCATTGTCGGGCAGGTTATCGAGAAAGAGCCGAAGCTAACCCTAGATGATCTCGTGGTGGCGATGCGGGCGGTACTGGTCCATCAGACATACCCGTTAGTCAGCATCGACCGGACAGTGGATACCGCTACCACCGGCAAACAAGTGGTTCGTTTTGAGGGTGGCGTAGGAAACACCAAGTTCGGCAACGATATGCTCCAGGCCGACGTCACCCTTAAGAGAATCGCGCTGGGGCGGCTTTCCTCCGAGGTCTGGGGTGTCAAGTCCTACTTTTCGATGACGGTTGAGCAGGCGCAAACGCAGGGAAACGCCGGTGATAACGTGGGCAGCCGCTTCTGGTTTTATCCCGTTCGCCCCTCGCTTGCCGTGCGAGACGGGGTGTTTGCCATTATGGAGCTCGATGTTGGGGTGGAAACCGAGGTGCTCTCCGCTGAAATCGGAGGGAAACCTGTACAGGATCTATCGCGCGTTCGGGATGAGATCGGCGACCGGTTCAGTCACGAGGTTGAGATGAATCTGGCGGATCTGACGGTGGGGTATCCGGAACTTTCGCGCGCAAGACCGCTCCTTGCCATGGTCGCCCTGGCGGAGGGTATCAAGAGCCTACAAACCGAGTCCGCCTTGGGCTTTTGGCTTAATACCTACAAGGTCGAGCGGGTCGAGTCATCCAAGCACTATGATCTCATCGAAGTTCACCAAGAGATCCAGGGACGAGATCTCACGTTGACCTTAAGCGGCGGAATAGAGCTCAATCCGATCGGGATTCGGTTAGAGGCCGGAGATGTCACGGCTCTGAGGGAGGCTGTGCTGAAGGCTAGGCCGTCACAGGATGCCTTGGTCTGGGATCCTCCCCTTGAAGGATGGCACATCCCTGGGACGGAGGATATCGCGGCCGATTACAGCTCTACGCGCACTGACACAAAAGAGGGCTTCTCACTCGATCGCGTGCTTACAGCGACAGGCCAAACAGGTTTTTCTGCGAATAGAGACTTTCCGGGGAATATAGGTTTGCCGTCACGGGTACAGATCCCTACCGTCGGCATAGAGCACCAGCTACCAGCCCAGCGCTGGTCTCCCAATGTTGGGGGTGTTCTGTTACAGGGAAGCGCGGCGATCGCGGGCAGCAAGGAGGCTCGGGTCGATGTTGCTACGGGCCAGTTTTCATTGATCGTGGAAGGCCAGCGGGCACGGCTTGCACCCGAAACGTTTCGTAAGTTTATTACGGCGTTGTGGGCGGTCTATTTCAGCAAGGAGGACCCCGGCGTCTCCATAGACCCGATCGCACCGGGCGTGGATAAACACCTGGTACGGTATATCGGAAAGGTGGTTAACACGGACTTGGGCCGAGTGATGCGCGAGGCCGATTACCTGATGAAGAGGTGGGCCGTCGGCACCGAGCAGCCCGACATTCGGGGATTCCATAATGTCGATGACCTGAGCGCGACGCATGGCCTTCAGTATGTCGGCGCAAGCCGCCGGTTCTGGTTCGTTCCCGAGGCGATGCGCTTTCGCCGCGGGGGTGATCTCCTGCTCTTTGACAATGGTCGGATGACCTTGAAAACGGAATACGTGCTTCAGAACAAAGAGGTTCCATCAGAGCCGGCGGATCAGGCTTTTGCTGCGTTCTTTACCCAGAAATATCACGAGGCCATCGTCAAGCGCTATCCGGTATACCAGGAGCTTTTTGAGTACGCCAAAATGGTCAGCCTTGCGAAGTACCTCAAGGATAGTGGCGTGCCGCTTTTTTGGTTCCTCATGGCGAACAAGGATTTGGTGATCACGGAGGACTCCCCGGGGACGGTGGATGCCCTCGTGCGTGGGTCCCGCCGTTTTGAAGGCTTGACGATCGAGGGTGGCGTCGATCTCGGTGTACAGGGCCAGTACGTCATGGATGCATCGGCGGCCAGAGCGGTGGAGCAAGCGCTAGCGAAGGTGTCTAGCAAATCGGCTTACGGAAACGACGCCTTGGGTGAGCGGCGTCTCCCAAATCCGGGATCGCCGTCTTTGTCTTTCGATGTCGATAACAAGAACTACAGCGTCGCCCCGTACCACACTCTGACTTCAGGTAAGGATGTGCGAGGGATCCGTTATCAGACCGACTTTGCCTTGCGCACCGAGCATGGCCCTGGATTAGAGCTGGTGCGCTATTACAACCCGCGGGAGCCGGATGGCGGTGAGTTCGGTCGCGGCTGGCATCTATTGGTCCCCTATCGGATTAAACCGGTCGGGGACGCCAAACGGGAGTTTCTGAACGTCCGGGTGCCGCAGAAGATGCTTTTACAAAACTTGGTCAGCGGGGACGAGGAAGTGCTGACCTTCAGCACGGACCGGTATTCCCTCGCCGGATACGTCCCGGACAAGCTCGCCTCAAGCCAAGCGATCGGGCTGTTTCTCATGTCAGATGCGTCCTACCGGCTCGCCGATAAATTGGGTAATGAGTTCTGGTTTGATGCGGCCGGTTACTTGACGGACATGAGGTTTTCCGAAGAGCAACAGGTGCATCTGGACTATCTCGACCAAGGAACAGCGGCATTGGATGATCCACCCTATCACGTCCAACCGGCCGATGGTGAGCGAATCACGTTTCTGAACGCCCGCATCCCGCGTCGGATGAAAATTATCGATAACGCCACGGGCACGGCTGAAGTGTTGGCCTTTAGCGATCAAGGGCGGATCGCGGGGTATGTTCCGGAGGATAAAAGCAAGAGTCGTTTTCAATTCTTGGCCTTGATGTCCGATGGGTCGTATCGCCTCCTGGATAAAGTGGACAACGAAGTCAACCTTTCGCCCGCCGGTGATTTCGTAGGTATGATTCCTTCCGCCAGACACCGGATGGTCAAGTCGCTGTTGGATGGCAATCAACGTGTGCAGTTTACATATTTCTTGGACGGATCCGGGCGAATCCAGGTCGCCAGCGCTGAGCTTAGAGACAGCACGGACACGCGAGCGCATGCAGTCCGCTACGAATACGACGAGGAGAACCGGCTGGCTCGGGTGGTCAAAGAGGAGCCGGATCGCGTGGGTTGGCTACCCGATTCCCTTGCACACCCAGCGGTAGTCGCGCGAAGATAACATCATGCAGAAGAGCAAAGGCACCTTATCGTCGTTCGGCAGAGGTGGCAAACGCAAGGCAGTAGGGAGACCAAATACTGAGCGAGATTTAAGCCTTACCCGAAGTGTCGGGCGCTAAAAGCCCGAGCGCCCAATAATTGATCGAAGGTGAGATACCGTGGGCTGGTTAGACGGAATCACAACATGCAGGTCTGGAAGAGGAAAACGGACCCGAAAAAACCGCGCCATCGAAAGGCCCCGACGCACATTATTCCCAGCGTACTGTAACCGGAGGAATTCTTCGTATTGAAGGTCAAGATATTTGAACCGAGGAAACCTTGCGCCTCGGCAGGAGACTAATCATCAAGGGAGTCGGCCGGGCAGTCGCTCCACGGGATCTAGTCCGTCAACGACTAGAGCCCGCGTGGGGAGGAAAGTCCGGGCTCCGGAGGGCAGGGTGCCAGGTAATCCCTGGGGGGCGTGAGCCCACGGAAAGTGCCACAGAAAACAAACCGCCCGATCGGGTTGCGCGACCCTGGTCTTAAGGGAGGCCCCGATCCGGTAAGGGTGAAAAGGTGCGGTAAGAGCGCACCGCGCCGGCCAACGCCGGTGGCAGGGTAAACCCCACCTGGAGCAAGACC
>Ga0187893_10006889_pt1 | contig 19059 bp, 23 predicted proteins | sample MA1701074metaG_FD_139574 | JGI IMG/M metagenome (GOLD analysis project Ga0187893, IMG submission 139574) | White microbial mat communities from a basaltic lava cave in the Kipuka Kanohina Cave System on the Island of Hawaii, USA - MA170107-4 metaG ... | reverse complement strand
TGTGTCGTCTCGTCACGCCACCACGTTCACGGTACGACGGCAAGGAACAAGAACACGAAAAAGAGGAGGAGCTGTACGGCCCCCTGCATCAAGTTGGTCCGGCCGGAACCGACACCGATCGTGCAGACGAGAAGGGTCACGGCGAGTAGCGCGATGTCTTTCATGTCCAGACCGAGCACCAGGGGCAGGTCGAACACCAAGCATATCAGCACCACAATCGGGATCGTGAGCCCGATACTCGCGAGCGCGGAGCCGAGGGCAAGGTTGACGCTCGTCTGCAGTCGGTCGGCGACGGCGGCCCGGATGGCCGCCAGCGACTCCGGCATGAGCACGAGCAGGGCGATCGCGATGCCCACCACGGCCAGCGGAACACCGGTGGTCCGAACGGCGGACTCGATCGCCGGCGACAGGACTTTTGCGAGGCCGACCACACCGACCAGCGAGATCAGTAGCAGCGCGACGCTCGACCACGCCCGCGCGTTGGTCGGCGGCGGTGCGTGGGCCGTCTCATCGGCAGCGTCCCCGGCTGGGAGAAAGTAATCGCGGTGACGAACCGCCTGGAAGAATACGAACACGCACCACAGTGCCGCCGAGGCGACCGCGACGAAGATGAGTTGTGAGGGCGAATAGCGCGGGCCCGGCACGCTGACCGTGAACGCCGGCATGACCAGCACGAGCGTCGCGAGGGTGGCGAGCGCGGCCAAACCCGGACCGGCGCCTTCGACCCGGAACGATTGCTCACGGTGGTGAAGCGCCCCGAGCAGCACACTGGCTCCGAGGATTCCGTTGGCGACGATCATGATCGTCGCGTACATCGTGTCACGCGGGAGCACAGCCTTCTCGGGGCCGCCGGCCAACATCAACGCGACGATGAGCGCCGCTTCGATCGCCGTTACCGCCAGCGCGAGAACGAGCGTCCCGAACGGCTCGCCCACACGGTGGGCCACCACCTCGGCGTGATGCACGGCGGCGAGCACCACGCCGATCAACGTGGCCGCGCAGGCCGTGCCGATCGGCACGCTGAGCGGTAACAGCAGGGCCGCCAGCAATATGGCCACGCCGGCGAGCGGAACGATGAGGGGCCACCGGGAGGTGAGCGACTTCGTCACGGGTGTTGGTCGCAGATCGTGAAGACCGGCCGGAGCAAGCACCGGGACGGTTGACGGGTTCCTCAGTATCCGACCAGCTCGAGGCCAGGAACCCGCGCGAAATCCCTCGTATTCCGGCTCACCAGCGGCGCTGCATCCACCAGGGCGGCGGTCGCGATCAGCAGGTCCATCGTTGCGATCCGCTGGCGAGTCCGCTCCAGGGTGGCCAGTATGCGCGCGTACACAGGCGGAAATCGCTGGTCCGGATACACCACCTCCAAACAGGCGCACAGATCGTGGACACGCGGCCGCTCCATGGACGGGCGGGCCGCCATCTCCGCCCCTGCGAGGAGTTCGCACACCACATGGAGGTCGACCCGCAGCTCCTCCTCGCCAAGACGCGCAAGGAGCGCGGTGGCAGGCCGCTGCGGCTCCGGGGGCTCTCCCGAAGCAAGTCCACCAGGAATGAGGTATCCGAGGTGCGTCACCGCTTCGCGGGGCGGGCGGGTGATCTCCGCCGAGCCCGAATCACGGCGTCAATGGCATTGAGAGCATCCTCTCCGACCCGGGCTCGCTGAATTACGACCCCCAGATCGCGAGCGGTCAAGCCCTTGCCGAGCCGCTGTTTGATCACGTCGGAGAAGGACGCTTCGGGGCCCTTATGACGGGAGAGGATCTCGTACGCCTCGAGGTCGATGGTGATGGTCTTGACTGCCATGCACTTAGCGTGCACTTGTCAGAGAAATCGTGTCAAGCGGCACGGCCCGCTTGCCGCGAGCAGAACGACTCGGCCGACGCGGGAACGGGCTCACTCCTCCGCGTCGCGCTCCTCGTCCGGCGCCTCTTCTCCCTCGTCGGCGGGCGCCTCGAGGTCCTCGGCCTCGAGGATGGCGCGGGCGGCGCCGAGCTGTTTGCGTTGCTCGGCGTCGATGCGGGGAAAGTGCAGATCCAAGGACTCGAGGGCGTCCACGATCGCGGCGCCGACGGCGAGCCGCGTGAACCACTTCTTGTTGGCGGGCAGCACATACCACGGCGCGTGCAGGGTCGCCGTCTGCCGGATCATGTCCTCCAGAGCGGCCATGTACTCGTCCCAGTGCCCGCGCTCCTCGGCGTCGGAGGCGGAGAACTTCCAGTTCCGGTTGGGGTCGGCGATGCGCCGGAGGAAGCGCTTCTTCTGCTCCTTCTTCGAGACGTGCAGGAAGAACTTCCGGATCACCACTCCGTTCCGCGTGAGATAACGCTCGACGGCATTGATGTCCTCGAAGCGCTCCGTCCAGATGTCCTTGGTGATGAGCGCGGGCGGTAGGTGTTGGCGGGTGAGGAGATCGGGATGGACCCGCACCACGAGCACTTCCTCGTAGTACGAGCGGTTGAAGATGCCGATGCGGCCGCGCTCAGGCAGGCAGCGCATCGTGCGCCAGAGGAAGTCGTGGTCGAGCTCCTCCGGCGAGGGCTTCTTGAAGCTGTAGACCTGGCAGCCCTGGGGATTTACGCCGGACATCACGTGCTTGATGGCGCCGTCCTTCCCGGCGGCATCCATGGCCTGGAAGATCAGAAGAAGCGCCCACTGATTCTGCGCATAGAGCTTCTCCTGGAGGCCGGTGAGGTGCTCGATGCCGCTCGCGAGCAGGTCCTCCGCCCGCTTCTTGGACTTGATGCTCCCAGTGTCCCTGGGGTCGATGTCGGCCAGGTGGAAGCTCTCGCCGCTGTCCACCCGGTACGGCGCCACGAAGTCGCCCGCTTTCCCCATATGTCCCCCTGCTCGGTGGCTGGACGACTTTCAGATCTGGCGTGGACAGCGTTAGCTGCCTATCTTTCTCCCTAGATCTGCGATGCCCTCGCCGAGGCCCCGGAAAGCACTCCCAACGGCTTCTGCGCCAAGCTTCACGCCCCGACCGGCTTTGTTGAGGCCGTCGACGGCGGCCTGTGCCCCGTCGTTCAGCTTGGTACCAGTCCAGGTCGCCGCACCTTGCAGCCCAGCCCCGGCACTCTTCAGGGCACCGGTGGCATCCTTGCCGGCCTTCTGCTCCTGCTCCGCGGTCGCGTGCCAGGCGGTGGCAAGGGCATGGTCGACCTGGGCGAAGGTCTTCTTCAGCTGATCAGGTGACTTCACCGCGCCCTTCTTGACGTCTGCGCCCAGTCTCTCCAGATCGTCACCGGCCTTCTTCACAGTCTTCGAAGCGTCCTTGGCGACTTTTTTCTCTTGCGTGCGCACGTAGGCGGTCGCCTTCTTGATGTGGTCCGCCGCCTTGTTCATGTCTCCCTTGAGAAACGACTCGTGAGCACTCGCCATGCTCTTGTCGGGCTCGCCGCTGAAATCGCTGGGGGCCTGGGCGTAGACCGTCGCCACGCTGGCCATCAGTATCGCGCTGATGCATGCGCTCCATATTGACAAGACTCTGCTGTTCATCTGGCTTCCCTCCGGGATGGTGGCCTCACGAGGCTAGACACGCACCCTAGCATAAGGCGTTCGGGACGAAACAGCCAAACAGCAGACACAAGGAGCTACCGCCCCGCGGGTCACCCTCCGGCGCCCATCGCCGCCACGAATGCGATCGCGATCGCAATCAGTGCAAGACCCGCCACCGGCCACCGCCGCAACACTTGATCGGCCAGCGCGAGCATCTCGCCCACGACGAGCGTGGCGCGGCGGAGGCCACACACGATCGCCCTCGCGGCGTCGCTCACAGGCACGGTCGGCAACCGAAGCGCGAGACACACCGCCAATGCCGCTCCCCCCAGGACGAGCAGCAAGGTCGCCCCCAGCTCTGCGGGCGCGAGCGCGCTCGACAGAGCGTCCGGCGAAACTACGCTCGCCGCAAACCCGAGCAGCAGCGAGCCGAGCGCCAGCGCGAGTGCCGCCGCCTCCGCCAGACGTGAGACTCGCAAGCGCGGTATCACAGGGGCGACGGCCGCGCACCCGATAGACGACGAAGCCAGGCCGAAGCGGCAGCCGGGGCGCGAAGGCACGACGCGCGACGTCGACACCCGCCACCAACGACTGCCACCCGAAGCGCAGCACAAGCCCGGGCAGCGCGGCGAGCCGAATGTGATGCGTCTGCGGCGGGAGCAGTCGCAGGCTCGTCCAGGTCGATGCGATCACCGCGACCGCTGCGGCCGGAAGATCGGCGAGATCGACACCGGAGAGGATCACCCAGAACCCGAGGAACCCGAACGCACGCAGAACTCCCCGTTGCACGAAGAGCATGCGGTACCGTAGCATGGCGCTCATCGCGCGCGGCTGGATGATCCTCGAGACCTCCATCACCGCGGCGGAGGGCTTGCGCGCAGGAATCCCAACGCGCCCACGCCGACGACGACCATGCGAGCAACAGCCATCAGGCTCATAAGGCGCGGAGTCCTGCTTCTCGTTGTGGTCATCCTGATCCTGCTCGGCGTGCGCGTCTGGGACTCGCAGCGAGGACCGCCACTGGAGCGTTGGCACACCCACGTCCCCCGGGAGCTGAGCGCTCAGGAGCTCGCACGTGCGGACTGGGCGACGTACATTGCCGCCGAGCAGGCGATCTTCCACGAGGTGCGAGCCGAGGTCACGCAGAAGTTGGATGCGGAGGCTCGGCAGCCGGCCAATCGCTATTTCGAGGGCAGCCCCGTCCACCCGGGAAACTTCTCAACGGATTGGAACCGCTCGTACGTGCTAGAGCCGGAAGGACCGCCGGCAGGCGCGGTGGTGTTTCTTCACGGGTTGACCGACTCGCCCTATAGTTCACGACACCTTGCCCGGGCCTATCGCGCCCACGGCTATGTGTCGGTGGCCATCAGGCTGCCCGCCCACGGCACGGTGCCGGGGGCGCTGACCGCTGTGGACTGGGAGACCTGGGCGACGGCCACCCAGCTGGCCGTGCGAGAAGCCGGGCGACGAGCCGGCACCTCGGTGCCCTTGCATCTGGTCGGCTACTCCAATGGCGGCGCGTTGGCCATGAAATACGCCCTCGACGCTATCGATGATCCGAATTTGTCGCGGCCCGATCGCATCGTCTTGATTTCGCCGATGATCGGGATCACCAACCTAGCGCGGTTCGCGGGGTTTGTCGGTCTACCCGCTATCCTGCCCGCCTTTGCCAAGGCGGCGTGGCTCAGCATCGTGCCCGAATTCAATCCCTTCAAGTACAATTCGTTCCCCGTCAACGGTGCTCGCCAATCAGCCCGTCTGGCCCGGGCCCTGCAGCAGCAGATCATGAGCCACGCGCGCCAGAACCGCCTGACCACCTTGCCCCCCATCATGACGTTTCAGTCAGTGGCGGACTTCACGGTGAGCACGCGGGCGATCGTCTCCGCGCTATATACCCACCTGCCGGTCAATGGTAGTGAGCTGGTGTTGTTCGATCTGAACCGAAGCGCCAAGTTTGGTCCGCTCGTGCGCCCCGACGCCGAGACCGCGCTCACGCGCCTGCTGGCCGATCCGCCGCGGTCGTTCCGGACCACGATCATCACCAATGCGAGCCCCGATCACCTCGAGCTCGTTGAGCACGTTACCCCGGCCAGCGCCACCGCCGTGCAATCGCGAAGGCTCGGGTTATCGTATCCGTTCGATGTGTTCTCGCTCTCGCACATCGCCCTGCCGTTTCCCACGAGCGACAGCCTGTACGGAACGGACCCCGATCCGGCCGAGAACTTCGGGGTCAATCTGGGCGCCCTCGCTGTCCGGGGAGAACGCGGCACCCTGATCGTGAGCCAGGATTTCCTGACCCGCATGTCATCGAACCCGTTTTTCCCGTACATGCTCGAGCGGATCGAGGAGAGCATGGGAGCCAGCCAACTCGCGCCCGGAGGGCGCCGCGGGGCCGCCGGTCGCTGACAACCACACCTTCGCCACGGGTCGCCGCCCAACCCAACTTCGCCTTCTGCATCAGGTCACGCGAAGAATTCGACGGCGCCCGTCTTCAGGTCGTAAAAAGCGCCGGCGATCTTGACGGCACCGGCGGTCTCCAGTTCGGCGATCACCTTGCTGTTCTTCCTGATGCTGCCCATGGTCAGCTCGACGTTCTTCCGCGCCACCGCATCGACGAAGGCCGCGTTGTCGGCCGTGCGGGCTCCGGTGTACGTCGTCGCCTTGATGGCCGGCTGAATCTTGACGAGCAACTGCGTGAGGTTGCCAAGCTGGGCGTTGGCGATAGCTCCGGCCACGGCCCCACACGCCGAGTGCCCCATCACCAGCACCACCTTGGCGCCGACGAGCTTCGTGGCGAACTCCATGCTGCCGAGGATGTCGGGGTTCTCGATGTTGCCGGCGATCCTCGTGTTGAAGACATCGCCCATGCCGAGGTTGAAGAGGATCTCGGCGGGGGCGCGCGAATCGACGCAGCTCAGCAGGACGCCGGCGGGGAACTGCCCGGACGCGGTGGCGCGCTGCTCGGCGAGGAAATCGCGCTGGATCTTCCGCCCTTCGCGGAAGCGGACGTTGCCCTCTTTCCACTTCGCGAGGATCTGGTCCGCCGTCATTTGGTTGCGCGCTTCCTTCGTCAGCGCCACCACGGCCGGTTCCTGCCCGGCGCCGGTCGTCGGCGCCGATCTGCAGGCGCCAAGCAAACCGACCACCGCGGCCGCGGTAGACACCGTGACGAAGGTGCGCCTCAACGGCAACTGATCCCGATTGCTCTGTTCCGATTCAGCCATAACAGCACGACCTCCGGTTGATCGTCGATGGGGTTCGCTGGCTACGGCATGGCGCAGTCGCCGAAGAGCGAGAAGGTGTAATTGTTGTCGACGACGGCGGCGGCCATGCGCCCTGACTCCTCGTCGACCGTCGCGCTCCAACCCCGCCCGTTCTCCTTCCCTGCAGGATCAACTCACCGTCTACCCGCGCGACGTTCTTGAGCTGACTCTTCTTGTCGGCGGTCGACACCGTCCGAGCCGCCACATCGACGCGGATGAATTTGGGCGTATTCACCCCGTCGGGAATCTGGCGTTCGCAGGACCCGGAGGCGTCGCACTCCATGACGGTCGTCACCGAGCACAGGAAGGGGCGTGAGCCGTCGTAGGAACCGGCGGCGGCGAGGCCGGTGGGCGCCGCCATGACCGCGAAGAGCATCGAGACGATGAACGGTCTTCTCCAAACGCTCATGGTGTTTCGCTCCGTCGATGTGACCTACAGGACCGAGTAGCCGCGCCCGGACAGGCACGTTCTCATTGCGCGATTGAAGTTCTCCTGCTGCGCGCCCGCCACCTGCTGCGACTCCCGGATCTGGCTGTTACGTCTCATCGTCCCGAACAGGGCACCGGTCCCGGCGCCGATCGCGGCGCCCCTCCCCGCACTCCCACCGATGGCGCCTCCCACGGCCCCGATGGCCGCTCCCCGGGCCGCCCCTGGGAGGGCACCCGTCGTCGGCGCTGCCATCGCGGGTGCGCCCATCGTGGGATCAAAGCCAGTCTGCTGCACAGCCCACTGGTGGCACTCGAAACGGTCCTGCTGTTGCTGCTGCGGACTTTGCCCCCTCTGCGGGTAGATGTGAATCTGCTGCCCCCAGGCGGGCGCCGCGACCAGAACGCTCACCAGGGTCATCGCTGACACGCTTCTCGGAGTCAACATCGGGTGATCCCTCCCGCCGGTATGGCGGAACTCGTTCACACACGGCGATTCTCACTCTGACCGGTCGGCGGCGTCAATCATCCCAGAAGCTCGCCGTGCCCTGACGGGATCCCTCCCGGTGGGTCATTTGGTGGGGGCCGGCGGTGTGATACCCATCGAGACATAGGTCGCCGTCAACGTCTCCACACCAATGTTGGCTGGCCGAACCCAGCTGACCGGCACGTACAGCAGGGCGCCGCCAAACGGGACCGGTGCCGTCGGGATCAGCACGGCCAGGTAGAGGCGCCCCTCGATTTCGACGGGCTGGGCGTTGGGAGCGAGCGCGAGCACCGCCACGCCGTCGCCACCGAAGAAGCACCACACCGGGCTCATCGCCCCGATGTCCGCCTCCTCCTTGCGGTCGAGAAGGCCGACGAACCGGTCGGCAATGTTGTAGAGGCTGCCCACCAAGGGAATGCGGCGGAGCGTTCGATCGGTCAGCCTTCCAGGGGACGCTTCAGTCCCGATTGCGCGGCCAACCCCAGCAGATAGACGGCCGCGATCAAGACGAGGGTGCCGAACACGTACGCGAGACCAGGGGTTGCTCGAGAATAGGTACCCCAGAGCGGCAAAGATGCGGCCGACAACGCTGCCCGGTCCGACGAACCGGTTCACGAGGCCGACTACCCACGCCAGCACCGCCGCGGTGAGCGCCAGCGGCAACAACACGAGTAGCCCGGCCAGCCACGTTTCTGCGATGGACTCGAAGCTGCGCTTGATCATGGGTCGCGCGACGCACGTAGTTTAGGCCACCCGCCAGGCGGAGGCCTCGGCGTGGTAGCTCCTGCGCATGCTTGGTGGGCGTGTGCCGCTCGCGCGCCACTAGAAGCACCCCGTTCGCCTTGACCGTTGCTTCGCCAACCCCTATCACGCATTCGTATCGAGGGCGGTCCAACCCATGACGGGAGGGGGTCTCGTTGCCCCTGACCGCGGCCGCCTTGGCTCGGTCGCCCGCCGGAGAGCCGAGGGTTCTTGCCCTGAGCTTCGCCAACACAGGAGACACATGCTTATGAGCACGCTCGTGGTGATCGAGTACGACGATCAGTACAAGGCGGAGGAATTGCGTCTGAAGTTGCGCAAGATGCAGAAGGAGTACCTCAGCGATCTGGAAGACGCGGTGGTGGCTGTGAAGGACGACAAGGGAAGATCAAGCTGCACTCGGTGCTGTGGATCTTCCTTGTCCTTCTCTCGGTGTTCGCGGCGCAGCAGCTGGCTGCCGGCCTCTTCGGTGGCGAGATCAGCGGCTTCTTCGGCATGCTGGTGGCGACGCCGCTCGCCTACCTGATTCAGGTGCGCTTCAAGGGGCCCCCGGCGATGGTGACGTTCCTCCCTAGCTTCTGGCTGGTCGTGCCCGGCGCGCTCGGCCTGCTCAGCCTCACCCGCATGCTGAGCGATCAGGCGGCCGGGCTCGAGAGTTTCGTGAAGGTGGTGTTCGTGGTCGCCTCGATCGCGCTGGGGACCTTGGTGGGCGCCTCCATCTACAAGGGGCTCGCCGAGCACTTCGGCTGGTGGCGGCTACAGATCCGGCGCGTCAGGTTGTACGCCAGCCGCCTGAGCGGGCGAATGTCAGGCTGACCGACGCGCGCTCCGCGCCGCACTACCTCACGCCCCACCGGCAGTGGTGCCGCTCGATCTCTTGGCCGCTAACGCGGGTAGAGGGGAAGCAGCCAGGGCACCAGCAGGACGCTGACCACCAACACGATCACACTGAACGGCACGCCGACGCGGACGAAGTCGCCGAAGGCGTAGTTGCCTGGGCCCACGACCAGCGTGTTCACGGGCGACGAGATGGGCGTCATGAACGCGGTGGAGGCGGCGAGCGATCGTCTTGAACGTACCCAGCACGCTCCCGCCGCCGCTCACGTCGTACTTCATCTCGTCCAGGTCGGCGCCGGGCTTGAGCGAGATGCCGCCGGTATCAAAGGTGAGCCCCTTGCCCACGAGCACGATCGGCTTGGCCGACGCTTCCCCGCCCCGGTAGTGCATGACGATGAACTTGCAGGGCTGGTACGACGCGCGTCCCACCGACAGGGCCGAGCCCATGCCGAGCTTCTCCATGTCGGCGCGCTCGAGGACCTCGACGGAGAACTTGAACTCCTGACCCAGCGCCTGCGCGGTCTGGGCGAGATAGGCGGGGTTACACACATTGCCCCCGAGGTTGCCGAGATCTTTGGTGAGGGCCATCCCCTCGGCCATCGCGCGGCCGCGCTGCACTGCCCGCGCGACGTCGGGGCCGGCCTTGTCCCCGATCGGCAGGCTGACCTTGCGCGCCCCGCGTAGCTTTTTTGCTCGGGCCTCCCGAACCGCCCCCGGGGCATCAAACCGGTAGGCGCCGTCGGCAAGCAGACGGCTGGCCTGCTCCACGCGCCAGGCGAGGGAGCGACCTGGAAGATCGAGATCGGGCAACGCCACCGCTGCCTCCCGGGCGACGCCCCCGGCGAGGGTCTTGGCCGCGCTGGCGAGCCCGTCGCGGAACGCTCGGTCGCCGAGCGCATCACGCTTGCCGAGGCTGACCAGCAGCACCCGCTCGGCCGCGGTGCCGGGAAGGTCGTGCAGCAGCACGGAGGCGCCAGCGCCTTCGTCGAGGTCGCCCCGCGCGATGACGGCAGTCAGTCTGCCCTTCGAGGCCTCGTCGATCATCCGCGCGGCAGGTGGAAGCGGGCCGTCGGCAAAGGCGCCGACGACCAGCACGCCGGTGCGGAGCTTCTCCGGGGATGTCGCGTCCAGTGTGATGTCCATGGTGTCTCCTGCTGGTTGAGTTTCGTGAAGCGCTCAGAAGAGCGGGATCTCGAGGTCCAGGATGATCCGGAAGTCGTAGAAGAGCCGTGTCTGGGGCTCCTGCTGAATCATGGAGGCGAGGAAGCGGAACTGCATCCCGGGCACTTGCGGAAGGCGCCAGACCGTGAAGAGGTCGGCCTCGCGTCGCTTCCCCACGGGGACGTTCTGCGCTTGGGCCCTGATGTCGAAGCCCTCCGCGTAGAGGATGGAGGTCCACAGTCCGGGGATCTTGAAGTTCTTGAAGGTCGTCCCACCCCAATCGTAGGTGAAGCCGGTCTCCCAGGCCTTCTCGTTGGCCAGGTTGAAGTCGGTTTCGATGAGCGAGATGTAGCCAACCCAGCCGCCGTAGGGCGCGAGGACGCCGGAGTTGGGCCCCGTGACCGACATCATGGCCAGGAAGGTCAGCCCGCGCCAGCCGAGCTCCGCGCGCGCCCCCACGTGCCACGTCGAGAAGCTCCCGCGCAGCTGCTGACGCACGCTCTGCTGGTCGAGGAACTGAACGCCGAACCCGATGCGCCAATCGTCGTTGAGGGGGCGTCGGTACTCCGGGTTCAGATAAAGCGTGTTGAAGACATCGGGCACGAAGTAGTTTCCCACAAAAATCTGCAGCCCCGCCAACGTCGACAGTGCGGCCGGACCGGCGGCGGGATCGAAATTCAGCGTGGTGATGGCCATCCCGCGGTTCTCGCCGGTGGTAACCCCGGCCACCGCCGCCATGTTGGCGAAGCTATCGGCCGTCCGTGTCTTCATCGCCGTCAGGTAGCCGGCGTAGTACTCCACCGGCCCGAACACGCCCGACAGCGAGGCCCCCTCGAAGGTGTTGGGGATCATGCGGTTGTCCTGCGGGTTGACGAACCCCTGATTCACGAGGTACCGGCCCCCGGTGAGCAGCGCGTACTCCTGGTACTTGAGCTGGCCATAGGCTTGACCGACCACCGCGAATCCCGTCTGGCCCGGTCCGAGGAGTCCGGTGCCGTCGCGGTCCGCCGGCGCATAGGCGGGTTGCGTGGTGTAACCGACCGCGCCGGCCCGGAAGGTGTCAAGGAGCCAGCCGGACTGCACCCCGACCCAGCCACCGAGAGCCCAGGCCTCCTGATTGAAGTTATCGGGACCGCTGGGTGGGGGCGGGCGGAAGGGAAGCTCTCGATTGAAGTAGTAGCTCCGAAAGTGGAGATTCAGCGAGAGGTCGCGGAAGAAGGCCGGCCACTTCCGCATCTCCTCGGCGACACCCGGGATGTACTCTCGCAAGAGTCTCCGTCCGACGGGCGTGGGAACGGGCGGGTTGTTGACTTCAAGCTGCTCCTCGATGGGCCCGTAACCCTCGTAGTGCTCCGCGCCCTGGTAGCGGTAAGCGTCCCAGGCGCGCTCCGCCGCCACGCTCTCCGCGAACCAAGCCAGCAGGCCCACAACCAGCACCAGCGCCCTCAGTCCCCACCCGCGGCGCCACGAACGGTCTGATCTCATGTTGCGCACCTCTCCCTTGGTCATGGGTGTCCGGAGCATAGCGAATCGAGGGGCGCCACGGCTGTGCCGGGGTGCCTCGAGCGTTGGGGGTTTGGGGCCCAGATCGGGGCCCCCATCCTAGTAATCGACCGTATCCCGGATCAAGGGGCAGGTCATGCAATGGCAATCAGGAACACATCCACGGCTTCGATCAGCCCGACGGCGAGGGCCTTGGCGGCCTTGGCCGAGATGTCGCCCGAGCGGATGATCTCGACCACCGCCCCGCCCACCACGAGCACCTCGTAGAAGAGGAGGGCGAGCGAGGCGAGAAAAGTCCCGAAGATGGCCAGGAGGACGACGTAGCGGCTCGACGCAAAGAGGCGACGCAGAATGCCCATGACGCCTTGGTGTCTGCGAAATTACCCGCACGGCCGACGTCGAGCGCGTCTCAAAGTCCCCACGGAAGCCGCGCCAGATACCACGCCGCCAGGAAGATCGTCCACGCCACCATAAGCACCAGGACGTACGGAAGCATCAGCGCCACCACCGTCCCCACGCCCGCGTCCTTCTGATACTTCTGGGCAAACGTCACGATCAGCGCGAAATACGCGTTCAGAGGGGTGATGGCGTTGATTGGCGAATCTCCGACCCGATAGGCAGCCAGCACCGCTTCCGGGGTGACGTTGAGCCGCATGAGCAGCGGCACGAAGACCGGCGCGAACAGAGCCCACTTCGGGATGGCGCCGGTGATGATCAGGTCGAGCACGAACACGACGATGACAAACCCGATCAGGAGCCACAGGGCAGGGAGATTCATCGTCTTCAGCGCGTCCGCCAGCGACAGCGCCGCGATCGTCGACATGTTCGTGTAGTTAAAGCAGGCGAGAAACTGCGAGATGACCGGGAGCAGGAAGATGAGTCCGGCCAGGCCCTGAATGGCCTTGATCATCGCGTTCACGATGTCGTTCGTGCTCTTCATGGTGCCGGCGCCGATCCCGTAGGCGGTGCCGACCGCGAAGAACAGCACGGCAACCGTGACGATGAGGCTGTTCATGAACGGCGAATTGCCGATGATGGCGCCGGTCTCGGGATCCCTGAGCGGCGCGCCCGGCGGCGCCACCAGCAAGGTGATGAAGACGAGGACGCCGATGAGACCCCAGAACGCGAAGCGCAGTCCGCGGGCCTCCGCGGCCGACATCTTGGCGCTTTCGACCAGATGGTCGCCCTCGTACCGGCCGAGCCGCGGCTCGATGATCCGGTCGGTGATCAACGCGACGATAATCCCCATGATGATCACCGAGGCCGCCGAGAACCAGAGGTTGGCCGTCAGCGAGATGTTCCTGTTCGGATCCACAATGTGGATGGCGTCGTTCGTGATCCCCGTGAGGATGCCATCGACGGGCACGATGAAAACGTTCACTGGCTAGCGAGCACCGTCTCAACAATCGTGATGCGTTGGCGCGCAATCGCATTTGCGAGAGACGCGCTGCGTCATCAGCCTAGCTGGGCCGGCGAGCCGCTATCGGAGGCCTGACTGCAGCAGATCGAATCGTTCGGACGCCAGGTTAGGGCGTGGCTTCGTCTCCGACGCAGAGCCGCGGTACACTGAGACCCGAATCCTGGAGCGAGGTGACGCATGCCGCAGATCACTGGTCTGGGCCACGTCGGGCTCTTCTGTCACGATCTCGGGACGATGCGCGACTTCTACACGCGCGTGCTAGGCCTCACCATCAGCGACGAGAATCTGGATCGCGGCATCTGCTTCCTGAGTGCTGCCCCGGAGGCCGAGCACCATGAGCTGGCCCTCGTGCAGGCCAAGGAACCGGCGCAGAAGACGCGCAACGTGCAACAGGTCTCCTTCAAGGTAAAGAGCCTCGCCGACGTGCGGGCGTTCTACCATCGGCTCCTCGACGGCGGGGTCAAGATCGACCGCACGGTCACGCACGGGATCGCGTGCAGCGTCTACTTCTACGATCCCGAGGACAATCGCATCGAGCTCTACTACACGACCCCGTACCAGGTCCGTCAACCACTCGGCGAGCCCATCGACCTGGACCGGCCCGACGCCGAGCTGCTGGCCTTCGCCAAGTCCTTCGAGGAGAGCAAGGGCCCGCCGCGCGGCGCCCAATTGCCGCTGTCCTAGGGTTGCCTCCGTTACCATGACATCGGACGAGTACCTCGAGCGCGTGCGCAGCCTGCTTCCGGCCTTGCGCGCGCGCGCCGTCCACGCCGAGCAGCTCCGGCGGCTACCCGAGGAGACCTTCAAGGACTTCCAGTCGCTGGGGCTGTTTCGCTGTCTGCAGCCCAGGCGCTACGAGGGCTACGAGCTCGATCCGGGCACGTTCTACCAGGCCATCATGGAGGTCGGAACCGTCTGCGGCTCGAGCGCCTGGATTCTCGGAGTGGTCGGCGTCCACAACTGGCACCTGGCACTCTTCGCGCCCCAGGCTCAGGAAGACGTCTGGGGCAAGGACACCAGCATCCAGCTCTCCACGTCGCTGGCGCCGACGGGCACGGTGGAGCGCGTCGCCGGCGGCTTTCGCCTGCGCGGCCGCTGGTCGTTCTCGAGCATGTGCGATTACTGCCAGTGGGCGGTACTGGGAGGTGTGCTGCCGCCGCTCCGCGAGGGCGACCCGCCCGACGCCCGGACCTTCCTGGTGCCGCGCCGGGACTACGCGATCGAGGACAACTGGTTCGTGGTGGGGCTCGCCGGCTCGGGCAGCAAAGATCTGGTGGTCAGCGACGCGTTTGTGCCGGAGTACCGGACCCACTCGTACCAGGATGCCTTTGTGCTGAAGAATCCGGGCGCCGTCGTGAACGATGGTCCCCTGTACCGGCTGCCGTTCGGTAGCGTCTTCCCCGCCTGCATCGCCTCGCCGGCCGTCGGGGTGGCCCTGGGCGCGGTCGAGACCTTCCGGGAACAGTCGAAAACGCGCCTGGCCTCCCGCGATCGAGCACGCGTGGCCGAGGACCCGTTCATCCAGTTCCACCTCGCCGAGGCGGCCGCGGAGGTGGACGCCGCCCGCGGGCGCCTGCTGGGAAACTTTGCCGATATGATGCGCATGGTCTCCGCCGGCCAGGAGATCCCGCTGACAAACCGGGCCCGCTATCGGTGGGACGCGGCCAAAGCCGTGCAGTGGAGTGTGCGCGCCGTTGATCGCCTGTTCGAGGCCAGTGGCGGCGGCGGCATCTACCTGAGCAACCCCATCCAGCGCGCCTGGCGCGACGTGCACGCCATGCGGGCGCACGCGGGGAACAATCCGGAGAAGGCGGCTGCCGTATTCGGCCGCTCCGAGTTCGGCTTGCCGCCCGTGGATTTCAGGTTCTAGAGCGATTCACCGGTTCAGTCGACCTCCGGTGGGGGCGGCGCGCCCTCCACCACCCACGCCTTGAGCAAGGTAAAGCCGACCGCGAGGACGACCGGTCCGACAAAGATCCCGACCAGGCCAAAGGCGATCAGCCCCCCGATCACCCCCGCGAAGATCACGGTCAGAGGCAGGTCGAGTCCCTTCCGGATCAAGATCGGACGCAGGAAGTTGTCGAGTGGAGTAACCAGAACGGTCCACACGAGCAGCACGGTGCCCCACCCTGAGCTGCCGCGCCAGTAAAGCCAGACGACCGCCGGGAGCAGCACCGCCAGCGGCCCGAGCTGCGCGACGGCGAGCAGGAACATGACCCCGGTGAGAATGACCACGAAAGGGACCCCCGCCACCGCGAGGCCGATGCCGCCGAGCACGGCCTGAAGCAGCGCCGTCAAGACGACGCCGAGAGCGACGCTGCGGATGGCCTGAGTGGCCAGGCGCACCGAATTCTCGCCGCGTCCCCCGGCCAGCCGTTGGGCGAAGTGCAACACACCGTTTGCTGCGGTCTCACCCTTCGCGTACATCAGCGCCGCGATGATCGTGGTGAGCAGAAATTCGAGGGTCACCGCGCCAACGCTTCCGAGGCGGGCGATGAACCACAGTGTTATCGCCCGCGCGTGCGGTTCGAGGCGCGCTGCGAGCTCGTCCACGCTGGCGGCCGCGACCCGCTCCCACGCGACGGCGATCCTCGCCCCGACGAGTGGAACCCGATGCACTGCCTCCGGGGGGGGAGGAAGGTGCACCGTGGCCAGGGCATCCGCCCAGCCGGCGATCCGGTCTGCCTTGTCCAGCAGTGTGCCGATGGCGAGCGCGAACGGGACGACGTACACGAGCAGGAGCACGCCGGTCATCACCGAGACCGCAAGCGCGCGCCGATTCCCGAGCCACCCCTGCACGCGCAGCATCAATGGCCACGTCGCGACCACGATCATGGTGGCCCAGACGGCCGCCGCGAGAAACGGCCGCAGAATCCAGAAGGAGGTGCCGATGAGCCCTACGATGAAGAGCACGGCCAGGGTGGTCCGCGTGAGGTCTCGTGGAGGACCCGGTACACTGCTCATCCTGACCGTCATCTGAACCTCTCGATGTTGCCTTGTTGGGGGACACTGCAGTCGGCCTTCGAATCACCCCGTCACGCTCTCTCCGGTGTTCAAGACCCCTGAGGAGGCCGAGGCCGGGAGCCCCTTGTTCCTCGACATGGTCGATGACGCGCGCATTCTCTACGACTGCGACGGCTTCCTGGAAGAACTCCTCGAGCGGCTGCGGCAGCGGCTGGCCGAGCTCGGCTCGCGGCGCGTGTGGCGCGGAAACAGCTGGTACTGGGTATTGAAGCCCGATCTCGCTCCTGGCGAAGCGATTACTTTTTGACCAGCACCGATCGGGCCCGGAGCTACCTGGCCAAGGCGCGGGCGCGCTTGAAAGCCCTGGCCGTGCTGCGGGATCATGATGCCCATTCCGACGTGGTCCGTGAGGCCCAGGAACTCGTCGAACTGGCGCTCAAGGGCATGCTGAGGGCGGTGGGCGTGGAACCTCCCAAAGTGCACGATGTCGGTTCCCTGCTCGTCGAGCACGCCACGCTGTTCGCCCCCGACGTGAGGCAGGCCTACGACGACGCCGCGTGGGTGGTTGGGCTTGCCACGCGGATTATCGATCGCCCCACCGCCTGACGCGTCCAAGAGCCCCCAAAGAGCGCGCGTTCCCCAGGGAGGCACAGTATCATGGGCCGGTGATCGAGACTGACTCACGGGGAGCACTCGTGGTTCACGGTCGCCGTGCTCGCTGAGCGCGGGGCAATCGCCTCCGTCATCGCCGTCGGCCTGCTGGTCCTGGCCGCGCTGATCGCCGCCTATGTCTGGCTGGTGCTCTCCTGGAGCTACTCGACGGGCGAGCGGGCGGGCTGGGTCCAGAAGCTCTCCCGGAAGGGCTGGCTCTGCAAGACCTGGGAAGGCGAGATGGCGATGGTCTCGCTGCCCGGCTCCACTGCGGAGAAGTTCTTCTTCACGGTGCGGGAGGACGCCGTCGCCGAGCAGATCAACCAGGTGATGGGCAAGCGTGTCTCGCTCCACTACGAGGAGAAGGTCGGGCTTCCCACGTCATGTTTCGGCGAAACGCGGCACTTCGTCACGAAGGTGACCGCGGTCGAGGAGATTCCGCTCGCGCCGGGCATCGTGGTGCCCACGCCGTCGCGCCGCGATCAGGCGCGCTGAGGGCGCACAGGAGGAGAGGCGTGAACGATCCTGGGGGCCACCTCGACCCGTCCGCTGGGAGGGGCCGTGATCGCCGCGATGAGCACACAGCGGCAGCCAGGATGCAGCGGTGGCATGGTGTCGCTTCCGAGCGTGACCTCGTGGCCATGGAAGGCTTCGCACACCGAACACCGGTGCTCGTCGTCTTGCCGCGCGATCTGTACCCGCCGTCCCCGCCTGGTGTAGTGGCCGAACTCCGCGGGGCGGCGCGTGAGCATGTCGATCCATTCCAGGAGGAGCTCCAGCTTTCGCTGGCGGTACTTCCTCCGCATGACGACCGACGTCTCGGCGGTGGGGACCACCTGCAGGCCCTCCCACCGGCCGGGGAACATACCGCATGCGGTGAAGAAGGCGTGCCAGCGATCGAACTCCGACCACCTGAACGCGCGGTCGACGAGGCTGGGCAGGGGCGGTGCGCATCCCTCGAAGCCAGCCCCGACACTCACGCGGCCCATCTTGATGAGCCTGACGATCATCTCCCGCTCACCGTCCGTGAAGCCATCGATGCTGGCCAGAACGAGTGTCGCCGCGTCGAGGCCGCCGTTGTGGCCCACCGCGAGGGAGCGGCGCGGCACCGGGACACTACTCACCCGACTGTCTCCGTGGGCAGGCGGGCGAGCGGGGCGCCCCGCGACTCCGCTGCCCGCGTCCACGCTGCCGGCGGTGTCACGACGACGAGCAGGCGCATGAGGGCGAGGACGCGAATGAGAGGCCACGACGGATCAAATTCCCCACGGCGGACACTGAACTTCGCCGAGCGCGGATGCGCGTGGTGATTGTTGTGCAAGCTCTCACCACCGGTGAGCCATGCCAGGATCCGCCCATTGCACGCGCTATTCTCGAAGTTCCGATACCCGTGCCAGTGACCGAGTGCGTTGATCAGAGGGGCGAGTACGAAGACGTAGAGGACGGCGTGCACCAGGCCCGCCACGAGACCCGGCCAGAACCCGATGACGACCCACAGAAGGGCCAGGCCAACACCCACTCCGAGGAGGCCATTAGAAAATAGGGCCCGATCAAGACGGTCCTGCGGAATGTCGCGAGCAAACGTGGCGATCGTGAGCGGGTCGCGGCGCTCTCGCACGTAGTAGTAAACGTTGAAGAGCTGAACGCGCCAGAAGCCGAGGAGGCGTGGGCTGTGGGGGTCTCCCTCCCGGTCGGTGAAGGCGTGATGCTTGCGGTGCACCGCCACCCATTCCTGCCGGACTTGCCCGGTGGTCAGCCACAGAATGACCCGAAAGAAGAGATCGGCCACCGCGTGGAGCCGGAGAGCGCGGTGGGCCAGCGTCCGATGCAGATAGATCGACGTCGCGAGAACGGCGATCTGACTGAGCGCCACGGCGATGATCGGAACTACCCACGCTCGACTGATACCCTTGTCCCCTCTCGCGACGAACTATGGCCCGGTTGACTATAACACTTATTTTTTATATAACCTCAACGTTGCAGACTTATCAGGGTCAGGCGGCAGTGGATAGGGCGGTGAGGTGACGCTGGAGCTCCTCGCGAACCTCAAGATTGGCGCTTACGGTGAGGGTGAGCTCGCCATTGGGGCG
>Ga0187893_10006886_pt1 | contig 19064 bp, 14 predicted proteins | sample MA1701074metaG_FD_139574 | JGI IMG/M metagenome (GOLD analysis project Ga0187893, IMG submission 139574) | White microbial mat communities from a basaltic lava cave in the Kipuka Kanohina Cave System on the Island of Hawaii, USA - MA170107-4 metaG ... | reverse complement strand
TTTTTTGATTGACTCGTAGTCAATAGGATTTTTTTCGTTTTGCATAATCTGTGTTTTTGAAGTTAAGAATTTAACTTCTGACACAGTTTATTTTACAGTCTCCTTAGGATCAACTGATTTATTTCTCATGTGCATTGGTATTTATCTTTTACTAAATTGAAGTTGCTTTTAAACGGGCCTCTATATACGGCTGTGGTATCTTTTCTTGTTCAAGCCTATTACGCTCCCGGGATTTCAATAAATTATAGAGTTCTGTTTCGTGAGCATCTAAAAAGGAAAGTTTTTCTGCCTTGTTTTGTTCGCCTCTAACCGCAAAACCTTCATGAATTTCAAATGTTTCTTTATCCATCATTAAACTTCGTGTATGTGGAAAATAGCTCCGTAGTTGATGTAGAATTTGAAATCCATGCTCATCAATATCTCCCCAATAATATATAGCTTTTTGTTTGAGCCAACTGATATCCTTTAAGTAACTAACCTTAAAACCGCTACCCCAAATCGCTATCGTTTCAGAGATCGATGGAAGAGTTAAAAAATTCATTTTATTCTCTGTTATTAGCATCCTGCTGCACGGCCAATCATTTTTCTCAAAATCCGACAGTCTAATGCTTAAATCTGTAATATTTTTATAAACTGCCAGCGTGTCATCTAATATCCTTATTCGTATAAGAGGCTCGTCATGCTTTAGAAAGTACCTTTCCGCAAATTTGTTTTGTTCAATATTCCTTATATGGTTCGGGATAAGATTGTCCAATAAAGATTGAAGCACACTGGAATTTTCTTCTATAAATTTGGTGTGTATCTGAACCGGTAACTGCCGGATATACAAATTTGGCCTTGGGGTTTCGATAAAATAGATGCACACTTTTATGATGTCCTTCCATTCTATATTGGAAGTGCACAATAATAATACATTGTTCGAAATCCATTCCTTTAACTTAGGTAAATAATCAACAAGCAGTTTGTAGTTCTCCTGAAATTTTACCCATTCTCTTCTCTTTCCTACAAAAACCAAATAATCTTCTGCGGTTTCGAATTCGACTACATCAGGCAATTGATGACTTCCTGACCGTCTGAAATTTTTGTCTATTGTTTTAACTATATACCCAGTTCCAACTATACTTTTTGAATGAGCATATAGCTCTTTGATTTCATCTTGAAGCAAATCGAATCTGCCTGTGATATCGCCAGGTTTTACCTTTCCTATTCTGTCTATTTGTTTTGGGAAAAAGGCCTCGTTGTTTATATAACTTACTAAAAATGGCTTCCACCATTTCAGCGCCTGTTCCCTTATTTCTGCTGGTGTAATCATTGCATTACTGATCGTCGGTTGGGGTAAATAAACTGTTTCGTTTCGTCTTTTCAATTATATATTCTTCTTTTGTAAAATTGCTGACCTGGGAATTATTGCCATCCCTGTTGCTTACAAAATGAAAAGAGTTGACGTGATTTTCAATAATGTGTATCTTCTGTAAGGGTGTAACAATCAGTAGCTGCAGATTTAATTTTTTAAACAGCTCCAGGCCGTATCGTGTGCTTTCGTCACTCCCCCTGCCGAAAGCTTCATCTATTACAACAAAGCGGAAACTACGGCTTTTAATTTCACCGAATTGCAGACCAAACTGATAGGCCAATGCACTTGCCAAAATAGTATAGGCCAATTTTTCCTTTTGGCCACCACTTTTACCACCGGAACCTTCATAGAATTCTTTCTCCGAATGATCAGCAGTATACCGCTCGCTGGCATTAAACACAAACCACTGTCTTACATCGGTAACGGTATTGGTCCACTCCTTGTCAATACCCTCAGCGCTTGCAAACCGATCCAATATTTTTTTAACCTGTTCGTACTTTTCTTCGGTATACAATTCTGTATCGCTACTGAATGAATGAGTATAGCACTTCTTTAGTTCTTCCCGGAAAAGACGTATATCCTTATTATCCGGGTTTGTCTCAATTAGAATAGTGATATAGGTCCCTTGTGCTGCATTATAAATGATTTCATTCAAATGCTGGTTGATAACCCGGATCTTTTGCTTTATATCCTTTTCATGTTTTTCTAACTGGCTGTCAAATACAGCAATGCTATTGATTGTATTCTTGTTTAATTCGTCTTTAAACCTTTCCTCGTGCCTTTTCAAATCTTCAGATACAAGCTTTTCATATTTCTTTATATATTCTGCCCTCGCATCAATATTTTCCCCGAGTTCACTGTATTCCGATTTTGAATGCTCCTTTATTTCACGCATTTTCCTCTCCACAGCCGACCTCAACGTACCAAGCTTGTTTCTTAGCTTTCCCAATTCACCATTGATACCTTCAAAGCGTTTCTTGAATTGTTCCTGCTGCTTATCAATTGATGTAAGGGTGAAATTTCGTTCGGTATATTTTTCTTCGATTACAGGAAAATATTGACTCGCTTTTTTCTCGTCTGTCAATTGAATTATTTCGTTAACATCTAACAACTGCTTTTCATATTCCTCAATTCTATTTTTTAACTTTCCTATTTCTTCACTTTTCGCAATTTCCTTTTGCCGGAGGCCATCTATCTGAACAATAAGTTCATCCTTTCTTTTATGTAGTAAGGCCAGGACGTCATTGTCGTTAAGTAACTCATGTCTTTCTTTTTCAAGGTCATAAATTAATTCTACATGATATTGCCAGTTGATGCGTTCATAATCTGTTAAATAAAGCAGGTTGTTTATAACGACTTTTAAATCCTCGTTGTTCTTTTGAGCTTTTTCAATACTTTCTCTTGACTGGCGGAGATCATTAATTTTCTCTTCCAGTTCCTCAATCAGGCTTTCCAAGACCTTTCTCTTTTCTATATTGCTCCAACCCAAAACATAATTTCGCCTGTCATCTATTCGCTTTCGGTCATCTTTGGTGTGCCTGATCTTTCCGCTCTTTATTAATCCTTGTTTTGTTATGCCATATGCAACCTGCTGTAACTGGCTCACATCAATGCATCGAAAATCGCCAAAACTGCGTTGCAGGTAATTTTCCAGCCAGTCATAAAAAACAGTTTCTGGTTTTATATCCACCTTGTACACAACGCTGTCGTCTTCCAGTTCTCTTCTGACGTTTACATGGTTGTCCGAACTCGCTTCCAGATAAGTAAGCTTAATACCTCTGCCATCCGGGCTACGGAGTACATTATCATTTACGTATTTGCTTACACTCCTATAATATTCCTTCGGAACAAGCAAACTTATACCTGTATCCCTCAGCAATTTTTCTATTGCTCCTTCCCACGCCTGCTCATCTTCATTAACCTGTAAAAGTTCTCCCACAAATGGTAAATTGCCTTCGTCAATCCTTAAATCTGTACATAATTGCGCTCTGAAAGAAACAAGCCATCGGGGTATCTGTGTTTCACGATCTTCCAGGGATTTAAGCTCCTGTTCTTCCTCATTTAATTCGTTTTCATATCTGCGAAGTTCACTCATTACATTATCTCTCTGTTGCTTAAATTCGGTATCGTTAAGCTGGCAGGACTCATTTATCTTTTTCGCTTTGTCAATATTTGAACGAAAATCAGTTTCGCTACTAATGGTCCCCAGCCCGCATTGCTTTGCCAATTTTTCGTAAGATTCATACTCTTTATGCTTACTACCTTTTTCTCTTTCATGCTGCCTGATTTCATTATCAATCTGCTCCAGCCGCTTTCCTCCGTTATTATCTATATCCTGCAATATGCCAAGCCTTTTGTTTTCCAGTTCCTCTTTGTCCATCTCAAGCCTGTTAAATACCTGCGAAGCCAAACTTAAATCAGTGTTCGTATCATCAATCGCCTGGACTAAGAGTAATCTTTTTTGCCCTGCAAACCAAGCAGGAACCATTTCCAGCATCGTTTCAGTCCTTTCGATTTCTGCGTTTACTATTCCGTATTCCACTGAGCTTTCGGTCAATGGTTTCAGTATTTGGTACTGTTCCCTCGAATGCACCACCTCACCATGCGCTTTTTTAAGGTGCTCAAACCGCTTTAGTAGTGTTCCTATCTGTTCTTTAACATCTGTTTTTTCCAACATTTGGTCTCTGACAAATTCCGTAAGACTACTTACAGATTTCATAGAGACAGTTTGATAAAACAGATCAATAGCTCTATCGCTATTCATACCAAACAAGCGTCGAAATTGCTCGCTGTACTGGCTAAAATTTTCATTAAACAATTGAACGCCTTGTGTGTGACGTAACCGTTTTCGCAAATCATTTATGTCAGTAAATCCACTGAAATGTTTGTTGACGTTCAAGGGAGTGGTACTGATAATAAGGAGTTTTTCAACCTTGCCGTCTTTGCCAATCCAAAACACCTGTACCAGGCAAACATTCTCGTTATATCCTTCATTGTTAAAATTGCCAATAATAACAGTGTAGGTGTTATCATCCGGCCTTAAGAAGACTTTCTTGGCAATTTTGGTTATTTCTTCTTTTTCCTTTTTGTATTCACCTTTTACATAGGTCAGCAAACTCCGTTCTTTACCTTCTGCACCGGCGGCTTTATTAAATACGATTTTGTTATGAGGCACCAGCAGACAGGTAAGGGCATCAACAAGAGTGGATTTGCCGGAACCAATGTCACCGGTCAATAAAGCATTATATCCGTTGGGTTCGATTTGCCAACGCGCTTTATTAAAAGTGCCCCAGTTCAGCACTTCGAGGTACTGCAACCTGAACCCGGCATTAACCAACCCATTTCCGTTAGTTGACATTTCCATAGTAAAAGATTTGCTAATCGGTTATTTCTTTCTCAGCGGCATAAGTCTGTAATTTTTTTAAGGTCTCATCAATTACGTTGGCGTTTACAAAACCCTTAATGACCCTGTGTATCTCATAATCGTTATTGCTGCCTTCCAGTCTTTTTAAAAATCCTATTTCAATTACCTTGTTTATGGTAGTAACTATCCTATCATGCTGCCTTGCTTCATCAGATGCAGCAGGAAGAAAAGATTTCATGCGGTTCACTATTTCCTGCAGATTGATTGTTGCCCTTATAGTGCCGGCTTCAGCATCGCGTTCGAGTAGGTATTTTCTTAATATGATACATAACAGGGAAGTAAAGAAATTCAGTTGTCTTTTTTCGGCAATTTTCGGAACTTCCATTTCTTCCTCAAATTCAATCTGACGCAGATACGCATAGCCTTCGCTTTTATCAATATAAACTTCAAGGCCAATAGCAGAAAAATACTTTTTCACTTCAGGCTCATATCGCAGAAGATTTTCCCAAGCATCTTTTTGATGGTCGTAGAGTATGCCTTTCAGCATGGTGATCAAACTTAAAGAGTAGTCGCGTATCATAGATCATCTTTTAAATATAATAAGGGGTGCCTGCAATTCGTATTTGCTCCCATCGTCCTTGTTGGTTATACTTAATATTTCTTCTCGCTCATTGTTGAGGTAATGCCTGGCATCTTCTGATGCAATTTGCATATACCCTAAGACTTCGGCGATCCCTTTTGTTGTTTCATAATGTAATAGCACTTCAGATAAAGACACTTGCGCCTTTGAACGGAGGATAGTCTTTACATTATTTCTCAGCACGTCGATATCGACATAAAATTGTTCAAATAAAATACTGGTATCCGCGTCAGCCGTGCCGTCCTCCACCGCGTCTTGTTCAAACATAATTTTTACGGGGGGCGTAAAAAGAGGTTTCTCCATTAATAAGACTGGCTTGAATAAACCATCCACTTCCATTAAAGTTTCCTGCGGGTCAATATCATTCTTATGCTGCATCAGCAAATATTCAATCGCTTCAATACTGCGCAGAATATGCCTGCTTTCGGAAATATTTTTTTGCTCCACATACTTTCGCAATTGCTCAATCAATCCATCATTGCTTCTGTTTACTTTATCTCCTGCATCGACAAGATTCGATTTTATCCTGTCAATGATCTGCTCTTGTTTTACTTCTTTAACGGCAGGTATATGATTTAACTTTTCGATTAACCGTTCAAGTTCCTCCTGCATGCTTTCGCTCATCAGGAACTCCCAGAAGGCCTTAAAGCTCTTTCCCTGATCAGTATCCCATAAGAAATCCGTTTGCTTAAAAATGGTATCGAGTAGAACACCTTTGGAAAGACTGCTTTTAATAATAGTTTGCCTAGTTTGAGTATCCAGCTCTCTGAAGTTTTCCTCTACCTGCCTGAAATCAGCAAGAAGCCTTCTGGCCGTTTCCTCTGCAAGAAAATACTCTTCCTTTATCTGGGTGTCGGACGCTTTTGTATAGTTCCCTTTCGTTATTTTTTCAATTTCGATGTCGATCTTTTTTCTTTCTTCCTGCAACTGCTGGATCCTTTCATAAGGCCCTGCCGTTTTATTTACAATTTGTTGAAGCAACGTAAAAAACTGTAAGAGCCTGCTATGTGTTCCTACAAATTGCTGTTTGTTCAGGTCATCCAGCCAGCGCAACGCATTTGCAGTGGCCGGTGATAGCTCATAAACCGGCTCATCGCCCGTTCCATAAAACCGGCGCAGGTAACCAAGTTGCGCCCACTTTTGAAGATAATCGACTGGCTGTTGGGGATAGTCTGTGGTACCTTGGCGTTCTAGTAGAAAGAGAAAATCAGCCAATAGACCTGCCAACGAAGATTGGGTATAGGTATCCTTCTCCTGTTCTTTAAAGGCGAGATGAAAAAAACTTATTAGCAACGGAAAATGTTCAGCCCTGAGTATTTGCAGGGTCTTGTCGTTGCGGTATAAGGATAGAGCTTTTTCGAAATTCATGGTTCAGGTTTATAGTTATTTTCATCACAACTGCGTTTAAGAGCCGATTACTGTTAAGGGTATATTTGCCTTACTTTTCAGGTATGATGCCACCACTCCCAGAAGACTAAGTTGTTCATTCGTAGGGCTATCACGTGAAAGTCCGGGTTGAACGATAAAAATCTCGAAAACTATGGGATAGCCCTTCTTCGCGACCTCCTTAAAATAGGAGATTTTATCTTTAGTTCCAAGTTCAATTCTTGAGCAGGATTTACCTTTACGCTTTTTGGTTTCACGGCGCAGTAAATGTTCAAAAAACTCTTTAGATTCCTTAAATTTCCATATTACTGATTTTACTGTTTGACCGCAGACTTCGTATAGGTCATCTACACGGTGGCTCATAGTGCCGGATTTGGCGAACTTCAAATGATAAAGTTGTATGCTAATATGCTCTTCATATTGTTTTACTGTTATTATGTCTGCTATTTCGCCGCTATAGTCATCGTCATAGATTATATCATAATCTCCATCCTTTAATTCATGAATAATTTTGTATTGTATGGAATCGGTCTTTTTGGGGTCAATACCCTGCGATTCTTTACTTAAATTCACACCAGTCCAATCTTTTTTTACAATTTGTTCCTTTGGATATCCCGGAATCAAATGCTTTAATTCAACATAATCATTACCGTTTAAAGATGAACCATCAACAAACCACCAGGTAACTGGATTTTGATATAGAAAATCTTCTAAAACAAATTGCTTTCTTCCAATTCTCACAATATAAGTTTCATTAGCACCGGCAATTCTTTCAATCCTGAAATCGTCGAATTTCCCATTATTGAAAAGGATCTGTTTAAATTTAATACTTGCATCAGGAGTTGTCAAAGCAAAGATCAGGTCGCCTTTCTCTGACGCATCTATTAATTCAAGTTCTGTATTGTAAAATTCGGTTTCCATTCCGTTGATTTCAAATACGATCTTTTCTTCTGGATTCAGAAAGACATCTTCATCCCAATCAACTGCAAACGGCAAAACAACCGGGCGCATAGCAATCGAATTAGGAGTCAAAGTGTCTTTTAGAATAACATTGGGATCGATATCTGCTCTAATAACTTTATTTCCGACAGAATGGAACCAATCTATTAAATCTTTAATGTCGCCTCTCTTTTTTGACCAAATCCGGCCTTTATACGAACATCCTAATGAAGTCTTTTCTCCATCTTCATAACCTGTACCTTGAACAAATGCTTTCTCTGCATCTTCCTTATCAGCCAATGCCAATGCTTCTTCTATGTCGTTCCCGGTGTGCATGCTGAATGAAATATTCCTTCCTAGGAATTTCTTTAACCCTACATTTTGCAATCGGATTCTTTCTATACCATGGAAGGCCTTAAATACGTCAATTTTATTAATTAGTTCAGCGGTATCACCTATTATGGCACGAGCAAGATCCGGATATACGCCAGCATTGTCGCTGGCATTTATAAAAAGTAGATTATTTTTTGTGTCCCAATGTATAATATAGAGATTCCATAATATGTCGTAAATATCTTTTGAATAACCCCAATCAAGTCCCTGCTTCTTCCCTGTTATAATAACTAATGTCTTGTCTTCTCGATTTATATCTGGAAACAGATAGTCTAAATTATCAACATCTGGAATTCCTTCTTTAAAGTTATTAGGGAACCATTCCTTCGTATGGTTTTTATATACAACGGTGCTGAGCGCCGGATTTAGGTTCTGAAAAGGGATTTTACTTTCGTCCAATTCTGAGAATCCATTCAGAAACTTGCTGAAATCAATTTCCTTATTAATACGGGTAGTACTTACTCTGGGTAACAGAGAATTCCAGTCAGCACCAAGTGCATAAAATTCTTCCAATTCCTTCTTCACATCTGCATCTTTCAGGTTTACTATAATACTTGCATCTCCTAATTTCTCATCAAATTTTGTTCGTGTAAACCTTCCTGCTAACTGAACGGTTATTGGCAAACTTTTCCCAATATTATGAAAAGCAGCAATTTTTAAATTAGGCAAATCGAAGCCCTCACCGAGCATATCAACGCACACGATTATCTTTGATTCTTTATTTAATATTTTTCTCTTTGCTTCATCCCTTTCCGATTTACTTAACCCGGTATGAATAACTACCGGATTAAATTCCGGGTATGCTTCATATAGTTTGAATACGGAGTTGGCTTTAACCTGCGTATTGCATCTTGCCATCAGTATATGATCATATTTTTCTAAATCTTTTTTCAGTCTTGCTATGGCTGTTTCTACTATTACTGCATCTGCTTTGGCATTGTCCCATTCATTTACCTGTATAAGTTCAATTTTCATAAAATACCCATCTTGCTGCGCTCTTTTCAGGGAATAATTGAATATGAACTTCCCGTCAATGTTTTGCCCATCATTTCTGAATGGAGTGGCTGTAAACTGTATAATTTTTTCTTTCTGGCATAGATTTCTGAAATGATGCCAGGTTGGTGCCTTTACATGATGCGCTTCATCAATAAAAATGTGAGAGGCCATTTGGCTTAATGCGCCCTGCAGTTCATTTGTACCAGCGCTAATTAAGTCCATCGTTGTAACAATTACATTACACTTTTCAGCAAAAGCCTTAAGTTCGTCTACGGATTTGAAATTTTCGCATATAACTCCCACTATGGGTTTTGAAGCAGTAAGAGAAACAATTCCAAACTCAGGCTTTTGAAGATGTCCTAACGTAATGAACTTTTTTGAAATTTGATCTCTAAGTGGATCGGAAGGAACAATTACTAATAGCCTCTTGCATTTTTGGGCAATGAGCAAGGACAACATGGTTTCCGTTTTACCGGTTCCAGTGGGCATTACTACGGTTCCCATATCTTCGTCTACCCTCCAATGAGACAGTACATTGAAGACTCCGGCAATCTGAGGTTTTCGCAAACCGAAAATATTGTTCTCTAAATCTTCCTCTTTATAATGAAACGAATCCGTCCAGCTGCTCCGGGTTGATTCAGGATCGAATGATTCTTGCAATCCGGGATATTTTTGCCAACTATAAAAAAATGAAGAATCGAAGAAGTTTTCTGGTGTGGGTTTCTTATCGGCAACTAAAACTTTTGAGACACCTGTAGGATAGCTTTTATTTTTTTGAGTAAGGCAGACAATTTCGCTGTCTTCGATTTTCAGCAAAAGATAATTGTCCCCTACTTCAATTGAAGATGAGTTGAATGTTTTGCTTTCAAATAACTTCTGTTGAATTATATTCTTTCCAATCTTTTCTACTTTTACAAGTTCCGGGAGTAAAATTTTCTTCATTCAAATCATTTGGTTAAAAATTATCCTCTCCAAATAGCATTCGGAGATTTTTTACTCGATTCAGCCGGAAGACACGCCAAAGGTCAATGTTTCGTATCCTTTATCGAACTGGGGTCATTACCTGGTTTAACTGTATCGCTATCGCGAATTTTTCCATCCAGACCATGAATTCTCACTTCTCCACCGCCTGAATTGGCAGCGTATCCCTTTGCAATTTTTTCAGCTTCTTTTTGTGTACCAGCTGAGCCACTGGAATTTTTTCCACCTTCTTTTTGGATATTCCAATTTCCGCTTTCTTTGTCTTTTGATACATGATAGCTTGCCATATATTTAAATTTTAGTTTGTTACTTAGGAATTGTTGCCACTACTACACCTTGTATCTGAAAATCTCGCGTCAGGATGATCGGCTGATGAAGATCATTGTAAGATTTTGGTAGCAGTGTAACAAAATCCCCTCTATGCTGATACTCCTTTACTGTGGCCTCGTCATCAATTAGCGCCACAACGTTTTGTCCATTGTTCGCTGTAGCTTGCTGCCTCACCAAGATTAAATCTCCTTCGTTAATACCAGCCTTATCCATCGAATCTCCTTTGGCTCTTAGTAAGAAATATTTCCAACCGGGCTTTGCAATTGAGGTAGATACTGGTATTAAAGCTTCGATATTTTCTTCCGCAAGCATTGGTGCTCCACATGTTACGGCACCTACCAATGGAACAGAAACAGTCCTTGCTATGTTCCCCTCAGATAAGTCTTTAATTAACCTGTATCCTCCTTCACTTTTCTTTTCCAAAAAACCATTTTCTTCAAGCTCTTCCATCAGCAAAACTGCAGATCGGGGTGACTTATAATCCATCGCATTCATCAACTCTCTAACTGAAGGAATTTTTCCAAAATGCATGATGGAATTTCTAATATGCCGTAATGCTTCTTTTGCTTTCTGACTTAGGTTTTCTTCACTCATGATACGAAATGTATTATACTGTATTATTTTACAAAAGTATAGCTTTTTCTCCTGGTATTGTATTTTTTACCAGCTGCCGGGTATAAGCGTTTCATCCCCTTCTATGGCACTATTCAAATTTCCAACGTTTTTGAAAATTGTGACACATTGATTATCAAGTACAATAAGTCACAATTTTGCAGTAAAATTGTGACTTGACTACAGTGAATGAAGAGAAGGTTATTACAAATGATCCATTGTTGGGTAAGATTGTTCGAAAAGGTAAAGGGAATCTTGTTTCACCTTGGATTTTCATGACTTGGGAGCCAATGATGCCATTTGTATAGGGCTTCTTCTCTACTAATATATATATATTAATAATTAATTGATTATAAACAGAATAAAGTCAAACATTTTCCACTTTTTAAAATTTGTGTCTTTTGTTTGATTTCCAACGAAAGCCACTTTTTGCCTTTAGTGTCTTTTGTTTGACTTAATTTTGCAGGAAATCTACCCGGTGGCAAGAAATTTTATAATTGAACAACTAAAGCAGAAATTTAAAGACCAGCAATCCTTTTCAAGGGATGCACTCTATGACTTTTACTTGGAATTTGAACCCGATCTTAAAGAGGCCACTTTTCGGTGGAGAATCCATAATCTGAAAGAAAAAAATCTGATAAGATCAATTTCCAGGAACGAATTTACTCTTACTTACAGGCCAAAATATAAACCGATTTTGGACGATACGGAACGAAGGCTGTCCTTAATCATAGACAAGGAGTTCAAAACCTTAAAAAAAGCAATATGGTCAACCCGAATCATAAGCGAGTTTATGTTGCATCAACCCGGCCGCTTCTTTACTCTTATCGAAACTGAAAAAGAGGCAATCGAACCAGTATTTCATTTTCTAATAGATAACAGCGTAAAGAATGTGTTCTTGCAGCCTGAAGAAAAAGAATTGCACCGGTATATCAGCGAATTGGATAATGCGATTGTAGTGCAACCCCTAGTATCAAAAGCGCCATTACAAAAAGTCAAAAAAATAAGTACGGTTACTATTGAAAAATTATTAGTTGACTTATTTTCCGACAAGAAATTGTTTCATACGTATCAGGGAAGTGAATTGGTCTTTATTTTCAATAGTGTTTACCACAAATACGCAATTGATTTTACTAAGCTGTTCAGCTATGCACAACGAAGACGGAGAGAAGCAGATTTAATGGATTTCATTTTTGAAAGAACGGACATACCAAAAACTATATTGAATGATTGATAAAGCATCCCTTTCCGCGCAATGGCTGGAGGAAAAAAGAAAACAATATAAAAAGGATCCAGGGATTATTGAAGGAATGATACATGCATTATACCTTCTTGATCAGTTAAAATTAACCGGGCTGGATTTTATTTTTAAGGGAGGTACAAGCCTGGTACTACTTATGGAAAGGCCGCTCCGCTTTTCTATAGATATTGATATTATTGTTACGCCTGAATTGACAAGGGATGTGCTGGAATCCTATATTAAAAAAATAATTGAATCCAGCGAGTTTCTTAAACTTGAACTGGATGAGAAAAGAAGTTATAAAGAAGGTATTCCCAAGGCGCACTATAAATTTATTTACCGCTCTAACGTATCAACCCGTGATAAGGAAGGCAAAATAATCGCTAATCCGGAACGGGAAATCTTACTCGATGTTCTTTTCGCTGGTAATCCTTATCCTGTATTGTTAGAACGGGAAATTAAAACAGAATGGGCCGTCATGACTGGAGATGCGCTCACCGTCATGACACCCGATATTAATTCAATTGCCGGTGACAAATTGGTTGCATTTGCCCCAACGACAACTGGGGTGCCTTATGGCCTTGAAAAAGAAAAAGAAATCATCAAACAGTTATTCGATGTGGGCAATCTATTCCCTCTCATTGACAACATGGAAGTCTTTATAAAATCCTACAAGTCATCTGCTACCAGCGAAATAAAATATAGACCCGAACGAAATATTGCTTCCGTCGAGGATATTTTGAAAGATACCATCGCCACAGGTATCCTCATCGCAAGAAGGGAGTTCCACGCGTCTGATGATGAGGACAGCAAAGCAAAGTATTCTGAAATAAACAAAGGAGTCAATCAATTCACGCATTTTGTATTTGAAGGAAGTTTTCGAATTGATCACGCACAGGTGGCAAGCGCGAGAGCAGCCTATTTGGCAGCCGTTATTCTGACGGGGTTCAATGAAAAGTTGGAAATATTTGATGAAAAAATGACTTTACAAGAATATATTATCAACCACCCGGAGTATAATTTTCTGAATAAGCGATTAAAATTTGTTGCCAAAGGAGAAGCGCTTTTTTACTGGCATCGCACATTGAAATTACTGTACCCAGAAAAAACGAGTTAACCCGTGCTCAAATTTATCAATCGAACGACCAGAATTAATAAAGCCTAATGCCTAAAACATTACACCAAATAAACTGGACTACTCTAAAGCTGAAACACGGCAACCCCACGAAGGTATTTGAAGATTTTTGTTATAACTTGTTTTCTAGGGTTTAAAATCAACTATTTAAAAATTCGCCTATCCAGCAGTATGTTTCTACCACAAGGAGTAACGAAAAAACACAATGAGCACAATGGAAGAAAAAGTTTGTATTGTTTGCCGGGAGATTAAGACTGATTTCAACAAGGAGCATTTAATCCCCGCCACACTTGGCGGCGGGTTCATTATTGACCTTGTTTGCTGTGACTGTAACAAATCACTTGGAGACAGGATTGACACACCTTTCACCAACCACAACCAAATATTACTGTATCGTCATCAGTTTAACTTATCCCGCCAGGGCAGACCTATAAAAAATCCATTCCCTGGTGTTTTTAAAGACATCGAAGGAAATGCATACATTGTTGCGAAGGATGAAGGTAAATTTACCGGTGAATACCTACCCAACTTTGTTATATCAGAAGGCGAACACGGTCTGATGGGACAAGTAAGTGTTTCAGCCAAACTCATGGACTCTGATCCCGACTTCTTAGAAAAGTATAAGCGCAAATTCAAGGCAGAAACTGGCTTTGACGTTAACTATTATACAAAGGAAAAATTTATGCCAGGTCAAAACCTTTTTGCAGAATCTGTTGACTCGGATAATAAAGTTATTCTTGGGTGCCTGAAAATGGTTTATGAATTTGCGGTAGCATGCATACCAGAATATTTTGAAGATAATATTGCCATTGCTTTTTCTGATATGCTAAAGGAGGGATCAATCAATCACGATTTCGCCGATTATCTTGTTCCTGCTTTTCCGTTACATACCATTATCGAAATGAATTTGGAGAAATTTCCAGAATTAAAGGAGTTTCACATCGTGATTATGATCGAGGAGGTGGATAGTGTGGGTCTTGTGGCCTGTGTCAAATTGTTTGAAAAGTATCTTATATTCAAATTAAGTAGAAGAGAAGACTATTTGGATGAGCGTATTTTGATTTTGCTAAACGATAGTATTAATGCTAAAGCGCGGTGTACATTTCTTAAGGGCGCCAGTTCAATTTCATTGAATTTTGGAAATCTCCCTGAGTCCGATAAACCAAAACTTGACTCTTCAATATCACTACGAGTTTATAATTCCGATTGCACTATGGCCGTAGTGATTGATGATAGAAGCACAGTTCCTATTTACAGAAATTTAGATTATAAACTGATCTCAAAAATCAATCGGATTGAAGATTTTTCAGAAGGATTATATGTAAAATGTATCGACACTGGAAAACTTTATCTCCTTCATTCCCTGGCATTCAACTATAGATAGCCCAACATTTAGTAGATGAAAGCAGAATCCAGTTTACTAGATAAGAAATTTTTAGAAGTCTGTTTCACTCTTACCGAAGATGACATATTACTATTCGACCAAAAGGATAACGGACAAATTAATAATGTGATTACTGGTCTCGCAACAAAATGTTATGGTGTGTGCCTAAACACCATCGAAGGAAAATACGAGGCGCAAATGTTCTATATAGAGCGGCCGAATACCCTTAAAGGGGATATTATTAATTTGATGCTGGATGAACCCGATTATTACAATCTGCTTCTCAAGTTTTGTTTCATGCTTTCAGTCTCTTACGAAAAGGTCGATGCTATCGATGCGTTTAATACTTTTCAAACCAGACTTAGGACATTTCTTGAGAAAGTTGGCTTCATTACCATAACCTCTCTGGATTTAAAGCCCTTTGAAAGAAAATCAACCGTGATCATGTCCTCGTCTATGAAACCAATGAAGCGAGTAGACTTCATTGATAAGGTAGATTTTTACAGAAATATATTTGACGATTCTTATTTGAAAACTATAGTAGTTGGTAAAGAATATGTTTATTTGATGGTGAACACTGAAACTTCCTACTTCAAGTTAGGGTTTAGTAAAGATCCACGTTACCGTGAAAAGACGCTACAATCTCAGGAGCCGGTAGTACATTTAATAGCCTTTTGGGAAGCAAATTTGCAAAGTGAAAAGGAATTACACCGGAAGTACAAGGCAAAAAGGGAAAGGGGTGAATGGTTCTGGTTAAATTTTGAAGAACTGCTAAAGTTGAATGAATTAATGAAAAAATAGGTTTTAAGCTCGGCTTGGCAAGAATTCATCCATTGAATTTTATTAAATCATAGGTCGGATAAAGATTTTCAAAATGCTTCAAAACTGTAGATGCTATACCGTCATGGGACACACTGGAGTCGCCAGCACCGATCTCTACACCTATGATGAAGTAATAATCAAAATGGTCAATTAAAACATACCTTGTCAAAGTGGGTTCATCTGGAAATTCAGTAACGTATTTGGTTTCATTTCGAACGCGAATGAAGTAATCTTCCGGCAACGAAGAAATAATATCGTAAAATCTTTGCCGAAAAGCCGGACTGCCCATCATTTGCTGCCGAAAATACTCGCGGTCAATCTTTGATCCTTTGTCTTTGCCGATCCGGTTCCAAACTCCAATGGTGTTCCGGTGTAGAATAACCTGCATACGCATGAAGTCTATCGGCGTTAAATCTCCGAAGCTTTTGATTGCTTTTTTGTTTCTTCCATAGTGCAGCCAGATTCCGGCCAACGCATCTGATGTGAATGCACTATGAGTAGCTGAAGAAACCGTGTCCTCAAACATATAATGTTCATGCAAATCCCAATGCTTCTTTTCAATCAGCGGGTAAAGCAGGAAATGAAGATCAAATAACCGGCGTCTGACTGCCATCCGTTCCTCGTTGGTTTTATCATCCTGCAATGTTGGCTTATTCCCAATGAAAGCATCGAAATGTTCTTTTTTGAAAAACTGATTTGTAAAATCAATCCCATCTAATATACCCACTGGAGCTAAAGCATCTACAACGGCTGTCACATCAGCCTGGTCTTCTTCCATTCGTTTGATTCTGGATGGGAAAATTATTGTGTAGTTATCCAGAAATTCCTGCGTTATAGGGATGCCAAACTTAAATAGAGTGGTGAACCATTTTAACAGATCCTGGCATGTGTTTTCATCATCAGTTTTTATGGACATCTCACGATTTTTCAATAAACCGCCTTCCGTGCAATTGCCGGAACTTACAAATGCAGTCAGGCGATCCCCTCTTCTGCTGAGATAGACTTTAGGATGGAAGAAGTCTCCGGGCCTATGGTAAACCCGACTTGTGCAGGTTTCACTATTTTCCTTTTGCATAAGGGTTGCAAGTACAGCAGGCGAAGAGGGTAGTCCTATTCCTACCAGATAATGTTGTTTTGCTTCCTGATTAATATTCTCCTGTATAAATGAGTAGCCTTTATCTGAAATCAATGCGACAGCCAACCACATTTCGTCGCAGTTAGTAAGGTGGGTGGCCAGTTCAGCTCCTAACTTCAGTTTATACTGGATCATGGTTATAGGTTAATGACGCTTATAAAGGCAGAATATAAATTTAAATAATTAAGTAAAACAGCTCTTATTATTATCGAGATATTCGCTTCGGTCTAAGAGTGTATCACTTACCGATACTTCATAATCTGCGGATGAAGGACCACCAGATTTAACTATTCTAATGTGGATTTTAGTTACTTTAGCTTTTACTCCTAATGCTTTTATGCCTGGAACAATATGATGCATTGTTAACATATGCGCTTTTAATTCTCCTTTATAGAGACAGATGTACTATCCGCAAAGGATTATTGATGATCTTAATTTTTGAAATGCTCTCGCCAGATTCTTTTAGCGTGCCATTTTTATAGAATAATCTATCGCAAAGAATATCTATATCTTCACTCAGTTTTTTACGAGTAATTTTTGCATAGATTTGAGTCATTCGGAGACTTTTGTGCCCAAGCATTTTGCTTACCGATTCAATTGGCACTCCGTTTTCAAGAGTAACGTTGGTTGCAAAAGTATGTCTTGCTGTATGTGTTGTTATTCTTTTCGAAATTCCCGCAACATTAGCCAATTCGTTCAGGTACTGATTATATTTTTGATTACTGATTACTGGCAGTAATTTACTCGAAGCAACGCACTCCTGATCATTTTCATACTTTGAAAGAATGTCTTCCGCTACCGGAAGTAAAGGCACATCTTGCAAACTACCCGTTTTCCTCCTTCTAATTTTCAACCATTTCCTGCCTTTATCAAATACAATATCTCCGGAGGATAATGAGAACAATTCTTCATATGCAAGGCCTGTAAAGCAGCTAAAAAGAAAGCAATCCCTTACTGCATCCAATCTTTTGCAAATTACTTGTTTTATTAATTTATTTAATTCAAACATGGTTAAGTAGGTACGAGCCGGAGAAATATATCCACAAGAATAGCCTATCAAGGGGTATGCATCAATCCATCTTCCCACGGAAAACCTGATTAACTGTTTTATAATATTGGTGTATTTAGCTGCAGAATTGTGCTTCAATTTATCTTTTGTAATGAGATAATGATAGAAATCTTCCAAATAAGGAGTCTTTACAGATTTAAGAGGAAGGTCATTTTGTTTGAATACAGATAATAAAAACTCCTTTGTCTTTATTCTTACTGCATTCCACTTTTGAAGTGTTCTTACCGAACGTTTTTTGCTTTTTACTTTCTCTTTGTACCTGGCAATATAAATATCGAAAGCTTCAAGAATAGTTTTGCTGGGAATAACTTCCTGTTCATAAGAACTATCTGCAATAAATTTACCTTGATATACTTTTTTAAGCATTTCCGCAGACACACTTTTATATTTAACAGAGAGTAGCAAATAATGTCTTTCAATTAAAGCAAGTATTTGAACAAGCATACTATTGACCTTTGCTGCATCTTTGCTTTTACTCGATAGCCGGCCTTTTCTCGTATCCCAATGCAATGGATTAATTCTTGTGCCTAAAGAAATCTCTCGTCTTTTTCCTTCTATTGTCAGACGCATATAAATAGGAGCAAGTCCATCTGAAGAAGTCTCTGATTTTTCGATTAAAAAGATAACCGAAAGCTTCGGAGCGATTTTCATAACTAATATTTGAGTTCATAAATGACCCTAATAAATATTTCGCTGCAAAGCCTAGTGCAATGAATAAATACAGTAAAGAAGTGATAGAACAAAGCCAGGTGGAACATACCAAAATCCACTTTTCTTTCTTTTAGAATCTCAAAAAAGTAGTAGCCAAAGGAAGAGTAATAAGGTTAAAAGGTCAAACGTAGAAGGAATTGAACAAGGAATTCAAATAGGCATAAATTGATACAAAACGACCCGATTTCCTACCCGAATTTAATAAAAATCGAGAAATAAAATATGCTTATATAGTTAATTATTAACTTAATATATATTATAAAAAATCACCAGTAGTCCCGACAGGAATCGAACCTGTATCAAAAGTTTAGGAAACTTCTATTCTATCCATTGAACTACGGGACCAGGGAAAGAATCAGGAAACAAGGTACAAGATACAAGCCTACTGATCTTTTACCGGGCAGCAAAAATAACTGTTTCGCTTTAAATACTTCACCTCAAATTCCGGCATCAGCGATTCTGCGAGTAAATTAATTCGTTGGTTGAGAGTGTTGGTAAAATTATTGGGCAAGGCTTCGCCTGTCAGCCGGCAGAGTTCATTCTGCGACTTTTCTGTTTTTCCGAGTCTTTTAG
>Ga0187893_10006885_pt1 | contig 19066 bp, 24 predicted proteins | sample MA1701074metaG_FD_139574 | JGI IMG/M metagenome (GOLD analysis project Ga0187893, IMG submission 139574) | White microbial mat communities from a basaltic lava cave in the Kipuka Kanohina Cave System on the Island of Hawaii, USA - MA170107-4 metaG ... | reverse complement strand
TCAGGTGGCTTGCATGTTTAGCCACAGTCCACAGGATGCTGGTTTTGCTGGCAGACTCGCTGAGAAGATATATCGAATCGCAGTGCTTGAAGGTTCGGGAAAGAAACCAAAGAATGAATCCGTAGAGGATACGGAACGCGATATTGCAGTTATCGCGACTCTATGGATGTCTGCGCGCAGGTTAAAGCGTGCTCAACCGAACAAACTAAACAAAGAACTATTCGACCTAATTAAACTAATGCCGGATACACAAACTGAAGAGATTATTATGTTTATCCGGCAATTGCGTGCTGCGCAGTAGTCAAGAGACAGATTTGCAAATAGGATACTTGGTCCGGAACCTACAGACCAAGATTCAGCCCAAGGCTCAGCCGGCGCAGTAAGAAAAGAATCAACAAAATAACAGTCAGCACGACGATTGTCATCCTGAAGGGTTCGGGCATTGGTATGTAGGTCGCCACCAGGTAAAGAATGAACCCTACAACTGCCAACATCAGCACAAGGGTAATAATCTCAACCATGATTCACCTCGTTAATCCACAGGATACGTTGTTGTTACCCTGAACACGAATGAGACAACTTGTCCATTGAGGTAGTGCTTCTAGTTTGAGCACTCTATCTTTGACTTCTGAGATATTGTCCATTGACAAAGATTCTATGTCGTAGATACGTTCGTTCAATTGCTGAACGATTTCCTCAAGTTCTCCGGGACTATGGATACCATCGAAATCGGCCTGTAGTCCGCGCACGTCTAACTGTAGCTTTTCAATGGCTATAGCTAGTTTATTGGTGTCGGGTTGTGGTTGTGATTGAGCGATTGCCGAGCCCGCGATAGCAACCACTACTCCCAATACGAAATAGAGAATTTTCATGATTTCGCTCCTACTTGTAGTTTTGAATACCCATACCTAATGAGGCAGGTATTACTAGAGGTAACAGGTTCGGGTCTTCCTGCGCCAGTTCATAAATATCTTGAATTAGAATAGGAATAAATCTACTGGCAGCCTCTTGCGGAACATTGAATGGCTGCCCAGTAAAATCTTTTCCTCTTAGGAGTCCCGTAGCAAATGTCAATACTGGGTGTAGTTTTCCCTCTGCGAAACGACCTAAAGTATCTAGTCTGGTGGGCCTTCCAAATTCTTCTCCTAGGTTATATTCTCTACCAGATGTTGATGACTTTATTCGCCCTTGTAGCAATCTATTCGCTGCAACGATATACTGCTGGAACCCCCCATAAGGGTCTATTCGGGTATTTCCAATCTTTATTTTACGGAAATCTGATGATGTGGGGTCATTCTCTACTTCACCGCCTCCCATCTTGGAAAGTTCGGCTAGCAGCGTTCCTGTTGAGGCGACTGCGAATAGACTTTTAAGAGCCTCTTTTCGCACCATAGGGTCAGCCTTATAGTAATACATTGGATTCAGTAATTTCAAGCGCGATGCTATTAGTCGAGGTGAAAAGAAAGTAGAATTTAATGCAACTGCATTTCTCTCCAGCCTACCTAAAGAACCTCTTCCAGTAGCAGTATTAACAAAGTCCGCTAGTCCCCGCGCAAGTGGGGCATTTACATCTGCATCTGCACCAAATACTTTTCCTTTATTTATTAAGTCCTCAAAAGTATCTGCACGTAGTTTATTCAGGAAAGCTGTGTAGGCTCTATTACTCCTACGCACCCCCGGCACCTTCTCTGCCCAGGTGCTCATAATAGCTTCCTCACGTTTAGTCAAATCAGTTAAGTCACTTAGCTTAAGACCTGCTTCCTCTGCAAACGATGGAAGAGGTTTCTTACCCGCAACATTAGCACGAGGACGAAACAAAGGTCTATCAGAAATAGACTTCTGAACTGCTTGAAATGCTTCTTCTGAGCCCCATGATTTGAACATAGAGCCAAAAGCATTCCAAAATTCTTTCTTATGGATTAATGGCAGCCCCTGACGTAAGGGGGCAGAGAAGTCCATTGATGCCATAACCCCACGAGGGAAGTTATAAGCCTCAATCAATGGATTAGATGATTTCTTATCGACTAGTTGTCCTAGCTGGTCACGCGCCGCGCCCGGTGTTGCGCGAGAAGTTCCAATTTCAGATTCTAGTATGGGCATCTGCTGACCAGGAGTCTTAGTCCTGACCATTTCAAATCCCTTATCAGTTACCTGGCTAAAGGTATAGCCCATTTCACCAGCTTTTTTAATATTCTCGGGAGTAGCATTTTTAATGGTAATTTTAGTTGCCAGATTCATATCTGGCATATTCGTAGGAATAGCACTTTTTGGTGGAATAGTAGCTTTACCTATTTGAGGTATTCTTGATTTCATTCCTGCTATGCCACCTGCTGTCTGAGCTAATCCCATAGCTCTCTCTGACAGTGTAGATTCAGGGTCTATCATTTGTTCAACTCCTGAACCAGCAGTTAGGGCACCGGCAGCTTGTCCAGTCCTTCCCAAAGTATTCGCGATAGTAGTGAGTCCTCGTTTAGCCGCAACACTGCTTCCACCAGTAGCAGCAGCAGTAGCAAGATTAATAGGACTCGTAAAATCCGTAACAACATCCCCTAATCCTTCCAATCCCCCCTCTACTGCTCCGATAAATCCAGCGAGTAAAGGATTATCAGTAGTTCTACGCAATCCACTAACCTTATCAGATACCGCACGCGCGGCCCTAGACGGTAAATCAGTCAGTGGCTCAGACAGCATACGCCAACCACGAGAGATAATACCCTCCTGTGGTTGAAGGTCTAGTTGGGGTTCCTCAGGCTGTAAGTCTAGAGGTTGAAGGTCTAATTCATCCTCTTCTATAGGCTTGAGGTCTAGCTTTTGCCGGGGCTGAGCCATGTATTACCTTCTAGGCGCTACAGTTGTGTATCCCTGTCTTTTAGCCAATTCTACTTGATTGGCGGGCACAGTTCCGGCTGGTTTGCCGTCTTTGTATACAGTAACCCTCTCAGTTGATGCACTAGTTGTCCCAGGAGCATTCGGCGCACCTGCCTTAGTATCGCCTCCTGTTCTTTCCGTGGGAGTTGCTTCGCTATAGATTTCGTTGAAGAGTTGGTCATAGGTAGCTTGGTCTCCAAAATAGGGCTTTTTCATAGTAAAATCATTAGTTCCGAAATTGAAGTATTTCGCGTATTCCGGATTGGAATTAGCCAATCTCTTAGCTCTCAAATACTGGTCAACCTTCTGCTGTGAAGGTAATGGCTCCTTAGTAGGTCTAGCAGCTTCAGTAGTTCTAGTTTCTTCTCCCCTTGCGCGAATTTCGTTAACACGCGCTGCTGCGGCGGCTTCTGCACGTTGACCAGCAATCTCTCCCTGTCTATTGATTTGGTCCATCTTAGTTTCGGCTTCCATCTCCATTCTGTCCTTATCGGCCATTACGCCGGATGGACCAAAACTCCTGATAACATCACCAGTAGAAGGATTAATAGCCAGAATATTACCGCCCTTTTGAACGACAATTCTTGCACCTGGGTTTTCTGCCTTGAATTTATATACGTCGGCTCTCTGTTGACGTATATCTGCATCCTGCGTTTGTTTTTCGCGTTGGAAGTCAATTCTTTCCTCCGCAATATCGCCACGCGAAGCTATTTCCATTTCGCGTAGTCTTGACTGTTCTTTTTGCCATGCGGACAGGCGATTAAATCTATCTGCATCAGCGTCATAACGAACATTCATTGGCTGCTTAGCCGCATTCGCTATGTTAGGATTAATCCTTGGCGGCGCTATTGTTCGTGGTTCAGGCGCGGGTAATGGTTGTGGGGGTTTAGCACTTGCAAAAGAAACCCCTAGTTGAGATTCTGGAATTTGTTCTGGTGTGAACAAACTCGCCATGCGCAATCTATCAAGAAAGGAGGCCATTTAGTATCTCCTTACTCCAGCGCGAACTCCATCACCTAATCTTTGTAATGGTGTAGGTTGTGCGTATGTCGGCCGTGCCGGTGTCATACTAGGTCCGGTGACAGGTCGAGAAGGTAAGGAAGTAAGATTTGGATTAGCCGTTTGGGCTCCAAATGTAGCAGCAAGAGCAGGTGTAGTGCCATACAAACCTCTCATTCCTTCTACGGCCGCCAATGCTTCAGACTGCCCACGTCTGTCGGAATCTTGTAGTGATTGCAATCCTGCTAATGCCTGTTGAATTTCCTGTGAACGAAGAGTAGCAGCTTGCAATTGACCTTGTGCATTCATTTGTGCAGCATTAGCACTATTAGTAACATTTAATCTATCTGCATCAAATCCACGACCTGATTCGGTGCTGGCAAGATTTGCATATTGCGGAGCCGCAGTTAGTTTACCTCTTGCAATAGCTTCAGCAAGTTGAGCATTGACATTAGTGACTTGATTAGCAATCAGTTCTGACTGTTCTCGTGCCATACGTGTAGCAGCAGCACCGAATCCAGGCGCGTAACCCCCTTGTAGATTCTTTTGACGGTTCATATTACGCTGTGCGTTAGCGTAAATAGAACGAATGGGGCTGATACCACGTTCACGAATTGCTGCCTGGTCCGCTAATGAATAACCACCAGTTTCACCCAATTCTTTTAGTTGTGACATTGCCGATGTAACATCACCAGTTGGCTTATAGGCCAATTTTTCTGGTGTGTAGGACTGGTATTGATAGCCAGGACTGCTAAGTAAATTCTGATACTTATTACGAAGCATTCCTATATCTTGGGAACCTTGAGGGCGCATAGCAGAGCTATACAAATCCCTGTATTTTCCCATGATAGAGTCGTAATCATCTGCCGTCTGAGGAATAGAGGCAGAATACGCACTCTGAGGAGTGAAGTTATAAGTGGGTTTGGGAGGCGGTCTAAGAATATTTAGACTGTCGCCTACTACCATTCCTGTTCGGCTCGCCATTACTTTCTCCCCTCATGCGCGATACTGAAGTGATTTCCGTCACCGAAAGCGCCGCCCCAAACTGTATCTATTGTTCCGTTACTTAGTTCTTCCCAGTATAAACCAACATGGGCATAGTCTTCTGTCTTAGTCAGATATTTACCATCTTTGAAGAGTAGTAAATCTATTGCCAACTTAGAAATGTGTAGTGATTTTAGACTGCCTAGTCCTAATGCAGCTAGTCTCTTAGCCTCTTCAGGACTTCTGTAGACTTCTCCTATGACGATTTCATAACCTGACGCAATTGCAAAATCAATCAGGCGCGGCACTAAGGAAGCGAAACGTGATTGCTTTTGTCGTAAAGTCATTAGCCTATAAATGTGAGAGAGCCCGTAGTTCCTCCTGAAATTGCCTCGAACCTTGAGATAGCTAATTGAATCCAGGGTCTAGTAACATCTGAATCAGTCCATGCACCGTCATTATTTCTAGTAGTTTTATAGCATTCAATGCCACCCGGAACAGCATTCAAGTGTGCGTTACTAGAGACAACAAATTCCCTGAAAATTACATTTCCCGCGGCTGGTCTGAATGTTACGCGATGTTCCGCGCCCGCGATTAACGGAGAAATCCTGCTTAGTGGGAACCAAGGAATTAAAACAGTGGCCGCCGGTCCAAATAGTCCTAATTCTGGGTAGGTTACTTCATCTAAGACATTATCCGCAGAATCATATAGTCTCAAAACTATTGGGTCAGCAATAGTTGTAAAAGTCATATGGGTGCGAATCCCCGCCAATTCAAAATTAAATGGTAGAATGAATCTCATTCCCCATTCATCAGGGTCAGTGCTCGCACTAACAACAGGTGAAGCATAGGATACGATAGGGTTAATAGCATCTGCAAAGAATTCATAGCCATCATTATATCGTAATGCAATTCGTAGTTGATTTTGAGTTGTTACAGTTGAATAGGATGCACCACTATCAGTAGACTTTCTAGTAGAAAGATAGCTATTAAAAATAGACTCGTTACTCGTGCCAAAAGCTAAACTATCACTTGCGTCGAATGATTCAAACTCAATGACACAAGCAAATCCCTCTCCAGCAGATACAACTCTTCTATCCCCTTCATCGGTTCCATCATCAGTAAGAGGTCCGGGGGGAGCTAGCCATGCACCTGTTGTAATACCCGCAGTAACTACTCGAAACTGGTCAATTGTGTTATCAGGTCCGCCACTATTCGCGATTCCTTGGAATGAAAACTTTAATCCATCAGCAGGTGCTTGGGTAACAATGCCTAAACAAACTTCAAATGAATGAAGAGTTCCATCTTTCGGGGCATGTATTAAAACACACAATTTATGTGCTGCCGCAGTCAATGTAGGATTAGTTCCAACAGCAGGTGCAGCACCTAGAGTATTGGTCATAGGACCAATTCGACTAAATCCTGGTATAATTTCAAAAGCCATTAGAAAGTTACCTCCAGTTCAAGAGTAACTCTTGTAATATCAGTGCAGGAGTCTACATTAAAACCTAATACATCTCCTGCTGAAATTGATGTAGTCCATCCAGTGAGAGTAGAACTATCAGCAGCATCATTAGTTGAAATTGTTGGTTTTGCTGCTGCGGTAATAGTATCTGCAACAGTCGGGGGATAATTGGCAAAGGTGTCTTTCCAAATATCCATAACAATGTCTCCTACTTGGTCGGCAAGTAGGGTCCATTTAGTAATAGTGCCTGCCCAAGGAACACGAATATAACCTTTAACTCCAGTAGCGATTTGGACACCACTACCATCAACCGAAATACCTACAACTTTTTTAACTTGAATCTTAGCTTGCGCGGCTGTTCCATAGTCCCATGCTGTAGCATTCCCCGCAGTCCCAACTCTCTCAGCACTTAATCCACCATGTGCAGCACCAACTATATATTCAGCATCAGTTACACCACCGCCCGCTACATTAAGAGTAGTTCCGGATAGAGATAGATTAGTTCCTAGTGCTATTTCTTGAACATCACCGGCACCACTACCATTACCTCGACCTAGTAATCTATCCGCAGCAGAAACATTTTGCATCTTAGCATAAGTAACTGCATCATTTGCAATAGTCGCAACTTGCGAACCTACTCCAGGTCCAGCAGTCACGTTACCAGTTAGTTGACTAATACCACCCGCGCCCGCACCGTTAATTTGGACCCATGCACCACCGTCCCATATGTAAGTATTGGGGGATGCATCAGTATCAAACCAAATATATAAAGTTTGAGCCGGACTTCCACCAACATCTGGCGGGTCAGGAGTAAACGCTGTCCTCTCGGCAGTTGTGCCGTATTGGATGATTTTGTTTATCTGAGAATCGCTCATGGTGTATATGCTGTGTAGATAAACCCACCAGCACCGTCTCCGACACCTAATGTTGGATTATCACCACCATCTGCTAAAACCACATGGTCATTACCACCAGTAGCACTAATTTCAATTTCACCCGGAGATGCGATATTAAGAGTAATATTATCTCCCGCTATGAGTTGACGAGAATTAATTAAAATACTGGTTTCATCTGTTACAGTAATATAAGTGCGACCAAGTAATGATGTAATATTTCCACCACTATTATTAATCTCAGTTATAGTATTTCCTTGGAATTGCCTTACAGCGTCAATTAATTGAGATATTACCTGAAATAAAGCAATATTAGTTTGTTGTATTCCTGAAGTCTGTAATTGCGACTTCAGTTTATCTAAATTAGGAACTGCCATTACTGCGGATAACCAGTTTCGGTCGGGCGAGAGAATATCGTAAGATGTGTTAGAGTAAAGTGATAATCAATCACATTAACACTAACCTTCAGCGATGTCCGCTCCTGTTTGAAATTAGCCAATTTGGTTGCAGTTCGATTAGTTGTAGCTGCTAGTATAACTGATTCAAGAGATTGTTTTTCAGTTTCATCAATACTAAATAATTTAAGCTCAAGAGCACCACTACCAACCACGCGCAACCTAACCGCGTTAAAGTGATTGATTAGGTTATTACCTATTGAAATTCTTTGCGACGCTCTTGGCATTATGGCACGAAAGGTGTCTTAAAAAATGGTTCGGGAATTTGCACGTCTTCTGTATCTTCGGCTCCAATTCTCTCATAAAGTGTATCGTTTGTTTTTCCTTCTACAAACGTATACAATCCGGAGGGGTCACCTTGGAACATAACGACTGCTGCACCACCTGTATCTACTTGTCCAGAACCTGTTACATCAATATCAGGTTCATTACCTTCAAGGTCAAATGGCCCTAAGTAAACTTCAGAACCATCAGGTAGTATGGCGAATACAAAGAACTCGTCACCATCAATAGCCCAAGGAAATTCAATTAGCCCTGGCGCGATATCTGGGTCAATTGGATACTCATTACCAGCAGCATCCCTTACAATGAATGATTCAGGTTCTTCTAATTGATTTTCACCGTCTTCAATAATAACATTAATAACTCCCTCAGAAACTTCTTCAGTAGTTAGTTCTAATTGAGTAGACCACTGAGTATACTCACCAAAGAGATATGTTCCAAATTCATCGGCAGTGCCCTCGAATACATTTTCAGGGTCTAATGCATGTAGCCAAAGTGCAGGAAGTGCAGTATTACCGTTATTATAATCAATTTCAAGTATTGTTATACCTAATACTGCATAAGCACTAAAAGGCTCATTACATTCAATTGTAACCCGTCCGGCAATTAATGGTGGGTCTCCCGCATCCTGCCGAGTAAAAGGAATTAGTGGACCATCAAATTCCACATTCCAACCAAGATGAAACTCTGATGGAATGCTTGACCAATACCAACCAGTAGATAGTGATAATGCGGTTACTTGGAATCCTAATGGAAGGTCGTTAATTCCAATAGGAGTTACACTACCGTCTAAAAATATTTCACTAGTATTAAAAGTAGCAATACCATCTCCTGCAGCTTCTGCTTCAGGTTCAGGCTCAATAGCGCCTTCAACTCCTACAGCGTCATGCCATTGTCCCCCCTGATTAACAGGGAGTGGTCCGTATGCAACTCTAAAGGTGCCCATTTTAGTTAAGTTGCAAACGTGGAGTGATACGAATCAGACTATTCAGAACAGGTGTAAAAGGAACTACGCCTGCTTCAAATCTTTCGGCCCACATTAAGGTGCCGTCTTCGTCTACAACGTAATAACCGTAGACAGTTCCTGGTGCTCCTGTAGTTCCAGTAAATGCGAAGTTCTGCGGACTGTTGTAAGTAGCAGTTCCAGGCGCGCCCGGTGCCACAGTCCAATTTCCTACGACTAGTTCTTTTTCAGTATATCCGCCACCAGTAACTTGCGTTAGTGAGCCTGTCGTAGTAGTTTCGCTAGGAGTGATATTATTAGAAAAGAGGCGTAGAAATAGTGTTTGCCCGATGATTTTTTCGAGCATCGCTACTTCGCCATCATTCGGAACAATCAATGTCATACTGTTAACCTCGCTGCTGCACCGATGACAAAATCGTTAATGTTAACCAGAGCAACAGTATTAACAGTAATATCAGCACGAAAAATAGTCCACCGTATATTCTTCGGGTCCATACCGTTCGCATAATTGCCTTTTAACAATCTTCTATCTGGTAGTGTCACCCAAAGAACTTTAGTAATAGAGTCATTTAGTATTTGAATTCTATTGAAGTTAACTCGGTTTTGCCCGAGCCAAAAATTACTAATCTTCCAAGATAGTTCTGGTTGAATGTATCGACCATTGAAAATAATAATTCCAGAGAAAGATGCCATAATCAAGAAATCAACACTGTTGGCTCCCTGGTCCAGGACTGAAGCAATTCCGTGGACGGGGCAGCCGATAGCAGTATCAATAACTGTCATGGGCCAAGTAGTAGGAACATCATCATTATCAACAAAGGAAACTGTTCTGTTTCGTTTACATACGTAAAAGACATCGCGGAGTTCCTGTGCATTTGTGATTGGGTTTCCGTCTGGCGGGACGATTAAAAACCCATCAAGTTGTGAAAATGCTTCAGGTTCTCCGACTGCCGATACGCGGACTAAAGATATATCGTCAAAGGATGTATACAAACACATCCTATTGTGGTATATCGTTAATCCTACGCCCGCCGGTATTTCCGAGAAATTGTCTAATAAGTGCGAAGCATCTTCGAGAAGGTCTGCATCGAAGAAAGAGATATTCGGAAGTGTAGTAGAGACATTATCTTCAATAGTCGCATTCGGAATAAAGAAGAATTGGTATCCAGTAGTATTTCCATTGTAAGTAGGAATTACTTTAGTAGCAACTATGTGCCTACGAACAACAAAAGAGTCAACAGAAGTTGGAATAGTAGAGAAAGAAACTGAAAGAGAAGCAGAGGTTGTATGGGTTCCAAATGCAGCGGGGGGTGTAAGGTAGCCAGTATCTGTTTCCGCAACAACGGCGAAAACATGAAAGCCAGCATCAGTAAATCCGGCCGCGCCATTACCAATCGTGAGCGCACCCGATAAAGGAGTTCCACCAGCTTTTCTAGCTGCACTGCCATCTCCTAAATATGTATAAACAAATTCGTCCTCTAACCCCTTTTCGATAAATACATCACCTTGGGCAAAACTCGCAAAGGGAGTTATGTAAGCTCTGCCTGCGTAGGGTGCGAAACCGAAATCTGTCATACCTTCGATAGTTAGAATAGGACCTAGAACAGTAGCAGGACCGGCCACATGATAAATACTTCCATCAGTTCCATCAAAAGTTAGGACTAAAAGAGTATTTGCGTCTTGCGTAATGTAGTTATAAATTCGAAATACTTGGCCTAGTGGAGAAGCAGTCTCTTCGTAGATGTCTAAACCATCACGAGATTTGCAAGATGATTGACCTACAAAGTCAACATTTTCAACATCTCTCCAATGGTCTAATGGCGTCTTCTCCGGGTCGCCTTGGTCCCAGAGTCCATTAAACTTATCGATTACTATCGGTTCGTGGTCTCTTAAAGCCACTACCAGCCCCTACGCTTATATGAGGCTCTAAATGGCCTACGACGTGTAACTATGGCTTGTTTCCCCTTAGTGCTAATACCAGTCGCACGGTCAATGGCTAGACCGGCATTAATGTTCAGCGCATCCGCGCGTGTTTTATTTTCACCAATGAATTCAGCGCATAGTGCCGCAGTTCGATAACTTAACCAACTCTCTGCGTTAATAACACCAATTATTGAATTCTCATCATCTGGCATTAGAAAAATATTAGAGACGTAATCAATTTTAATTTGATTATCCATATTTGATGGAAGGAGTTCAATCTGCTGATTGTTCCAAGTCCACCAAATAAATTGATTAGTTTCTTGTCCTTCCATGTAATGAGGAAGAAACTCTTGTTTAATCATAGGAATATAGGGCTGACTCGCGCCTGCATTACGTTCCCATAACTGTTGTATTTCTATTAGGTCGTCAGGTAATTCAGGAGCGGGCGCGACATCGAATGCAATTACTGTATCGCCCGCATCGACATCGATTTCCGCAGAAGTTTTGTTTGTGATAGGAACGTTATTCAGTTCAAATATTTCTCGAAGCTCTTTCATTGCCGCTTTGAGATACGGCAATTGAGCTTCATAAGTATAGACACTTCTGGCGACGTCGTTATTGAACGCCGCCGAAGCATCCATTACTGAACCGGCTGTGTAATTGAACTCGGCCATGTTTACATCGCAAATTTGATGTTGAGTGCTTTTGCACGCTCCTCATTAACAATAGCTTTGCAGTTGGAACAAACAGGATATTGTGGATTTATGAGATTACCACAAGCGTGACAGTTGCTAAGTTCCGCTGTCTGGTAATCCTGCAACCACGGTTTGTTATTGAGGTTCAGCATACGCGCCGCAATACGCGCATCTTCGCTAATAGCAAGTGGATTACCCTGTGTGCGAGTCCACAGAATATCTGCGATTTTGACAGTAGCTTGGAACCAAGTTTTCTGTCGTCGATTTGCTATGTCCAGAAGATGTTTGAAATTCTTCTGAACTGTTGCAGCAGTGATTTCACCCGGAACATAAAACAATCCAGGTTTGCTTTCCCCCATATCGCAGGCGACTAGACCTTTGGCCCAATCGTTAATCAACGCATCCGCGATTTGGATGGAATTGATAGGAATTTCAAGTAGTGGTTGATTTTCATCAATTTCTTTCCACCAGCTTGATGGTCCTACTACGAGAACAGATGGATTTTCGTAAGTGCCTGCCGGAATATGGAAAATTCCCGGTTCTACAGTCACCTTCTGTTCATGAATTTCCCTTGGATAAATCGACACTACAGTCGTTTTATCCATAGGATTCACAGGAGCGCGAATAGTTCTACGATTGAGTTCTGCCAGTCCCGGAAATCCAACACCCATTATTCTTCTCCCTTTTCATAGTTAGTGGGCACAAAGACACCTTCGCCTGCGCGAACAGCATCAATTTCATTAGTTTCATTGCCCCAAAACTCTGATTCTAGAGCTTTGATGCGTTCTTCAACTTTACTAGGGTCACTAGCAAATTCGTCCACATACTTACGCATGGACCCAGGAGTAACTTCCTTCTTTGTAGCTTCCCCTACACCACCTACGCCTGTAGCTGTATAAATCGTATCTATCACGATTTTTGCTACTTGCAGACTCGGAGGCAGAGGATTGTGGAACTTATCCTCAAAAACCCAGATTGGTTCGTATGATGTCTTGGACCCACCAAGCTCCATCAAATAATCATCTGGAATTCCTGTCAGACGCTCCAAAACATGCTTATTTTTAATCCACTGCCGATATTTTGGGACTTCCCTAGTCTCGGTAACACGCCGGATAAATAGACCATTAGTTGTATAATCGTCATAAGTTCCATGACGTTTTTCGAATTGTAATTCAGACCACACCACTCGCCAGATTGGCTGATTTGATGCGATATCTGAACCGAACAAATCGACCAATTGGCGATTGATGTAGTTAATATCGTGTTCGTGCGGCATTACATCCCGCGATATTTGTTTACGAATTTCCAGTAGTCATGAGAAAGCCCGATGCTGGATTCCATACCACCATGAGCTTTCAGGATTTCTGTGATTTGGTCGAGAACCTTTTCTTTCTCTGTTTTCTCTTGACGGTTTCCCCAGATGATGGTTCTGTCCGTCGCCTTTGCCTCAACTTTTGCTTCCTTGGCTTTGGCAACAGGCGATGAACCAGCGTTAGAAGTAGTTTTGGCATTTTGTCCTAGCAATGCCTTGAGTTTTTCCGCTTCCGAAATGTTTGTTTCCGGAACAGGTTCAACGGCGAATTCTGTCTTGGGAGTTTCTTCCATGACTACCTCGTAACACTGATGTCAGGGATTATTTGAGGAACTTGGAACATTTCCGGCGCACCAGTGTTATACGTCGTAAACCAGTTTCCGTCCTCCGAACGATTCGGCCAAATGATTGCTGTCAGGAAATGTCCACACGGAATCTCCGTATCGACATACATCTTATAACCGGCCTTGCGCGCCCGGTTGAAGAATGCGATATCATCACACCAATGGTCCTTCTCGCATTCCCCCAGAGTTATCCAGGGTTCTGCCATGTTGCGAAAGACATCAGTTTTGATTAGGCAAGCACCTAATCCAATGTTCACAACTTCTTGCAATCCCGTCATACCCGGACGCAAGAAATTGAATCTGCACTTTCCGTCGTCGAAAGCTTCATCGAACATGACGGGAAGATGAGGATAGTTTCGCATGAGATATAGTCCGGAGACGATATCTTTGTCATGCGTCAATAGTCTGGACAGCAAATCGGGTTTGAATGCCATGTCATCATCGATGAACATGCAATGCGTCGCACCGTGTTCTAGTGCGGCTTTAATCATAATGTTACGATTTCGCGCCGGTGAAGCACCATGAGCAGAAGTCATCATGGTTCCTTCTGGTTTTTCCAGGGCGTTCAGATAGTCGTAGAAATCTGCTCTACGCGCCATTTCACTAGTAGGAACGCAAATCATCACTTTATTCATCTTCAATACTCCGGGAATAGGCCAACTGCGGGTTGACCATTGTTAATGTAGTCAGTTGCACGAGTCACTTTTCCACCTAACTGTTTGATTTCCTCGACAACAGTTAGAATTTTGTTTGCAGTCTTTAGTCTGTATATTGGCAAGTGAGTTTTAGAAACAAACTCTTTAGAGCCTTTTACAGCTAAATCTCCCCTACCTCGCAACGGAATACCGCAAGCGAAGCAGTGTTTACGAATTTGTGCATCAAACTCTTGGATTGGTTGCTTCCACCAATCACTAGTAACTTCCATACCAGTGCTAGAGTCGTTATGAAGCATTGCCTGAGCACCAGCTATTTCACAAAAGTATGCGTAGAGTTCACCATTTACTTGGCACAACATTGCTGACCATAGTTGATTAATATCACAGTTATTAATTAGCTTCCACATTTCATCTTCAGTTAGTCCCATATCTTGCATTGCAACATATGGCGGGGAATGACGAGAATCATATAGTCCAATAGGACGTGATTCCGGCCAGTCTTTTTTCATTTCGTGAAAAGCTTCCCGATAAGTATGAACGTTAAGATTAGAAACAGCAGGGTTAAATATTTTTCGGCAGAGTGTGCCGTAACCACGAAGGTTGTTACTCCATAGACCACGCTGCTCAAAAGGAATATGAGAAGCAAGAATCTCACAGATTTCTCCAAACTTAGGGTGTAATGTAGGATTCCCACCGAAAATTCCCACAACACCGAAATAGTCTTTGAGGCTCTTAACTGCCTTCTCAAAGTTATCTAGCGTAATCATCACTGGTTTCCCAGCGAGATTAGAACCCTGAGTGCAATTAGTGCATGAAAGGTCACAGGCGCGCGTGACATGGATTTGGATTACTCCATTTCTCCATGTCTGGCGTTTATCGCCGGGAGCTTTCATGTTGGAATACGGATATGCCATATTGAATCTGTTAGTTCCCTGTTCGGAAGTAGTTCTTCAACTGCTTGTATGACTCCGGGCCAACCAGGACAATAATCATGTCCTGTTAAGATTCCGCCTTCTTTCATCATTGGAAGACATTTAAGAATATCGGCTTTACAGTTTTCATAGTCATGAAGTGCATCAATAAAAATAAAATCAAATTTTTCGTCTAGTTCTAATTGTTGAAATTCAGTTCTAAATACTTTTATTCTTTCGGCCTTAATGAAAGAACCAACATTAGCACAGAATAGAGAGTAGTCCATACTATTTCCATTATAGAAGACTCCTTTAATGTAAGCTTGCCACTTACCGTCCCCGGGGTCTACACAGTAAATAATTCCTGCCGTATGGTCTGCCATTACCCTGGTAGACTTACCACGATAGGAACCTATTTCTAATATTTTCTTACTTTTAGTTGCAGTATCCGCTAAGAATTGTAGCTCTGGGCCAGACATCCAACCGAAAATCTTTTCTGCCTGACCCAGAGCCATGTGTTACACCGCTGTCGAGTGAACAGCGTAGGTCGGGTAATATTTACCGTTAATGGGATTGTAGACGAACAGATTGACCTTGTTCTGCCACAACTCACTATTGGTAACTGATGCGACGAGGATGTTCCCCGACGTAACGACTCCCGCCCAGTTGGTCGAAGTAGCAACAATCGCCAACATATGCGCCCCTGTTACGGGAGGCGTAATGGTAGCGATTGCCGTCACCCCTGCTACGTATGTCAGAAACGTAGAAGGAGCGATGGTCGCAGCAGCCACAATCGTCACAGGCTGTGGCTGCAAACGATTCTGAACTGTGCTTAGATTCTGAAAATCCAAATCCGGCATGGACCTATCCTTTCCTCTACGCTAACGCGCCTGCGACATACTTGCCCAGGGACTTGCTGTAAACAAGCACAGTAGCAACGTTCTGACCGATTGTTACTGCTGTGAGAATGTTTCCAGTAGTTACCGTGGTGATGTTTGCTCCACTACGATTGACAAGCACCATGAAACCGCTAAATCCAGCGTAAGGCGGCATAATGGTAGCGACAACCGTAGTGGTAGCTGTTGAAGTGACGATAACCATGTCACTCTTGGGGTTGATGGTAGTTGTCAGAGAGAGACCTTCCTCTGACATCTTGCTAGTCGTTCCGGGAATCATACTTCCTCCTCCACCTAATGATTCAGGAACTTAGTAACCAGCAGGAACAGCGAGAGTATCGATGAACGACGTGCCCGCGGGATTCGACACGAATGTCTGCATACCCACGACCATGTAGAAGATATCTGCTGTTGCTACGCCGCCTGACGCACCACGAATCTCGAAGATTTTGCGGCCGTCAGTCGTATAGAAGCCAATGGGAAGGATTTCCCCACGACCCCAGACTTCATCGACAACGAAGTCGATACGAGTCTTGTCCCAATTGAAGGAGATTTTAACGGGTGCCCCTGCCATTTGCATGGACCCGCCAAAATACATGTTCAGACCTTCATCCTTTGCAGCCTTCTGAATGATAGAAACCAGTTGTCCGATTTCCTCATACGCTTGCTGCTGTGCAGGATGCATCCACGCATTCGGGCTGAAATTATTGTCAATTCCAACACGATTGCCAATCTTGTTAATGGCAAGACGTGGAAGAGGCAATGTCAAAGCATTACTATTGGCATTGACCCGGTTTGAACGGATTTCAGGGGTAGTCGCACGGTTGAAACCCAACCATGTTCCTACGGCTGAAGCATTGTGGTGGTAAGTAACACCAAACAATGCCGGGAAAGCGGTGGGAGCAGAGATACCGTTAGTGACAAACAAGTCACCGCCGGTTACGCCTGCGATTTGTGGAGCAAGCTTGACAATCTTGTTCTCCACGTCCCAGAAAGTGATAACAGCACTGCCGCGATTTGTAGCAAGAGTGCTATCAAAAATCTGGACTGTCTGACCATAACGCATCAGACGAACGCCGAAACCGTCCGTCGAAGCAGTGATAACGTTTTCACCACCCGCAGGAGTATCAGAAGTCACAGTTCCAATGACACCCGTTCCGGGTTGCATCAACTGTGCGTCAATCTGACGACGAAGCTCATCAAGTGCGGTTGCCGTTAGTCTACGGACAGCACTGGTGATAGCTTTTCTGTCAGAATTGGTAGCCCATTCCGTAAGCTTCGTGTATTCGATGTTCTCGGACACGAATACAGAATTGAGAACAGCCTTGTCCCAAGTAGGACCGCCACCACGTCCAAGGTCGCCGCCGTCAGCATTGAAATACTGAAAGCTTCCCCCTGGTCGTAGCTCGATGGGAACGCGCATTTGACGATTAGAGATTTTCTCAACATCGCGTTTCTTGATGTTGGCGAAAAACTTATCGTCGCGCTCGAATGCTACACGAATCTTAGGGATAACCCTTTCGAGTTCGAGAGCATTCACCGCAGTTTCGACAACGGCCATGAGTCTCCTTAATCAGAGTTGAGGAAGTCTAAAGTAGACATCCCCTTAGGAATCTGTCTCGCCCTATCACTATCTGTTTGTTGTCCGCGTGGCCGTTGGGGTGCGGAATCCCGCTTTGGTCGCTCTTTGGGACGTTCAGTCCTAGTCTCTGTATTTGTATCAGTCTCTGTTTCTTTATCTTCCTTAACCCTCTTACCCATACCTTTCAAGGCATCGATTCTGGCCTTTTTTATGACTGAAGGCAACAGTGTTTTCGCCTTGGAGACATAGGCTGAACGAATCTTTCCAATAGAATCATCGCTAAAGTTCTCGCGATGCGCATTTTGCCAAAGCTTATCGAGTAGTGATTTGAAACGAGTATCACCATCAATAAGTTTTCTAAGATTGTCCATTGCATCAGTGACCGCATGGCCCTTGATGTATGAAGTCATTGACTCTCGTGGGTCAATGTGTTGGTCAATCGTTGAACGCAGCGAATTATTAACTTTCGTATTTAATCCATCACGGGCGCGCGTAAATTCGCGCATTGTGATTTCACGTTCACGTTCTCTCAGCTTTTCTTCACCAGAGTTATCAGCTTTGGGCTTGCTGAGAGTAGTTGGTGCGGTCCATGTAGAACTGCCAAAAACAAATTGATTCAGTAAATGAGCAGCTTCCTGTAGTGAATCGTTATTGTTCGCGCGCGCTTCGCGCACCATTTGCTGAATAGTAGTCTTGATTACATTACCTAGCACATGATGATAAGCTTTCTCATCAACGACTGCGAGAGTTGTCATGTAGTTATCGATAATAGTATGAAATGCATTCTGGTCAGATTCCTTGACCGTTTGTAGAACTTTTTCGATATCTCCCTTGCCAAGGTCCGCTTCAAAAGCATCCAGAACTTTTGATTTTTCAGATGCATCCTTGGCATCATCAATAGTTGGAAATACTTCCGTGAACTGTTGCTCACGATAGTAGGCACGTTCCAGATAAGGAAAATCCTTGAAGAGTTCTGGATACTTCTTCAGGATTTCACGACGGCGAACAGGAGTTGTTAACTCTAACTGTTCTTCTGACGGTTCATCAAGTTCTTCTTCTAAAGCCTTGAGTTCATCATCGTCATCATCTGTACCGTCTGTATCTTCTTTCTCTTTGTCTTTCTCTGGTTCCTCATCAGTTTCTTCCGGAGGAACTTCCTTTTCTTCCTTTTCTACTTTCTTAGGAGTAGCAAGGTCGATAGACTCTTCTGGTTCTTCCGTATCAAGAGACTTCAAAAAGTCATAGGTATCTTGATTGGAAACACTACCAGTCTTAGCTCCACCAGATTCAGAGCTAGTATCAGTCGGAGCAAAAAGATTAAGCAACAGCTTGGACATCTTGAGCCTCAGTTATTGGAGGTGCAGTAGGAGTTTCATCAGGACCAGATTCCGCACCTGGTTCACCAGTAGCCTGACTACCAGCAGCTAGCATTTGTTGTTGCATCATTTCTTCTTGTATGAGCATCTTGCACTGTGCTGCATACAGAAGAACATTCTTGTAGCCCATTTCATTATCAATTTTAGTTTGTCGTCCAGCTTCACTTACTAGCCATTGACGACAAACTTCAAAAGCAATTGGAAGTTGGTCAATTATTGGGTCAGGCGCAATTGACGGAACTTCTTCCTCTATGGGCATCCCAGTCATGGGGTCCATACTAGGCTGTGCAATTGGCTCTGATGCAACCAACGTGTTGATATCTTCGTGAGTCTTAATCCTTTGGTCCTCACCAGGAATCGTCAAATCCACTAGACCAAGAGCCTTACGTAAGTATGGCAGGTTATCAGGATGTGCCATGATTGCAAGTAGTTCAGGATTTGCATTCTTGAATATTTCCATA